>Ga0134122_10000243_pt1 | contig 34374 bp, 21 predicted proteins | sample KB302_FD_96461 | JGI IMG/M metagenome (GOLD analysis project Ga0134122, IMG submission 96461) | Terrestrial soil microbial communities without Nitrogen fertilizer from Kellogg Biological Station, Michigan, USA - KB3-0-2 | ecosystem: Environmental > Terrestrial > Soil > Unclassified ...
CAAAGATAAATAAGCGAGCCGTCGGGAAGCGTGGATGGGCAAGAAAGACCGTATCGTATCGGCCAAAATGGCCGACCCTAAGTCGCACGGCAAGGCTAAGATGAACGGCCGCTTAAATGGTGCGCTCAACGGCCGTGGCAAGGCGGTCGAGGGGAAAGCTGCTGCAAAAAAGCAATCGGCCCACAAGCCGCTGCCAAAGCGGCCCAAGCTGCAGGTAAGCAGCATGATTGTTCTCCCAGAAGGCTATCGCCCTTCTGAGAACGAGCCCTTTATGAACGATCGGCACAAGGCCTATTTCCGCAACAAGCTGGTGGCCTGGAAGGAAGAGATCGTCCGCCAGAACCGGGAAACCCTGCAGGTACTGCACGAGGATTCCGCCCAGCACGCCGACCTCGCGGACCGCGCCACGTCGGAGACCGACCGCGCGCTCGAGCTGCGTGCGCGGGATCGCCAACGCAAGCTGATCGCCAAGATCGATGCTGCGCTTTCCCGCATCGAAGAAGGCACCTATGGGTATTGCGAGGAGACCGGCGAGCCGATCGGGCTGAGACGCCTGGATGCCCGACCCATTGCCACCCTATCCCTGGAAGCGCAGGAGCGCCACGAGCGCCGCGAGAAGGTTTTTCGCGAAGACTGAGCGCGGAAGGCTGCCGCCCGCCTTGGCGGCGCCCACGGGACGTCGCCCTCCGGTCGCTTTGACTGTCCGATTTGCTCTTGTGCCTGGCGGACCGGCGTCTAGCCGGTGGGGCTTCAGTCGCCCGTGCGGGTGACGCGCTTGCCGTTGTTGTGCGCGCCTGCCGTTGGCTCGGCCGCCTCAGCCGCGTCCTTGCCGGTCTGCTGCGCCCGGGCAAGCTGCGCCAGCTCCCGCCGCAGACCCTCGAGATCGCGCAGGTTGACGTCGATCTGATTGAAGGGGATCTCGATATTGGCGGCGCGCAGGGCCTTGAAGATGGCGGTGCGGAGCGCCGACTGCACCGCCACGGCCTTGCTGATCTCCGGGAGGGAAACGCGCAAATCGAACATCAGCGCGCTGTCGCCGAAATTCTCAAATACTGCGCTCGGCTCCGGAAAGCGCAGCACATCGGGGTGATCGAGCGCGCACGTGCGCAAAATGGTGATCACCTGTTCGGGATCGGCGGCATAAGACACGCCGACCTTGACGCTCACCGCCACCAGCGAGTCGCGATGCGTCCAGTTCAGCACGCGTCCCGTGATCAGCTCCGAATTGGGAACGATCAGGCTGGCGCGATCGAAGGTCTCGATTTCGGTGGCACGCACCGAGATGCGGCGCACCAACCCCTGCTGGTCGCCGACGACGATCCTGTCACCGACCTTGATTGGTCGCTCGATCAGCAAAATCAGGCCCGAGACAAAATTGTTAACGATCGACTGCAGGCCGAAACCGATGCCGACCGAGAGGGCGCCAGCGACGATGGCGAGATTGGTGATATCGAAGCCGGCATAGGACAGGGCAAGCAGGGCGGCAAAGGCGATGCAGGCATAACCGACCACGGTGTCGATGGAATTGACGATGCCCGGATCCATGCGCGTCTGCTGCAAGGCCTTTTCGCGCAGCCAGCGCTGAAACAGCCGGGTGGCAAACAGCAGGGCAATGAACAGGATGATTCCGAGCAGGATGCGAGCCAACGAAATACGGAACTGGCCGACCTCCATGCCGAAGAGGATCGAGGTGAACCAGTCGCGGATGTCGGCACCGGAGAAGCCCCATTGCAGCATCAGCAGGGGAATGGCGGCGATGACGACCGCGAGCGTCAGCGCCAGCTCGGTCAGGCGGGCGAGCTGATTGCGGCGCGGACCATCGAGGCCGAAACGGCTCTCGAGCATCTCACCCACCGGGAAACTGCGGTGCGGCGGCTCGCGCGTCACCGCCCGTATCGCAAGATAGGCAAGCCAACCCACCACGAAAACGATGCCGGTGAGGACGAGCTGCTGAGTGAGGAAACGGGCGAGTGCGACGTAGCCGGCGAGCGCCGTGGCAATGATGCCGATGGCGATGGCCCATAGCGGGAGTTTCAACAGCCGCGGGTAGTGCCGCGAGACCGTCGCCGCCCCGTCTTGGGGGGCAAACGGCGTCAACAGCACGCCGATCAGCAGGGCGGCGAACGCCGTGCTTGATGCGAAGGATTGCACCACGCTGAGCGTCAGCGGCACGAAGAAGGCCCGGCTGATCTCGGTGAGGGCTACGTCGATGGCATAGACCGCCGCCATGCCGATCAGCAGGCGTGCAATTCGCCTTGCCGAAGTGTTGCAGAGCGCCACCAGGCGCCAATCGGGCTCGCTCGGCGCCAACACCCCGGTGATCAGCGCCGAGACGGCTGAGAAGGTGACGATGGCCTTGAGAATGGCGGCCCCCGCACGCACCCAAGGCGGATAGAGAAGCCCAAGCGCGTCGAGCCCACCATAAAGCAGTATCGCCGCGGCGACCGCGGCGAGCGCCTGCAGAGGAGCGACCCAGGCGACCGCCTTGGCCCGCTCGAAAAATGACGGTGCCGGGCTCTCCGGGCCGATCACCCGGCGGCCGGTGAGCCGGGTGGTAAGGCGCCACAGCACGATGAACAGTAACAGCACGGCAACGAACAACAGCGAGAGCTGCAGCCGCTTTTGTTCCGCCCAGTGCAGCCAATCTTCCGCCAGGTAGTTGAAGCGGTGGATCACCCCGGGGGCTTCATTGAACAGGTCGCGCCACAGCCCGGGCAACAACGGGCTCGGCAGGCGCTCCATCAGGTTTTTGGTGAAAATGGCATGGCGCATCACCGTGATACGTTCGATCAACTGACGCGCCCTGACCCAAGTGAGCTCGGTCGACTTGACGGCGCCGTCCAGTAGAGAGGCAAGCGCGGTGAGGCGCGCCCGCTCGGCGGCGATCGCGGGAGATTCGGCGGGTCCGTCCTTGGCCGGCGGCGGACCTAGCTTCTCGATCTGCGTGCGCACCAAGGCCAATTCGGGTCGCAACGACTCGGCCGTCTGGGAGGCATCCGCCAGGATGTCCTCAACGTTGATGCGCAGTGTGCTGAGATCCTCCTCGACGTTGTTCAGGTGCTGCAGCGCCTTTTCCGCCCCGTCCAGCGAACTCGTGATGCGCGCCAGCGCGTCGGCCAGGTTCTTGGGCAGCGCCGCCGGCTCGCCGACCGGGCTCTGCGCCGGTGCGGCCGCTTCGCCCGGGCGCGGTGTGGCCGACGGCTGTGCCGCAGGCGACGACGGCGGCGCCGGTTGCGGGACGGCTGGGGTACACAACCCCCAGCACGTCGCTAACACCAGCCCGGCAAGCAGGCACCACTCTTGGAGCCGACGGTACTGCACGCTCACTCGTTGACGGCCTGTCCGAAGCTGCGCGGTTGGCGGGTGAAGACGGGCGCGGAGGCGGCCTGTGCCGGCGCCTCGCCAACCGCCGGTTCGGGTTTGGCGACGGTGATCCCGGTCTCGATCACGACGTCCACGGGGCCGCCGGTCATGATCAAATGCTCAACGTCATCGCGGCGCACCAGCACGAGCTTGCGGCGGCTGTCGAGGGTGGCCTGTTCGGAAATGGCAAGCCGCGGCTCGGGTCGCGGCGCAAACCAAGTGCCAAGATTGAGGCCGATGCTGGCATCTCCCGTGACATAGGCACGATAACCCCACAGGCCGGCCGCCACCGCGGCCGCAACGAGTAACAACAGAAAGAACCACGTCATCATTGCTTAAAGCCTCATGCAAGCGCCGCATCATCAGTGGGACCACCCCAGGGAGTGGCAAAATTGACAACCTCGATGCTAGAAGTGCTCCCACTCGCCCCTTATCAAGTTTCCCTGCGCCAAGTCTCAGCCGGCGCCAAGTCTCCCTCTGCGCCCTGCCTCTGGGCCCTGCCTCTGCGCCCTGCCTCTGGGCCCTGCCTCTGCGCCAAGTCTCCTTGCGCCCGTGAGCAGCGCCCGCACGCGGCAGGCGCGAATGCGCGCGTCGTTCATGGCATCTTAACCTGAATGATTGCTTTCTTGAAGGCGGGAGCCTGGGGACTACACGCGAACGGTGTGGGCCTGCTCGAGGGATCAACAACCGTCTGGTTTGGTGAATGCGTCCAGAACTGAGCCCGGGTCCGGCCATGTCCATGGCCGTGGTGGAGAGCTTGCGGGCGTTTCGCCTGCTGCTCCCGCAGAATCAGCTAAAAGACGGCAGCATGGCAGAGATCGAGGTAGGCCAGACCTCTCCGGCCGATACAACCATTGCGCGCGTGCACGGATTGGGCGGTGCATTATCCGTGCTGGGGATGATGCTGGCCGGAGCCCTCGTGCTCGTGCTGCTGACCAACAGCATGGCCGAGCCCATGGTGGTCGGCTTGCTGGCGCTGCTGGCGGTGGCCGGCGTGTTCTTGGTGTTCGGGCTGCTTTCGGGGTTCCTGCGCCTGGGCGATCGGGCCGTCGAGGCCGACATGATCAGGGCGGTCGCCGAGGGCTTGGACAGCGCGCTGCAGATCGTCAACGCGCAGGGCAGCGTGCTTTATCGCAATCGTGCTCTTGAGCGTCTTACCGGCCGCCGCTCCGGCCGCCATGCCAGCCTGGAAGAATTGTTTGCCGGTGCACCCGATACGGCACAGGCCTACTTCCGGCTCAGCCGCGCGGCCGAGCGCTTGGAGGGGCGCCAAGAGGAGATCTACGTGCATCCGGGTCCGCTTGGCGGGCGCACCGGCCGTTGGCTCAATGTCTCCGTGCGCCCCTTTCCGGATACCGCAGCCGGCAAATTGCGCGGCCGGCTCACGCTTTGGCAGATCGACGATGTGACGCGCGAGCGTATGCGCGAAAGTGAGACGGTCAGCGGGCTCGAATCGACGCTTGCCTTCTATGACGGGCTGCCGCAGGGCCTGCTGGCGGTACTGCCGGATGGGCGGCTGGCGCATCTCAATGCCACGCTGGCGCAGTGGCTGAACCTGAGCCCCGATCCCGGGCGTCCGCTGACCCTGCGCGACATCGTCTCGCCCGACGGCGCGGCACTCATCCGAGCTTCGGGGCGCACCGGCAACGGCCGCACGAGCCGGTTCGATCTCGATCTCTTGCGCGAGGACGGGCGCCGGTTCCCGGCGCACCTGATCTGCCGCGCCCATGGCTCCAAGGGCGCCGTGGCGGTGCTGGTGCTCGACCGCAGTGCGGAGCCGGCGGGCGTGGCCGACAGCGAACGGCAACTGGTGCGCTTCCTGCACTCGGCCCCGTTTGGCATGGCCACGGTCGACGCTGAAGGCGCCATCCTCAATGCCAATCCCGCTTTCATGCGCATGTTCAGCCTGGATGATCGCGGTCTGCCCACCGGCATTGCCGATCTCGGCGGCAACGGCGGCGAAGACGTCAGGCGCGAGCTGCGCAAGGCTGTGCGGCGCGCGGTCTCCGGACGTGCCGCCGCCGGGCCGATCGAGATCAGTTTCGGCGCCGAGCGGGAGCTAGTGCGGCGCGTCTACGTCGGCGCGCTGAGCTCCGATGCGCGCGAGCGCGACGGCGCCATTCTCTATGCCGTCGATGCCACCGAGCAAAAGGCGCTGGAACTCAAGTTCGCGCAAAGTCACAAGATGGAGGCGGTGGGTCAGCTCGCCGGCGGGGTGGCGCACGATTTCAACAACGTGCTAACCGCCATCATAGGCTTCTCCGATCTGTTGCTGCAGACGCACCGGCCAACCGATCCGGCCTATCGCGATATCATGAATATCAAGAGCAGCGCGCATCGGGCCGCGGGCCTGGTGCAGCAGCTGCTCGCCTTTTCGCGTCGGCAGACGCTGCAGGCGGAGGTGTTGGAGCTCGGCGAAACCCTCACCGATCTTGCGCCGCTGCTCAACCGTGCCTTGGGCGAGAAGATCGAGCTCAAAATCCTGCCTGGGCGTGACCTCTGGTACATCAAGGCCGACAAGACGCAATTTGTGCAGGTCATCATCAACCTTGCGGTCAATGCCAAGGACGCCATGCCGGGCGGTGGCTCGCTGGTGATCCGTACGCGCAATATGTCGGAGCGCGAGAGTCTCAAACTGGCAGAACTCGGCGTGGCGGCCGGCGAGTACGTTGCTATCGAAGTGGAGGACACCGGGGTCGGCATCGAGCCCGAGATCTTGGGCAAGATCTTCGAACCGTTCTTCACCACCAAGGATGTCGGCAAGGGCACCGGCCTTGGCCTCTCCACCGTCTACGGCATCGTCAAGCAGACCGGCGGCTACGTTTTCGCCGAGAGTGAGCTGAGACGGGGCACCATCTTTAGGGTTTACCTGCCTCGCTACATCGTCGAAAGCGACGAGGAGCTCCCCAACCAGCGCGCCGACAAGAAGCGGGAGAGCACCAGGGACCTGACCGGCACCGGGCGCGTACTGTTGGTGGAGGACGAGGATGTCGTGCGCAGCTTTGCCGCCCGCGCCCTGGCGCGCCAGGGCTACGAGGTGCTTGAGGCCGCGACCGGCGTCGAGGCGCTCGAGGTAATGGAGCGCGAGGGTGGCCGCGTCGACATCGTCGTCAGCGATGTGATCATGCCCGAGATGGACGGACCCAGCATGCTGAAGGAGCTGCGCAAGACGCGCCCCGACCTCAAGATCATCTTCGTGTCCGGCTATCCCGACGACGCCTTCAAGAAAAGCCTGGACGAGAATGAGGAGTATGCCTTCCTGCCCAAGCCCTTCACGCTGCCGCAACTCGCCGCCAAGGTGAAAGAGCAGTTGGGGCGCTAGCCCCATTTTGCGGGAGCCGCCCGGCAGCCTCGGGCCGGCGCGGCTCATGGCGCTCGGGCAGGCGGGGGTCCATTGGCTCCACCACGCGCCGGAAACCTTGCGCCTGCGCCTCGCGATCGCGTCAGGGCATGATCGCTGTGCGGTTCGCCTGCTTCAGCTGACAACCGTCACGTCGACGGCCACGGACATCTCCTGTTTGCTGCCGCCGAGCAGCACGCCGCTGATCGGGCTCACATCATCATAGTCGCGGCCATGGGCTACCGTGATGTGCTCGTTGGCCGGCATTATGCCGTTGGTGGGGTCGAAATCGACCCAACCAAGTTCCGGCGCCCAGACCGAGATCCATGCATGCGACGCGTCGGCCCCTTTAAGTTTCTCCAGGCCGGGCGGTGGGTAGGTCAGCAGATAACCGCTGACGTAGCGGGCCGGCAGACCCAGACTTCGTAAGCAGGTGATCGCCACGTGCGCAAAATCCTGGCAGACGCCGCGCCGCTCGTGCAGGACGTGCGACACCGGCGTGGATATGTCGGTCGCGGTGTCATCGAAGGTAAAGTCATTGTAGATGCGTTGCGTCAGGTCGAGCGCAGCTTCGAGGACCGGTCGTTGCGGTGGGAATGAAGGGCGGGCATAGTCGATTGCCTCGCGAACGATCTTGGTGTGACGGGAGGCGCTGACGAACTCGAGCACGGTGATGTCGAGCTCGCCGTTCTCTCCTCGGGCCTTGCTGGCAACCTGCTCCCAGACCGTCGAGAGCGCCACCATCGGTGGGCCGGGCGGATGCACCTCGACGGTGCTACGGGCGTGGATGATAAGCTCGGTGTGCTCATCGTCGATTGACAGTATCGCGCTGCTGTTACCGAAGTAGTCTGTTAGCGCAACATTCCCAGATGGGGCTGGCTCGATCAGCAGGCTGTGACGGAGCACGGTTTGCCGCAGACCCGAGCGCGGTGTCATGTAGACGAGGTGCTCGGATTGGAGCACCGGCTTGCGGTAAGTATAGGTGGTGCGGTGGCTGACCTCGAAGGTCATGGCTCGTCCCGCGAGCGTGCGCGTACCCACTTGACACCCTTGTCGAGCAGATTGAAGTAGCGACGCCCGATGACGTCGGAAAGGCCGGCCAAGGTCGAGACTTCCTCGTAGAGCAAATGCTGCAGGGTCGTGCGTGCCCCATCCTGGCCGGGCTTTGCCAGCGATACGACATCTGCCAGGCGCACGCTGCTCAGCAGCGACAGCGCCATGCGCTGCTCCTCGATGCGCCCACCGCCATCGCCGGACTGCGGCAGCGCATCGATATGCCGTGCAAGCTCCGCCAGCTGGAAGGCGATACTGCGGGGATTGCTTTCATCGATCAGCAGCAGGTCCAACACCAGGGGCAGCATCGGCTCCAGCCGGTATCGCGATCGATAGGTGATAAAGCTGTCGGCGAGTTCGAGCGTGAACAATAGGCTTCCCGATTCGTCCTCGCCGCTTGCGGCCTTGCCGAAGACGCCGAGCAGGAGTTCAGCCAAATTCTTCGCGCGCGACAGCCGCCGCCCCATGTCTAGGAACGACCAGCCGAAGTTGCGGGTCATGTTTTCGTGCGTCAGGCCATGGAATGCTGCCAGCACGCGTAGCCCGTCATCGAGCAGGCGCAGCGAGTCGCCGATCGTGGTCGGCATGGCGTCGGCGCGCCAGCGCCGGCTCGCGTAAAAGTCGTTGAGTGTCCGCCACGCCTCGAGCGACAGCCGGTCTCGCGTGATGCTGGCGAGGCGATGAATATTGTCGAGGGTGCGCGGCAGGCCGTAGTGCAACTCCGAAGAGGTCAGCAGATTGTGCGCCAGCTGTTCGATCAGTCGAGCATTGATCGGTTCCCATTCGCCGGGAATCTTGCCGTCTTCCTTCGAGAGTAAGATCTCCAGCACGGTCCGGCACGCCCGCAGGTCCTGGCGTGGGGCGCTGTCCTCCTGCAGGCGGCTCAGGCAGATGCGCAACACGCGCAAGGTCCAGTCGGCGCGTTCGATATAGCGACCAAGCCAGAACAGGTTGTCGGCCGCGCGGCTTGGCAGGTCCTGGGGCGTGCGCTCGATGCGGGCGGCCTCAATCGTCGGCCGCCAGAGGCTGGTGAAGGGTGGCGCCTGCACGTCGCTGACGACCCACACGTCGCGCGACTCGCCATCCGGGGCGCTAAGCGCCACGGTCTGGTCGGGGTCGACGGTCATCGCCAGCCCGCCCGGCAGCACGGCAAACCCCTCGCTGGTCGAGGTCACGAATACGCGCAGCGCGTAGGGTTTCGGAACTAGGCCGGCGGCGGTGAGCGACGGCGTGGTGCCGAATCCGACCTTCGCCTCCGCCACCAGTGACGCGCCTCTGATCTCGATCTCCTGCCGCAGAGCCTCGAGTTTGTCCGGGTGCAGCCGCGCAGGATCAATGCCCGGGATGGCTCGGCCCGGTCGAGCGGTCCCCTCATGCGCGGGCCGGATGACCATGCGCTCGATATTTGCCAAGGCGTGGTCGCGGTTGGCCGCATCGCCGAGCCACCATCTCGGCCCGTCGGCGATTAGTAGCTCCTCGCCCAGGACCTTCCTGGCTAGCTCGGGTAGGTAGGCGCTCAAGCCGCGGTTCTCGACCAGCGCCGATCCCAGTGCATTGACCACCAGGTCAGGATGCCGGCGCACGACCTGCAGCAGACCCACGGGCCCGGCAAAATCCGACGCATCGAGCTCAAGTGGGTCGGCCAAAGCACCCGCCACGCAGCGCACGATGAGGTCGACGGGCATCAGGCCGCGTAGCGTTTTGAGCGAAACGCGGTCGTCGGCGACGCGTAGGTCCGCGCCTTCCACCAGCAGCAGCCCGAGGTAGCGGGCAAGGTAGGCATGGCTGAAAAAATCGTTGTGGCGGGGTCCCGGGGTCAGCAGAGCGATGGTCGGGTCGACGCGATCGGCGCGGCGCGCCAGCGCCGCCCGCAGTTGCAGAAAGAATGGCGCAAGTCGCAACGCCCGGCAGGCGGCAAAGATGTCGCCGGCGACGTTGGTATGAACCATGCGGTTGGCCAACGCATAGCCAATGCCGGCGGGCGTCTCGGTGTGCGTGTCGATCACGCGCCAGCGCCCATCCGGCCCGCGGGCGAGGTCGGTTGCAAAGAATTGAATATATCCGCCCGTGGGCCGCAGGTTCTGGCACGGCCGCAAGAAGGATGGATCACTGAACACAAGTTGGTGCGGGATGGCGCCAGATGCCAGCAGTCGCTGCGGGCCGTAGAGATCCGCCAGCACACCTTCAAATAGCCGTGCGCGCTGGATCAGCGCCCGCTCGAGTCCCTGCCACTCGTTGGCGGGGATGACCAGTGGGACGAGGTCGACGCGCCAAGGCTGCGTCGTACTTGTCGGATCCGAGAACAGGTCATAGGCGATGCCCGTCTCCCGCACCCGGGCATTTAGCTGCTCCATGCGTCGCGCACGGTTCGCTGGGTCGAGCGCCTCAAGCGACTGCAGGAGTGGGTCCCAGTGCGGCCTGAACGCGCCGGAGCCCTCGGTGAGTTCATCGAAACCACCGCCAGCCACCCGATAGTCTTTTGCGAGGTCGCCACCGCGAAGCTCGGCTGCACGAGCATCCCTGCTCATTGCTTGTTATTGTTCCTCCGTCTCGTCACCATGCCGCGCGGCCATTTCCCAACCGGACCCGCAGCCAAGCTCCGCCAATCCCTGGGACGCTACCCGTTGCGCCTATGACGCGCCACCCCTTCCGGCGCCGCCAAGTCAATGTGGATCCCGTGTTAGCCGGCGCAGATCCAGGGTGAGCGGGAAATCGGATTGCACGGCTGCGGCCGCAAGTGGACTACCGCCGGGAGAATGACCAATGGGCTCGAACAAGGCGAGGCGGCGCCCCGTGGCTTCCAAGGCATTTACGGGCAACGCGTCGAAATTCCGGCCACCCGGGTGCGTGACATGGTAGCGGCAGCCTCCGACCGATCTGCCATTCCATGTATCGATCACGTCGAAGGTCAGCGGCACGTGCGGCGCAATGTTTGGATGCAAGCCGTCGCTGGTCGGCCAAGCGCGAAAGCGCACACCGGCGACCGCTTCGCCGACGGTTGCCGTAGCGGTGAGCGGCAGGGGATAGCCATTGCACGCGACCGTGTAGCGATCGCCGCTGATGCCCCGCACCAGAACCTGCAGGCGCTCAAGCGACGAGTCAACGAGGCGAGTGGTGCCGGGCGTGCTCTGCTCGCCGAGTACCGACCAGGGCTCAAGCGCCCGCCGCAGCTCGAGCGCAATACCGGCGCGTTCGATCGTGCCCAGCACGGGAAAACGGAACTCAAAGTGAGGCACGAACCACTGCGCAGCTAGTGGCAAACCGGCGTTCGCAAGGTCGCTGATAATGTGCTCAAAGTCGGCCCAGAGGAAATGCGGAAGCATGAACCGGTCGTGCAACATGGTGCCCCATCGCACCAGGTCCTTGCGGTAGGGCCGCTCCCAGAACCACGCCACCAGCGCGCGGATCAGGAGCTGCTGGGCAAGGCTCATGCGCGCGTGCGGCGGCATTTCGAAGGCTCGGAATTCGACAAGGCCCAGACGGCCCATCGGGCCCTCCGGCGCGTACAGCTTGTCGATGCAGATTTCCGCCCGATGCGTATTGCCCGTGACATCGACCAGCAGGTTGCGGAAGAGGCGGTCGACCAGCCAAGGCGCAATGGCGCCACCCGGCGCGGGCACTTGGGCGAGGGCAATCTCGAGTTCATAAAGCGATTCGTGGCGGGCCTCGTCGATACGCGGTGCCTGGCTGGTCGGCCCGATGAACTGGCCTGCGAACATGTAGGAGAGCGAGGGATGGTTCTGCCAATAGGCGATGACGCTCGCCAGCAGGTCCGGCCGGAGCAGGAAGGGACTGTCCGCCGGCGTCGGCCCGCCGACCACGATGTGGTTGCCGCCGCCGGTGCCCGCCTGGCGGCCGTCGAACCTGAACTTTTCGGCCGCGAGTCCTATCTGCGCGGCTTGCTCGTACACGGTGGTGGTGATCGCGACGGCTTGCTCCCATGTGGCAGCCGGGTGGATGTTGACCTCGATGACGCCGGGGTCGGGGGTCACCTTGATCACACTGATGCGCGGGTCGAACGGGGGTGCATATCCCTCGATACGAACGGGCTGGCCTGTCCGGGCGGCCGTTGCCTCGATCGCCGTGATCAGGGTGGCATAGTCTTGCCCGTCGACCAGCGGCGGCAGAAACACACACACATGTCCGTCGCGCACCTCCACGGCAAGGGCCGTCCGCACCGGCTCCGAGGTCGCCGTCGCGGCCGGTTGCAGGCTCTGCTGCCCGACCGAGAGTTGAACCTTGTCGGCAAAGGGATCGGCCGGCAAGACATGCGGGTAGTCGACAAAACTGATTTCCGGCAGGCTGGCAAGCGGCAGCCGCAGACCGATCGGCTGGTCGCCGGGGATCAGGAAGAGCTGCTCGCGCCGGAATGCCCAACGTTCGGTGATGAACCCTCGCCTGCCGTCGTGCCCCTGCGTTATGAGCAGCGGCAGCACGAAACCCGTAGGCCTGTCCAGTTGCTGGCCGAACACGCGGATCAGGCGCGCGCGCTCGGCGGGTTCGGCGAGCCCGTTGTCACTAGGTGTGGCACCCAGGGGTAACTTCTGCTCGATGAGCATGAAATGCGCCGCGTCCTCGTAAGCGGGAATGAGGCACTCGGCCGGCAGCCCGAGCGTCGAGCAAAGCCCGCACGCAAACCTCTCAGTGTCGGCAAACGTCGCCGGGCGTGAGGGGTTCTCGTCGGCGATCAGCCCGGGGTTCTCCCATAAGGGCAGGCCGTCAGCGCGCCAGTAGATGCCGAAGGCCCAGCGCGCGGCCGACTCACCTGGGTACCATTTGCCTTGACCGTAGTGCAGCAGGCCACCCTTGGCGAAGCGCTGGCGCAGGCGGCGCGCCAGTTTGTCGGCATAGACGCGTTTGCTGGGACCGAGCGCGGCCGTATTCCATTCCGCCGCCTGCCCGTCGTCGAGCGCCACGAAGGTCGGCTCCCCGCCCATGCTCAGGCGCACGCCGCCCGCCTGCAGCCGAACCTCGACGACGGCGCCCGTCGCCAGGATATCTTGCCACTGCGCCTCGCTGTAAGGTTTGGTGACGCGCGGCGTCTCGCGCATGCGCTCGAGGCGCATGCTGACCGAAAAATCGACCTCCGCCTCGCCGTGCGTACCTACGATGGGAGCGGCGCTGATCGGCGACGGCGTCGCCGCCAGTGGAATATGCCCCTCGCTGGCGAGCAGGCCCGAGGTGGGATCGAGGCCAATCCAGCCGGCACCAGGAATGAAGACTTCGGCCCAGGCATGCAGGTCGGCGAAATCCTCCGACGCGCCCGCCGGTCCGTCGGCGGATCGAAGGTCCGGCCGGAGCTGGATCAGATAGCCGGAGACGAAGCGCGCTGCCAGACCGACCCGCCGCAGGAGCTGCACGAGCAGCCAGCCGCTGTCCCGGCATGAGCCCGAACCGCTTGCCAGCGTTTCCTCGGGCGTCTGCACACCCGTTTCCTTGCGTACGCGGTAGGCGATGTCCTGGCTGAGCCTGCGATTGAGGCCAATGACAAAATCGATGGTGGTCACGTGCATCGCTGGTGTGGCAATAGCTGCGAGATAGCCGTCAAACGAGGCGCTGCCTGGTAGCGGCTCGAGATAGGGTTTGAGCTCATTGGCGAGCCCCGGCTGATAGCTAAAGGGCCAGTGTACCGCTTGCTCGTCCACGAAGAAGTCGAACGGGTTGAGGGTGGCCATGTCGGCCACCAGATCGACCGTGGCAGTGAATTCTTGGGTCTTGTCTGGCACCACGACGCGGGCCAAGAAATTGCCGTGCGGATCCTGCTGCCAGTTGAGAAAATGCGGCCTCGGCGTGATCTGCAGCGCGTACGCCAGGATCGGTGTCCGGCAATGCGGGGCGGGGCGCAGCCGTACGACGTGAGGCCCGAGCTCCAGCGAGCAACTGTAGCGATATTGCGTCCGGTGCGTTAAGGCGACGTGAAGGGCCATGGATCCACCAGCGGGCCGAACGGGTGCCTCTGGGCTGCCGAGCGGCAAGTGATTTCCACGCAGTAACCCAGAAGCTCTTGAGCTCGAAGCCTATAGTTTAGGCAATCCCGTTGCCTTGCCCGGCTATCGGCATGAACACGAGCGTTGGCTCCTGCAAAAGACCGACAAGCCGACCCATTCGCCCGAGCGCGGCGCAGGCGCCGTCGGCCATGCTGCAAATCTACTGGTTCACCGCCTCAGGGGCCGGCAACCTCGTCGGTCCAAACCCGAAACTCGCGCAGCGTGTTCGGGCCAAAGGTTGTCGTGATCGCAACATCGGCAGCGTCGCGGCCGCGCGCAAGCAACACTCTGCCGATCCGCGGCACGTTGTTCCTTGGGTCGAACGTACGCCATTCGCCGCCGAGATAGGCTTCGAACCAAGCCGCAAAATCGCCTGGCGGATAGGGTGGCAGCGTGCCGACATCACCGAGATACCCTGTGCAGTAGCGCGCCGGGATGTTCAAGGCGCGGCAGAAGGCGATGGCCAAGTGGGCGAAGTCGCGGCACACGCCGCGTTTCTCGTCGTAGGCTTCTGACGCCGTCCGCGTTACCCGCGCGTGCTCGTAACCGAATTGGATGTGCGCATGCACGAAATCGCAGATTGCCTGCACGCGCGCCCAGCCGGGCTTGGTCTGACCGAAGAGGGTCCAGGCGAGATCGAGCAGCCGATCCCCATCGCAGTATCGGCTAGGAATAAGAAAGACGAGCGTCTCCTCGGGAAGCTGGTGCACCGGAACCTGCGCGGCGGCTGCGACGATTGGATCGGTTTGCCCGGTGTCATTCACGACGGTGTCGGTCGAGATTTTCATCGTCCCCGCGGGGGCCAAGATTCGACTGCACCAATTTCCGAAACCGTCCCGATAACCGGAGATCGGCACAGAAGGATTTATCAGGATATGGTCCGCTCTCTCGAGGTCGGAAACGCGGCTGTAATGGATGGTCAACATCATGATCATCGGCGTAGCTTGCGGAAAATCGTACTGCAGCTCGTAGCCGACCCTGAGTCTCATCGCCTGCTCCACGCCCGTCGGTGGTCCACCGGTGCCGATTGCGCTCGACGTCGGCTCGCTGGCCGATGCCGAGCGTCGACCTTTTCTTCTACGCCTCCGGCCCTCCGATTGCGACCAGTACGTAACCAAGTCTGTGGCCCCGCCAGCCGTTCCGTGTCCGCTCCTGCCGATTGTGCGACCTGACACGGGCCAAAAGCGCGCAGAACTTGCTTTGCCGCGTCGGCTCGATGAGCACGCCAACAGCGGCTGCGGCTGGCGGCGCGGTGCGCGGTACCTTGCCTGAAAAGGCGTTGCGGCGGCTTCGCGATCAAAATTCCATGTCCAGCTCATCCAGCTCGACGGGCTCGGCCTTGGCGTCCATCACCCATTGCGCCACCGCCGGCCATTGCATGATAGCGCGGCAGTAGGCTGTGCATTGGTGGTTGAGGCGAACGTCATAGGTGAGAAAGCGCGTGACTACCGGCGCGTACATGGCATCCGCCATGGTGAGCGCCCGACCGAACAGGTAGGGTCCACCATAGCTGGCGAAGCACTCGCTCCAGATCGCCGCGATGCGGTCGATATCGGCCTGCGCGCCGGCCCACACCTTGAAGGCCGGATAGTGAGCCTTGAGGTTCATCGGCAGGGCCGAGCGCAGATTGGCGAAACCCGAATGCATCTCGCCGCAGACCGCCCGGCAATGGGCGCGTGCGGCCCGATCGGCCGGCAGTAAACCGGCTTCAGGCTTCGCCTCCGCCACGTATTCGCCAATCGCCAGCGTGTCCCACACCTTGGCGCCGTCATGGGTCAGGCAGGGAACGAGAAACGACGGCGACAACAGGAGGAGCTCCGCGCGCGCGTCTTTGTCGTCGAGCGACACCATCGTTTCCTCGAAATCCAAGCCGCCGAGCTTGCACATCAGCCAGCCCCGCATAGACCAAGAGGAGTAGTTTTTGCTGGAGACTGTGAGCGTGGCTTTGGGCATGCGCTTTTTGCTTGTGGTGCGAAAGTTGCATCGATGTTGGCATCACACGGCCACAACATCACCGCCGTGCAACTTTCGTTCCAGCACGGACCCGCATGCTCTACGCAACCTATCAGACCCACTCCGACATCATGGTACCGGTGCGCTGTTGGGCCCTTGCCGGGCTGTCCGCACTGACGCCCTGGGCCAATCGCGCAGGACTGGGCCAGTTGCGCAACCTGACCGCGGCCTATGAGCTGATTGCGCGCGCCGGTCTGACGCATGCGCGACCCACCTACGCCATGACCAGCGTGCGCGTGGGTCAGCGCGATGTGGCGGTCCGCGAGCAAGTCGTGGCGTCGACCCCCTTCGGCACCCTCTTGCACTTTGCCAAGGACCTGGCGGTGGCCCAGCCGCGTGTCCTGGTGGTCGCCCCGCTCTCGGGCCACTTTGCCACCTTGTTGCGCAACCTCGTGCGGACGCTACTGCCCGAACACGATGTTTGCATAACCGATTGGCATAATGCGCGCGACGCGGGCATTGCGCACGGCCGGTTCGGCTTTGACGACTACGTCGAGCACCTCGTTCAATGGCTGGAAAAAATGGGCCCCGGCACGCACGTAGTGGCCGTCTGCCAGCCGTGCGTACAGGTTCTGGCCGCCGCTGCCATAATGGCCGAGGGCGGTCACCCGGCCCAACCGCGCAGCATGACCCTGATGGCCGGCCCGATAGATACGCGCGTCAATCCCACCAAGGTCAACACGTTGGCCACGTCCAGGCCGATCGAGTGGTTCGAGCGGACCCTCATCGCCGAGGTGCCAGCCCGTTATGGGGGTGCGGGGCGCAAGGTGTACCCGGGTTTTGTCCAGCTTGCGGCCTTTATGTCGATGAACATCGACCGCCACCGCAAGGCGCACATGGAGCTGTATGAGAACCTGGCCAAGGGCGAGTTGGAGAAGGCGAGGGTCATCAAGGATTTCTACGATGAATATTTTGCCGTGTTGGACCTCTCGGCCGAATTCTATCTGGAAACGGTGCGCTGGGTGTTTCAGGAGGCTCGCCTAGCGAAGGGCAAACTCACCCATCGCGGACGCCCGGTCGATCCCAAGGCGGTTCGGCGCACCGCGTTGCTGACGGTGGAGGGTGAGCGGGACGACATTTGCTCCCTGGGGCAGACCTCGGCGGCGCACGACCTGTGCAAGGGCCTCAAACCCTACCGCAGGCGCCACCACATGCAGGCCGGCGCCGGGCACTACGGTGTGTTCAGCGGCAAGCGCTGGGAGACCCAGGTCTACCCCATCGTGCGTAACATGATATTGGCGAACGAGTAAGCAAGCCGGGCATGCAACCGGAACCGGCGATCGTGGTGCCATCAGGCGTGAAGCGTTGCTGGTCCGTTTCCGCCCGTCACTGTTGCGAGCTTTGCCGCTGCACCTCGACAGACACCTCGAGCACCTCGGTCTCCCCGCCCCGGCGCGAGCCGATGACGGGGGCGGCATAACCCGCATCGAGGCCGGCGGCAAGCCGCACGTAGCGCTCGGTGGGGCAGATGCGGTTGGTGACATCGAAGCCGACCCAGCCGAGTGCCTCCACCCAGGCCTCGGCCCAGGCATGGTGTGCTTGCGAGGCGTTGTCTGCCTCTATCACCAGATAGCCCGTCACATAGCGCGCCGGCACGCCGAGGCTGCGCGCGGCGGCGATGAAAATATGCGCATGGTCTTGGCACACGCCCCTGCCGTCGGCCAGCGCCGCGGCGGCTTCGGTATGGGCGTCAGTGGCGCCTGGCACGTAGTCGACCCGGGTGCGCACGGCCCCAGCCAGCGCGTGCAGCTGGTCCAGCCGGTCCTTGCGGTCGACCGATCTGGCAAGCTCGCAAATTCCCGCGTCGGGGCGCGTCTGCGCCGTCACTCTCAAGTACACACGCGGCGGGATCGCATCGGCGAGCCCGGCGACAATGCCGCTGCAGTCCTCCGTCTCGACCGTGCCGCCGGCCTCGATCACCAGCGCCTGGTGCGGGGTATTGATGACGGCAAGGTGGACGGTGTTGCCGAAGGCGTCCGTGAACTGCAGCGGCCGCTCGCAGGCCGACACGCTAACGCGCCAGTCCGTCACGCGCTGGCCGGCGAAGGCCGCCGGCGTCAAGCGCACGCTTTGGATCGCATAGCTCACCGGCGCGTCGTAGCTGTAGCGTGTGAGATGTCTCACGCTGATCAGCATGACGCTAGCTTCTCGGTGAAGTGGTAGGTCGATGAGATCTCGCGCCCCAGGCGATTGTTGCGGGCGATGAAAGCAGTGAGGAACTCGTGCAGCCCCGACTGGAAGATGGCCTTCATGTCGCCATCGGCAAGCTCGCGCAGAATCTCGCCGGCGAGCTCCTGCGGGCCGTCCAAGGTGGCGTAGTAGCGGCCGAGTTCGACCAGCGCCTGCACGATCTCCTCGTAACAGGAGCGCAGCGAACGCGGCATCTGTCGGTTGAGGATGAGATAGTCTGCAATGCGCCAGGGCTTGTAGCCCTTGTAGACCCAGCGGTAACTGCGGTGCGCGGAGACCGAGCGCAGGATCGCCGCCCATTGTACGCTGTCGATCTCGCCGCCGACCGGCTCGTTGTGCGGGAGCAGTACGTAGTACTTGACATCGAGGATGCGCGCCGTGTTGTCGGCGCGTTCGAGGAAGGTGCCGAGCTGATTGAAGTAGAAGGTGTCGTTGCGCAGGATGGTATTAAGGAGCGTGCCCCGGAACAGCGCCGAACGCTCCTTGATCCAGTCGAACAGTGGGGGAAGCTTGTCTGGAGTGAGTGTTGCCGGGTCGATCGCCGACAGCGTGATCCAGGCGGCGTTGAGGCTCTCCCACATCTCGCGCGTCAGAGCGATGCGCTGGGCGCGGGCGTTGCGGCGGGCGGCGGCGAGGCAAGAATACACGCTCGAAGGGTTGTCTGCATCAAACAGCATGAAAGCAACTACTCTGCTGGTCTCGTAGGCGCCGTGCTTGGCGAGGTAACCCCGCTCGCAGCCGGCGCTGCGCAGGGTGGAGCGCCATTCCCCGTCTTGACCGTGACCTTCGCGCGGTAGAAGCGCGATGCGGTAGCCAACCTCCAACAGCCGCGCCATGTTCTCGGCACGCTCGACGTAGCGCGACATCCAGAATAGATCGTTTGCGGTCCGACCGAGCATAGCGCTAGTCCTGCAAGACCCAGGTGTCCTTAGTGCCGCCGCCCTGACTGGAGTTGACCACCAGCGAGCCCTCGCGCAGGGCGACGCGCGTGAGCCCGCCCGGATTGAGCCGCACACGGTCGCCGACCAGCACGAACGGCCGTAAATCGAGATGGCGTTGGCGAATGCCGGCTTCGACCAGCGTTGGGGCGGTGGAGAGCGCCAGCGTCGGTTGGGCGATGTAGCGGTCGGGGCGCGCTTTCACGAGCATGCGGAACATCTCGATCTCATCGGCGCTGGCGGCGGGGCCGACCAGCATGCCGTAGCCGCCCGAACCGTGCACTTGCTTAACGACCAGCTCGCTTAGATGCTCCAGCACATAAGCGAGATCCTCCGGCTTGCGGCAGGCCCAGGTGGGCACATTCTCCAGAATCGGCGGCCGGCCAGTGTAGAACTCGACGATATCGGGCATGTGGCAGTAGATCGATTTGTCGTCGGCGATGCCGGCGCCGGGTGCGTTGACAATGGTGAGGCGGCCTGCGCGGTAGACATCGAAGATGCCGGGCACACCCAGGACCGAGTCGCGGCGGAACACCAAGGGGTCGAGATAGGCATCGTCAATGCGCCGGTAAACGACGTCGACCTCCTTCAAACCCCGGGTGGTCTTCATCTGCAGAACGCCGTCGACGACCACCAGGTCCTGACCCTCGACCAGCTCAGCGCCCATTTGATCGGCGAGAAAGGAGTGCTCGAAGTAGGCGCTGTTGTGGATGCCTGGGGTAAGCACCACTATGGTCGGCTCGCGGTCGAGGCCGCGTGGGGCAACGCTTTCGAGGGTCAGGCGCAGATTGTCCGGATAGTCCTCGACCGCCGCGACGCGATTGCGCGCGAACAGGTCGGGGAACATGTGCATCATGGCTTCGCGGTTCTCAAGCATGTAAGAAACGCCGGACGGCGTGCGGGTGTTGTCCTCGAGCACAAAGAACTCGTTGGCGCTGGTGCGCACGATGTCGATGCCGATGACGTGCGCGTAGACGCCGCGCGCGGGCTCGACGCCCATCATTTCGGGCAAGAAAGCCGCGTTCTGGATGATCAGATCGGCGGGGACGCGGCCGGCCCGAATGATCTCCTGGCGGTGATAGACATCATGCATGAAGGCGTTGAGCGCCCGCGCCCGCTGCTCGATACCGGCGGCGATGCGGCGCCATTCTGCGGCACTCAGGATCCGCGGTATGATGTCGAATGGGATCAGCCGCTCGGTCACGGGCTCGTCGCCGTAGACGGCAAAGGTGATCCCCGTGCGGCGGAACAGCGCTTCCGCCTCGCCGCGCTTGCGCTTCAAGTCTTCGATGTCCTGGCTCTGCAGCCACTGATGCACGGAGAGGTAAGGCTCCCGGATCCCACCTCCGCTACCGTTCATCTCGTCGAACGCGGCCGGCAACACCACCCCCAAGGCTTCCGCTGGCGCCTTGCAAATCCTGGGCAACTGCAGTTCTGGCAAGCCTAGCCCGAGCAAACTCAATTAGCTATGCCGAGCCGGTGCCTACCTGCATGGCAGCCTGCCCAACCCCTGGGCACAAGCAGGCGCCGGACACCCGCGACCTGGCGCGCCACGCGGGCCGGCCGAACTCGGCGCTGCGCGCCGTGGCCCGAAGGCTTCCGTCCGGGGCAAGGACAGGGACGCCGCGGTAAGTTTGGAGCGATCGGATCGAGCGCAGGTCTGGCCAAGGAGGCTTGATCGGTCGGCGTCGGGCACGACAGGGCGAGCCCATGGAGCGCGGTCGGGGGCGGGGGCCGTTGCCCATTGTTGTGCCCTGCGGGGGCGCCCTTCCTGGTACGCGCTCCTCCTCCTGGCACACCCTCCTGGCACACCCTCCTGGCACAGTGGCCCAGTGCTAGCGTTGGCCGGCCCCGGTGTTCGGGCTGGCGGCCGGCCCTGGCACAGGCGACCACCGCCGCAGCGAAGCTGCGAGCGCTAGGTCCATTTCTTTAGCACTCAATGTCGGCTCTGGAGGTGAGTGGTCTCTCAACGTTGTCTAGCAAGAACAAACCATGTACATTGTGGTTTAAAGAGCGAGTCGCATAGCCTCGATCTGCAACTCATGAAATAACGGGTGCTGCCATGGAAAAGCCGGTGCTGCGGGTGGTTGTAGGGGGGAGCATGGACAAGCAGAAGGCGCTCGAAGCGGCCCTCGCCCAAATCGACAAGAACTTCGGCAAAGGCTCGATCATGCGCCTCGGGGCCAACGAGCGCACCATCGACGTGGAGGCCATTTCCACCGGTTCGCTCGGTCTTGATATCGCCCTTGGCATCGGCGGCCTGCCGCGGGGCCGGGTGGTGGAGATCTACGGCCCGGAGTCCTCCGGCAAGACCACCTTGGCTTTGCAGGTGGTATCGGAGTCGCAGAAAAAGGGCGGCATCTGCGCCTTCGTCGATGCCGAGCACGCCCTCGACCCCGTCTACGCCCGCAAGCTGGGCGTCAAGGTCGAGGACCTGCTGATTTCCCAGCCGGACGCCGGCGAGCAGGCCCTCGAAATCGCCGACACGCTGGTGCGCTCCGGCGCCATCGACGTGCTGGTCGTCGATTCGGTCGCGGCGCTCACGCCCCGAGCCGAGCTCGAGGGCGAAATGGGCGACCTGCAACCCGGCATGCAGGCGCGGCTGATGAGCAAGGCGCTGCGCAAGCTCACGGCCTCGATCTCCAAATCGAAGTGCATGGTGATCTTCATCAATCAGATCCGCATGAAGATCGGCATCATGTTTGGCAACCCCGAGACGACCACGGGTGGCAATGCGCTCAAGTTCTATGCCTCCGTTCGCCTCGACATCCGCCGCATTGGCCAGATCAAGGATCGCGAGGAGATCGTCGGCAACGAGACACGTGTCAAAGTCGTCAAGAACAAGGTGGCCCCGCCGTTCAAGCAGGTGGAATTCGACATTATGTATGGCGAGGGCATCTCCAAGGTCGGCGAGCTGGTCGATCTCGGGGTCAAGGCCGGCATTGTCGAGAAATCCGGCGCCTGGTTTTCCTATAACGGCGAGCGGATCGGCCAGGGCCGCGAAAACACCAAGGCCTTCTTCAAGCAGCATCCGAAGATTGCCGACCAGGTCGAGAAGGCCATTCGGCAAAATGCTGGGCTTATCGTCGACAAGATGCTGCAGGCCGAGCCTGAGGGCGAGGAGGGCATGGACGCGGAAGACCCGGAGGGCTTCGCCGACGCGCCGGAACCCGAGACGGTGGCCAAGAAGGGCGCCCGCGCCAAGCGCTGACGGGCGCGGGCCCCGGGAGGCCCAGCCGGCGCACGCGGCACAATGATCCGGCCCGCCGGGGCTCGGCCGGCTTGCCCCCAACCGCGAGCGAGCCCGTGGCTGCGCGGGGTTGGGGGTTTGTGGACAGCGGACAGGCGCGTGGCTAGAAGTGGCTCCGCAGTTTCCGTGATGAGCTCACATGACCAGCGTCAATCAGGTCCGCGCGACCTTTCTCGACTTTTTTGCCAAGAACGATCATGCGGTCGTGCCCTCCTCCTCGCTCGTGCCGCGCAACGATCCGACCTTGATGTTCACCTCCGCCGGCATGGTGCAGTTCAAGAATGTTTTCACCGGCCAGGAGACGCGCAGCTATCGCCGCGCCACCACCGCGCAAAAGTGTGTGCGCGCCGGCGGCAAGCACAACGACCTCGACAACGTCGGCTACACCGCGCGCCACCACACGTTTTTCGAGATGCTGGGCAACTTCTCCTTTGGCGATTACTTCAAGGAGCGGGCGATTCCGCTGGCTTGGGAGCTGGTGACCAAGGCGTATGGCCTCGATCCCAACCGCCTGCTGGTCACCATCTACCACGACGATGAAGAGGCTTACCGCATCTGGAAGAAGGTGACGGGCTTTCCCGATCAGAAGATCATTCGCATTGCCACGTCCGACAACTTCTGGGCCATGGGTGATACGGGTCCCTGCGGACCCTGCTCGGAGATCTTCTTTGATCACGGCCCCAAGATCGCGGGCGGCCCGCCCGGCTCGCCGGATGCGGATGGCGACCGGTTCATCGAGATCTGGAATCTGGTGTTCATGCAATACGAGCAACGCGGTCCGGGCGATCGCGTGCCGCTGCCAAGACCCTCGATCGATACCGGCATGGGGCTCGAGCGCATCTCTGCGGTGCTGCAGGGCACGCACGACAACTACGAGATCGATCTCTTCAAGGCTTTGATCGCGGCCTCGGTGGCGGCAACCGGCGTACCGGCGGCGGGGCCCCACAAGGCCTCCCATCGCGTCATTGCCGATCACTTGCGTGCCACCAGCTTTCTGATCGCCGATGGCGTGCTGCCGTCCAACGAGGGGCGAGGCTACGTGCTGCGCCGGATCATGCGTCGCGCCATGCGCCATGCCCATCTCCTCGGGGCCAAGGAGCCGCTGATGTATCGCCTGGTGCCGGAGCTCGTGCGCCAGATGGGCGAGGCTTACCCAGAGCTGGTCCGCGCCCAGCCCCTGATCGCGGAGACCCTCAAGCTCGAAGAAACGCGGTTTCGCAGGACCCTGGAAAAGGGCCTCAATCTGCTGTCGGAGGCAAGCGCGGAGCTGGCCGCGGGCGACACCTTCGCCGGCGAAGTCGCCTTCAAGCTTTATGACACCTTTGGCTTCCCGCTCGACCTGACGCAGGACGCCCTCAAGCCCAGGGGCATCGGCGTCGATGTTGCGGCCTTCAACAGGGCCATGGAGCGGCAGAAGGAGGAGGCGCGGCGGGCCTGGAAGGGTTCCGGCGAAGCGGCCACCGAGACCATCTGGTTTGAGGTGAAGGAGAAGGTCGGGGCGACCGACTTTCTGGGCTACGACACGGAGACGGCGGCAGGCGAGATCCGCGCCCTCATCCGCAATGGCGCCGTCGTCAAAGCCTTGGCCGCGGGTGAGGAGGGCGCCATCGTCCTCAATCAGACGCCGTTTTATGGCGAATCGGGTGGCCAGGTCGGCGATCAGGGTACGATCGGGGGTGGCAAGGGTGCCCTGTTCCGCGTCTCAACCACCCAGAAAAAGCTCGGCGATCTCATCGTGCATCTGGGTCGGGTCGAGACGGGCAGTTTCAAAGAGGGCGATGCCGTCGAATTGCTCGTGGACCATCAGCGACGCTCGGCGACCCGTGCCAATCACTCCGCCACGCATCTGCTGCACGAAGCCCTGCGCCAGGTGCTGGGGCCGCACGTGGCCCAGAAGGGCTCGTTGGTCGAGCCGGCGCGCCTGCGCTTCGATTTTTCGCATCCCAAGCCGATGAGCGCGGCGGAGGTTGCCGCCGTCGAGAGCATGGCCAACGCCTTCGTCTTGCAGAATTCTGCGGTCGAGACGCGGCTGATGGCGCTCGAGGACGCGTTGGAGACCGGTGCCATGGCCCTGTTCGGGGAGAAGTATGGCGATGAGGTCCGGGTTGTTTCGATGGGGGTGGGCGGCTCCGGCGCCAAGGCCAACAAGGCATGGTCGGTGGAATTGTGTGGGGGCACCCACGTCGGGCGCACCGGCGACATCGGCCTCATCAAGGTGACCGGCGAGAGCGCCAGCAGCGCGGGCGTGCGTCGCATCGAAGCGCTGACTGCCGACGGCGCGCGCGCCTACCTGGCGGATCAGGATTCGCGCGTGCGCGAATTGACGCAGTTGCTGCGCGCCAAGCCCGACGAGCTGGTCGAGCGCGTGCGCGCCCTCATCGAGGAGCGCAAGCAACTCGAGCGCCAGCTCGGCGAGGCCAAGCGACAGATGGCGCTCGGCGGCGCCGGCGCCGCCGATGCGGGCAACGGGCGGGCGGCGGCGGGGTCGGCCATCCGCGCCGTCGGCGATGTGAAGCTGCTCGCGCGCACGGTTGTCGGCCTGAACCCCAAGGACCTGCGTGGACTGATCGACGACGGCAAGAAGCAGATTGGGTCCGGCGTAGTGGCCATCATCGGCGTCGGCGAGGACGGCAAGGCGGGGCTGGCCGTCGGCGTCACCGACGACCTCACCAAGCGCATCAATGCGGTCGACCTGGTCAGGGTCGGCGCCGAGGCGCTGGGTGGCAAGGGCGGCGGTGGCCGCCCGGATTTGGCCCAGGCCGGCGGCCCGGATGGCTCAAAAGCCGAATCGGCGCTGAAGGCGATCGAAGCGCGCCTTGCCGGCTAAGGCGCAACTGGGTCCGCGGCCGCGCCGGAGGGGGTCTTGCTTTGCCGGCGCCCGCCGCTAGGTTGCCGACTCACTTGAGGCTCAACGGGAACGAGGCCAACGGGAACGAGGCCATGGCCAACGCAACGGCAAAGCCCTGGACCGAGGCGCCGCTCACGGGGCGGCTGGTGCTGGCCGACGGCACGGTGATTGCCGGCCACGGCCTCGGCGCCGTGGGATCGGCCGTCGGCGAGGTCTGCTTCAACACCGCGATCACCGGCTATCAGGAGATTCTCACCGATCCGTCCTACGCCGGCCAGATCATTACCTTCACCTTTCCGCACATCGGCAATGTCGGCACCAACCCCGAGGATACGGAAACCTCCAACCTCGCCATGCGTTCGGGTGTGCGCGGTTGCGTGCTGCGGGCCCAGGTCAGCGGTCCCTCCAACTATCGCGCCAGCGAGCCGCTTGATAGCTGGCTGAAAGCCCGCGGCATCATTGCCCTGACCGGCGTCGACACGCGCGCCCTTACCGCCCACATCCGCGAAAAGGGCATGCCCAACGGCGTCATCGCGCACGCGCCCTCCGGTCGCTTCGATCTCGACGCGCTCAGGGCGGAGGCGAAAGCCTGGTCGGGGTTGCTGGGGCTCGACCTGGTGCCGGAGGTGACGGCGGGCCAGAGCTACAGCTGGGAGGAGACGCGCTGGGCCTGGGGCCGGGGCTATGGCCGGCAAGATGCGGCGGGGCTGCACGTGGTGGCCCTCGACTATGGCCTCAAGCGCAACATCCTGCGCGCGTTGGCGAGCCTCGGGTGCAAGGTCTCGGTGGTGCCGGCGACCGCCACCGCCGCCGAAATTCTCGAACGCAAGCCTGATGGTGTGTTCCTGTCCAACGGTCCAGGCGACCCGGCCGCGACCGGCGCCTATGCGGTGCCGCAGATCAAGAAGTTGGTGGCGTCCGGACTGCCGATCTTCGGCATCTGCCTCGGCCACCAAATGCTGGGGCTGGCGATCGGCGCCAAGACGCGCAAGATGCATCAGGGACACCATGGCGCCAATCATCCGGTGAAGGACTGCACCACCGGCAAGGTGGAAATCACCTCCATGAACCACGGCTTTGCCGTCGATCGTGACAGCCTTCCGGCGCGGGCCGAGGAGACCCACGTTTCCTTGTTCGACAACTCCAACTGCGGCCTGCGGCTCAAGGACAGCCCGGTGTTTTCGGTGCAGTACCACCCCGAGGCTTCGCCGGGACCCGAGGACAGCCACTATTTGTTCGTGCGCTTCGCCAACCTGATGCGCGAGCGCAAGGGCCTTCCGCTCCTGCCGGAACGCCCCGGCGGGGTCAAGCCATAGGCGGGCCAGCGCCGGGCGCCGCAAACCCCAGTGGCAGCATTGAATGTTCAGCGCCGGGCCGCGGCCTATAGCCAAGCCCGCGACGCTGCAATATGAAGCGGGCCCATGCCAAAGCGCACCGACATTACATCGATCCTGATCATCGGCGCCGGGCCGATCGTCATTGGCCAGGCCTGTGAGTTCGACTATTCGGGCACGCAAGCCTGCCGGGCCCTCAAGGCCGAGGGCTACCGCATCATCCTGGTCAATTCCAATCCTGCCACCATCATGACCGACCCGGAGCTGGCGGACGCCACCTACATCGAGCCGATCACGCCCGAGGTCGTGGCCGCGATCATCGAGCGCGAGCGCCCAGACGCCCTGCTTCCCACCATGGGCGGGCAAACGGCGCTCAATACGGCACTGAGCCTTGCCAGCCAGGGGATCCTGCAGCGGTTCGGCGTCGAAATGATCGGCGCCACGGCCGAAGCCATCGACAAGGCCGAGGATCGCCAGCTCTTTCGTGAGGCGATGACCCGGATCGGGCTGGCCACGCCCAAGTCGATGCTGGCCAACGCGAGCAAGCTCAAGCGGGCCGATCGCGCCGCCCATGCCGCCGAGCTGGCGCGGATCGAGGCCCTGTCCGAGCCGGCCGAGGTCAAGGAGCGCAAGCGGGTCGACTATCTCAAGCAGTGGAAGGCCGGTACGCACGAGCGCCAGAAGCGCTACCAGGAGCAGGCGGTACTCAAGGCCATGGAAGCCCTTTCCAGCATTGGCCTTCCCGCCATCATTCGACCGTCCTTCACCCTCGGCGGCACCGGTGGCGGCATCGCCTACAACCGCGAGGAATTTCGCGAGATCATCGAGCGCGGCCTGCAGGCCTCCCCCACCACCGAGGTCCTGGTGGAAGAGAGCGTGCTCGGCTGGAAAGAGTTCGAGATGGAGGTGGTGCGCGATAAGGCGGACAACTGCATCATCGTGTGCTCGATCGAAAATGTCGATCCGATGGGCGTGCACACCGGCGACAGCATCACCGTGGCGCCGGCACTGACGCTGACCGACAAGGAATATCAGATCATGCGCAATGCCTCGATCGCGGTCTTGCGCGAGATCGGGGTGGAGACGGGCGGCTCGAACGTGCAGTTCGCTGTCAACCCCGAAAACGGGCGCCTGGTGGTGATCGAGATGAACCCGCGCGTGTCGCGCTCCTCGGCGCTGGCGTCGAAGGCCACCGGCTTTCCCATTGCCAAGGTCGCCGCCAAGCTTGCCGTCGGCTACACCCTCGACGAACTGGAAAATGACATCACCGGCGGTGCCACGCCCGCCTCCTTCGAGCCGACCATCGACTATATCGTCACGAAAATACCGCGCTTCGCCTTTGAAAAATTTCCCGGTGCGGAGCGTACGCTGACCACCTCGATGAAGTCCGTGGGCGAAGTGATGGCGATCGGTCGCACCTTTGCCGAGAGCCTGCAAAAGGCCCTGCGCGGGTTGGAGACCGGGCTGACCGGCCTGGACGACATCGAATTGTGGGGCCTCGGCCGCGGTGACGACAAGAACGTCGTGCGCGCCGCGTTGGGGACGCCGACGCCCGACCGGCTACTGAAGGTGGCCCAGGCGATGCGGCTCGGCTTCGATCACGAGCAGATCTACGCCTCCTGCCGGATCGATCCCTGGTTTCTGGCCCGCATCCAGGAAATCATCGACCTGGAAGCGCGCCTGAAGGCGCACGGCCTACCCGAGGCTGCCGAGGGCCTACGCAGCCTCAAGGCGATGGGCTTTTCCGATGCGCGGCTCGCCAAGTTGGTGGGATTGAGCGAGGCGGACGTGCGCACGCGGCGCGGTGAACTTGGCGTGCGTCCGGTGTTCAAGCGCATCGATACCTGCGCCGCCGAATTTGCCTCGCCGACGGCCTACATGTACTCCACCTACGAGCGTGGCTTGTTCGAGGCTCCCGTTGACGAAGCCCGCCCGTCGGGCCGCGACAAGGTGATCATCCTTGGCGGTGGACCCAATCGCATCGGCCAGGGGATCGAGTTCGACTACTGCTGCTGCCATGCCTGTTTTGCCCTGTCCAAGGTGGGCGTGGAGACCATCATGGTCAATTGCAATCCCGAGACGGTTTCCACCGACTACGACACCTCCGACCGCCTTTATTTCGAGCCCCTGACCGCAGAGGACGTGCTGGAAATCATCCGCGTCGAGCAGTCGGCGGGACGATTGCGGGGCGTCATCGTGCAGTTTGGCGGCCAGACGCCGCTCAAGCTTGCACGCTCGCTGGAAGAGGCCGGCGTCCCGATCCTGGGAACCTCGCCCGAGGCGATCGACCTGGCCGAGGACCGCGACCGCTTCAAGGCGCTGATCGATCGGCTGCGGCTGATGCAACCGGAGAGCGGCATCGCGCGCACCCCGGCGGAGGCGCGCACGGTTGCCGATCGCCTGGGCTACCCGGTGGTGATCCGCCCCTCCTATGTGCTCGGCGGCCGGGCCATGGAGATCGTTGCCGACAGCAGCGAGCTCGATCGCTACATTGTGCGCCTGTCGGAGACGCTCGATCGGCCCTCCGACCTTGCCGTCTCGGCGGCGCGGCCGTTGCTGGTCGATCGCTACCTGAGCGGGGCCATCGAGGTCGACGTTGATTGCCTCAGCGATGGCAGCAACACCTTCATCGCCGGCATCATGGAGCACATCGAGGAGGCCGGCATCCATTCCGGCGACAGCGCCTGCTCACTGCCGCCGCATTCCCTCGATTCGGCCCTGCTGGTTCGGCTGGAGAAGCAGACGCGCGATCTGGCGCTGGCCCTCAACGTGGTCGGCCTCATGAACGTGCAGTACGCCGTCAAGGATCGGCAGATTTACGTGCTCGAGGTCAATCCCAGAGCCTCCCGTACGGTGCCGTTTGTCGCCAAGGTCATCGGCAAGCCGATCGCCGGCATCGCCGCCCGGGTCATGAACGGGGAGCCGTTGACCACCTTCAAGCTCAAGCCCGTAAAGCTTACGCACGTTGGTGTGAAGGAGGCGGTCTTCCCCTTTGCGCGTTTTCCCGGCGTCGACCCGATCCTGGGCCCCGAAATGCGCTCGACCGGGGAGGTGATGGGCATCGATCACGACTATGCCCTGGCTTTTGCCAAGAGCCAGCTTGGCGCGGGTAACGTGCTGCCCCTCAAGGGCAGCGTTTTCGTGTCCTTGCGCGACCAGGACAAAGAGGAGATCCTAGGTGCCATGCGCGAGCTCAGCGAGCTGGGCTTCCGCATCCTGGCGACGCGGGGAACCAAGCGGGCGCTCGAAGCGCACGGCATTGCCTGCGAGCAAGTGAACAAGGTCCTCGAGGGCCGACCGCACATTGTCGACCTGATGAAGAACGGTGAGGTGCAGCTTGTTTTCAACACCACGGAAGGCGCCAAGGCGCTAGCCGATTCCAAGGATATCCGGCGGACCGCCTTGCTCAACCACATCCCATACTATACAACTTTAGCTGGCGCACTTGCCGCGACGGAGGCCATCCGGGCGCTCATGGCGGGCAGTCTTTCAGTTGCGCCGCTGCAATCTTATGTAAGCCAAGCATCCTGAGGATGTAGTGGTCCGGCGCTTCTATCAGGGCTGGCCAAACCCAGTAGACTGAGTGAGACTGGACGGTGGTGCCGGCGGGAATGCCGGGCACCGGCTATTTGCGAATGTGAGCCTAGGCTATGGAAAAAGTGCCGATGACCGTTGAGGGGTTCAAAAAGCTTGAAGCGGACTTGCACCGCCTCAAGGTTGAAGAACGCCCGCGCATCATTCAACAGATCGCGGATGCGCGCGAACACGGTGATCTGGCCGAGAACGCTGAGTACCATGCCGCCAAGGAGGCCCAGGGGCTCAATGAAGCAAAAGTGGCCGAGCTCGAAGACAAGCTCGGCCGGGCCGAGGTGATCGACACCTCGAAGCTGTCGGGCAGCACCGTGAAGTTCGGCGCCACTGTGACCTTGGAGGACGAGGATTCCGGCGACAAGGTCAAGTACATGATCGTCGGCGAGCACGAGGCCAATGTGCGCGAGGGCAAGATTTCGATCGCCTCGCCGATCGCCCGCGCCTTGATCGGGAAGGTCAAGGGGGACAGCGCCGAAGTCACGACTCCTCGCGGCAGCCGCAGCTACCAAATACTCAAAATCGAGTATAAGTAGGGCTGAAAGTCCTCAACCCGTGGGTGGCGCCCGGGATCGCTGGGTGGACCCACTGTGGGTTCAGCGACGCGCTTGCTGCAGCCAAGCTATGCCCTCGTGCGATCTTGCTTGATCCGGAGCCACGAAGCGCACATAGTTTTCCCAGATATTGACTGCAGACGTTGATGGCGCGCGGCATTTCTGCGCTAAGCTGGGGGTTCGGCTTAGGGGACGTAGGCGCGTTAGCCGAAAGCGAGAGATGGGGAAGCTTTCGTCATTTTTTCGGGGTTGCTGGCGTGCGGGCTGGCTCGCGCTGATCGTTGGCTTGGCCGCCGTGCTTGTGGTTGGCGATAGCGCCCTCGCCAAACCGCGTCGTGATCGCTTCAACGACAGTCCCTGGGGCAACTCCTCCCGCGACAACAACTCCTCCCGCGCCTCGGACACGAGTTCGCGCAGCACCCCCGATACTGGCAGCAGCGCGCGGGCCAACAGCTCCTCCGGCCCTAGCACGAGCAATTCCAGCGCGCGGGATACGTCATCCAAGGACAACAAGGACAACAACGACAAGAGCGACAAGGCCAACGACAAGAACGACAAGAACGCCAAGGCCAAAGACGACGACGACGATGATGACGGCCGCAGTGGCCCGCAACGGGATGCCGGTAAGACCCAGGGCAAGACGCCGGGCGGCAAGGGCAACGCCGACGACCCCGAGCCGCCGAGGACCGTGGTCGAAATGTTGCAGCGGATGTTTCCGCCCAATGCGTCCGGCGCGGCCGGCGACGGCAAATCGTCCAACCGACCCGACGATTCCCCGGGCAAGTCGGGCGATAGCGACAAGGGTTCCAAGGCGAACGCCCCGGGCAAGAGCAATCAGGCGACGAGCCCGACGCCAGCGCGCAGCGCAGCTCCCGATACCCCGCAGGCCAAGCGGGCGCAACAACGCGCGAGCGCCCCGGCGCTCGGATGGCAGCGCGACACGCGTGCCTCTGACCTGTTCCGGCGCGATGAGATCCTGGTCGTCGACGCCTCGCGCTCGGCCATGACGCAACTGCGTTTTGCCCACGTCGAAACCATCACCACGGGTGCCTCCAGCGTTTCCAGGTTCGTCGTTCCCGATGGATTGGACGCCATCTCAGCGCGCGCGCTGCTGCGCGAGCAAATGCCGAGCCTGTTGTCGGCCTTCAACTACGTGTACCGGCCGTATGTGGCGGCGACGGAAGCCGGCGGCTTCGGTCCGGGACTTGGCCAAGCCATCCGGCCGTCCGCGCCCAAGGGCTGCACCGCCGAGCGCTGCTATGGGCCGATGCTCATCAATTGGGCGCCCGACCCCACCGGCTGCGCCGTCGACATCGGTGTTGGCGTGATTGATACCGGCTTTGACAGCCAGCATCCCGCCTTCAAGGATGGCAAGATCAACTGGAGCACGGTGCTCGAGGGCGAGCACGTATCGGTGCAAGCTTGGCACGGGACAGGGGTGCTGGCGTTGTTGTCGGGGAGCCCGCAAAGCACCACGCCAGGCCTTATACCCAACGCCACCTTTACAGCCACCAACACCTTTTATTCGGATTCCAGCGGCCAGCCAGCAACGGACACGACCACCCTCATCAAGGCGCTCAAGCTGATGGAGACCTACAAGGTCAAGGTGGTCAATCTCAGCCTTGCCGGTCCCCAGGACGCCGTGCTGCACAAGCAAATCAAGGAAATGAGCGAGACGGGCGTGCTGTTCGTGGCCGCGGCCGGCAACGGCGGGCCGTTCGCAATGCCGAGTTACCCGGCCGCCTATCCCGAGGTGATCGCGGTAACCGCGGTTGACCGCAATCTCGTGGGCTATCGGCATGCGACCCGTGGACCGCACATCGACTTGGCGGCGCCCGGCGTCGACATTTGGACGGCCATGCCCGACAAGCGGGAAGGACCGCAGACTGGCACGTCCTTCGCGGTGCCCTACGTCACGGCTGCCGCCGCGGCCGTCTATCCCAAAGAGGAGCTCCTCTACAAAGGGCGCCCGCTCGATCCAAAAAAAGCGGTGCTGAGCCGGCTCACGACGCGCGATCTGGGCCCCGCTGGCCGCGACGCCATTTACGGACAAGGCCTGTTGCAGGCGCCGGCCAAGTGCGCCGACAAGTCCGGTACGGGGGCGTCAGTCGAGGTGAGCTCGGCGTGGTCCCCGACCCTACAGCCCGTCGTGCAGCCAAGCGAAACTGGGGCCGCCTCGGGCCTGATGTCGCTCACGCCATCGGCAGAAGTGCGGTGGCCGGGGGTGGTGCAGCACCTTTCCTTCCAGGCCGATCAGTAGCGGGAGTCCCGCCGCGCTTTTTTCCGGGGGTGTGTAACGGGCCTTCGGTTGCGCGTCCGTTACCGGGGCCCCTGCGTCGTTTGGCGCCGTCGTAAGGTGTTCCGAGCGACTGCGTCACGAGGCGACCCTCAGGCGACCCTGGGGCGACCCTGGGGCGGACCCTCCGCCGCGAGCGCGAGGCCGGCCGCGGACCGCCGGTGCAAGCCAACGGGAGGGCCCCGCGTTTTATTCAGCGCGGCTGCCGCCAACCGTCCGCAATCAGTCGTTTCTCATCGGTGGGCAGCAGGACGACATCGCGCATCAGCTTGCCGAGCGTGATCTCGAGGTTGCCGAGGCCATCCTTGCCTTCCCTTGTCTCCTTGCCCGCCGGCGTATAGCTGCCGTCCTGCGGCCGCGGCGGGTCGAGCCGGGCCCAACCCTTCACCTGCCAATCGCCGGTGGCGTCGCGGCAGGCAATGCCCGCAAGGCGTGCTTCTTCCCCGCGCGTCACCTCGTACTGGCGACACCACTCGTTCTGCCGACTAAAGAAAGTGCCGGTCGGCTTGAGACTGGCGAGGGGGGTCGCAATATTGCTTTCGGTGTGCTCCAGCGCGCGCTGGAATTGCCCCGGCAGCAGCACCCCCTTCGCCTCGAGCTCGGCCAATTGCGGGCCCGAAGCGTTGGTCGTGCTCAGGTGCCAGGCAAGTACGGTCGCACAAATGAGGGCGGCAAGGCCCGCAAGCGACCACACCGGTAGGCGCCAGCCGTCGGCCAGTCGTGCCTCACTCATCGAGCGCATCAGCATGATCCACCGGCGCTCACCCGGACCGGGGGTTTCTCCGGCCAGCAGCCGGCGCAAGCGATCGGGAACCGGCGGCAGGCGATCGAACGGCGCCGCCAGGCCGCGGTTGGTGATGATGTAGCTTTCAAGCTTTTCCAAGAGGGCAGGGTCCCGCAGCAGAGCCTGCCGCACCAGGGGGCGCAAGTGCCGCGGTAGCACGCCATCGGCGTAGGCCATGAGATCGGCGTCCGAGATCTTGGTCATAGCCGCGTCCCTGCTTTTGTTACGGTAAGATGAGTCTCGGTGGGCAGGTCCGGTTGCGACCGGGCCCGGCTAGCGGGGGGCGACGGCTCGAGCCGCTCATGCAACTCGCGGCGAGCGCGCGCTAGTCGGCTCATCACCGTGCCGATCGGCGTACCGGTGATTTCGGCGGCCTCCTTGTAGGAGGCCCCGTCGATGCATACCAACGCCACCAGCACCTGCTGTTCTGGGGAAAGTTCGGTCATGGCGTCGAGGACGGCCTCAAGCGTGAGGCGGCCCTCCACCACATTGCGGCCGTCCTGACCGGGCACAGCCTCAACGACTTCGGGATCCGACACCTCGGAGCGGTACTTGCGAGCCCGCGTCCGGTCCAGCCACAGATTTTGCGCGATACGATACATCCAACTGTCTAATCTGGTACCTGGCTGCCACTGGTCCATGCGGGACAACGCACGCAAACACGTCTCTTGAACAAGATCGTCGCCTTGGTCCAAGTCCCCTGTGAGAGCAATGGCAAATCGCCTAAGTCTCGGTAGGAACTCGACCATTCGGGTGCGGAACTCGTCCGTCACGCGCGCTGTCTCCCCGCGGGTCGGGGATCTAACGCCTGACGGCGGCATTTATTCTCCAGAGTG
>Ga0134122_10000244_pt1 | contig 34349 bp, 53 predicted proteins | sample KB302_FD_96461 | JGI IMG/M metagenome (GOLD analysis project Ga0134122, IMG submission 96461) | Terrestrial soil microbial communities without Nitrogen fertilizer from Kellogg Biological Station, Michigan, USA - KB3-0-2 | ecosystem: Environmental > Terrestrial > Soil > Unclassified ...
AGCCTGTGCCCTGTAGTGTCCACCGATCTCAGGATGATTGTTTTTGGCAGCCTGAAGACTCAACAGGCCATTATCAATAGGAGTAATAAGAGCATCAGGGATTTGAACGGTAGTAAGTTCGGGCACATCCAAAGCCGTTTTGATAGCATCATCGTCAAGCTTTACGCCTGCTTTCTGAAGTAAAATCGTGAGAAACTCTTTTCCGGTCTTAGGCATTATCTTCTTGGTTTTGGCTTTGTTGTACCACGACGACCGCCGCAGCAATATGTTTTATCAGGCTTCTGCATGTTTAGGTTTTGGCCCTGGCTTTTTTCTGATTACAGGGTTTTCCTTCGTTGCAATGGGTCTTGGTTCGTCAACTGAAGTACTGACGTGCTCAATTTTCTTTCTTAAGTGAGCAGGCAATCTCCGGTTTTGAATCTCCATTGCTTTTTTGGCTGTCGTTGGAAGAGCGGTCTCTTTGAAAACCGGCATGTTGGTGACCGGATCAATCTTCGGACGATTACCGTCTTCAGTAACAGGGGATATAACCCTTAAATAATCTCCTTTGAAATACATGGAAGTAAAATTACTTTCATTTTTTCTTGAAAGTACTGTAAATTCAGTATTTTCGCTTAACAAGGCTAAGCAATATTTAATGAGTGTAATCAAAAAGGACAGGAAAACTTACAGCTTTCGGGAGGGCATGCCGACGGATGTTTATCAAATAATCCTCCGCGAGCAAAACCGAATTAAGGAAGAAAAGAGCACCACGCAATACAGCATGGAACGAACTATTTATAATATTATCCGGGAATTTGACAGGTTGAAAAAATTGGAGGATAAAAAATGAATGACTTAAAACAAGCTGCTATTGAATTAAAACACGAGAAAATATTTCTCGAAATAAAAATTCGAAAATTAATTGAAGAGTTTCAAAACAAAACCGGTTTCGAGGTCCAGGAAGTGGTCATAACAGAAATTCTCAACTATGGGGATAAGGCAGTAAGGGAGTATTACGTAAAACTTGCATTATAATGAACCTATCCCTTGCCATAACAACCTTTAACAGATATGAATTCACCATCGAATCATTCTGCCAGGTGATCGATGATCCGCGAATTGATGATATAATTATACTTGACGACTGCTCAACAGATGGAAGTTTTGAAAAACTGGTCAGACATTTTGCAGGAATTGAGAAGGTCAGGGTAATGAGGCAGCTTAAGAATCGGGGGATGAGCTTGAACAAAAGGGATGCTATAAGTTTTGCGAGGAACGAGTGGGTGATAATCTTTGACAGTGATAATGTAATCACACCATCGTTCATCGATGCCTTCGAAAAATCTCGCGTGCTAACTGAATCATTTGGTGAAGTTTTGGAAATAGATGACCCTTATTACAAGATTATCTATTGCCCCGACTTCGCCTCGCCAAGGTTCAATTATTTGAAATACTCTGGGAAAATAGTAAATAGGGAAAATGTAAAAAGAGTAATTAAAGATGAAATGGGCAACTGCTTGCTCAACACATGTAATTGCATAATTAACAGGGACGAATATCTTAGAGTATACAAGCCTAACCACGAAATGATCGCAACAGACACGATCTGGATGAATTATTTATGGCTGAATGCCGGCAATTGGTTTTACGTAGTCCCTGACATGCAATACTTTCACCGCGTTCACCCCGGAAGTGGATTTCTGGAGGATGCGGCTTACAATATGAAACAGGCAGAGAAGATAAAAAAAATGATCATGGCGCTATGAAAGAAAAATTATTGACTTATCTGGCTGACAGGATTAAGCAAGAGGCCAGCTCCGCCGAGGAATATGTGCAGGAAATTGGAGATGAAACTAAAGCCGATGAGCATCTTGCAAAAATGGCCGCTTTTCAGGAAGTTGCTCGTTACGTAGAATCAAATCTTTAATTCATGACCATCCTCCAACCATTCCAGTTAAAAAGATACTTCACCAAAGAGCAGGAAAAAGATATGGAGAAAGATTTGGTGGGATATTTTACCGGAAAAGCAAAGATCGGACTTTATACTATAGTGACCGAAAGCCCGGGTAGGAAGACAGACTATTATGTGGGGTTTATAGTTGAGCAGCCAGATAATCCCCGTCCGTTTATTATAGCGGTGCTTATTGAGGAAAAGAGGAAAACGTCAAAGGATTACTTTATGAAAGTGGCCGATCAGATTGCTGAGAAGGCAGATAAATTACCTGAAAGAAAAAAGGCTTTAATTAAAAATCTTCAATCAATATTTAATTAATGGTTACTTGTAAGCTATGGGCCGGGGCCGCCAACCAGTTATTTATGATCAGTGCAACGATTTGCCATGCTTTAAGAATGAATACAAGTTGCGCCTTCCCCAAAAAGACTATTAATCCAAAAATATGGAGAACTTATATTCATAATCTTCCTGAGGTAAGGCCAGGATATTCGACAAAGAATTACTTCAAACAGCCAGATCATTCTTTTACGCCTATCCCCGATGAGCAGGATATTACATTAGAGGGATATTTCCAGAGTGACAAATATTGGTATGCGCATAAGGAACAACTAGGTGAGATTTTAAGATTTGAATACAAGCCAGCTGAATATGTTGCCATTCATGTGAGAAGGGGGGATTACCTCTTATATGCTGACAGGTTCCCGGTACTACCCACTGCATACTACCAAACGGCAATTGATTACATGACTGGCGAAGGACACGAATTATTCAGAATTTTTTCCGACGACATCCCATGGTGCAAAAAATTCTTTGGTGACAGTTTGATCGATCCCGATTTTGAGTATTCAATTGGAAAAGATCCAATTCAGGATATTAAAGACATGTTCAATGCCAAGGCATTTATAATTGCAAATTCGACCTTCAGCCTTTTCCCGGCTCTATTAAGGAGCGATAGCCCAATTGTGATTTCCCCGTCAGAACACCGGTGGTTTGGGCCCAATGGACAGGATATGAATTCGTTGGACCGATTGCCCGATAGGTTTATTAAAATATAAGCAAATGACCCTCCAAGACCTCGCAATCAAATATGGTTCAGATAAAGCAGAACATGGATATTGTCCATTCTATGAACAAACCTTGCCAAAATCGCCTAAAAAGATATTGGAAATAGGGGTTTTTAAAGGTGCTTCAATTCGTATGTGGAAAGAATGGTTTCCTGAATGCCAAATTCACGGTCTTGATCTGTTTATAGAAAACCCAATCCCGGATATACCTGGCATTATCTGGCACAAAGGCAATCAATGTGATTGGGAATTACTGGAACTGTTGAGAAAAGAAAATTTTGATATTATTATCGATGATGGAAGTCATGCCAGCCGTGACCAGCTAATGACATTTTTCGGTTTATTTAATGGTAACGAATATTATATCGAGGATATTCATTGTTGTGATCATGAGTTTTACAGGAACGGGCTGCCTTTTTCTCAAACTGCCAAAAGGTTGTTTTCTGATAATAACAATACATCTGTATTTTATGACTGTCAATCACCCATAGTTCTAATACAATCAATATGAGTTGGAAGCTTGACAAAAAAAACACAACCTCCTATCTTGAGATTTGCCAACGGGCGGTAGATGATGAGGAAACATTTGCCAATTTCAGGCAAATGGACCCGATCAACATGATCATCGAGAATAGCCCTGAAAAGAGTGGCCGCGAATATTGGAATTGTATAAATGACCGACACCCGCGACTGCTACCCCACTTTGACAAATTCCAAACCTCGGATGATATTGGGAACCCCGCTAAAATGTTCGTAGGTGATTATGTATTATCTCCCTCTACACTAAGATATATTAAAACACTTGGCGACCTTGATAATTTCTTTGGTTCATTAAGTGGTATGACAATAGCTGAGATCGGAGCCGGTTACGGGGGTTTGTGCAAAATAATTCACGATGTTTACACGCCCGCAGACTATCACATTTTTGATCTCCCTGAACCTATTGCACTACAAAAAAAGTTTCTTTCATCGTTCGGCATAAATCCCATAACAGATGAATATCCCGATGAGATTGATCTTCTTATAGCAATGTATTCCTGGTCGGAATTGTCAGAAGAACTACAGGTGGAATATCTAAACAAGGTTATTAAGAAGGCAAAAAACTGCTACATCATGTTGAACTATGATATGGATAGTTGTTATCAACTGTTAATGGATGCCTTCCCATCTGCTAACATTTCAGACTGGAACATTTTCTATAATGAGCAGAATACCGAATATGCCCCATATAACCGGTTTATAATTATAAAAAATTAATCGATGCTCCTTAATTTCCCCCAACTGGTTTCAAAATACAAAGTCAAAGCCGATGGATGTATCCATGTAGGCGCCCACTACGCCCAGGAACACCCCCAATATGCCGCTGCTGGAATAAAACGCTTCGTATACATTGAACCATGTGCCGATGCCTTCAATGTTCTTAAAAACAAGTTCGGCGCCCATCATCACATTCAGCTTTTCAACTACGCCTGTGGTGATACGGAAGGTCAACAGGTCATGTATACCGGTAGCCAGAACGAAGGCCAGAGTAATAGCCTTCTAAAGATGGATAAACATCTTCAGATCCACCCGGGAATAACCTTACCCAATACCGAACTGGTTAGCGTTAAGAGATTGGATAGTCTGGGACTCGCTCACAAGGGATATCAATTACTGGTCATGGATTGCCAGGGATATGAGGGCCGAGTCTTAAAAGGTGGAATGGAAACGCTGAAGCAGATGAATTACGTCTATACCGAGATCAACCGGGACACTGTTTATAAGGATTGTACCCTAATTGAGGAATTAAATGAATTGCTTGATGATTTCATGCCTGTAGAAATCGGGGGCTGGGTCGGTGGCATGTGGAGCGATGCCTTTTATGTCCGTAAAACCCTTTTAATGGCGTCAATATGAGACTCAACGCTCAACAACTGGAAAGATATCACCAACGCATAGCACTGGCCAATGCTATTCAAAAAGTGCATCCCGAGTACCAACCAAAACAAGTTCACCGATACCCGGAAGACAATACCCATGAGTTCGAGCGGTGGTTTAGTGACAACACATCAGTCGAGGAATTAATTGGAAAGGCAAGAACCTACCTTCCCATTTTCTGGACGGCCTATTGGTGCAATAACGGTTATGGAAGAAAAGAAAAAGGACATAACCGGTTACAGAGATATATTGACTCACTGCCCAGAAACAAAACTTACTTTACTATCTGCCAATATGATGATGGATGTATGGTTGACTTCAAAGATTTGGACATTAAGATATTCGGAATGAGTGGGGGACGAATTGACTACCCTATCCCACTACTCTGTATGCCTCATAAGTTTGAATTCCCAGGAATAGAGAAAGATATTTTTTGTTCGTTTGTAGGAGGCGATACTCATCCAATAAGGCGGGAACTGGTTAAACAATTGGAAGGAAAAGATGGGTATTATGTTACGATGAAAAAGCATTCATTACAAGATTACTGCCGCATAATGGCAAGGTCGGTATTTGCATTGTGCCCAAGGGGGTATGGGAAAACCAGCTTCAGAATATCCGAGGCAATACAATATGGTGCGATACCGGTTTATGTGAGTGATGAGTTTATCACACCTTATGATGAATACGCTTATTACATGCTCTGCGAAACCAATATCTCCAACGCTGTCAACGAAATAAGCCGTTATCACAATGAGACAATTGCTTTGGCACAGCAAAAAGTAAAAACAGCTTCAGAACTTTTCACTTACCAAGGCTGCAAACAAAAGATACTGGAGAATATATGAGGAAACAACTCCACACTCTCGACGCCGGGATATTCCCTTTCAAAGTAATGCTATCATCGGGATTCACGTATGATGAAATCATTAAGGAACTTAAGAAACAGAAATGCGATCAATGGGCATTAGGATTAAGAGATGATAAGGAGTTCATTGGAGGTGGGAAAAATTTCGCGCTTCACCGAAATATAAACCATCCGAAGAATGGTGAGTCAACTTTCTTCTATATAATTTTTATTGAACCATTTAACTTTTCTGATTGGTCAATGTGTAAACTTGCCCATGAAGTACTTCATATTTGCCAGTTCATGTTGCCATTAATGCTTGACCGGAATAGAGAGTATGAATGTGAGGCTTATTTACATAGTCATTTAATGGAGCAGGCTTTAAAAAAATTGAGAGGAAGATGAATACAATAACTGAATTGGATAAAATTCCAAAGTCGGAATGGCCGGAAATTTATTGTAGTCTTAACAGATGGATAATTCCAAACCAATTAATACACTTAAGACCTAACTGGTGGCCTTATATATTACATTACGATAACTTTTCAGACGTTAAAACTTTTATAGACCCGCTTATGGAACATATAAAGAACCATATACCCGATAAGGTACTAAGTCGAGAATGGAATAAGGATACCATGTCTGATGAACAACATGAACGATGGTATAATTTATCTGAAAATGAAAAGTTGAATTTTAATGCAACCGACAATCATAATCCCATACCGTAACCGCCAAAAGCATATCCAACAATTCCTTCCTCATTACAGGAAGCTGTTACCGGCCACTACATTCTTAGTCATCGAGCAATCAATAAATAAACCATTCAATGCTTTTAAGCTACTTAACGTTGGCGTCAAGCTTTCATGGGATACCGCTGACTACTTTTGCTTCCATGATGTGGATATGCTGGTTCAAGGAAAGCCTGATTATTCTTACCCGGAGAATCCTACCCACCTCGCCACAAATGCATCTCAATTTAACTGGCAAATGCCATTTCCGGAATACTTTGGAGGTGTTACATTATTCAATAAAGCTGATTTCGAGAAGTGTAACGGCTTCAGCAATAACTTTTTTTCATGGGCCGGAGGCGACAACGAGATGTATTATAGGGTGAAATCCGTGGGTCTTAAAATAACCAGGCGTCCGCACAGATACTTATCTTTGCCTCATCCTAAATCCCATCCTACAGGGTTTGATCCAGTGAGACAAAAGCAGGCCGAACAGCCACGGAAAGATGATGATGGCTTGAGTCATGTGGATTTTAAGATTATTGGGGAGAAGGAAATACAAAATGGGAAAATTATAACTGTTGAGATATGAATGTTCCAGTTGAAAGAATAATTGAATTATCGGAATTGCGTATAGGCAATTACTTGGAATACGATGGCCAGATCGTCCATGTAACCAGCCTATCATTAGATATTGACGATGAGTATAACGACACAATAGGCTTTTGCAAATTGGGTTCATTTAATAATGAGCAGTCGAATTGGAACAGGGCTTTAGCAGATAAGCTGAAGCGTATCCAAATAAGTCCTGAATGGTTGTTAAACCTTGGTTTTGAAAAGAAAAACGACCCCAACTTTGGGCATGCCGAATATTATGAAATTCCCGGATTCACTTTGTACAAATTCAATGAAAATCAAATTGAGCCTTATGATTATGATACTCTATACCCTGTTATTAAATATGTCCATCAGTTGCAAAATTTCTACTACTGGCATACTATGACCGGAGAAGAACTAACCATTAAAAAATAACCCCATGCCACTCAAAAAAGGATACTCAAAGAAAACCATCTCCCGCAATATTAAAACCGAAATCAAGTCAGGTAAGCCACGAAAACAGGCCGTTGCCATCGCCCTCAATGTTGCCCGTATGGCTAAAAAAGCAAGAGGGAAATGAAACCCAGAACCCTCACCATATCTTTCTTTGATTACTCTATAGACCCCAAATCTGACGGTTTGAAGCATGTTCTTTTCCGGATTGAGAACCAATCCAACGGCCAATTTATAGCCTTCGATTGGGGCTATGCAAACTTTGAAGGCGGTAAATGGGAACAATTAATAGTCGAAAACAAGCTGGCCACGGTCGTAAAATGGGCCGAAATACCTGATCCTCAATATATTCTGTAATTAACAATATCTATCTTGCACATAGCGTTTAAGGGTTATACTTTTACGTTATGAAATATTTGCTACCCCTTCTTCTTATTTGTTCTTCGGTTAGCGGTCAAAAGTTGATTACCAATGAAAAGGACAAGTTTACTGGTAAGCAGATCAAGCGAACCTCTTGGGAAAGTATCGGTTCTACCGGTAGTTTAGGTGGATACACTTTCTATACTCAATTAACCAAGATTGATACAACAGCCTATTTTGATTTGCGAGTAATGTATACTGGCAGAAAACTTCTTTCTGTTCATAAAGATGATGAATTGATGTTTATGTTACAGGATAGCTCAATAGTTAAATTGAAGTCCAGTGAATTCAAAATATCATCCTACGGTGGGGGTGCCACCGGGTTATCGGGTAGCCAGGCACTTGGAATGGTCGTTTCTTACTTTATAAATGATAAGGATCTCAAATCTCTGCAAGGGAAAATAACCAAGATCAGGTGGTACACCACCGACGGATACATCGAGCATGATATAAAGGGTAAGAACTCCAATAAGATTAATGAGATCGTTAAGTTGATTTCAGAGTAAGCTATTCTTTCACGCATTCATAACAAGCCTGGCAAAGCTTTGTATCTGTCTCACCTCCGGGCTCCAAAAAGAGTTGATATTGTTTACTAAAGATGGGTTCATTGCAAACAGAGCATGGTTCGCCTGTCGTTTGTACTTCACGGTATTCCAGATTAATTATTAGTAAACTCTCAGCCATTTATTATCTTTGCATTGCTCTTAAAGTATTCCCTTCAGCAAGGATAGAATAAAGGGTAAACCGCCATCATGATCTTGGTTCCTACCTTATCGGCGGACCGGGGCCGGTCAAACTGATCGCTGAAATCAGTCGGCTCCGGGGTGGTGGGCCTAATTTTCAGACTTCCATTTTTGATAAGCCGAAGTATTATATACTCTATCCCGGTAATCTAAAGGTACATTTCTCTCGGGTACCGCCCTTATTGCATGGCCGCAGTTGTATCCCCCGGCACGAATAAAAAAGTTCTCAGGGTTAGTTCCTTCAATCATTCCTGCCGGAAGTCCGGTCTTTGGATAAATAGGAACCTTGGTTTTCTCGCCATCTTTAATGTAGTACAAGTCTTCCGCTCTTAATAGTCTTGGTACTTCGGAAACGTGAAAGTAACGCAAATCAGTCATAGCATCGCAAAAAGGGCGGGTAGTTTTAATATCACTCCCTTGGTAGGCATACCATTCGAAGCCCAGGCCGGCCGCAGCTTGGTGGGAATACTGTCGGTTGTATTGTTGAATCGCGTCAGTCGTGATTTGTTTACTATATCTCGTCAGCAACCCGTCCGACTTGTCGGTATCGGTCAGACTTTCCAACAGTTGTGCATTTAAAGCCTTATAACTGCCCCCACTGGTTATGTTGGTTCGCAGGATGCCAGCAATTTTATCACCGATATTTGCCCCTATCCCGGCCTCTGTAAGCGATTGGACGGTATCTCCTATCGCCTGTAACCTGATCTGTTTTAATAATGGAGTTGGCTTGAATTTATCTTCCACTCCTTTCCAGTATTCGTTTTGTAAGGAAGCCACGGTATTAAACGACTTGACAAACTCTTTTACATCGGAAAGGTAATCGTCCGTCAGTATTAACCTTGTCAGCTTATTTTTTATAGACTGGATTATTTTAAGATTGGCTACCGTAGTTTTTATAGTATCCCCATTAAGGTCAAGGCGCCGGAGTTCGCTGACCAATTCCTGGTACATAGCCTTCTGGGAAGCCGGAATGTTCTTATTGAACCGGTTAATCGACCGGTCAATATCTTTTAATATGTCATTGAAATCAGCCATTAATAACCCCAGCGTGGTTTTTTGGGTTTAGGCTGCTTGACCATCAGCTTGAACATCATTGATTATCTTTTTTGAATTATCCAATTTTTCGAGAACCTCGGTTGCGTATTTAAGCATAACCCCCTTTTGTTCCTGTAAAGTCTTGCTCGCAAATTCTGGATCTTGCTCTATAGCCCGTTGAACGAACTCATTAATGTTTGAACTTATAATATAGGATTCAGGAAGAATTCCTTTATTACTTAACCGGCTCATTTTTTCGTCCTCTGATATATTCGGTAACGGGTCTAACTTAATGGTCAGAGCCACCAAGTCCCTTATAGAATGATCGGTATTAAAGAGTTTCCCCGCATAGTCTATCTCCATCGCATTCAGGGTAACCGGGTTCATTTTACTATCCTTCGCTTTTTTGAGATCTTCCTGGAGATTATTAATAGAGAAAAGATCATATTTCTCAGGGACCGCTATCGCCGGTAACATAGCCTCAATTTCCTCGAAAGAATATTGGTCTTTATATCGATAATCAGCGTTTAATGAATAAAGCTGATCCATAATCTTGACAATATCCTCGGCAATTGCATGCACCGTGTTATTCTGTTCGTCACGGTCTACAGCTTTAGCTATTCCGCTTTCCTGCATGGGGACCGAGGCCAACTCTTGAAAGTTAATGGCAGCTAGGGCATCATAAATATGTTGTCGGACGCTTTCGTCCATTAGTCTAACAATCTCTATATCCTTCTGAACATAACCTTTCGGGGGTGTTGGTAGCTGTTGTTTCCCCATTTCGGCGGGCTTGACCAACAACCCAGAATAAGGTCCGGCTGAAATGTACCCAACACCTTTACAGGTTTCGCAGTCGATTTGGGATTGTATTGTTGCGTCACAACCGGTAAACCAAGCGGGGTTCTGGCGCCTGCCGGTTCCCTTACATTTTGTGCACTCGTTATTCGTGTATTGCCATGGTTCTGGGTATACATGAAGAACTTTAGCGGCTTGTAGATCACTGTACTCTCTCACTGCTTCATCAAGTTCCGGGAGTATCCCGCAAATACGGCTTTCGTACATATAATTACTTCCCTGCGCTTCACAGATTGCCCCACCAAGCTTGAACACCGGAAGCCTGCCAAGCCCATGTTTATATTCAGCAACCAAGGTCATATTTCCTTTTGCATCCGTCTGATCGTATTTGATTATTGAAATTGTATCAACAACATAATAAGACTTTCCTTTTTCCATTTTTGTTTTGTTCCCGGCTCTAACCTGGTAATAACATCCAGCCTGGTCGTTTAAAATAGCGTGATCTTCCGCAACGAACTCCACTACATCACAACAATCAAAAATAGTCGGGAAAGGTCTTAAATACTCAGTTGGTTCGACCTCTGTTTCAAGAGGCATCACTAAAATAACACCGTTCGGATCAGTCAGGTAATTTTTAAGACAGACAGCAAACATCCAGTTGGTGACAGACTGAAAATAAGGGAAGTTCTTTTCGCAGTATTCCTCTAAAGTTTCTCCCTCTCTGATCTTGGGGAAGTTCTCAAGACCCGTGTATTTAATGGACCAATCCGGGCTCCTCCTGATCTTACTTAAAGAAGAAACTATCCTCGAAAACGTGGGCTTGGTTTTTGGAACCCAAATTGTTTTTCTATAGTCTTTTACCTCAAGTGGTTCGTTGGGTCTCCTGCACTCTATAAGCTCGGTAGGAAAACATCCTTCTGAGTGCGGTTCAAAAGCTTTGCATTTTTTTAAAGCCCTATCATAAAAGAAGTGAAACCGTTCTCCTGCAAAATAGGGCCTCAGGTAATCGTAAGTTAAGTCTGCCATATTACATTTTTTGTCTGTCCGGAATGAAACTCTTTTTATCCATTAAAGGGAAAATATGTTGTGTTCTCATCTTATAAGCGGCGGCTTTCATAATGTTGTTGTATAACATCTTCAGATCACCGGTCGCGTAATTACTACCGCAGCTTAAGAGATAATATTTGTTATACACATCAGCCGGTTTGGTCGCGTTGTTTCCATGTAATCTTGGCCATAGAGCAGGGCACCATTTATAAGAATGAGGATGAATGTCATAATAAGCACACGCGATATTAAAAGCCAGCTCGTCGGGTACCTGGTTGCCAAATTTGATAAGAGTCTTGAGGTCTGGGTTTGCGTAAACCCTTCTTGCCATAGCAAACATTTGTTTTACCTTATTATTCTTTTTGAAGTAAATAACCTCGCTCCGCCATTGATAGATTCGTCCCGTGATCTCATATTTCTTCCTGATCTCCTCCGGGTCAGCCCAGAAGTAATATTTTGGGCTCTTGTCCTCAGTGTGACCTTCTGTGATACTAGTAAATTCAACATCTTTTAACTCTTCGAATAAGTCAGAAGGGCCTCTTTTGGGCATCCATGCCATATCGGCATCTAAGTATAAGGTTTCTTCGAATGGGGAAAGAGTGTCGAGATAAAGCTTACAACCGAATCCCGTTCCTCCCGGCAACAAAATCAATTGATCGAAAATTTTCTTTCTTTCATCTGATAAGTGAGAAAGAGACCCCTCACTATGAATAACGGCTACAGGGAAGGACGGATCAACCGCCTTGATAGATAACGCAAGATTATACGCAAGCCTGCCATAGTAGTTATGACCACAAGCGACTAGTACAATTCCTTTATGTGCAAGGTTCAACATACTCATAAGATGTTACTCCATTAATTTCTATAGGTACTCCGGGTGATTCTTCCAGTGTACAGATTATTTTTGACTGCAGATTGACTATGAAGTCATTCTGAAGGTTCCCGGAACAATTTATGTATGAGAAAATGTGTGGATCTCCGCCTGGTATTCCTGATCCGTCATTATAAGTAACCATATATCTTCCACAACTGCTTTCACTGACCGGCGTACAAAATTCAATACTGATAAATTCACTGGTTCCTCCGCCTTCGCAAACTGACTGGACAAAGAAAGTATAACAAGTCCCCGGATTCAGGTCATTGAAATTTACTGAGGTGTCTGAAGTGTTCCCGCTATGAACAGGCGTAAAAAGATCATCACTTTCATATAAAGTATAATTATAGCTTTCCGGTAATGGGGTCGGAAGATCAAACCAGTTTGGTGTTGCTTCGGTCTCGGTTACGGTTCCAGGGTCCACCGATCCGGGAGCAAGACAAGCCTCTTCACTTCCGGAGATATTAGCAAATACATCCGCATCATCATAAGAACCATTAGGACAGGTCACACGATAGGTAAGAAGGTTAACATTCGTTCCCGAAGGCGTGGTTGGTAAAAGAGTGATCGTTACAATACCTGATGTTGCATCGATTTCAGCAGACTCAACATAAGTACTATTGATCGTTACGGTTTCGGCTGTGATTGGTTTGCAACAAATAGAGTCGTTAGCAAATACATTGTATTCGGTTGTACTTCCCTCTGTCAGTGATTCATAGGTCCCTGTAATCGTGTCGTCCACTAAGGCAAGTTGAGTAGCTTCCTCACATGTTTGACAATTATCATTAGTATTATCGTAAGGGGTAACCTCAACTTTGAACTCTGCTTTGGCAAGGGGCCAGTCAAGCATGGACGTCAACCACTGGATATTGTAATCACCATCCTTAACCACTCCTATTCCTGACAAATACCTGAACCCCTCAATAGTTATATTATCATGGCTGAGGGCGATAACCAGGCGTTCATGAATATCAGACGGAAGCCAGTCTGTTTCTCCTTCAAATAATTTCCTTACAATAACAGACTGTACTTTTGTTTGCCCATTGGCCAGACGAAATACATTCTTCTCGTCCGGAAACTGAGGACGAGTTATGTAGAAAGGAAGTCGGACGCGGTTAAGAAATGGCATGTTTTTTATAATTTTGTTCTTTCATGATCACACATCTTCTCCAAAAGAATGAAAAGTAATTGGGCACATTATATTGTGCATCTTTGTATGTTCCCCATAATGGAAATTCAATTGGCAGCATAATTATAAAATACACTGGGTAAATAATTATACAGAATATCGTTGTACATGTTTTCATTTTATCATCTGATAACCACGATCCCACTGGCAGGGCCACCCAGATCCACGTTTATAATATTCACAGGATAGGTGTCAAATGTTGCTGTTATGCCCATATTCACAAGGTTTGTTCCATCGCTTACCCAAATTTGTACCGAGGGGGCCAAACCATAGGCGTCCTTCAGTGACTGCGTATAAGGAATGGTCAGCGTTGATACATTTGTAAATTGTACTATTGTAGGCGCACAGCTTATTGATTCTTCACTCACCGCCCCGGAGTTACAATAGTTGAATCCGAAAGCATTTTCATCATTCCCATACTCAATTACCGATGTAAAACAATTGTCAGCCGTTCGTTGTAAACAATTGCTGCAAAACTTCTCATCTCCTATCTGAACCCTGATCCGGAAACAATCCTGTACATTTCTTACAGCTGTAAACCCCGGTACTCCATGTGACCAGTTGACAAGTATTTGGGTTGGGCTCAGTCTGAACAACTCGGCTTCATCATTATACGGAGAACCAGTGAAGTCAAGTAGAAAGTTCTCATCATCACATTCTGCCACAATCCCGACCTGTACCTGTGTTCCGTAAACCCCGCATAAAGCATCTATTTCAGTTTCTGTTCCGTTTACGAAAAACTGGAAAGCAATGTCTCTGTCATCGTAAACAGGTAAACAGAACTGAAGAAAATTGAATATGCAATGATCGATTACCCCTGTTTCATTGAACTGGATAAAACTATTTCTTGGGCTTTGTATACTAAGAGCCATATTTAATTTTTAATACAAAATCACATTCACCTTTCATTAGCCTATAATTTGCACTTTGGATATATGCTTTTACGTAATCCCCTGAACCACACTGAACAGAAATGTATCCATAGGGGTTGGCCTTGATAATCTTGTAATCCCTCACACTCAATGAATACTTCAGTGTCATATATTCCGGTTTCCATAAAGGAGTAGCCTCTGATTGATCGGCAAAGTCCGTCCTGTGTAAATCCTGGTTCTCAGATTTCTCCCCGTTCTCAAGTTTACAGGTTGGGTAAGCTCCGGCAATTTCACCTGTAGCTTGTAGGTTCCCCTCTCCTGAGGAAAAGAAAAGCTTGCTAGCCGTATCAACAATATTCGCATAGGAATTAGCGATACTCTTAAACCACCTCATGAGGTTGTAAAAAGGACGTATGCGCCAATTATAAGCCGTTGCAGGGCTGAAAATATTGGCCGCATCTTCTATGTTCCCTTGCTCTATATGGAAACCATAAGCATCCCTTTCAACGCAGGCAATAAAAATCTCGTTGTCGTAAGTGGTATCTGCTGCCCCTGTATCAGCAAAGGATTGACCCCTTGTTATTTCCCATGGGTAACCCCCTGCTACAAATTTTGAGGTAATGTCAAGCGTATTACTTACGGTCGATAGTCCTGTTCTGAATTCTTTATTACTATTGAACTCATCAAGCCCGTTAATATCCTCAACCTCCCATTTCTCGTAACCAACTTTTATAAGGGAGTAGTGAAGTTGTTCCTGGATGTTAGTTTTAGCGGTCGGTACAAATGGGAATGATAAAATCTCGGTATCCTGGTAAAAGTATTCAACCGGTTCAATTCTTAACCACTGAGCATTGGGTAGAAAAGGATTGTCTTCAATCCCCATTCCTATGTTATCTATTCCTCTAAGTCCATCGAATAAATCTTTAAGGCTGGCGAAAAGTTTAGGATTCTCGGCCTGGCGGATATATAAACCGCTGGTAATAATACGAAGTGAGCCACAACCATCTTCAGAACTGGTGTAAGGCTGGCTGTCTGTTCTCCCGAAGTAATCGCTTTTTACTTTCAAACAATTATCCGTAATAGCCTCAGTGACACGCGAGAGACTTTCATTAATGGCATAAACAGTACAATCTGTATCCGCACAGGTTTTCTTACCAACTATAAAGAAAAGAGTTTCCTTATCGAAAGTGGTATGGATAGACATTATGGCCTCAGGTAGGATGATATCGTGTTCATTGGTTTTGTACTCTATGTAGGCATAGAGTCCCACTCCTTCAATAAGAGCGGTACTACCAGTGAAAGTAATGTCGAAAGCTCCCGTAACAGGAAACCCATCACTACCGGAAAAGAATTCAGTTTCCTGAATTAATATGGAGTCATTGTTAATATCGCCGTTCCCATCCCATGTAACCAATCTTGCCTTTCCTAACTCTAAATCCACCGCACCGACGCTGTGCATTTCGTAAGATCCTTTTAACCTTACATTGTAATCAAAATCAGAAGTTATACATTTAGTATTCTCCTCAAAAAGAATCTGCGGAGACATTGGAGTATCAAAACAGTCCGTATTCCTTATATTATTTTCAGGTTGAGGCTCCCCAGTAGCGATACTATTGAACCTGATAACATTATAAGTGGGCCTCATGATAGTAGTAGAGTTCCCGGAGGTATTACAATTGTTGAGTTCAACTGTATCCCCTGACTCATCTACCTGGCAATCCAATGCTATTTTTAATTCCTGCGCAGCCAGGCTCATTACAAATCCAAGGTTATCATACTGTGCAAGTGCTGACATTTTACTAAAAGTAACCTCAGCATCCATATCCACTTTCTGATCATATCGGTTCCTCATGGTCATTAAACACCCTGTTTGCTCAACCGGGAGGGTGACAGAGCAAGTTGTTCCACAGGTATCCGAGTACTTCCTGAAGTCTAATTTACCTTCTAAAATAGTTTCCAATTCCTCATAAATGCCACAGGATTGAAGTGCTTTAAAAGTTACATCGGCCTTAAGGCCATAGGTCTTTTTTTTGTCCTTAAGATAATCCGCAGCCTCACCAAAAAATTGAAGGTCTGATGTACTGGCCTCGAAAAATATACCATGCCAGTTATCATCCCGTTTCATATTAAGAACGATATCAGAAAAACCCTGCGGTTCGTCAATTAAAAGATCGTCTAAGTAGAATTCGAAATACATTTATTCTCGTAACTCCAATTGCAGGGAATCGATCTGCCTTAGTAATTGTTTTTTAATAATTTTAATACTATCAGTCTTGGCAATATTTTGAGCTTCATATTTTATATACTTATTGTAATTCGCGGTATCATTCATCAGCTCCAGGTCTCTAATAATTTGTTCTTGACCTGAAGTGTCTGTAGAATGAAATATTTCTACGAACTTTCTTTTGCTATCCTTTTCGATAGCAGATAATTGATTGTCTAAAGACGAGCAACTATCTTTTAGTAATAAAATACGCTCAGTCAACCTATGTTTTCCAAAACAAGCAAAGAGCATAGTGATCACCGTAATTGTGATTAAATTTTTCATAATTGATAATTTTACACAAATAACGGATAATCATATATTTAATTGTCATTTACTGCTGTATACCCTATCCATATAGTTTGTCCTTGATATCCCTTCCTGAACCCAGACCTTTATACCATCCTCATTCACATTCACATGTGGGTTTGGTAATTTTTTAATTTCATTAGCTACGGCTGCCGCCACTGTTGCAGCAAATTCTTTGGAGTCTATGGTTTCTTTCTCAGGCTGGTAATTCAAAATTTTCCGATCAACTTCTGGAAGCATCTGTTTTGTTTCGGTAGGAGTGAATACCTTGTCATCCTTACCCAACCAAACAATGGATTTACTTTTTGCCAGATACATTTGGCCGTCTTTCTGTAAAAGTTCCGCACCATCCTCGCCGATCTCACCGGGGCCCTGGTACTTGTTCTTTTTGCCGGTCCGAAATTTTGGTATGGGCCTGTTTGCGATCAATCCTATCTGGATGGCACCCAGTGCCCCGACTATTGCAGCCAGTATAGGCCCCCCGGTAGCAAGAGCCCGGGTAACTGCGTTTGCCGTATTGATCACGGCGTTGAATATTGCAAGTGCCTTGTCCCTTTGTGCCTGTTCCCGTCTCAATCGTTTCTCATCGCCTTCAATCCTTTTATTTCGGGCTTTCGCTTCCTTCTCAGTTATAGCACCGGCATCCAGAAGTTCCTGAACACGGTTCTTTTCATCCTGAATATGCTGGTTCTCGCTGGCTGCCTGTTCGTCGTTAATCCCCTGAAGAGCCTGGGAAATGATGCTAAGGGTTTCCTGTATTACCTGGATACGCTTTTCATTTTCCCTTTTTTGCAATTCGGAAATTCTAAGCTCCGTCTCTTCAGAAATTTTTGCTTTCTCATCCTGTATCTGGGCATACTTTACATTAAATTCATCCTCACTTATTAACCGTTGGGCCAGTTCATCCTTTAAAGTATCTTCCCTTTTTTGCAGGGTATCTAACTCTATATCCGCTCCTTCCCGGATGGCAGCAATACGAACCTGGAGGGATTTTTTTTCATCGGCGGCAAGGCGTTGGAGCGATCGCACATGTCTGCCCTGTTCGGCATTTTGCAAGTCAAGTTCCTGCTGTGCCTGCTGTTCAAGCGATGCCCTTCTTGCTGCCAATATATCCGCGTCCCTCTTGGCGTTGATCTCTTTAATTTTGGCCGCGTTACCTTCTGCGGCCCGGACTTCTAAATCTGCCCCTAGTTCTATATTGCTTATTTCAACTAATAATCTGTCATCCGCGCTCGTTTGAATGGAGGACAGAAGTGCTTTATTAATAGAAATTTGATTTTCAATCGCTTCCCTGCTAAGTCTTTGGTTTCTTTCTCTCTCTAAACCTATATTCTCTTTAAAACCTTTTTCCTGAATTAATTTCCGCTGGTTAGATGTTAATTCTTCAGCCTCCAGGTCTATTTTTACTTTCTGTGTGACTATGCGCTGCTTTAATCGCAGTTCCTGTTCGCTTCCCACTTCCGCATTCAATAACTGTCTTTCTAGTGCTGCAAGCTGATCCTGTAAATCAACCAAACGAAGACGTTTTAACTCTTTTACCCTGTCTACGGCATTCAATTGGATTTGCTTACCGGCCTCATCTATTTGCTGAACGGCGGCAACCCCGGCGCTCAGTAAAGGCTTTAAAGCGTCTGCCTGTGCCTGCAATTGTTGTCTTAATTTCTCAGCGGCCTTTGCAGTTCGTTCGTTATTGTCTTTAAGCTGCTCATCTTTGGCGGCTTCATTCAGCGTTGCCAGTTTACCTATAAGAGCATCATATTGGTTTTGTAACCGCTCTACTCCAATCCGGGTTAAACCCAAATTTTCGAGTGAGGCTTTCCCTATTTTACTGTCCTCTTTTGCAATGCGATCTTTTAGCGCCAATAACTTCAGTTCACTATCCCCTCTCGCCTCAGCTAACCGGAGATCATCTTCTAACCCTTCTTTTACGCTGCTGAGTGCTTTAATATAGGCTTCATTGCTTTGCGCAAGGGCTTCATTACTTTCTTTCAAAGCATTGTTTAACCTCAATTGTTCTTCTCGGGCATCTTCAGCGGATGAGGCGAAATCTTTGAGGGCATTAACGGCAGCTATCACCCCCAGAATAAATAACCCTATACCGGTAGCAGCAAAGGCAATCCTGAGCGCCTTAAGTAAGCCTGTGCTTTGCCCCACAACCAGGTTATAAGCCAACTGAGCGGCTATCTGTCCCTTTGTCTGGATAGTGTCTATTAGCTTTACGGCCGCACTTTCTTTTTGCAATACATTCCCCACCTGTTGCAATCCCTGAAGGATAGCCATGACTGCATTGACTTTGAGTAATGTTTTTTGCAGTTCTTCCGATTCATCCCCGAACAATGCGGTAGCTCCCTGAGCCACGGCGAAGGCGCCTGCAACTCCTTGTGCTGCCGAAAAGAGTCCGTCGAATGTTGAAGTATCTGAAGCAACGTTTTTAATTTCCTGCCCGGCATCGGCCATGGCGTCTTTTATCCTACCGGCTTCACTTACAAGTGAGTCAAGCTGTCCCGCCCACTGCTCACCGGTAAGCTTCACTTGTACTATCTGCTGGGTAAGATTTTTTAATCGCTGTCGGAAAGATTCTGTCGTCTGTTCAGTTTTCCCGGCCTGGTTGCCTGCGGCCTGAAGTGCCGCGATATAATCGTCAACGCTTACTGCCGCCTTGTCGAACCCTGCCGCGACCTCCCCCGTTGACATTTTAAGGAGGTTCTCAACAGCTTTCTTGCTTTCTCCGGACAATGTTTTTAGTGAAGCAACCAGTTTGTTGTATATCTGTTGTTCGCGCGTTGCTGAAGCTGCAACCTGGTTCGTTAGCTGGTTTCTCTTAGCCAGTTCGGCATTGGTTTGTTTGAAGCTGCTGGCCATCTTCGCATCGATCTGACCAGATTTTTCAAGCTTATCTAAAGCCGGTTCTAGCTGACTATCGTCCAGAACGAGCTCTATTACTATTTGATTGTCTGCCACTGACTTTTGGTTTAATTTGAGAGAGTTTGACATCGAGTACCGCTAAGTACTCAATCAGTGGCATGCGTGTGTACGCATCAATTGTGGTAGGATCGTAATTTGCCAGCCATCGAAGTTCTTCCTCCCTGGCCGTTATGGATTTCCCGACAACACTTTTGTAAGATTGTCGCGGTGAATTCTGTCTACTTTTTCGGCTATCCCCATATATATTTGGGTACCGCTTCCGGCAGACTTCAAAGATGGAATTAAGTCGGTGACAAGCCTGCTCAAAAAAAAATCCAACATCTCCGGATCTTTCTTCCACTTCTCTATTTTCTTCTTATTGTAATCAAAATCATAAGAATACTTACTCTCCGATTCATCAAAGAAAATAACCGAAGCGAGTTTATAAACAAAGTCTGGCATCACCATTAGTTCCAGTCTTTCCTTAAGATTCAGGTTTAGCTGAGCTATGTAACTTAAATTGATCTTCCGGTCTGCAGGGTTCAAAAGCTTCTCCATGGCCTTTGTGTGAGCTTCCAGGTACTCTTTATCGCACCTCATTTCCATCTCTGCATAGACAGCCATAGCCGCAAAAGCCCTCCCCGTTGGAACCTCGAAAGCATTATCGAACATTAAATATTTCTTCCCGCCGTGGTCGAATGCTTCTATAATCCGATATTTCTCATCCAGTAAGTAGGGCTTAAATTTTTTCTTCCAGAACCACATCGGGGAATAATTGTTTTAAAACGGTTTTTAAATTGGTCAGCTTCTGAACAGGCGCCACTATCTCATTCTTTTTTTTGATCCTGAATACATATTGTCTTTTTCGATAGTATAGGTAATAAGCATCCAGTTTATAAATCTCGTTCCTCGTTCCCCCGCAATTACAATTCCCGGCCCGGATGAAACCGTACTGTTTAAGTAATTGATCGTGAGGTTGTTCATAATGCATCTGCTATATCCTGTAGCTTATTTTCAATCGTGACAATTATTGCATTGAATCCCATGGCTGCGAAAATCACCGGTATCATTTCTATTTGCCATCCCCAAAGGAACACGTAAAGAGGAACACCGTACCATGGAACCATACAAATAGGGCATTCAAATAATGGTTTACACAGGTATTCCGGAAGTCTCTCTTTTAACCAGGCTGCAACTCCCCCGAATATTGCTTTCTCCCAGAAACAGGCATAGTAACCGTAAATGGCGAGGGCGATTATGATGGCGTGGTTAAGAATCTCTTTATTATCGTGCATATCATCCAATTTTTATCAGCCCCGTTGCCGGCCCTCCATGATCCACCGTTATACTATTCACAGGGTAGGTATCAAATGCTATACTCGTACTTATGCCCGCTGCTACATATTGAACCCCATCCCAATAAAGAACCGTAATCTTTGGAGCCGGGCCATAAGCCGCCTGCATGGAAGGTCCATATCCTATTGTGGTTGAGGGAGTGTTGAAAAAAGTTGTTATGGACGGGTTGCAGCAGCTCATTCGCCATCAATTATTTGTCGGGCCTTAATTACCGCTAATTCACATTGCATATTTGCACATACTATATCAGCTTCTCTTTTTAATTGACTTAATGATGAGATAATTGATTGAGCAGCTTTTATTTTCTTCTGTTCGGCAGCAACCTCGCTGTCAGACTGCTTTAATAAGTCCCATATTTTTTCAAGATCAACCATAGCTAACTTATTAGTGCATATCCTGTAGCGGGTCCACCATTATCTATCTCGATGCTCTGCAATACTCCACTATTAAACACTTGCTCGATTGTAACGTCAACCAACTGGTAAGTATCAGGAGCAGTTAAATGGTAAATTTGTACAGTGGGGTTATTCCCAAAAGCAGCCAGTAAAGCGGGCGTCCATGTGATTGAAAAAGTGGCTGCGCTCGTAAAGGGGAATATTCCCGTCTGACTTCCAACCGGGGGACTACAGGTAAAATCACAACCGAGCGTATTCTTTTCGTACGTCCCGCCTTTGACAGTGAAATCAATACAGTCGAATTCACCAGCCACCTTGAATTTCACTGGTTTACATCCTGTATCCTGAACCTGTAAAGAGAATTGACCTGAAAACTCAGTAAGAAGTCCGGGAGGTAACTCATCTACCGGGATAGTCCAGAATCCATTTGCATCAGTTGTAAAATCCCCTTGATATTTTTTTCCGAATTTGTCCGTAATTATCCATCGGTAATCAGAAAGTGGGGCTAATTGAGCATAAACCTGTAGCTCTAAATTGCACTTGGCAATAAAGTCGGTAAAACAGCATGCACAACTTGTCATTTCATAAAGTTATAGAACTTTCAGAAATTATTGGAAAATAAATAACTCTACTGCTTAAGTACCCATTTGAAGAAGGTATTCAGGTAGTACCTGAAGCAGTCCAAGGCATCTAATTGTTTGGTGGGATCATTGCGGTTGCTCTTGTCTAATGAACCATCAGGAAGCACACGGGCATGTTCCAGGTCATAAATCAGGCCCTTGCAGTTATCTTTATCAAAAACGGTTTGGTAATTGTGAAGTACGTAATTGATGAGTACGCGATTCTCCTCGATTACTGGGTTAACTGTATCTACCTTTAGCTGACCGCTCCCAAGACCGAGTTTGTTTTTAATTATCGTATAGTAATTGATATTATCCTTTACCAATGCACTAGAAGCCTGTCCTGTTGCATCGCCGGTTACTATGAACAGGCATCCCCCATATTTGGCAATTATATTATCGCATAGGTCATATATGTTTGAGTTAGATAGCTTTATCTGCTCAATTCCATATATCCAGTTATTGTAGTGCTGAAATACTGCACAGGTGATCGGATCCCGATTAAAATCAAATGACAAATACACCTCGAAAGCCTTATTCAATTCCGTTTTGCCTACATGCTTCTTTCTATCATAACAGTAAGCAAATCTATTGTCTGTCTCATCGAAATTAGTCCAATCTCCTTCAATGAATTGCTTCTGATATCGTTCATCCATCGTAGCCCAGGCATTCCATTGATCCTGCGTAACATAAGGATTATCCTTTGGAGTAGCGGTCATGTATAAGAAATCATCCGGCAACTCCCCCTTAAGAAACGCTTCGTGGATAAATTCCTTAGGCCACTTTTGCGTAGGATTCAGCGTAGTAAGCATTAACGCCGGAGGCATGGGGTCAATATACCAGGAGCCTGTCCTTGAAAGAGATATATCCCAGAGCTTTTTGCTTAGTTCCTCCAATTGCTCCATGAAAACACCATTCGTTTCCAGCCCGAGGAAATCATTTAATTCAGGGTCCTGCTTCAAATTTTCGCCCTTAAAGAAAATCTTCGAATCTTTTCGGTTATATGCAAAATAATTAGCCCTGTCCCGATTCCATCTCCAATTAGGAGAGCCGGCTATAATTTTCTCAAACGAGGGGATTGCGGTTCCTTGAAGTGCAGGGAAATCCTGCCTCATAATGTGCCACTTGGAATTCTCGTATTTATTGGCTAACCTAATTAGCGCACCAAGATTTATAAATGTTTTGCCCCCGCGAATTGCACCCCCATAACCGAATTTCCGGTATTGATTAAGCCCGGCACAGGCTTTCATTATCTCTACAAAATATTGATACTGTTTTGGATTAACTGAAAGATCAATAGTGGGGGTTGATATCATAATTCCAGCATTGTACCATCTGGAAGTTTTAATACCGGAGCTTTAATTTGTTCTCCTTTTGAAGTAAAGTCTGTTTTTTCGGAAAGGCCAAGATCACGGGCTATAATATTGGCATTTAACAGGTCAGCAGCGGCACCCTGGAACTTCTGATTATAAATAACTGATTCGATTTCACTTATGACCGTGTTAAAATCTTGCTCGTCGACAGGCAATTGCGACTTAAACGTTCTGAAATATGCTTCATTACAATTCAAATAGAAACACAACCCGGAAAGTGTCATAGCCCGCATTTTCGGAATTTCTGCTGTGGTTATTTCTCCCTGATAAGCAAAGGCTTTGGACTCATATAACGGATTTTCTGCGCACCATTTGAAGTACTCGCAGCAGGCTTCCCATAACATTTTTGGGGATTCGAAAAGCTTATCCCGTCCATGTTTTGAGCGCAATTCCCAGAACCTATTTCCGATTGGAGCCGCCATAACCCGAAGTTACTATAATTTCATTATTTCCTGAAAATTCAATATATTCGGTACTTACGATAAAATGTGTCATGTGGAACAATTATTGACTCCGGCCTTTAAGAAACCCAGCAAGATGAGTTTGAACTGTTGTAATTGCGGCAATCCCTTGGAAGATAGTAGAGCTGGCAAACAACGATATTGCAAAGCTTGTCATGCGGCATACATGAGGGCGAATAGGCCAAAATATATTGATCTTTCATCAGGACAAAAGTTCAAAGCTAATACGCGATCCTATTCAAGAGTATACCAAAAGAGGGGTAAATTATTGCCACAGCTTTGCGCTAAATGCGGTGATCCAAAAGCAGAAAAGCACCACGAAGATTATTCTAAGCCATTAGAAGTAATATGGTTGTGCCGTAAATGCCATCTTGAACTTCATAACTCTTAATGTGCCCTCACCACCCTCTTATTACAAGGCCAGGATTGAGCTTTAAATGTTCTCAGGTTAATGATTTCCCGGCAACCGAAGTAAGGAACGGTGTTCATAGGTGGATAGCCCACTGTCTCGTACCGGATGCGGGATCCCGGTAACCTGAACTGCTCCATAAGCCCAAGGCTACCGAGATAAACAGGTTTTGGCCTGCTCATCCCTTCCCTCCTTTGAGTTCTTCGACCAGTTTTTCAGCCCGCTCTCTCCTGGATTCCAATTCTTTAGTTATTAATTCACGGATGGCGATTAAGTCTTTGTGATCAATGTCTGAAAGCTGCTGTTCGAACTGCGATGGAGTGATCTTGTAAGTGGGTGATTTGCGTTTCTTCTCTGCTGTCTGTGTCATAAAAGTGTACCCGTTATACCGAACGGGGCGGTTTATGGCCGTGGGGCCGGTGTGTTATAGACGGTCGAATGTGGCAAATTGAAATACTCATGAATTATTATGAGTGTCGGGAAAAGCGGTGATTCAAATTTGTGTTCCATTTGCCTACCAAAATATTTCGTTTCAGTGGCATAAATATCTTTATGGCTCGAATATGGATTTTTTAACTTATTCAATTCATGGAGATACTCATCGAAATTTTGAATATCAGGATGACCATCAGTATATAGCTTTAGAAACTCATTAAAAAAAGGCAGGTTCGCTATGTAATCCACAGCTTTTGAAACATTATAAGAATCCCCGCTCAGAATATCTAAAATGGTTTGTATTTCCATTGGCAGATAATCAAATTTCTGAGTACACGCCGCTATAAATTCTTGTACTTTCTTAAGTCTAAAATCATCCTCTTTCTTATATTCCATCAACCCATTCTTAAATAGATTGTAATTTTCCCGACTTCTTTTTTCCAAATATGGCGTTTGAAAGATGCCTATTATTTCTCCGAAAGAATAAGGAAGAATCTTGCTCCACTCTAAAACCTTACGATATGCCAACTTATCTCTATGAAAATATAGAAACTCGAAATCTGTTGGTTTATGAACCAGAGCTCCGGCCTTCATCAAGTCTAATGCGGAGGAAACTTCAGAAATTTTGTAATAAATCGACTCCTTCAAAGACTTGTTTGCCTCAAACCTATACACTCCGTCAAGAATATTATATTCTTTATCGACTATAATCGGCAGGTCTTTGCTAAGATTTTTTATTGCCATTTCGCCTATCAATATCATTAGTTTCTTTTCATAAAACTTCGGGCGTTCTTCATATCTAAAAAGACCATACTCGGTAGTACTCAATACCCTATTTACTTCTGATTGCAAAACTTTCATATTGTTAAAATTTAATAATGAGACTATATAATAATGTACTCAACCTTCTTTCTCCAACAACCCTATTATCAATAAACTAGCTACTACCAGTAGCCACCACCCCCAGATATAAACCCTATGCCTTGAATGCGCTGTCATTTCTCAGTAGTTTTAGTCCTCGTACGATCTGATTCCTCACCGTATGAACCGAGATCCCCAGTTTCCCCGCTATCTGGGGGTTAGTCAGTCCTCCCCAGAATCTCATTGTAACTACCCTGCGGGTCTGGGCCGGCAGTCCTGCCAGGGCCCGGGCGATGTGGGCGAAGACCTCTGCGTCCAGCTGGGCTACCTCATCCACTTCAGGCAGGGTGCGCAGGCGCCGTTCTTTCATGCCCTCGTGTTGCAAATAGTTCAAGCAGGCATTATGAACGATACGGAACAGCGGGTGATCGTCTATTGGTCGTCCGCCTGTGATCAGCTTAACCCACACATCCATCACTACATCCTCTGCTGCCTGCCTGTCGTTTAGGATTCTCCAGGCATAGTAGAGAAGCGGGATATAGTGCAGTTTGAAAGACTGCTCTATGGTGAGTGAGGGGCTGCGGTGCTGGGTGTTCATCGTTGGCCGGTTTTGACGAACAATTCATACAATTCTGCACTGCTATATTTTTCTCCGACGTTACCCACCCATAATTCATCAGTATCAGACCATCCATAGAATTCTACACACCACTCCGCGAACCGAACCGCCTCCGGCACTTCCTCCTTACGGGTTAGGGCGTATTTCTCCGATAATTGAACTATCGCTGTGTGTTCAGATATAGTTTCCGCATTGATGGCATATAATCGCTTTGCTGCTTCAGCCAAAAACTCCTTCCATAGTTCTCCTTTTTCCGGCTGTGATAACAAGCTTTCATCACCTTCAAAGTGAATTACAACTTTGTAAGCTGATCCTGCTCCGACTTCGCCACATCCGCGTGTATATTTGTCGTATTCTTCACGAGTCCAGATATGGTACTTGTCATCGTAATCTTTAACTACTAAATATTTTTTGAAGTCCATAACTTAATTTTTTTAATGGCTGGCTGATATGTATTTACTGGTCATGGCTGTTGTGTTATTTGTTGATATCATCTGCATACCAATTATGTTTGGCCATTTTTGGAACTATTAAACCACCGTATGAATTAAGATGATACATATCATTTAGTCTCTCAATGGCTTTTTGTCTGGCCTCTTTTTCGTCTTTAGCCTCAACTTCAAAATCTACTTCTAATTCCAGCGTACCCCAAATATTGAATGTTGGCATATTATTGTTGTTTAAGTGCTTCTGTGGCTATGGATACTACCCATTTCAAAACTTCTTTATGATTACCATCGAATTTGCGCCCATCACCAGCAAACTCCCATTTTGCTATATCTTCCAGCCCCTTCCTCAGTCTTGCTATCTGTTCATCTTTGCTCTCTTCCTGCTTAATATATTCTTTAACTTTCCCTCTTGCCCATTCCATATCTTCATCGGTCGGCTTTTTCCCGATTATAAATTTCGGGTTCTCTATGATTAGTTCCGGGCAATCGGCGAAGCGAAGAAGGTTTTGAAGGTGGGATATGTATTCATCTTTCTGGATGCAGATTATTTTAGCATACTTCATAGCACAATCCATATATTCTGCCCTTGCTGCTCCCGTGGCTATAATATCTTCAGGGTTACCATTATTTATAAATGGATATTTTTTGTCTAAATCCTGTTGTATCTGCTTACGAATATCTTCAGGCAGTTGTGCTTGTGTCATGGCTAATAATTGGGATGGACAATTGAATTTATGATGACCATTTATTTCATTGCAAAGAGGACACGCTTCCATGTTATAACTTTTTTAAAATTGCATATCGGTTATTGATATTTATTGAGTTGGCTCTTAACCAGCTTTGATAGGATTCAAGGGCGGTGGGGAAAAATTGCGGTAACCCCCAATTCCATTCGTAATTACGATATCTAAAACTTGTAAATGAATTTGGCTTACATTCATAATCCACAATCTTCGCCGCCATCTCTTCGGTTATTGCATCACTTGTTCCTATGAATTGCCAGTTGCCTGCGGGGAGTTTGAGCATATCGCCACCACAATTACACGGGTCTTGTATTTGTGAAGTAAATACAATCTTCATGTAGTCATCAATCTCATGAAGCATGAAATCAGTGGCATCTTCCGGCACCTCTACCAAAAGGATATTATCTATAGTGATTTGGTTCATGGCTTAAATTTTATACCGCGTTTGCATGGATATCAAATCCGCGTCGATTAAGCAATATGATCAAAGCTTCTGCGATTCCGGCTCCATAATTAGAGCTGTGGCCGTACCAATCCGTAGACCACGCGAATTTGTTGGAATCTGTTATTTCGTCACTATCATCTTCCTCTGCGTTTTCTTTCCTTCTGGGAACAATCATATACCACATATCGTTATCGATATCGAATTTGCAGGATGGATTCTGCTCAATTAAATCGGCTAATTTTTCTGCTTCTTTTTTCATATACTATAGGTATTACTCTGGTTTAAGTGTTTGGGTTGGCGGCTTTTATTACAATCAGATCAATAATAAATGTTGAATATTTGTCGATTTGGTCACACACTTTTTGTATTTCACCTTCAAGCTCTTTCTTCCGCCGCATCCAATGTTCTTTGGTAGCCTCATATTCTGCAATTCCATAATCAATTGCCTCTTGATGGGTTTTGAAATAAGTGTTATCGTGCATTATTATGCCGTCAATAGTCGTGTTTGGCCATCCATAAGCATCAGTAAATGTTGCAATAAGCGCCCCATCTTCACAAGTATAAACCGGTAGAGGATTTTCAATTTCATCCACTCCATTGACAATTTCTTTTATTTCGCCGGAAGCAATAAGCTCTAATAGTTTGTCCCAAATAAATATCAATTCAGGGTGATTCAGCGCTTCTCGCCCTTTATGCCAAGTATCAAGCGCATAGGTCATTTTAAATCCATCCTTCGTAACCTTGATTAAGTCGTGACAAAGGGGGCTACCAATTGCTATGTAATCACCGTAATTGCCAACCGTATAGCCAGTGTTATTAAGAATCTTTTTAAGCAATCGTGCTTTCATCTTTACTCTTTTATAGGTGGGTTAACTGTTATTTAATCTTTGGTGGCGGGTGGTGGCTTGCTATTATTGCCAATCAGGTATCTTTTGGCTGTTTTAATAATGGTTGTTAAAATTTCTTCTGGCACCAATTCGCCGGTATACCAAAATTTCCATCCATGATTATCGAGCCTGACGGCATCATATCCATACTTATGTTCAACGATTATGGACACATCAAATGGGAAATTATTGCCCACTACCGGCACCCATGCTTCATCCTGCTCATCTTCTTTTAGCCACTTAACAAGATTCAATTTTGGGGCATCCTCTTTTTCTCCGTGATAATTGATGATCCTAAATCCCCCGTCATGAACTTGAAAAATGCAGTGGTCACCGTTATACAGACAGTTGTAAATACCGACTCCCGGAAGTTCATCGCTTGCTTTAATCTCTTTATATTTTTTCATTTGTAGTAGGTGTTTTGTATTTGTGGTGGTTACCGATTAAGGCGTTCCGGCTCTTTCTCGTTTTTCTTTACCGTCGTTTCGCATTGCTGAATTGCCCAATTAATTTTATCATCAGGCATATTATCGACAACCTCATTAATTGGAAGCTCCAGGTTCTTGTGCGAATACATTCGCTTGAACATTAGTTGTTGACCTTCAGAACACTTTGCAAGGAGCGACTTCAGTTCATTGCGCCTGAAATCTTCAATCTTTTTTAATGTTTCACTCATGGTTGGGTGTTTATTACGGCGGTTTGTAAAATTTGATTGCAAACAGAATCCATTACAGAGCCCAAAAGTTCGGAAGCATTGGCAACCTCCGTTGCCTGCTTATTTACCGGGACGAATTTGGTTTCCACGAAATGCGGCTTATCTCCTTGCTGATTAGGACAGAAATCACCTTGTGCGCTGTGGTAGGAAAATGTATCCCCGCAAATGGCGCAGACCTCATTGAGATTAAATTTTTCTGACATAAGTTTTTATTTATTTTGATGTATTTAATGATGACTGATACCACTGAATGAAATCGTAGACGGCTTTGTGGAGTTCCGTTTTTTCAATTTTGGTCAAAGCCCAGATAAGTCCTTCCATTATTTCTGCAACCTCATTAGTTCTATTCATGTAGAAGGTTGGCTCATAATAAATGTCTCTTATTTTTGTGGCCACAGAAAGCAATTGATTCCAATCCTCATGGTATTTAAGTTCAAACCACTGATAATCGCAAGCCTCTCCTTTCCATTTTTTGAACTCCTTAGTTCCTCTCAATGGATAAACAGTTTTACCCATAAAAGCGGCAATAGCCATATTTTCTTTGATCGGTACTTCTTTTGTAACTTCTGTACTCATAACTTACTTTTTTAATGATTCTCCCATCCCTGTTCCTCAGATTCTCTTTTCCAGGTGTCGGGGTCGGGCTCCACTGTAGCGGTATCCGGCCTGCCTGTTTTAGATAATGATTTAAAGTTGATGGCATAGACGGGAGGGTTGGCCACCCAGCTACCTTCACCGTGAATGGATTGCCATAAGCTTTCAAATGATTCTAAGGCCGAATAAGCAGGGAAATCATCACCGTCTCTTAGGTAGTGGACATATTCACCTTCGGTCTGACAACCTTTTTCCTTACAATAAGGAGATGGGCAACTTTCTTTCCCCGAGCAGTTGGGCTCCACGCCCTCCTTGATCGCCTGCTCCTCCGTTATATCCTGAACCCTTTCGCAAGAGACGGTGGTCACTTCAGCCCACAGGCGGGCGGCTTCTTTTGGGAGATGGATGGAAGGGCGCCACCCTCCATCGGGTCGCATGTGTGAGTGACTGGCTTTGTAGAGCGTCGTACCCATAAATTCATGACCCCACGTCTCACGGAACCATAGCCAATCTCCTTTTTTATAAATAGGTTCTACAAAAACAAATGTCCCTAGTTTGTTAGACCAAATGGCAAAACCCATTTTTACCTCAAAAGCTTCGCAGACTTCATATCTTGTGAAATCCAACTCCAATGCTTTCCAGCCGTTTCTGCTCAGTCTCTTGCCGTCCACCAGCGAGTTCATAGGTCCGGGAATTCTTCTCGTTACTTGTTTGCGGTCAGCGAGGAAGGCGAGGACCATTTCAGTTGACAATAGTAATGCGTGTTCTTTCATGCTTTTGTTTTTTTAATTTGTCTTTCAATCTCCATCCACTCGTTTATTCCTTTTATTGCCGCTTTTGTTTCATCGATCTGTTTCTGGATGGCAGGGATCATATCAAGCGAATAGGGGTTCTTTCCTGCCCAATGCCATTGATTATCGCAATACCGTGGGATCATCATCTTACGGTGTTCCAATTGGCCGAGACGAGCTTCCAGTTCCTTTTTCAATGTTCCCATACTTCTTCTTTTACTCCCCTGCGGGGATTGTTTTGGGGGCGGATCATAGCAACTCATATTGTTCAATTGATTTAAAAATCTGTAATGCAACCTGCGGCACTATTGCATTTCCTAAAGACTTAAGTCGGTCCATCCAATCGGGAACCCCATCATCTCCTCCACAAACAGGGGATTGAGTAGGGAATTCGTCCCATCCGCTGCTACTGCAGCCAGATTCAATCCATGCTTTCCGGACTTCTGCGAGGGAGAGAGTTTCCTTTGCCTGTTCTCGTTCGGTGAGCTGCGTGGTGTCGGTAATAATCCCTTCGATGCCATGACTGCTAAGTTCATCCCATAATCCTGACCCGATTTCCGAAGAATTCGATTGCCCATAACTCTTGCATCTTCCCTTTCCAAAGGCATTACTGTCCGAGGCGTGGGCAATAATCCAGATCCTGTCTCTTCTGTGCGGGGCGTCGACACCGCAAGCTGGAAGTAGAAACGGGAGCACTTCGTAGCCTTCAGCTTCAAGGTCAGCCTGCACCTGGTCGAATACCAGCCCTCCATTCCAATTAGTAAGGCCGCGAACGTTCTCGCCCACAATCCAGTGCGGGGAAATCTCCCGAATTGCTCTAAGCATCTCCGGCCAGAGGTGGCGATCATCTTCACTGCCCTTTCTTTTTCCTGCTGTGCTGTAGGGCTGACAAGGAAATCCTCCGGTAATAATATTGATCCTTCCACGGTAAATGCTAAAGTCTGTTGTCTTGATGTCCCCATGTTGAATGCTATTTGGGAAATGCTTTTTAACTACTTTGTTACAGAACTCATCTATCTCGCAATGAAAAATGTTTGTCCACCCCATCCAATGTGCGGCTAGCTGAAAACCTCCGATTCCGTTAAACAATGCCCCATGCGTCATAACTTTTTACCCCCCCCACTCCTTAAGCACTACTATACTCCCCTGTTGGATAGCAGTGAAGGCGTGGTTTGTTTTAGTATTTGTAATTTTCATCATCGTCGTAATCATACTCATGCTCAAACTGAGCCTGCCACTTTTCATTCTCGTATTGCTTGAGCATACCTATTTCCTTTAACGTCCGGTCGTGTTCATCCTTTGCCTTAATTTTCTTACATTCAGATTCGAAGTTTTGCATTTGGTAAACCCCATCACTTCTCTTAGCGGCTGCGGCCTTAGCTGTTTTGTACTGATTCACCGCTTTATCCGCTAACCGTTGGCAGTCTTTGCGGGCATTGTCAATGTCTTTAGTTGTCAGCCCTGATTCGTTCTCAAGAGACATAGCCACTTCAAAATGACAATAATCGTAGCTAAGCATTACTTTTACTGAAGCTGATTTCCTGATTGTTTCCATTTTTAGACTTCTTTAATTGTAATTCCTAATATTTCCTGCATCAACTTTTTCTTCAACAGGTACAATCTCAGTTTCCTGGTCGCCTCGCTCTTCACATCTTCCACAATTTTTTCGCCTGTTTTCTGATCTGTATAAACAAAGTCAGCGATATATTTGCAAACTCTTTTATCGCCAATCTTAATTTCAAATACTACCTGTCTTTCCAGTAATCCTATCTCTCCTATTTTAAGTAAAATCATCAATTCGCCGTACCTCTTTGCTTCTTTTTTGCTGTCGAACTTTATTCCATCAACTACAGTTTTTTTATTCCCGTACTTTGATTTTTTTTTCTCCGGTTCTGTGAAGAGATGAGGGTTCCTTTTTGCACAAGCTGAGTTTTTTATATCGTTGAGGGTAATGGGCATTTAAAAAGGGTTGTCGTCTTCCTCATTGGTTTCAATTCTATCATTTCGTTCAATCCTAACCGGAACCGGCGCCCATTGACCCATTGCCGGCCTTTCTTTAAAGTTCATCTTACTTGGTTCGAAATCCAGATCCACAATAAAATTGCTCATCCCATTTCTCCATTTACGAATAACCAGGTGGGCCTGTCTTTCGGTACTATTTCCGCTTTCATCCGCCGTTATCCCATTCAGCCAATCCCTGTGAAGGAACATAACGATATCGCTGTCCTGCTCAATCGAACCACTTTCCCTGAAGTCTGAAAGCTGCGGGAATCTATCCTGCCCTTTTCTATGAACTACCTGTCGGTTTAACTGGCAGAGTACGATAACAGGTATATCCAGTTCCTTAGCCATTAGCTTACAACCCCGGCTCATCTCAGAAACTTCATTTTCCCTATTGCGGTTTTTATTTCCGGTACTGATTGAATCCACAAGCTGCAGATAGTCGATTATCAGGATATCCAAACCATGTTGATGTTTAAGTTTTATCGCCCTCGTTTTAATGTCCATAATATTCACCTTCGTTTTATCACTGACCCAGATAGGTAGGTTCGCTGTTTGCTGACCGAGTTTGTAATATAGATTTTCAGCCTGCTGCTGGTCAATCTGCAGCCCCCGGAACAAAATATTAAAATCGGTGTCCGTGTCGATAGAAGCCAATCTGTTAGCTATTTCAACATTATTCATCTCGAGTGAGATTATCCCAACCTTATACCCTTGCCTCGCTACATTAATCGCTAATCCCCCAATGAATGCAGATTTACCAACAGATGGACGAGCTCCGATTGAGATCATTTGTCCTTTACCTAAACCACCATTAGCCTTATCGATAGTTTTTATCCCCGTAGGTATCCCTATCCCACCTTTTTTCTGCATCTCTTCCCGGTGGGTGTAAAGCATAATCATCAGGTCGGTCATATCATACCAGTCCTTTTCGAAATCCTGAGACTGAAGGGTGGTAAGTTTACTCATCAGGTCGGCAACCTGTTGTTTTAAGTGCCCTTTAGGGGGACCTGAGTAGGTAAGCCGGATGATCTCCCTTTCAATCCACATAGCGTGGATGCAGTGACACCAGTATTCCAGGTGAAGAGAGGAAACCACGGCATTCGTCATTTGCATGATCAGGAAACCAACACCCCAGTTGCTGATAGTTGAAATCCCTCTTCTCCGGTAAAGATCATCTGCAACCGTAAGCATGTCAATCG
>Ga0134122_10000245_pt1 | contig 34333 bp, 24 predicted proteins | sample KB302_FD_96461 | JGI IMG/M metagenome (GOLD analysis project Ga0134122, IMG submission 96461) | Terrestrial soil microbial communities without Nitrogen fertilizer from Kellogg Biological Station, Michigan, USA - KB3-0-2 | ecosystem: Environmental > Terrestrial > Soil > Unclassified ...
GCCGCCGATGTCCGGCGAGATGATGCGGATTTTCTCTTCGGAAAGACCGACGTGACCGGCGACCAGGGCGAAGACGGTGCGGATCGCGTGGGGCGCCTGGGTCGTCATGTGGACCGTGAGGTGGCCCATCGCGGGATTGAAGTCGGCGACGCAACCGCAGGTCTCGATCGAGGCGACGTGGATGCGCGGGATGTAGATGTCTTGCGAGACCGTGATCTCGGCGTCGGCGAACGCCTTGTCGGTGGCCGCCGCGTCGCCGGTCTGCCAGTGCCAGATCAGGTTGTCGGTCCTGCCTTCTTTATCCGTGCGCAGCACCGGCGCGCCGGGCTCCAGGGCTTTCCTCGGATCGACCACCACCGGCAGCGGGTCGTATTCGACCTCCACCGCGTCCACCCCGTCCGCCGCGGCATAGCGGTCGGTGGCGATCACCGCGGCCACCTCCTGCGCCTGATACATCACTTTTTCGACCGGCAGCACCATCTGGGTATCCGACATGAGCGTCGGCATCCAGTGCAGGTTGAAGCCCTTGAGCGTCTCACCGGTGATCACCGCGAGGACGCCCGGGACCGCCATCGCTTTTTCGGTGTGAATGGCAAGGATTTTCGCGTGGGCAAAAGGGCTCCGGACGATCGCCATGTGCAGCATGCCGGGGAGTTTCACGTCGTCCACGAAGTTGCCCTGGCCGCGGATGAAGCGCGGGTCTTCCTTGCGCTTCATGGAGTGGCCCATGCCGCAGATCGCGGCCGAGGTTTTGAGTTCGGAGGTCGATTCCATGGCGGTCTCCTCGGTCACGCTTCGGGGCTCGGCTGCGCTTGGGCGGCGATCGCGGCCGCGGCGTGCTGGACGGATTTGATGATGTTGACGTAGCCCGTGCAGCGGCAGAGGTTGCCGGAGATCGCTTCGCGGATCTCCTCTTCGCTGGGATCGGGGTTGCGTTCGAGCAGCGCCGAGGTGGTCATCAGCATGCCCGGCGTGCAGTAGCCGCATTGCAGGCCGTGCTCCTGCCAGAAACCGTTCTGGATCGGATGGAGTTTGCCGCCCTGTTCGAGCCCCTCGACGGTGGTCAGCGAATGACCGTCGGCCTGGACCGCGAGCACCGTGCAGGACTTCACCGGCTCGCCGTCCATCAGCACGGTGCAGGCGCCGCAGTGCGTCGTGTCGCAGCCGATGTGGGTGCCGGTCATCGAGAGCGACTCGCGGAGGAAATGCACCAGCAGGAGCCGCGATTCGACCGATGCGCTCTTTTTGGCGCCGTTGATCTTGAGCGTGATCTCGTGTTGCGCCATGGTCAGTTCCCCTTCGGTTCGAGCGGGTTCAGAGCCCGGTCGATCGCGATCTCGATCGCGCGTCCACAAAGGATGCGCGCCATCTGCTGTTTGTACTCGACCGTGCCGCGCCGGTCGGCGGAGGGCTGGGCGGCGGCTCCCGCGAGGCGCGACGCTTCGGCGATCGCCTCATCGTTCGGCCATTTGCCGGTGAGGTAAGCCTCGGCGTCTTTCGCCCGCACGGGGGTCGGCCCGGCGTTGGTGAGGCCGATCCCGGCTTTCGAGACCTTGCCTTCCAGATCGAGCGTGAGCTGCACCGCGCTCGCCGCGGTGGCAAAGTCGCCGACCTTCCGTTCGAGCTTCTGGTAGGCGCCGCCGGTTCGCGCCGCCGGCACCGGAATGCGGATCTCGGTGAGGATGTCGCCGGGGGCCAACGCGGTCGAGAACAGCCCGTCGAAGAAATCGTCGATCGGAATCACCCTCCGGCCACCCGGACCGGTCGCGACGACCTCGGCGCGCAGCGCCAGCATGGTGGCGGGATGGTCGTTCGCCGGATCGCCGTGCGCCAGGTTGCCGCCCACCGTCGCGAGGTTCCTCACCAGCGGATCGGCGATCACCCCGGCGGTGTCGAACAGCAGCGGGTACCTCGTGCGGATCAGCTCGGAACGTTCGAGCGCCGACTCCCGGGTGCAGCCGCCGATCAACAGGAAGCCGTCCTCCTCGCGCAGATAGGAGAGACCGGGGATGCGGCCGATGTCCACCAGGTGGCCGACCGAGCCGAGGCGCAACTTGAGCAGCGGCAGCAGGCTCTGGCCGCCTGACAGCACCTTGGCGTCGTCGGGGTGGCTCTGGAGCAGCCCGATCGCCTCCTCCAGAGTGTGTGGCGAGTGATAGTCGAAAGACGCGGGGATCATCGACACTCCTTTCCGAATTCTTTAGCGACCTGACGTTGTTCCCTAGCGAAGCCAGAAGTAGACGAGCGCTGCCAAAGCGACCACGACGATCCAGAACCCGGGGCGTTCGAGCATCCGCACCGCCGCCCGGCCGGCCGCCGCGGCGCCGATCGCTCCGACATCCAGGACGTCGGGTGCCTGGTAGGGCGCCGCGGGAGCGGCTCCGGCGATCACCGCCTCGGCCCCGGCGATCACTTCGGCGATCGCAACCGCCGCCACCGGGTGCTCCTCCCCGCTCTCTTCCGAGGGGGGCACAGGCACCTCGGAGGGCTCCGCGGCGGGGGTCTCCAGCTGCCGGCGCATGGCGTCGGAAAACTTCCCGAACATCTGGTCGCTCACGTCCTGGATCATGCCGCGGCCGAACTGCGCCAGGATGCCGAAGACGTTGACGTCCGAGACGACGGTCACCTCGGTCTCTTGCGGGGAGCGCGCGACGACGCGGCTTTTCATCCGCATGTCGGCGCCCCCTTTGCCCTTCGTCTCCTGGCCCGAGCCCGACAGCTCGGCCTCGCCGGCCGCCTCGTCGAGGCGGTCGAAGCGCAGCTTGCCGCGGTAGCTCGCGGTCACCGGGCCGACCTTGACGGTCATCGTCCCCTTGTACTCTTCGTCGCTCACCTTCTCGGTGATCGCCGCTCCCGGCAGGCAGCTCGCGACGCGGTACGGGTCGATCAAAAAGCTCCACACCGCGGGCGCCGCGGCACGGACGACGAAACTCTTCTCGATTTGCATTCCCATAGGGCGGACTCTTTCACAACGAGAGATGGGGAACGAGCCGTTCGAGCGACTCTAGGTTATGGGCCGGCAACAGGCGATCGACGTAGGGCAGCGCCGCGGCCATGGCGCGCGCCGAAGGCTCGTAGCGCGCGTCGCCGGCCAGCGGGTTGAGCCAGAGGATCGACTTGGCCCGATCGGAAAGCGCACGCATCGCTTCGGCGATCGGCGCCACGTCGCCGCGGTCGAGCCCGTCGGAAAAGATCAGCACGACGGTCCGATGATCCACCCGAGTGGCGAGGTGGCGATCGACGAATTCGCGCAGGCATTCGCCGATCCGGGTGCCGCCCGACCAATCGGGCACCTCCGCGGCGAGCCGGGCGAGAGTCGCTTCGATCAGGCCCGGAGCGAGGGTTTTCGGCCGCAGCAGCGGGGTGATCCGGACCAGCGAGGTGTTGAAGGCGAAGATCTCAGCTTTAGGCGCGACGCGGCCGAGCGCGACGACGAATTGCAACAGAAAGCGGACATGCGGGTCCATCGAGCCGCTGGTGTCGGCGAGCACCAACAAACGCGGCTGTTCGAGCGGCCGGGCACGCCGCGCGAGGGCGAGAAATTCGCCGCCGTGGGCGAGGGCTCGGCGAAAGCTGCGACGCAGATCGACCGCGCCGCGGCCTCGGGTGGGCACCAACCGACGGCTCTTACGGGTGGCGAGCCTCAGGGCCAAGCGCGCGATCAGGTTCTCCATCGCCGCGAGGTCCTCCGGCGCGCATTCATCGAACGGCTTCTTGCGCAGCACGGCGTCCGGGCTGTAGCCAAGCTCCTCGCCGCTTGGGCTTGCGGCATCGACTTCGATCGCCTCGGCCGCCGGACGCACCCCTCCGGAGCGCTGGCGCGTCACCTGGCCGAGCGCTTGCGAGACCTGCTTCGGAGCGGAAGGCGGCGCCCACAGGCGTTCGAACAGCTCGTCGAACGCCGCGCGATCGTGCGGCCGGATCTTGAACGCCACGGCGAGCGCGCGGCGGACCTCGTCGCGATCGGATAGATCGATCCAGATCAACGCCTCCAACCCGTCCGCCTCGTCGCTCAAGGCGACGCGCACCCCCCGTTCGCGCAGCGCCCGGCCGAATTGCGCGAGGTGCCCGGCCCAGTCCAGCCCGTCGCCCGGCCCGGCTCCCGCCCGACCGTTCTCGGCGGATCGCGGCGCGGCGTTCACGCCGCTCCTCCGATGGCTTCGATGGCTTCGCTCCCTGCGTCCCCTGAGGTCGCCACGGTGGCCACCGCCAGCGTCTCGTCCAGCGCGGCGCCGGAGAGGTCGTGCAGGTCGTTGTGATCCTTGAGCAGGCAGCCGAGCGTCTCTTCGACCGCCTCGCGATCGAGATGATCGGAGCCGAGCCGTACCAGCGCCTGCGCCCAGTCGAGCGTTTCGGCGACTCCCGGGGTCTTTTGCAGCCGGCGCCCGCGCAACGCCTGGACGAACCGGCCGACCTCGGCGGAAAGGCGGGCCCCGGCTTCGGGCACGCGCAGGTGCAGGATGCGCACCTCTTTTTCGAAACTGGGATGGTCGAGATAAAGGTAAAGGCAGCGCCGCCGCAGCGCGTCGCCGATCTCGCGCGTCCGGTTCGAGGTCAGCACGACGTGCGGCACGTGCTCGGCGCGGATCGTGCCGATCTCGGGGATGGTGACCTGAAAATCCGATAGCACTTCGAGCAGGAACGCCTCGAACCCGTCGTCGGCTCGGTCGATCTCGTCGATCAGCAGCACCGGCGCTTTCGTCGGACGGGTGATCGCGCGGAGCAACGGCCGTTCGAGCAGATAGTCGCGGGAAAAGATCAGGTCTTCGATCTCAGCCCCGCTTTTCCCCTCCCCTTCCGCCAGGCGCAGGCGCAGCATCTGGCGCTGATAGTTCCACTCGTAGAGGGCGGTCGAGACGTCGAGCCCTTCGTAACATTGGAGACGGATCAGCTCGGTGTCGAGCAGCCGCGCGAGCACCTTGGCGATCTCGGTCTTGCCGACCCCGGCGTCCCCTTCGATCAGCAGCGGCCGGCGCATCTCCCGCGACAGGTAGAGGGCCGTGGCGGTCGCCGGATCGGCGATATACCCGTAGGCCTCCATCGCCGCGAGCAGCTCTTGGACCGCGGGTTTCAGGCCGCACCTCCGGCCTCAAGAAAGCGCGCAGGATCGGCCAGAAACTTCGCGCGGCAGCCGGCGCAGCAGAAGTAGTAGCTGCGCCCCTCGTGCTCTGCGACGTGCTTCGCGGTCGCCACGGTGACGGTCATGCCGCAAACCGGATCGACCGCGGCGGCCACCACCACCGGTTCCTCGTCCGCTCGGGCGGTCGCCGCGGCCTGCCGCTTTTCAATGATTTCGGCCGCCACGCTGAGCGCGATCTCCTCGGGCGTCTTGGCGCCGATCTTCAACCCCGCCGGGCTATGGATCGAATCGAGCGCCGAGGCAGGCACCCCTTGCCCCAGCAGCGTCTCTCTCATCTGCGCGAAGCGCTTGGCGCTCGCCACGACCCCCAAGTACTCCGGGCTCAGGCCCAGCGCGCGGACGATCCCCTCTTCGTCGTTTTCGCCCATCGAGCAGACCACCGCGAAGCCTCCCGGGGAGGCCGAGGCGCCCGGGGCCGGATCGGCCTCGACGCGCCAGCCCATCGCCTCGCCGATCCGCGTCAGAGCGTGGGCCACCGGCGAGTCGCCGAACACCGCGAGGCGCGGCGCGGGAAGAATCGGATCGATGTAAATGTCCACGGTGCCTCCGCTGTGACAGGTCATCCGGGCGACGACCACGCCGGAGCGTCGCTCGTCCTCGGGATCGGGCGTCAGGGTGAGCAGCCGGGGCTTGCCGTCGGCGAGCGCGGCCTGCGCCTCGCGGACCACCGTCGGCCGGGTGCAACTGCCGCCGAGCCACCCTTCGAACGTGCCGTCGGCCAGCACCAGGGCCATGTCCCCCACCCGGCTGGAGCTGGCGGGCAGCCGCCGGACGACCACCGCCCGTGCGTAGGGCGTGCCGTTCCTCGCCCACTTCGCCGCTTTCTCCAGGAGGTCGATGCGCATGGGCGTTTAGTCCGTTCCGGCCCAAGGGGTCGGCTCCGCAGCCCTCACCCCCGGCCCCTCTCCCAAAGGGAGAGGGGAGACAAGAGGAGAAGTTTTTGCCGTTCCCCCCTCTCCCTTTGGGAGAGGGGCCGGGGGTGAGGGCTGGCGCGGCAAGCCCGACCGTAAGCGCGCGACATCCTCCGGCCGGTCGAGATCTTCGAGCCGATCTTCCGGCCAGGCGAGCACCACCGCTTCATCCAGATGGCGCTTCACCACCTGCTGGGCGCAGCGGGCGTCGGACACGACGGCCAGCTCGGGGAACAGGCTCGCGTCGTAGAGCACCGGCGGCGCGAAGACCCCGCCGTATTGCGACGCCACCAGGCGCGCGCCGGTCTTCCGATAGTGGGAAACCAACGCCGCGAGCATTTCGGGCGTAACGTGCGGCATGTCGGCGAGCAGCACGATGGCGGCGCCGCATTCCGGCGGTAGCGCCGCCACTCCGGCGCGGAGCGACGAGGAAATGCCCAGCTCGTAATGCTCGTTGAAAACCGGCCGGCAGGGCAGATCGGCGATCTCCCGGCGCGCGCGCTCCGCCTCATGTCCGAGCACGACGAACAGCGGATCGAGGCTCGCTTCGAGACCCCGCCGCGCGGCGCGACGGAGCAGGCTCTCGCCGTCGATTTCGAGCAGCATCTTGTTCGTGCCCATGCGGGACGAGGTCCCCGCGGCGAGCAGGATGCCGGCGACCGGAGCCGGATCAGCCGACATGGATCCCCTCGCTTCGATGGCGCAGGTGGTCCGGCTCGCGCCGGGAGGTGAACGCGAGCAGCTCGGCGACGATGCTGATCGCGATTTGGGCCGCCCCTTCGGCGCCCAAATCGAGCCCGACCGGACCGAACACCCGCGGGTCGCCCTCGGCGCCGATGTCCTGGAGGATCGTCTCGGTGCGCAGGCGCGGGCCGAGCAGCCCGACGTAGGGAAACCCGGCCGCCAGCAGGCGCCGCGTCCATTCTCGATCGTGGGTGAGGGAATGGGTCTTGATCACCGCGAGCGCGCGGCCGGCGGGCGGCAGCGCGGCCCCCGCCCGCTCGTCGTCCGGCCGCGTTTCGATCCGCGTGGCGGCGGCTGGGAAACGGGACGGTTCGAGCAGCGCCTGCCGATGGTCGATCAGAGTGACGCGAAATCCCGCCTCCGCGGCGTAGGCGACCAGCGGTTGCGCGTCGTCCCCGGCGCCGCAGACGACCAGATGAGGGGGAGGCCGCAGCAGCTCGACGAACACGCGGTGCCCGCCGAAGTCGAGAACGCCCGAGGTACCGGCATCGAGCAGCCCGCGCGCCGCCTCGTCCGCTTGCGCGTCGAGCTCCGGCGATCCGAAAGTGCCGTTCCCGCCGTCGGCGCCCATCACCCGCAAGGCTCCCAGCCTCTCCGGCAAGGGTCCTTCGATCGCCGTCGCGACGGCGAACGGCGCGTCGTGGCCCAGCCGCTCCAGGACCGCCGACGCCGACGCGGCGAACGCGCCTTCGGTCGCCGGCTGGACGAACACGTCCACCTCGCCGCGGCAGCCGAGGTCGAGCCCCCAAAGGACGTCCTGATCGCCGCGCATGTCGTAGCGCCTGAGGACCGGCACCCCCGTCTCCAACACGGAACCCGCGATCTCGCGCACGTCCGCTTCGAGGCAACCGCCGCTCACGCCCCCGAGGGTCGTACCCGACGCTTCGACCAACAGCTTCGCGCCGGGCCGACGGTAGGCCGAGCCCGCGATTCGGACGACCGTGGCAAGCGCCGCGCGCTCGCCCTCCCGGGCCAGACGCTCAAGCCGGGAGAGAATCCCGGCGGTCTCGCCCCAGTGGCTCATCTCCCCCACGATTCTTCGAGGATATCTCCCCCGCCCGGCCGGTTCAATGGCTTAGCTCCGGCTAAGCGTCAGCTTCCTTCGCCCCCTGGGCGCTGGAAATGGCGGTCACCATGCAGCGAATCTCGGGCGTGCCGTCCGGGCCGGCCGGTCCGAGGCTCGCCACCAGATACACCCGCAGGGGAGTACGGCCCCCTTTTACCATCCGCAGCTCGCGCGACTGCACCTCGCCGCTCCTGACCAGCCGGCGCTTCAGCAGGTAGAAGAGGTCGCCGTCGTCGGGGGCAACGAAACGGAAGATCGGTTGGCCGATCAGCGTGCTCCGGGTCACGCCCAGAAGGTTCGCGAGCGTGAGGTTGGCCCCCACGATTACGCCCTCGTCGTCGATCGTGCAATAACCTGACGGCGCCAGCTCATAGAGGTCGAAATAGCGCGCGCGAGCCACGTCCAGCTCCGCCTGCAGCCGTCGCAGCTCTTCGTTCTGCATCTCCAGCTCGATCTGATGCACATACATCTCGTGCAGGATCTTGCCCACCTTTTCGACCGATAGGTTTTCCACCTGCGCCTTGGCCAAGAGGCTCTGCTCGCGGGCGCTCGCCTCGGCGCGCTGCCGCAGCTCCCGGCCGACCTGCTCTCGCTCCAACATCGGAGTCGGGACCATACCGCGCGAAGGGTCGAGGTTGCTCATGTCGCGTCCTTTTCGTTGCGGCTCCCCGCCGCCTCTCCGGTTGCTGTGGCGCGGACTCTATCCTTGTCGTTCCTCGGGACGGGCAAGGTCCTTAGAGGGCGCCTCTCCTTCACGTTCCGACAGGCGCGTGCCCGGCTTGCCCCGCTCCAGGCGCGCGGTGAACCAGAAGGTGCTGCCCACCCCCGGCGTGCTCTCGACGCCCGCCTCTCCGCCCATCCGTTGCGCGAGTTGCAGGGTGATCGCCAGGCCCAGTCCCATGCCGCCCAATCCGCGCGTCGCCGCGGCCTCGATCAGCGGGGTGGCGGCCGCGAAAACACCGAACAGCCGCTCCGCCCGCTCCGGATCGATTCCTTCTCCCGTGTCTTCGACCGAAAAGCGAACGAGCAGATCGTCGCCGCCGTCCACCAGAATGTTCGCCCGCAAGACGATCGAGCCCTCCCGGGTGAATCGGATCGCGTTCCAGGCGTAGTTGAGCAAGGATTGCAGCAACCGATGCGAATCGCCGCACAGCCACGGGGGAACGCCTTCGGTGATTTTTTCGATCGCGAGCCCCTTCTCGCTCGCCGCGCCCCCGATGGCGGAGGCGACGCTTTCGAAGAGGCGCGAGATTTGGAAAGGTTCGTGGTTCAACCGCATCTGCCCCGCTTCGATCTTCGCCAGGTCGAGGATTTGGTTCAAAATCAGCAGCAGGTGATCGCTGGCCCGGTCGATCTTGGCCAGCCAACCCGCCTGTTCCGCGGTCACTCCGGCACTACGAACCAGCAGGCTCAGGCCGCCGATGAATTGGATCGGCGTACGGATTTCCGAGCTCATGCCGACCAGGAGGCCGAACTTGGATTGGCGGGCGGATTCCGCCCGCCGCCGCGACACGCGGAGCTCCTCGTCGCTCCGGCGTGACGCGTCCTCCCCCTCTCTTCGGCCGGAGACGTCGGTCAACATGCAACGGAGCTCCGAGCCGCCTTCGGGGGAGCGCCCGAGGGTCGCCGCCATCTGCACCCAAACGGGGGTGCCGTCGCCCCGGACCATCCGCAGCTCGCGCGATTGGGACTCGCCGGTCTTCGCGACCTGCCGGCGCAACAGGTAGAAGACGTCGCCGTCCTCCGGCAAGATCGAGCCCGAGATCGGCCGGTCGATCAGGGCCTCCGGGGACACGCCCAACAGATTCGCGGCGGCCGAGTTGGCGTCCACGATCACACCCTGCTCGTTGACGGTGCAATAGCCCAAGGGCGCCAGATCGTAGAGATCGAAATAGCGTTCGCGCGCCGCATCCAGCTCGGCCTGCACCCGGCGCAGTTCCTCGTTCTGCATCTCGAGCTCGACGTGATGCACGATGAGCTCGTGAATGATCCTCCGCGTCTCCCCGATCGAAAGGCTTTCGATCTCCTCTCGCGACCGAATCCCTTGCGCCTTGGCGATCTCTTCGGCTCGCTGGCGCAGCTGTTTTCCCACGCTCTCGCGATCGTCGATCGGCGGGGCGGGGCCGGTGGGGTGCTCTTCCTGATTCATGCCGTTTCTCCCGGGTCGAGGCTCGTGCTCAGTCCTTCTCGGCGTCTCGGGCGTCGTGCCCGACTGCCCGCCGAGCCCGATCGTTCGCCTTGGCGAGCGCCTCTTGGGCCAGCTTGGTTTCGGTGATGTCCACGAAGGTGATCACCGCCCCTTCGATCACGTTGTCCAGCGTGCGATAGGGGCGGATGCGCATGGTGAACCACAAGCCCGCCGAAGTCCGGACCTGGGCGTCTTTCGGCACGAGGGTGTCCAGCACGGCCTGCACGTCGGCCACCAGGCTGTCGTAGCCGACCAGGTTGGAGACCAGGTGCCCCACCGGCCGCCCGACGTCGCTCGCGATCAGATGGATCAGCTGCGACGCGGTGGGGGTGAAGCGCAGGATCCGCAGCTGGTGGTCGACGAAGACGGTCGCGATCCCCGTGCCGGCGAGCAGGTTGTTCATGTCGTTGTTGGTCTGCGACAGGTCCGCCACCTTGGTTTGCAGCTCGTTGTTCACCGTCGCCAGCTCTTCGTTCACCGACTGCAATTCCTCCTTCGAGGTCTCCAGCTCCTCGTTGCTGGATTGCAGCTCCTCGTTGATCGATTGCATCTCCTGATTCGAGGAGCGCAGCTCGTCGATCGAGCTCTCCAGCTCTTCGTGGGTGGTCTGGAGGTATTCCTCCTTGGCGCGCAATTCCTGTTCGAGCGCCGCGATCCGCGCGAGCGCCGGGGCGTCGGCTTCGCCGTCCGCCGCCGCGGCGTCCACGAGCCGCGGTTCGGACGCGGCGGCCTCCGGAGCTTCCTCGAAAAGGACCAGGAAAAGGGGCGGATCGGCCTCGCCCTCGGGCCGGACGGCGACCGGACGAATCGTCACGTGAACCCGGATGAAATGGCCGTTGGTCTTCACCCGAAGATCGGCGTTTCGCACCACCTCCTGCCGGCTCACCGCGCGATGCAGGCTCGTGGTCAAGCCGGGCCGCAGCCCCTCGCGAGCCATTTTCAAAACGTTGTTGATCCCCGCTTCGCCCGGCGCCGGCTCCAGGAACATGCCGGTGCGGCCGTGCTGGTAGAGGATGTCGCCCTGGCCGTTGACCAACGCGCAAGGCGGCACGACCTGCTCCAGGAGCGTCTGCTCGGTCAGCTCGCGCAGCGGCAGTTTCGCGCGAAACGCCGTTTTGCCGGGAATCCGCAGCGCCCCGTCGATCGCCGTCCGGTTCTCCAGAACCCGGCGGAGCGCCTGGCGATCCCGCCCGCCCGATTCGTCCTTGCGCCGATACAATTTCGACTTTCGGTCGAGGACCGCGAACAGATCGGAGAATTCCCCCACGCCTTCGGACGTCCCGAGGAACAGTCGGCCGCCCGGATTCAACGCATAGTGAAAGAGCGGGATCACCTTCTTCTGCAGGTCCCCCCCCAGATAGATCAAGAGGTTGCGGCAGCAGATCAGATCGAGCTTGGAAAACGGCGGATCTTTGATCACGTCCTGCTCGGAAAAGATCAACAGGTCGCGAATTCGTTTGTGAATCCGATATGCGCCGCCATCGGGCTCGCGGGAGAAAAAGCGCGCCAGCCGCTCGGGCGAGATATCGGCCTCAATGCCCGCCGGGTAGATGCCCAGCCGAGCCGAGGCGATCGCCACGCTGTCGATGTCGGTGGCGAACACCTGCACCGTATAGCTCGCCTTGATCGCCTCGATGCGCTCCTGCAGCAGGATCGCCAGCGAATAGGCCTCTTCGCCGGTGGAGCATCCCACCGACCAGACGCGAATCGTGGCCCCCGCGGGCCGGTCGGAAAACAGCGAAGGGATGACCTCCAGCTCCAGCGCCTCGAAGGTCTCCGCGTCGCGGAAGAAGTGGGTGACGCCGATCAGCAGGTCGCGAAACAGCGCCTCCACCTCGGCCGGCGTCCGCTGCAGGTACTTGGCGTAGCCGTCGAGCGTTTCGACCTGATGGATCGCCATCCGTCGCTCGATCCGCCGCTCGATCGTGCTCGGTTTGTACCCTGAGAAGTCGTGCCCTGTCTGCGCCCGCAGCAGGACGAAGACTTTTTCGAGCGCCCGCGACTCCTGCGTCGGCGTGACGATCACGGAACGCGGGAGCTTGCCGAAAGAGCGCGCGACGTAGTCGATCAACCGCGCGGGCATCTCGGCCGGAGGCAGCTCGTAGTCCACCAGGCCGGTGCCGATCGCGCTCCGCGGCATGCCGTCGAACTCGGTGGACGCGAGAGTCTGGGCCATCACCATGCCGCCTTCGGCCTTGATCGCCCGCACCCCCTGCGTGCCGTCGCCGCCGGTTCCGGAGAGCACGATGCCGATCGCGCGCTCCCGCAGGTCCAGGGCGAGCGAACGAAAAAGAAAATCGATCGGCAGCCGCTGGCCTCTGGGCTCGGCCGGATCGAGCAATTGCAACGTGCCATGCAAAAACGCCAGGTCGTGGTTGGGCGGGATGATGTAGACGCAGTTGGGCCGCACCGGCATGCCGTCCTCGACCTCGAAGACCTTCATGCGGGTTTGGCGGCGGATCAAGTCGGCCAGCAGGCTCTTGTGATCCGGGGCCAGGTGCTGCACCAGCACGAACGCCATCCCCGGATCGGCGCCGGCCGGCATGCCCGAGAAGAAGGCCTCGAACGCCGCGAGCCCTCCGGCCGAGGCACCGAGGCCGACCACCGGGAAACGGCGATCGATCTCGTCGGCCGAGCCGACGGAAAGACCGGCCCCCGCGGCCGGCTCGGCGAGCGGTGGGGATCCACGGGTCCGCCCAGCCGCCCCTGGAGCTTGGGCCCGACCTTTTTTCCCATTCGTCATCGCCGACTCCCGTGGCCGCCACCGCCGCGAACTGGTTTCGCGGTGGCTCTTTGTCGCGTGAAGCCGAGAAGGTACCTGTTCCGCATAGTAGGCCACTTTGCTCTCGCGGGCGCACGATCTCCTGAAATGGCAAAAATCGATCGGCTTGAAATCCGGAACCTATTTCAGACCCGCGCAAAACTTTCCGCCCCCGGGGGCTTTCGCGCTCTTCCAGCAGCTTCGGCCTCCATCTCTTGATTCCGCCGCAAGCTATTCACTCCATTGACTTTAAATAGGCATGGCACAGCGCCTGCACTCTACAGGGGGCGTGAGGGCAACACCTCACACATACACTCGGAGATGAGGGACCATGAGCCAAACCACACCATCTCTGGCGGGTCGAACGATTCGCTGGACCTTTCAAGACGGCCCCACGGCGGGGAAGACTTATGAGCACACGTTCTTCCCCGACGGTACGGTGACCTGGCGTGAGGTCGACGACGGGAAATCCAAACCGGAATCGACCGGAAAGAAAACCTCCGACCCATCCGCCAAGAAACCTTCAGGCGTTCCTTACGCATCCTTCGAGGTCGCACCGGACGTGCATTTGGTGTCGTACCTTTCGGATTCCGGATACACGCTGACCGTGACCCTGAATCTCGAAACGCTCCAATGCTCCGGAGTCGCCTCGAACGCCGAGGAGTGGTACCCCTCGACCGGCACCATCGAAGTCATCTGCTAAGGCCGAGGGTAGTAAAGCCCCGGGGTGATGGACACCCCGGGGATTTTCCCGTTTCTAACGGTCGTTACGCCCTCGGTTTTAGCTGATCGCTTCGAAGAATTCTGAGTGTCCTGTTCGCGTTGTGTTCGCTGTGTTCCAAGCCCAAACCACAGGCCCCGCACACCGAGCACATCACCACCGGTCCCGGGTTGTCGCGAAGCGCTCTCGCGCCGTCGAACAGCAGTGACCCCGATCGATCCACCGGTTTCCCGCGCCCGATCACCCGTTCCCGTAATCGGAATGCCGCGACGCCGGCCCGCGCCAGGGGTTCACACTCGCGAAAAAGCCCGCAGGCGGGTAGAGACGCTACTCAAAATATCCGAACACATCCACGATCGCCTCCACCGTGCCGTTTCCCGTGACGAAGGCGGTTAAGCCCAGAGTGCCCGCGCCGTTCGTGGCGAGCGAGGCGATGGCGTTGCTCGACCGGGTCTGCGCGGCGGAGAAGTTGAGCGCCGCGGTGCCCGGAACGGGTAGGTTCGCGGGGAACAGCGAGAGGAAGCCTAGGCCGGTCCCTCCGGTCACCGTCAGCGTCACCGCGATCGATTTGGCGCTTGCCGGTATGCCGCAACGGCCTGCCACGGTGAGCGCGCGGATCGCGGCCGAAGCGAGCGCGGGGCTCTGACCGGGGGCTCGGGTGTCGAGCAGGCGGCAGGGGGGAACGGTGAAATAGGCGCCGGTCGGAACGGCGGTCGAGGTGGCGTGGACGAACACGTCGGTTGCGTCGTTGTAGTCGCGAGCCACCAGGTCGTTGGCCGTCGAGGCAAAGCAGGCCGCCGAACCGTCGGCGTTGAACGAAACGAAGAAACCGGGCGCGTTGCCGGGGCGCGTCGCATCGCCCGGGCGGTGGCTCGCGAGCAGGTTCGTCGCCGTCGCACGATCGTAGACGAACAGTCCGCCGAGGCCGATCTGGCCGGCCACCGCAACGCCGTCCAGGGTTGCAAAAGCGAGCTTGCCGCCATCGGCGCTCAAAGCGGGCACACCGGGAAAGTCGAGCGTTCCGATCGCCGTGGCCGGCCGGCCGGGCGCGTGGCTCGCGAGGACGACCGTATCCGTGTCGCGATCGAACAGGAACGCGTCCGGGGTGTCCGGCGTATCGACCTGATTGGCCACCAGGTCGGTCGCCTCGCTCGAAAACGCGACCCAGCGGCCGTCGGCGCTGATCGACGGATGGGCCGACCGGTCGTTGCCGGAAGCTCCCGCCGGGTTGTGGCTCACCATGCGCAAGGCGCCGCTGGTCCGATCCCACAGGAACACGTTGAAATCGCCCGTGACCTGGCCGGGCAGAAGCTCCAGGCTGCTGCCGACGAACGCGACGTAACGCCCATCCGCGCTGATCTCGGGCTCGGACGAGTCGCCGGCCGCCTCCCCCGGAAACAGCGCGCTGGGGGTGATCAGCCGATTTTCTCCAGTCGTGCGGTCGAACAGAAAAATGTCGGGGGAGTTGTTGTCATCGGTCACCCCTGTCACCAATTCATTCGCCAGGCTCGAATAGGCGACATAGCGGCCGTCGGCGCTCAACGAGGGAAGATCGTCCGACCGGCCCGAGGCCGGAACCTCCGGCTGGCCGGGCTGATGGGTGACCAGGGTATTCGCCCCGGTCGTGCGATCGAAGAGGTAGAAACCGGAGGCGTCCGCGCCATCGGTCAGGGTGAGAAAGAAGGCGAAGGCGACGAATCGGCCGTCCGGGGTGGACCGCGCCGCGTTGGCGACGTGGTTCAGCACGTCGCTCACGTTCGGCTGCCCGGCCCGATGGCTCACCAGCGTCGAGCTGTTCGCGTCGCGGTCGAACAGGAAGACGTCGGTCGAAGGGAACTGCGAATCGACCTGTCCGGCCACCAGGTCGGGCGCGTCGCTCACATAGGTGACGAACCGCCCGTCGGAAGAAATCGAAGAAACGAACGAGACTCCCTCACCGAAGGACACCAGGGGGGCCGCGGAGCGACTGACGACGATCTGTGCGCCTGTCGTCCGGTCGGCCAGAAAGACGTTGCCCAAGAAGCCGCTACGGATGCCCCCCGCCAGGTTCTCGGCCAAGCTGTCGAAAGCGATCCAGCGGCCATCGGCGCTGATCTCGGCGCGGCTAGGGTAAGCGTCGAAATAGATCGACGCGGTACTCGACGCCTCCCCCGGCGCGTGGCCCGTGATCAACCGATTGACCGTCGTCGCCCGGTCATAGAGGAAGAGGTCGGACGCCACATTCCAGTCCTCGACCCCGGCCACGACGTCGGTCGCCAAAGAGGTGAAACTGGCGAAGTTTCCCCCCGGACTGATGATCGGCTCGACCGTCTCGTCGTTTGCCGCGACGGTCACCGCTCCGCTCCGGTGGCTCATGAGGGAGACGACGCCGCTGTCGCGATCGAACACGAAAGCGTCCTGGGTGGAGCTCGGCGGATCGTTCTGGCCGGGTGCGAGGTCCGGATCGCCGGAAAGAAACGCGACGAACCGCCCGTCCGAGGAGACAGATCCGGGAGTTGCCCCGTGCAAGGTCGCCACGTTGCCGCCGCTCGGTCGATGGCTTACCAGAATCGTCTGATCGAGCGCCCGCCGCCAGAGGAAGAGATCGCGCTCCCCGTTGGTGTCGACCTGGCCCGCCACGAGATTCGAGCTCGTCGTCCAGTGGAGGACCGCGGAGCCGTCGGCGGAGATCTTCGCCAAGGCGCAGAACCCGTCGGAACCGACGTTGCCCTGCCCGCTCGCGTGACTCACGAGGGTATTGGTCCCCGTGACGCGATCGAACAGATAGGCATCGGTCGTCTTATTGCCATCCCCGCCGGGAATCAGAGCTTCAGAAAAGCTCAAGTACACGACGAAGCGGCCATCGCGGCTGAGGGAAGGGGCGCTCGAATTGTCGCTCGCCGTCGCCACGGTCCCCGCTACCCGGCTGGCGAGCACGCTCGCACCCGTCGCGCGCGTCCAGAGGAAGACGTCGTAGCCGAAGCCGCCGTCCACCTGGCCGGCCACCAGATCGGCCGCCGAGCTGTCGTACGCCACGACGCCGCCATCGCCGCTCATCGCTACGCTAGAGAAGTCGCCCGCCGCCGGTTCGGCCGGCAGGCCGGCCCGATGGCTGACCAGGGTGATCGACCCCGTATCCCGGTCCCAAAGGTAGATCGCGGCGACCGGCCCCGCGTGGCCCGGAAGAAGGTTCGAGGCAGCGCTGATGAACACGACGAACCGGCCGTCGACGCTTGCGGCAAAGCGGGTCACAGGCGCGTCGGACGCGGTGACCGCGGAGTTGAAGGCTCGGTTGATCAGCCGAATCAGGCCGGTGGTCCGATCCCATTGAAAAATATCGGTCGTGTCCGAGTTGTCGATCTGGCCGGCGACCAAATCGTCCGCACGGCTCCTGAAGGTGACGAATCGGCCATCGGCGCTCACGCTCTGCCCCACGGAGGTTCCGTTGCCGGTCTGCGCGGGGCTCCCGGCCGCATGGCTCACGAGAGTCGCGACACCGCTCGACCGATCCCAAACAAACACATCCTGGCCATGCGGCGGGGTGTCGATCTGTCCCGGGCTCGCGTTGGGAGCGATGCTCGGAAACGCGACGTATCGCTCGTCGTCCGAGAAGGCCGGAAGGAAAAATGCAGCCCCGAAGTTCGTGGCACTGTGCGGCGTATCCGAGATCGGATTCGCCCGGGTGATCAGCTCCAGATCGGTCGCCCCGGCGGGCCGGAGGACGAACAGCATCCCGAAGACCAGAAGGGGAACCCAAGACCACGACGTTTTTCGCATGGCGACACCTCCTCCGAAGCGCTTCGAGATTCGGCGCCTTGCCGTCAAGACACCGAATCCCCTTCCGGGTGTTGTTTTGTCCCTGGACGGGCGGTTCGACCGGCCCGCCGCGCTCGCGATACGATCGGCCGCAGACCTTGACGCTTTACCGAAGCTACGATTGTATCCTTTCGCCGAGGAGATCCACGATGCAGAAGCCACTCGCCGCCCTCACCGTCCTTCTCGCCTTCGGGGCATCCGCCGCTTGGGCGGGCAACCCGGTCGCCGATCTTTCGATCACCAAAACCGACGGCGCGCTCACTTCGACGCCGGGCGGAACGATCACCTACACGATCATCGCGAGCAACTCCGGGCCGAGCAACGTGACCGCCGCGGCGTTCGGGGATCTGTTCACCGCGCCGCTCGAAAACTGCACCTGGACCTGCGCGGGCCAGCTCGGAGGGTCCTGCTCGGTCCCCGCGGGCGGCATGCCGAGCGCGAACCAGAACGTCGATCTGCCGGTCGGCGGCCAGGTGGTGGTGACCGTGACGTGCGACATCGCCTCCTCGGCCACGCTGTCGTTCTTCAACACCGCGACGATCACCCAGCCGATGGGCGTTACCGATCCGGTCGGCGTGAACAATTCGGCGACCGACGTGAACGGATTGAACCCGAGCGCCGACCTGACGATCACCAAGACCGACGGAACCAGCACCTTTACTCCGGGCGGCACGACGACCTACACGATCGTGGCATCGAACGTCGGCCCGTCCGACGCGCCGGGAGCCATGGTGGTCGATACCTTCCCCGCGGGGCTGACCTGCAATTGGACCTGCGCGGGAAGCGGCGGCGGGACCTGCACGGCGGCCGGGGCGGGCAACATCAACGACGGAGTGAACCTCCCGGCGGGCGCCAACGTCACCTACACCGCGCTCTGCTCGATCGCTCTGGGCACGCCCGAGCCACTGGTCAACACGGCGACGATCAACGCCCCCCCGACGATCCCCGACCCGACGCCGGCCAACAACTCGGCGTCCGACAGCAACGCACTCGCCGTCGTGATTCCGACGCTCGACGTGCTCGGCCTCGCCGCCCTCGCGAGCGGTCTGGGGCTGATGGCCGCGCGACGGCTGCGGCGGCGGTAGTTTCCGAGGAGGGCCGGAGCCCCAGGCGCTCCGGCCCGAAATTCCGCACCCCGTCGGCATCCCGTCGAAAAGCCCGGTAGACGAACTGCAACCTTGCGCCCCGCCGTGCGTTCTTCAAGAAGCCCCCCTGCCCCAGGGGGCGGTATTCCAATTCTCGAAGGAGGCTTGCGGCCATGGAAAACTTCGGCACCGACTTGCGTTTCGCCTGGCGGAGCTTGTGGAAGCATTCGAGCCTGACTTTGATCGCGGTCGCCGCTCTGGCGCTCGGGATCGGCGCGAACACGGCGATCTTCAGCGTGGTTCAGGCGGTGTTGCTCAAGCCTCTGCCGTTTCGCGAGCCGGACCGGGTTCTTCGGCTGATCGACATAGGACCGAAGAAGGTGCGCGGGGGTGCCACCTCGCCGCCCGATTACGCCGATTGGCGGGCGCAGAACCGGGTGTTTTCGCATCTCGCCGCGATGGGCGTCGAGAACGTCAACCTGACCGGCGAGGGAGTGCCCGAGCGCCTGTTCGCGGGACAGGTCTCCGGCGATTTCTTCGGCCTGCTGGGGGTGAAGCCCGTGCTCGGCCGGCCGCTGCTTCCCGCCGAGGACGTGGTCGGCGCTCCGAACGTCGCGGTTCTCTCCACCCGGCTCTGGCGACGCCGCTTCGGCGGCGATCCGGAAGTCGTCGGCCGGCGGCTGGTTCTGAACGGCGAGCCGACGCTGATCGTCGGCGTCATGCCCCCGACGCTCGACCTGCCGCGGAGCGTCGAGCTTTGGCTGCCGCTGCGGCTGGTGGTCAAGGAAGAGCAGCGCGGCGGCCACTACCTCGGCGTGATCGCGCGCCTCGCGCCGGGCGTATCGCTTCAACGGGCGCAAGCGGAGATGACCGGCATCGCCGAACGGATCGGCACGCTGCATCCCGACACCAACACGGGCTGGGGAGTCGATCTAAAGCCGCTTCAGGAGACGATGGTCGCCGACATCCGTCCGGCCCTCTGGGTCCTCCTCGGGGCGGTCGGCGTGGTGCTGCTGATCGCCTGCGCGAACGTCGCGAATCTGCTGCTGTCGCGCCTGGCGGCTCGCGAGCGCGAGGTTGCCGTGCGCACGGCGTTGGGGGCGGGGCGCGGCCGGCTGGTCCGCCAGTTCCTGACCGAGAGCACGCTGCTATCGCTTGGCGGCGGGCTGCTCGGCGCGCTGCTCGCGGCGGCCGGGACTCCCCTGCTGCTCGCCCTGTTCGGCGACCGCATTCCGCGCTCGCAGGAGGTGGGCCTCGACGGGGCGGTCCTCGCGTTCACCTTCGCCCTGTCGCTCGGCACCGGGCTGCTGTTCGGGCTGCTGCCCGCGCTTCACGCGTCGAGCCCCGATCTTCAATCGACGCTGCGCGACGGCGCCAAGGGCGCGGGCGATCGGCGCGGCCGGCGCACCCGCTCCTCGCTGGTCTTCGCCGAGGTGGCGCTCGCGATCGTCCTGCTGGTCTCGGCGGGACTTCTGGTCCGCAGCCTCGGCGAGCTGCAGAACGTGCGGCCGGGGTTCCGCTCCGATCATGCCCTGTCGGTCCAGGTGGCGCTGCCGGAAGCGGGCTACCGGGAAGAACCGAAACAGGTCGCCTTCTACCGCGATCTGCTCCCCCGGCTCGCGGCGTTGCCGGGAGTCCAGCACGCCGCGGCGGGATATCCGCTGCCGCTCTCGGGCGAGCGCTTCCGGCTCGCCTTCCAGGCCGAGGGGCTGACCGCCGAGATCGCCGATCTGCCGCGCGCGAACATGGCGTTCGTCTCCCCCGATTATTTCGCCACGCTCGGCATCCCGCTCGAACAGGGCCGAGGGTTCGACGGCCACGACGTCATCGGCTCGGAAAAGGTCACGGTGATCAACCGGGCACTCGCCGAGACCGTCCTGCGCGGCAAGAATCCGCTGGGGCAGCGGATCACGTTCGACGTGCCGGTGACCGACAAAGCGGAGTGGTACCGCATCGTGGGCGTGGTGGGCGACGTCCGCCACCTGGGCCTCGACGAGGAATCGGGCAATCAGTCCTACCTGCCGCTCTTCCAGGCGCCGAATTCGGAGGCGGGCCTGGTGGTCCGCACAGCGGGCTCGCCCGCGGGCCTCGCGGCGGCGGTCGCCCGCACCGTGCGCGAGATCGATCCGTCGCTGCCGGTGGCGAACGTCAAGACCCTCGACGCGCTGGTCGCCGACTCGGTCGCCGAGCCGCGCGCCAACGCGTTCCTGCTCTCCCTGCTCGCGGGGCTCGCGCTGGTCCTTTCCGCCGTCGGGGTCTACGGCGTCCTCTCCTACTCGGTCGCCCAACGGACGCGCGAGATTGGCCTGCGCATGGCCCTCGGCGCCGGAGCCGGCGAGATCCTCCGCCAGCTGCTGCGCGAAGGGCTGGGCATCGTCCTCGCCGGAATCTCCGCCGGCTTGGTCGGCGCCTTCTTCCTCGCCCGGGTCCTCGCGAGCCTCCTCTACGGCGTCACTCCGCGCGACCCCTGGACCTTCGTCGGCGTGCCGCTCGTCCTGCTCGCGGTGGCGCTCCTCGCCACCTGGATCCCCGCCCGGAGGGCGACGAGGGTGGAACCCGTGGTTGCTTTGCGGTACGAGTAGGGGCGGCGGGGCGTTCAAGACGGGACCAGCCCAAGCGGAAATGCCGTAACGCTTTTCCTCGGCGGAGCGCCCAAGGAGAAGGAGACGCCCCTCCGCGCCCCTCGACTTCGCAGCCGAGAAACTCCGCGGGAGGGGCCGTCCAATTCCTTGAGCTCCCGGGCAGGTCGTCCCCGGCGGCAACGAAAGCGGAGGCCCGTCATGAGCAGAGAAATCGATCGCCGAGACCCCAGCGTCAACCGTGCCACGCCGCTTCGCGAAGCGGAGATGAACGAACGGGCGGCGACGGCTTCGGATCTTCTGCCGGGCGCCCATCGCGTCCGGGTCGAGGGACTCGACGCCGCGACCGGCAACCCCTCGCTGGTCGCTTCGGAAGGGGCACCGGCCGAGCAGGGCAACTACGTCCAGCGCGCTCTGGATCACGTCCAGGGCTTGGGCGGCGTGTTCGGGCTCGTGGCGGACCAGCCCAAGGAGTATCAGGCCGATCCCGATTTCCAGCAGACCAGCAGCGGCTCGGTGGCCGTGCACATGCAGCAGCGGTACAAGGGAATTCCGATCTTCCAGGCGGCCGAGACGGTTCGTTTCGATCCGGCCGGCGCGATCCAGGAAACCGTGGGCAGCAGCGTTACCGTCCCCGAAGAGGTGGCGGTGTCGTCCAACCTGACCGTCCAGCAGGCGGTGCTCCGGGCCGCCCAGCATGTCGCGGTGCCCGACGCGGACGAGAGGGGGGCGAAAGACCCGTACGGCGAGCCGATGGAGCCGAAGGCGGTGGATCTCTCCGGCTGGGAACCGAAGGTGAGCGCGGCGTTCGCCGAGAAACCGGAACGGCTGACGGTCCTCGAAGGCGGTCCGTTCGCCGACGCGATCAAAGCGCGGCTGGTCTGGTTTCCGTTGGAGGGCGACCTGCGCCTGGCGTGGGAGGTCATCCTGACGATGCCCGAGGGGGAAGGGCAGTACCGCACGCTGGTCGATGCCCAGTCCGGCGAGATCCTTTTCTGTCGCCAGCTGATGCAGAGCGTGAGAGGACGGGGCAACGTCTTCCGCGTGGATGGCGGCGGCGCGCGCCAGGTCACCGAGTTTCCGCGGCCCCTGGCGGAGTACGGCCTGCCGATTCCCGCGGGCCTGCCGGCGGGATTTCCCGACGATTGGGTGGGCACGAATCAAACCTCCGGGAATTGCGCTTTCGCCCATCTGGGAGTGAGCGGCGCGTCCGGCTCTGGAGCGATCCAAGGCGGACTCCTGGAGTTCAATCCCGCCAATGCCACCGGCGACGATCAAAAAGTGCTTAACATTTTCTATTTCAACTGCGTGATGCACGATTTCTTCTACCTGCTCGGTTTCCGCGAACGCGACGGTAATTTCCAGCGCGACAACCTGGGCCGGGGCGGCCTGGCCGCGGACGGAGTCGATGCGCGGGCGCACTCCGGGGCGGTGAACGGCACGGCCAACATGGGCACTCCGGTGGACGGCTCCAGCCCGGTGATGAACATGGGGCTGGTGACTTCGACGAACCGGCATACCGCCTTCGATTCGAGCGTGGTCTTCCACGAGTTCACCCACGGGGTCTCCAATCGCCTGGTGGGCGGCCCGGCCAACGACCGGGCGCTGGAGGCGATCCAAAGCTCCGGCATGGGCGAAGGGTGGAGCGACTACATCGCGTGCAGCGTCAACGACTCGACGGTGGTGGGCAACTGGGTGGTCAACGATCCGACCGGGATTCGCGGGTTTCCTTACGACAACCATTTCCCGGATCACTTCGGCAAGCTGGGCACCGGCCGCTATACCGAAGTGCACAACATCGGCGAGATCTGGTGCGCCGCGTTGATGGAGATGAACCGCAACATCGGCAAGGTTTTGGGCCTCCAGCTGGTGGTCGACGGTTTCAAGCTGACTCCCGCCAATCCCAGCTTCCTCGACGCCCGCGACGGCATCCTCCGCGCGCTCGACGGCAAGCGGGCGGCGGGCCAATTGACCCCCGCGCAGTTCGAGGCCGCAAAGACCGGCGCCTGGGCGGCGTTTGCCAAATTCGGCATGGGGCCGAACGCCCGCTCGAACGGTGCCACGCTCTCCGGCATCGTCGCCGACTTCAACCCGCCGCAAACCACCGTGCCGCCCCCTCCCCCCGGGCCAACCGCGCCGACCGTGAAGGTCGAAGGCAACCCGAACCTGGCGATTCCCGACAACACGGCGGCGGGCATTTCGCACGTCCTGTCGGTCGCCAACGAGGGTCGCATCAAACGGCTGAGCGTCGCGGTGGACATCGCCCATACCTTCATCGGCGACCTGAGGGTCCAGCTGGTCTCGCCGACCGGAAAGACCGCCATCCTCCACAGCCGGGCGGGCGGCAACCAGGACAACCTCTTGGCCACCTTCCGCAGCGAAGACCTCCCGGCCCTGGCCGCCCTGCTGGGCGATCCGGCCAAAGGCAACTGGCAACTCCAAGTCGCCGATCTGGCGAGCGCGGACGTCGGCACGCTGCGCCATTGGGGCCTGGAGATGAACCTCGAAGCCGCCGCCCAGACCGTTCATCAAGAGGCGGCGCCGGGGTTGGCGATCCCCGACAACGCGCCGGCCGGAGTGAGCAGCAGCCTCCCTGTCGCGCAGGCCGGAACGGTCAAAGGCGTCAAAGTGAGCGTCGATATCACCCACACCTTCATCGGCGACCTACGCGTCGAGCTGGTCGCCCCGGGGGGACAACAGGTCCTCCTCCACGATCGCTCCGGAGGCAGCGCGGACAACCTGATCCGAAGCTACGATTCCGTCACCAGCCCGGGCCTGGCCACCCTCGCGGGAGCCGCGACCCAAGGCAACTGGACCCTCCGCGTCCGCGACCTCGCGGCGCAGGACGTGGGGAAGCTGAATCGCTGGAGTTTGGATCTGTCGCTTTAAACGAGCGGCGCGCCCGGGAGTTTTTTCCCCCTGGGCGCGCCGAGCTCCAGCTCGGCCCTGACGAGGAGCGGGCGTTGGCGCAAAGAACTCCGCCGAGACGGCGGCGGTCCCAGGAAACGCGTCCCGCTATGGGTCTTTGATCACGCAGCGCGTGAAGTACCGCGAACCGAGCGGTTACCGACATACGAGCCGGGAGGCCGAAGCTCCAGAGCCAATTGCCATCCGATGGCTCGGGCATACCGTTCGAGCGTAGAGAACCGAATGCTCCCGGCGCTGTTCTCGATTCGGCTGATCGCCGACTTCTTGGTCTCCAGCCGATCTGCTACCTGCTCTTGGGTGAGTCCGGCGTTCTCGCGTGCTTGGCGGAGAAGAGCGCCCACTTTGAATTCGGTATAGCCCGATTCAAGACCGTCGGCAAACTCCGGGTCGCGGGCGGCGCGAGTCTTCACATATTTAGCCAGGTCGCTCATCTTCTTTTCTCCTGCTCAGATAGTCCTGGCGGCGCCCGGCCGCCTCAGGGCCGAGCTGGAGCTCGGCGCCCCCAGGGAAAAGCGCGCCTTGCCGCTTCCCTACTTCCACTTGAAGATCTTGAGCGCGACGACGAAGCTGACGAAACCCCAGGCGGCGACGATGGTGAGTTGGGGCCAGATTTCGGCGAGGCCGTGGCCTTCGTTGATGATCGCTCGGAGGGCCTGGTTGAGCGCGGTGAGGGGCAGGGCTTTGATGAACGGTTGGACCGCGTCGGGGAAGCGCTCGGAGGAGAAGAAGGTTCCGGACAGGAGCCACATCGGGAGCAGGATCATGTTCCCTAAGCCGCTTGCTCCTTCCATGGTGCTGACTCTGGATCCGGTGAGCAGGCCGAGGCCGCAGAAGGACATGGCGGCGAGCAGGGAGGTCAGGAGCAGCAGAAGGATCGAGCCGTGGACGGCGACGCCGAAGGCGATCCAGCCGAAGCCGATCAGGATGATCAGCTCGGGGATCAGGAAGATCATCCGGCCGAGGATCTGGCTCAGTAGGTAGTCGGCTTTGTGCATCGGCGTCGCCACCAGGCGCTTCAAGACCCGGCGCTGGCGGGCGACGGCGATCGAGAAGGTGAGGCTCCAGATGCCGGTGCCCATCAGGTTCAAGCCGAGCAGGCCGGGGATCAGAAAATCGATGTAGCGCGCGCCCGGCTCGGTGAGTTTTTCGGTGCCGACCTGGAGCGGGTCTTTTCGTCCCGCCGCGCGCTGGAGTGCGTCTTCCGCTTCGAGCCGCGCGGTGCGGGCGTCGGGCCGTGTCTCGTCGAGGATCACCCGCGCGGGCTTGCCCGGGGAGCCGGGCACCACGAGCAGCGAGATCCGGCCGGTACGCAGGGCTTCCCGGCCGGCGGCTTCGGTGTAGGCGCGCGGTGCCAGCTGCGGCGAACGCTGGAGGGCCGCAAGCGCGGCGGCTCCCGCCGGGTCCAAGGCCGTGGCGCTCGGGTTCGAGGTGCCGATTCCGGTTTCGGCGATCACGCCGACCGGAATCTTGTCCGGCGCCTTTTCGCGGAACGCGAGGCCGAGCGACACCGCGAGCAGGACCGGGAAGAGGAACACCCAGAACACCGCCTCGGGCTCGCGGACGAACTCCTTCGCGCGGCAGAGCGTGAGGTGCCCGAGGGAGGCCAGGCGGCGGCTCCAGGAGGATCGGTCACTCATCGCGTCACTCATCGCGCAGAGCCCTTCCGGTCAAGGCCACGAACAGGTCTTCGAGGGTGGCGCGATGGGTGGACAGGTGGAGGAGCTTCGCCCCTTCGCGCTCGACCGCGGCGAGCAGCTCGGGCACGGCTTCGGTAAGCGAGGTGACGGCGAGCGACCAGACCTCGCCGAAGCGGCGCGCCTCTTCGACCCCGGGGATCGCGCGCCACGTCTCGGCGCTCCAGTTCGGCTCGGTATCGATCTCGACCACATAGGCCGAAGGGAGCTGGGAGATCAGGTCGCGCGGCGTGCCGAGCGAGATCACCTTGCCTTTATCGACGATCGCGATCCGATCGCACAGCTTTTCCGCCTCGTCCATGTAATGTGTGGTGAGGAGCAGCGTGCCGCCGGTCGCGCGGAAACGGGCGATCTGATCCCACAGCTCGCGGCGGCTCTGGGGATCGAGGCCGGTGGTCGGCTCGTCGAGGAACAGAATGTCCGGATTGCCGACGAGGGCGCAGGCCACCGCGAGGCGTTGCTTTTGCCCGCCCGAGAGCTTGCCCACCCGGGCGTCGCGCTTCTCGGTCAGCGACAGCTCGGCGAGCACCGTTTCCGGGTCGCGCGCCGAGGCGTAGAACGAGGCGAACAGGCGGACGGTTTCGCCCACGGTGAGCTTTTCGGTCAGCTGGGTTTCCTGGAGCGAAATGCCGAGCCGCTCGCGCAGCTCGCGCTCGGAATTCTTCCATCGGAGCCCCAGCACCTCGACCTCGCCCGCGTCCGGCTCGGTGAGCCCTTCGAGGATTTCGATCGTCGTCGTCTTTCCCGCGCCGTTCGGACCGAGCAGGCCGAAGCATTCGCCGGGCAGGACTTCGAGATCGAGCCCATCGACGGCGGTGACGTCCGCGTAGCGCTTGACCAGGCCGCGACAACGGATCGCGGGGAGTTCGGAGGCGGCGTTCGACATAGGGGCGGAAAATTAACACACCGGCCGCGGCCCGCCTTACGGAGCCGAGGTCAGCTCCGCGGATTCGTCGCTCTCGGCCCGGCGGCCGGCGGCCAGCTCTTGGGCCAGGGCTTGGACCTTCCGGCGCAGGTCGGGAAAGCCCGGCAGGGCGCGCACCGAGGCGAGGTCGGGGTCGCGCTCCAGCAGGTCCGGCCGATGGAAGCCCGGCCCGCCGGGGGCCACCAGTTTGTCCAGCTCGGCGAGCGCGGCGGGCGCATCGCCGCGGGTCGCCTTCAAGCAGGCCATGTTGTAGCCCGGCACCCAGCTGTCGGCGCGCAGCCGGCCGGCCTTGCGGAAGAACTTCTCGGCGTCGCCCGGGCGGTTCAAGCGCCGCGCGGAGTTGCCCGCCTGGACCAGCGCGGCGAAATCGGACGGGGCCGCCTTGATCACCTTCCGGTAGTTGGCGAGCGCGCGGCCCCAGTCTCTTTGCTCGTAGGCGAGGTCGGCGAGCCTTCTGGCGGCGCGCGGAAAGCTCGGATCGAGCGCCAGCGCCTGTTCGTTCAGCTCGCGGGCTTTGGCATGATCGCCGCGCAGGGCGGCGATCATGCCGAGGTTGGACAGCGCTTCGACGAACCCCGGGGACTGCGCGAGCGCGTGGTTGAACTGCTTTTCCGCGCCGTCGAGGTCCCCTTCGAGCATGTCCATCGTGCCGAGCATCGAGTAGACGCGCGACTGATCGGGCGAGATGCCGAGCGAATGATGGTAGGCGTCGCGCGCTCCGTCGTGATCCCCCTGGCGCAACCGGGCGAGCGCCAGGATGTTCCAGCAGGTGACGTTCCGGGGCGTGACGGCGAGGATCTCGCGGATCTTCGTCTCCGCCCCGGGCCAATCGTTGACCTGGGCCTGGTGCCGGGCGTCCTCCAGCTTCTGGTAGAGCGCCATGCCGTCCTTGGGATCGATGCCCCCCATGGCTTCCCGCTCGCCGCGCGGCGCGAGGTAACCGAGGGCGCGCAGCGTCTCCTCGGTCTCCTTGTCCATCGGATTCTGCTGCGCCGCGATGACGTGGCGGCGGCTGTCGTCGAGGATCTTTTCCAGCTCGCCGTCGAGGATCGAGCCGCGGCGCGCCTCGGCGGGCAGCCGGTTTCGAAGCTCGCGCGGATCGTGCGTCAGGTCGTAGACCTCCGGCCGCGGCGCGCGGATCCATTTCCAGCCGCCGTGCCGAATCCCGTAGAGCGGCGCCATGCCGAAGCCGACCTCGGAGGCGAGCGATTCGGAATACTGCGCCAGATCGGGGGCCGGCACCTCTCCCCGCACCGCGGGCAGCAGGTCGATCCCCTGCATCTCGGCGCCGCCCGGCAGCTTCAGGGCGGCGAGCACGGTCGGAGCGATGTCCTCGCTCCTCACCGGACCGGCGTAGACCTTCCCCGCCGGCACCAGGCCGGGCGCCCGGACGATCAACGGCACGCGGACCGTGGCGTCGTAAATGAACACGGCATGGGTCTTTTCGCCGTGCTCGCCGAGACTCTCACCGTGGTCGGCGGTGAGCACCACCAGCGTCCGGTCGAGCGCGCCGATCTTTTCCAGCTCGGCCAGCAGCATGCCGACCCCTTGATCGGCCACCGCGATCTCGGCGTCGTAGGCGGTCGGCGACTTCAGTCGCTCGGCCGTCGGTGGGTTGTTCGGCTGGTGGGGATCGAAGAAATGGACCCAGACGAAGAACGGCTTGCGCTCTTTCTCCTTTTCCCGGTGCCACCCCTCGAACCAGCGGACCGCCCGTTCCGCCGTCTTCGGGGCGGACCGCGAGCGGATCATGAACAGCGGCGGCTCGTCCTCGGCCCACAGATCGTCGTCGTACCCCTCGAATCCCTGGTTCAGGTTGTAGCGCCGGTTGAGCACGAGGGCCGAGACGAACGCCTGGGTCCGGTAGCCCGCGGTCTTGAAGCGCTCGGCGAGCGTCGTCGCGCCGTCGCCCAGGGCGTAGGAGCCGTTGTCCCGAACGCCATGGGCGGGGGGAAGAAGGCCGGTAAAGATCGTCGAGTGAGAAGGCAGCGTGATCGGCGCCGCGGAGACGTCGTCGGCGAACCGGGTCCCCTCCTTAGCCAGGCGGTCGATGTTCGGGGTTCGGGCGAGGGTGAATCCGTAGGCGCCCAAGCGGTCCGCCCGGGTCGTGTCGAGGGTTACGATCAGGACGTTTTCGATCTTCGGCCGCGCGCAACCGGTCAAACTAACGCTCAAACCGGCAACCAGGCCGAAAACTACGAGCCGAATCGCACGACCCGCAGAGTTGGAGTAAGATTCCTGTCCCGCTCTTGCCACTATCGCTGCACCTATATTTAACGACCACATCTCAGCATCCTACCAGCCCCACCGGTTGAACCTAGGGAGGTACTTCATGAAGCGCGCAGTTGCAATCCTTTCCGGCCTGCTCCTGGCCGGCGCCGCGTTTGCGGACGTCTCAGTCGTCGAGCGCCAGGGTCTGACCCGACGCGGCTTGGTCCGAAAGATCGATGCCAAAAAGAAGCATCCTCGTCCGGTGACCCGCTTTGGCGACCAGGCCCTGACGGACGCCTCGGGTCTCGAGTACTTCATCAACTCGAACATCACCCTACTGACCACCAGCAGCGCCTCGGGCGCCGCTTCGGAAGCGAGCTACACGGGTCCGGTCAACGCCGACACCTCCGGCGGCGGAACGGTGAGCACCACGCTCACCGATGCGTTCGACGGCTACAACGCGATCTGCGTGAGCACGACCGGCAACACCGGCCCCTGCTCGACGGGCAACGCCGGAGTGACGATCTACAACAACAACGGCGCCGGCACCCTCGATGCGTCCTGCGGCGGCCGGCAGGTGATCCTGAATGCCCAGACGATCGGCTCCTTGAGCGTCCAGCGGAAGATCCTCGTGCCGAGCAACGACGAGTTCGCGCGCTTCCTGGATATCGTGACCAACAATGGCGGCGGCACCCAGACCGTGACTTTGATCACGTCGAACAACCTGGGCTCCGATGCCAACACCACGATCTTCGGCTCCTCCAACGGCAATACGACCGCCGAACTGACGGACTCCTGGGTTGCCACGGACGGCAACTTCGTCGGCCTGGACGCCACCGATCCTCGCCTGGGCCACGTCCTTCAGGGCCCCGGAGCCAGGACCCCGTTGGCGAGCGTCAACTTCCCCGCGGGCGCCGCCGCGGACCTGCCCACCTGGGCCTACACGTTCTCTCTCGCTCCGGGCGAGACGAAGATCATCATGAACTTCGTCACCGGCCAGCCGACGCGCGCCGAGGCGAGAGCCAAGTCGGCGGAGCTCGCCGGCCTGCCGACCAACGCGTTGCAGTGCCTCTCGCCCGCCGAGACCGCGCAGATCGTCAACTTCGAGGCGCGGGGTGTCACCGCGATCCCCACGGCCTCCGGCTTCGGCCTCGCGGCCCTGGCTCTGCTCCTGGCCGGCGCGTCGTTCTTCGTGCTGCGCCGCCGGACCGTCTAAACACCGAACGATCGAAGGTCTCTAAAGCGGGTGGCTCCGGAAGGAGCCACCCGTTTTTTCTTTTTCAGCGCGAGCCCGCCACCCGCCGCCGCGCCTCGACCGCCATCGCCAAGGCCAAGAAGACGGCACCCGCCGCGAGGTAGGCCGCGCGGACCGGCAGCCCCAGATCGCCGCCGAACAATCCGCAGAAATCGAGATAGGGCACCCGGTTGAGCGCGCCATACCAGATCGCCAGGTAGATCCCGACGAACAGCTTGCCGCCGCCCGTGAGGAGGCCGAAGCTGACGGCGAGCGCCGCCACGAACAGCAGGCCGGAGAGGGCGGCGAAACCTCGGGCCGGAGAGGCGACGAGAGCGCGGAGCAGGAACGGCAGGGACACCGCCACGACGAACAGAGCAACCGAACCGAGCTTCCACAAGACGCCGGAGCGCGGCACGCCCGGCTGCGAGAAGACGAGCGGCCCGGCCCCGGCGAGCGCCTCGCGGCAGGATGCCTCGGAGATCAGCGGCGCGAGCAGCAGAAGGAAAGCTCCTCCGACCATCGGCGCAGCCGAAGCGGGCAGGACCGCGGCGAGGACACCCAAGATCACCACCGCCCAACGGAGGATCGAACCGGTCTTCCACAGCAGCACGGCGTCGGCCGCGACGGCAAGCCAAGCCGAGGGGCGCGCGACGACCGGCGCGAGGCTCGCAAAGCCCGGGGCGGAGAGCGCGGCGGCGGCGCCTTCCGGGTCGAAGGAGACTTGAGCCGGCAACGCGGGGGCGGCCTTCGCCTTGCGGCCGATCTTCGATCGCCGCCGCGCCGGATCGAATCGGTCGAACAGCAGGAGGGCAAAGCCGAGCGGCGGCAGCGCCCAGAGAATCCCGCCCATGCGGATCGCCACGAAATCGGCGTCGAGCGGCAGCCCCGACCAGGCGACCGCGGAGATCACCCGATCGTGGATGATGTGGCCGGTCGAGATCGTGCCGGGCTTGGCCTGCGGCAGCGAGCGGGCGATCAGGACGGAGACCGTCCCGCCTCCCATCGGATCGAAGACCGGCAGGCGATCGTTGATTCCAGTCACCGGGTTCTTCGCCTGGGCGATCGGCAGCGCCCCGACGATGACGCCCAGCAGGATGAACCAGATTACCCAACCCATCCGGCCCGAGAGCCCCGGCGCCACGTCGAACAGCACCGCCATCGCGGCGACGAACGCGATCCCGGGCAGGGCGAGCAGGAGGATCGGACCAAAGAACGCCACCGGATCGAACGGCCCGACCCCGAAGCGAAGGAAATGGTAGACGCCGATCGGCACGATGAAGCTCACCACGAGCGCCAGGTAGGCGACGTGCGAAAGGTATTTGCCGAGCAGATAGGCCGCGCTCGGCAAAGGGGTGGCGGCGAGGATCGCGCCGATCCGCCGCTCCCGGTCGCGCCGGATCGAGCCGGCGACCAGATAGAAGCCCACCGCGACCGCGAGAAATCCGCCCAGAAACGACATCGCCGCGCCGACGTAGGCGGCGCTCTGCACGCTGGTCTGAAGCCGGCCGTCGGCCAACTGCCAGGAGACCGAGGTGGCCTTGCCGCCCGGCGCGGGAATCCAGACGAAAGCGCCGACCAGAATCGTCGCGAGGGCGATCAGCGTGCCCGCCGACCGGAGGCGGGTGCGCACCTCCGCGACGACCTGCGCGCCGATCTGAAGCGCGAGCGCGCTCATGGCGTGCCGCCGAGCTGCGCGAGCAGGTAGGCGTCTTCGAGCGAGGGCTCGACCGCTTCGGAGTTGGGCAGCACGGCGCGATGCCCCAGGGCGCCCGCCGCATCGACGAACCGGACGTGGACGCCGTCGGCCCGCCGGGCGAGGTTCGAGACGGGAATGCGCGCCTGGACCTCCGCCAGCTTCTCGCTCGGCACCACCGCGCGGAAGACTTTCCCCTCCGCCGTGCGCAGCAGCTCCTCCGGCGTCTCGTGGACCACCAGGCGGCCGGCGCGCACCACGGCGATGGTAGAGGCCACCGCTTCGACGTCCGAAACGATGTGGGTGGAGAGGATCACCACCCGGCCGTGGGCGACCTCGGCGAGCAGATTGCGGAAACGCACGCGCTCCTCCGGGTCGAGCCCGACGGTCGGCTCATCGACGATCAACAGCTTCGGATCGCCCAGCAGCGCCTGGGCGATGCCCACCCGCTGGCGCATGCCGCCCGAGTAACCGCCCAAGCGCCGGTCGGCCGCGCCGTGCAGGTTCACCAGCGCGAGGATCTCGCCGATCCGCCGTTTGAGGTCGCTTCCGGAGAGCCCCTTCAACCGCCCGAGGTAGAGCAGAAACTCTCGCGCGGTGAGCTTCTCGTAAACCCCGAAGTCCTGGGGCAGGAAACCGAGCGCGCGGCGAACGGCGAGCGGATTCGCAACCCCGTCCTGCCCCTCCCAGGTAAAGGTGCCCGCCGTGGGCCGGGTCACCGTGGCGAGAATCGACATCAACGTCGATTTGCCCGCGCCGTTGGGACCGAGCAGGCCGAGAACGCCCTCCCCCACCGACAACGAAAAGTCCGACAGAGCGACCGTGCCGCTCGGGTATTTCTTGGTCAAACCACGAATTTCAAGCATGAGATGCAACTCCTCCGCGGACCTTTACGCTCGAAGCCGAGAATTGTTTCTCTTTTTTTCGGAGCGAAATGAAATCGTTCGAATGTTCTCCGGCTTCGTAACTTTACGGATCGATCGGCGCCTACCCCTCCCGACCGGAACGCAATCAGGCGAACCGGCCGGCAAGGTCCATCCGGCTCTTCCGCTTAACATCCAAAGATAAATACCCGGAGATGTTTACATCTCCGCGGGAGATCGATCATGAAAATTAGACCCCTTCTTACCCTGGCGGCGCTGCTCTCCGCGACACCCCTGCTCGCCGTGCCGCCGCGCATCTGGATGCCGCTCCAGAGCGTCGGCGCCGACTGGCACGGGCCGATGCTCCAGCCGCTCGCCGACGGCCAGATCCTGATCCCTGAATATGCCAACGGGATCAAAGTGGACCTCAACGATTTTTCCGCCAGCGTGCCGAACGGCAACGGCCGCCTGTTCGTCGGACTGTCGCAAAACGCCGCCTTCTCGGGCGACGCGTGCCTCAAGCCCAACGGCACCGGCTGCGTCGGCGGTACCCTTTTCCTCGGCTTCGAAGTCCACTCGGCGACCCCGGCGGTCGGCGGCGAGGTCGGAACGGTCACGGTCTATCTCGACTCCCAACTCCAGAAGACCCTCGACAACCAGAGCTGCAAAGACGCCAACAACTTCCCGACCCGCAAGCCCGCGGCCGAAGACCGAAAGATCGTCCTCGGACTTCGCCGAGCTGACCTTCCGCAACGATTTCATCTGCCTGACCGAGGAAATGGTTTCGGACGAACGCGACGAAACGATGGCGGCGATCAACGATCTACGCGCCGACAACGGCTTGGAGCCGATGACCCCGGTGTATCCGGATGACGGCGAAGCGCCGAACAATCTGCTGCTCGTGGCCGGACCGATCCTCGACGCGGATTTCGTCCTCTACGGCGACCTGCCCGGAGTTACCGCCTACTGCGCTCAGGAGATGGGTCCTTTGGATTTCGGCTGGGATCTCTACGACCTGATGGCCCGGAACGAGAACGGCACCTGGATCGGCGAGGGAACCGAAAGCGCGGTCCCCAACACCCAGGCCAACGAGTGCATCACGGCGGGTCAGCCCACCGGCTACAACACGCTCGACCAGTTGCCCAAAGAAGCGCGGGTGGACTACATCCTGGTGCTGCCGGCGGAATCGGGCTTCCCGTTCTATAGCTTGACCGGCCCGTCCGAGCAGCCGCAGGAGCCGATCCTCGACATTTCGGCCAACGCCGGCAACTGGGAAGACGGCCTTGGCTGCGCCTCGGATCATGCGCAGGTCTCCGCCCGCTTCGGCTTGGTGCAGACCAGCGTTTCGGCGCACTACAACCCGAACAAGGCGCACCGCGCGACCTACCGGGTCACCCACCTCTGGGACTTCCGAAACGCGGACGAAGGCGACACCGATTGGTACGTCAAGTTCGGCGATTTCGAGACCCGGCGTCTCGACGCCGCGAACAACCAGCTCGACCAGATCTTCAAAGGCTACACTGACGACGAGACGCCCGACGGCATCGCGGTGCCGGTCGATTGGAGCGATGCGCTCAACGTCTCGGCCGGCGAGAAGTTTCGCGCCGGGGTCTACGTCCGCGATCACGACACCGGTCCGAACGATCTCTACGACTCGACGGGCTTCGGCGGCTCGGGTTTCCGCGGACCGCATTTCGAATTCGACCACGCCTATCCGGGGACGTTTCGCTGGATCGGCAACAACAACGACGCCCCGGGCACCGGGGTGCTGCTCGGAACCGCCGACCCGAGC
>Ga0134122_10000246_pt1 | contig 34306 bp, 29 predicted proteins | sample KB302_FD_96461 | JGI IMG/M metagenome (GOLD analysis project Ga0134122, IMG submission 96461) | Terrestrial soil microbial communities without Nitrogen fertilizer from Kellogg Biological Station, Michigan, USA - KB3-0-2 | ecosystem: Environmental > Terrestrial > Soil > Unclassified ...
CGCCATGCGCGCACACCCGCTGGGGAAGGGCGCGGCGGAGATCGGCGAGGTCATGGACGACTTTCCTGGAAAAGTCCGGGTCCGATCCACGGTTGGCGGAGATCGCCTGCTTTTGATGCTTTCCGGAGAGCAGCTCCCGCGGATCTGCTGAGGGGTTCAGGGTGACCCGCTGGCGCTGGCGCGGGGCAGTCCCGTAACCTGAGCGACTTGCCGGGGCGGGCGCGTACATGGCCGAGGTCGAGAACGGTGATCCGCGCGTGACGCCGCCCCGCGAGATCGACGTCCTCTGGATCACCGCGGGGCTCTCCTGCGACGGCGACTCGGTCGCCGTGACCGGCGCCACGCAACCCAGCATCGAGGACATCGTGATGGGCGCGATCCCCGGGTTGCCCAAGGTGAACCTCCACAACCCGGTGCTGGCCTACGCCACCGGCGGCGACTTCCTCCGCCCCTTCCACCAGGCGGCGCGCGGCGAGCTGGGGCGGCCGTACGTGCTGGTGGTGGAGGGCTCGTTGCCCAACGAACGGTTGAGTGGCGCGGGGTACTGGGCCGCGTTGGGTACTGACCAGCAGACCGGAGAGCCCATCACCACCTGCGCGTGGGTGGACAAACTCGCGCCCGGCGCGCTGGCGGTGATCGCCGTCGGCACCTGCGCCACCTACGGAGGCATCCCGGCGATGGAGGGGAACCCCACCGGCGCGATGGGGCTGCGCGACTACCTGGGTCACGGGTGGAAGACGCCCGCCGGGCTCCCCATCGTCAACGTGCCCGGCTGCCCGGTGCAACCCGACAACTTCACCGAGACCCTGCTGTACCTGCTCTACCAGGCGTCGGGCCTGGCGCCGATGATCCCGCTCGACGAGGCGGGGCGGCCCACCTGGCTCTTCGGCCAGACCGTGCACGAGGGCTGCGACCGCGGCGGCTACTACGAGCAGGGCGACTTCGCCGCCGAGCACGGCTCGAAGAAGTGCCTGGTGAAGCTGGGGTGCTGGGGCCCGGTGGTGAACTGCAACGTGCCCAAGCGCGGCTGGATGGGCGGCGTGGGCGGCTGCCCCAACGTGGGCGGCATCTGCATCGGCTGCACCATGCCGGGCTTCCCGGACAAGTTCATGCCGTTCATGGAGGAGCCGCCGGGCGCGAAGATGTCCACCGCGGCGATCCTGATGTACGGGCGGATGGTGCGCTCGCTCCGGAACTTCACCCGCGACTCGCTGGACCGCGAGCCCGCCTGGAGGACGCGGACGTGAGCGCCCAGGCCCCCGGGAACCTGGTGGAGATGAGCTGGGATCCGATCACCCGGATCGTCGGCAGCCTGGGCATCCACACCAAGATCGACTTCGCCAACCGCCGGGTCGCCGAGTGCCGCAGCACCTCCTCCATCTTCCGCGGCTTCAGCGTCTTCCTGAAGGGCAAGGACCCGCGCGACGCGCACTTCATCACCAGCCGCATCTGCGGGATCTGCGGCGACAACCACGCCACCTGCGCCGTCTACGCCCAGAACATGGCCTTCGGGGTGAGGCCGCCGCACCTGGCGGAGTGGATCATCAACCTCGGCGAGGCGGCCGAGTACATGTTCGACCACAACCTCTTCCAGGACAACCTGGTGGGGGTCGACTTCTGCGAACAGATGGTGCGGGAGACGAACCCGGAGGTGCTGGAGCGCGCCGAGCGCACCGAGGCCCCGCACGCGCCCGTCCACGGCTACCGCACCATCGCGGACATCATGCGGGCGCTCAACCCGTTCAGCGGCGCGTTCTACCGCGAGGCGCTCCACGTCAGCCGCTACACGCGCGAGATGTTCTGCCTGATGGAGGGGCGGCACTGCCACCCGTCCACGCTCTACCCGGGCGGCGTGGGCACCCAGCCCACCGTGCAGGTCTTCACCGACTACCTGGTGCGGCTGATGAAGTACGTGGAGCTGATGAAGCGGGTGGTGCCGCTCCACGACGACCTCTTCGACTTCTTCTACGAGGCGCTGCCGGGCTACGAGGCGGTGGGGCGGCGGCGGGTGATGCTGGGGTGCTGGGGGTCGTTCCAGAACCCGGAGACCTGCGACTACTCGTACCGGAACATGTCCGCCTGGGGCCGCGACATGTTCGTCACCCCGGGCGTGGTGGTGGACGGCGATCTGGTGACCACCGACCTGGTGGAGATCAACCTGGGGATGCGGATCCTGCTCGGCAGCTCCTTCTACGAGGACTGGGAGCCGGGAGGAGAGGTGTTCGTCGAGAAGGACCCGCTGGGCAACCCGGTGGACCGGCGGCACCCGTGGAACCAGACCACCACCCCGAAGCCGCAGAAGCGCGACTTCGGCGGGAGCTACAGCTGGGTGATGTCGCCGCGCTGGCTGGACAAGCGGAGCGGGCAGCACCTGGCGCTCGACACCGGGGGCGGACCGCTGGCGCGCCTGTGGGTCACCGCGTTGGCGGGGAGGGTGGACACGGGCACGGTGAAGGCCACCGGGAGCAGCGTGAAGATCCGCCTGCCGAGGACCGCGCTCCTGCCGGAGACGGAGCTGGAGTGGAAGATCCCGAGGTGGAGCAACACGCTGGAGCGCAACCGCGCCCGCACCTACTTCCAGGCGTACTCGGCGGCGGCGGCGCTGTTCTTCCTGGAGAAGGCGATGGCGGAGCTGCACGCCGGGCGCACCGCCACCTGGACGGACTTCGAGGTCCCGGAGGAGGCGGTGGGCTGCGGCTTCCACGAGGCGGTGCGCGGCGTGCTCTCGCACCACATGGTCATCAGGGGCGGGAAGATCGCCAACTACCACCCGTACCCGCCCACCCCGTGGAACGCCAGCCCGCGCGACTCGCTGGGGACGCCGGGGCCGTACGAGGACGCGGTGCAGGGGTCGCCGATCTTCGAGGCGAACGGCCCGGAGAAGTTCAAGGGCATCGACATCATGCGGACGGTGCGCAGCTTCGACCCGTGCCTCCCCTGCGGCGTGCACATGTACCTGGGCGAGGGCCGCGAGCTGCAGGTGCGGCACTCGCCCAGCTTCGGGGTGCAGGTCAAATGACGCCGGGACCTTCCGACCACGGCGCGCTGCTGGAGGAGATGGAGCGGCTGCTCCAGGAGATGGAGGGCGCGAAGGACGCCGCCACGCGGGAGAAGGCGCGGGCGGTGGTGCGGGCGCTGCTGGACGTGCACGGGGCCGGGCTGGCGCGGATCCGCGACGCGCTGGTGGCGAAGGGGAAGGTCGGCTGGGAGGTGCTGGGCGAGTGCGCGCGCGATCCGCTGGTGGGGAGCCTGCTGGTGTTGCACGGGCTGCACCCGGAGCCGCTGGAGGCGCGCGTGCAGGCCGGGCTGGGGAAGGTGGAGACCTTCCTCAAGCTCAACCGCAGCACGGTGCAGGTGCTGTCGCTGGGGCGGGACGCGGTGCGGCTGCGCATCGTGGCGGACCCGGCGGGGTTGAAGACGTCGCCGGAGAAGCTGCGGGGCGCGGTGGAGCAGGCGCTGCTGGAGGCCGCGCCCGACGCGCCGTCGCTGGACATCGAGGTCTTGCAGCAGGGAGCGCCGTGATGGGCGAGCCGCCCCAGGATCCGCTGCAGTCCCTGCGCGCGTTCGCGGAGCGGCGCCCGGCGATCGAGCGGTGCGACCTGTGCGGCGCCGCGCTGCCGGAGCGCCACGGGCACGTGTTCAGGTCGGTGCGCCGGGAGCTGAAGTGCTGCTGTCCGGCGTGCGGGCTGCTGTTCCGGGTGGGGGAGGACGCGGCGTGGAAGGCGGTGCGGCCGCGCGTGGAGCGGCTGGAGATCTCGATCGACGACGCCGCGTGGGACGCCCTCCAGCTCCCCATCCAGCTCGCCTTCTTCCAGCGGAGCGGCGTGGACGGCGAGGTGCGCGCGTTCTTCCCCAGCGCGGCGGGCGCCACCGAATCGCTGCTGCCGGCCGGGGCGTGGGAGCGGGTGGAGGCGGCGCACCCCGCGCTGGAGGCGATGGCGGACGACGTGGAGGCGTTGCTGGTGAACCGCACCGGCGGCCTCCGCGAGCACTACCTGGTGTCGATCGACGAGTGTTTCGCGCTGGTGGGGTTGATCCGCGCGCGGTGGCGGGGGTTCACCGGCGGGGCGGAGGCGTGGGAGGGGATCCGGGAGTTCTTCGACCGGTTGCGGGGACGGTCGCATGCCTGACCTCGCGCTGGAGGTGGAGTCGGCTCGCGCCGTCGAGCACGCCGCCGCGCCGTGCCTGGCGGTGGGGCTGCGGATCTCCAACCGGCCGGAGGCGGAGGAGATCGCGTCCATCTCGCTGCAGTGCCAGGTGCGCATCGCGCCCGAGCGGCGCCGGTACTCCCAGGAGGAGCAGGAGGGCCTGCGGGAGCTGTTCGGCGCGCCGGAGCAGTGGAGCCGCACGGTCACCAGCTTCCTGTGGACGCACGCGCAGGTGGTGGTGCCGGCGTTCAGCGGGTCGTGCGCCGCGGAGCTGCCGGTGCCCTGCACGTACGACTTCGACGTCGCGGCGGCGAAGTACTTCCACGCCCTGCGCGACGGCGAGGCGCCGGTGCTGCTGCTGTTCAGCGGGACGGTGTTCTACCGGGCGGCGGGGGGCGCGCTGCAGGTCTCCCCGGTGCCGTGGACGAAGGAGGCGGCGTTCCGGCTGCCGGTGCGGGTGTGGAAGGAGCTGATGGAGCGGTGGTACCCGAACAGCGCGGTGCTGCGGCTGCGGCGCGACGTGTTCGACCGGCTCCTGCGGTTCAAGGTGGAGCGCGGGATCGCGACGTTCGACCAGGCGGTGGAGGCCCTGCTGGAGAGGGGTGGATGAGCGTGGATCCGGTGGAGGCCATCTCCCGGGCCGTCCTGTACGAGGGGTACGCGCTCTATCCGTACCGGCCGTCGGCGCTGAAGAACCGGCGGCGGTGGATGCTGGGCGGGTTGTACCCGCGCGCGTGGGCGGAGGCGCACGGCGAGCGGTGGTGCGCGCGGGCGCAGTGCCTGCTGAGCGGGTCGGGTGAGGTCGAGGCGCGCGCGCGGTTCCTCCAGGGGGACGATGAGCGGGAAGTCGGCGTGACTCCGTCCATGGAGCGCGTGGCGGATGGCGTGTGGCGCATCACCGTCGAGCTCCGCAACCCGGCCGATCTCCCGGCCACCGCGAGCCGCGAGGAGGCCGACGCGCGTTGCCTGTGGTCGGCCCAGGCGATCCTCCGCGCGCGAGGTGGTGAGTTCATCTCCCTCGCGGATCCGCCGCCTCACCTCCGCGACGCGTGCCGCCAGGACGGCCTGTGGCCCGCGCTGATCGCCCGCGACGCCGTCCTGGCCTCGCCCGTGATCCTCCAGGACTTCCCGCGCATCGCCCCCGAGAGCCCGGGCGATCTCTTCGACGCCACCGAGATCGACGAGATCCTCTCCCTCCGCATCCTCACCCTCACCCCCGAGGAGAAGCAGCAGGCGCGGGCGTCGAGCGGGCGCGTGCGCGCGCTGCTGGACCGGGTGGAGGCGCTGGGCGCGGACGGCCTCCGCCAGCTCCACGGCGCCATCCGCGGCCCGAAGCCGGGCGACCAGGTCCACCTCCGCCCCACCGGCCGCGCCGACATCATGGACCTCGCGCTCGCCGGGAAGCGCGCGACGGTGGTCGCCGTGGAGGTGGACTTCGAGGACCGCACGCACGTGGTGGTCACCGTGGACGACGACCCGGGCAAGGACCTCCCGGGCCACCGCTTCTACTTCGGCGTGCACGAGGTGGAGCCGCTGTGAAACGGATCCTGGTCGCGGGGATCGGCAACATCTTCCTGGGCGACGACGCCTTCGGGGTGGAGGTGGTGCGCAGGCTCGCGGGGTGCTCGCTGCCGGAGGGCGTGCGCGTGGTGGACTTCGGGATCCGCGGGCTCGATCTCGCGTACGCGCTGATGGAGGACTACGCGGCGGTGATCCTGGTGGATGCCTCGCCGCGCGGGAGGGCGCCCGGGACGCTGTACGAGATCGAGCCGGACGAGCCGGTGAACGGCGCCACCGCCGCCGTGGATCCGCACGCCGCCGCCCCCCACCAGGTCCTGGGCCTCGTCCGCTCCATGGGGGGGACCCTCCCTCCGGTGCGCGTGGTGGGATGCGAACCGCGCACGCGCCCGGACGACGAGCCCCGGATGGGGCTCAGCCCGGAGGTGGAGGGCGCCGTGGAGCCGGCCATCGCCCTCGTCCAGGACGTCATCCAGGAGCTCCTCCATGCATGAGCTGGGGATCGCGCAGGAGGTCGTGCGCATCGCCACCGAGGGCTGTGGAGGGGCGCGCGTGAAGCGGGTGGTGGTGGAGGTGGGGAAGCTCGCCGCGGTCCTCCCGGACGCGCTGCGCTTCTGCTTCGACCTCGCCGCGCAGGAGACGCTGCTGGAGGGCGCGGCGCTGGACATCGTCGAGGTGCCGGGGCGCGCGCGCTGCCGGAAGTGCGGCGGGCCGGTGGAGCTGGTGAGGCCGTTCGGGGAGTGCGCCTGCGGCTGCTCGGACCTCGAGTGGCTGTCGGGCGAAGAGCTGCGCATCAAGAGCCTGGAGGTCGCCTGAGATGTGCGCCACCTGCGGTTGCTCCGATCACCACGACGACCACCACGACGACCACGAGCACGATCACGACCACGACCACGACCACGACCACGACCACGACCACCGCCACGAGGTGCGCGATCTCGAGCGGCACCTCCTGGAGCACAACGCGTCCCTCGCCGCCCGCAACCGGGAGTGGCTGTCGGCGCGCCGGATCCGCGCCTTCAACCTCATGAGCTCGCCGGGGGCGGGGAAGACCACGCTGCTGGAGCGGACCATCCGCGATCTCCCGGCCGCCCGCATCTCCGTGATCGAGGGCGACCAGGAGACGGACCGCGACGCCGAGCGGATCCGCGCCGCCGGCGCCCGGGCGATCCAGATCAACACCGGCGCCGGCTGTCACCTCGACGCGTCGATGGTGGAGCGGGCCATGCGCGCGCTGGAGCCGCCGGACGGCTCGACGCTGATGATCGAGAACGTGGGCAACCTCGTCTGCCCGTCCCTCTTCGACCTGGGGGAGTCCGCGCGGGTGGTGATCGCCTCCGTCACCGAAGGCGACGACAAGCCGCTCAAGTACCCGCACATGTTCCGCGGCGCCACCGCGGTCCTCCTCAACAAGATGGACCTCCTCCTGCACGTCTCCTTCGACGTCGACGCGTTCACTCGCCACGCGCGCAAGGTGAACCCGAAGGTGGAGGTGCTCCCGCTCTCCGCCACCCGCGGCGAGGGGCTCCCCGCCTGGTACCGCTGGTTGCAGGAGCCCCGGCCGTGAGCGCGCGCGAGCCGGAGCCGCCCCTGGACGCGCGGCTGGAGGAGGCCATGGCGTTCCTCACCAGCATGGGGCAGGCGCTCTTCCCCGGCGGGGTCCCCACGCTGGCGCAGGCCACCTGGTCGGAGCGGGGCGCGGGCGCTCCCTCCACGCCCGAGGAGCCGCGGACCGCCGAGGCCCGGCTGCGCGCGGCGGAGGCGAAGTTCCGCACGCTGGTGGAGCAGATCCCGGCGGTCGTCTTCTTCGCCGTGCTCGGCGAGGGGCGGAACGAGATCTACGTCAGCCCCCACATCGAGCAGATGCTGGGGTTCACGCAGCAGGAGTGGCTGGAGGCGCCGTTCCTCTGGTACTGGCAGCTCCACCCCGACGACCGCGACCTCTGGAACCGCGAGTTCGCCCGCGGCATCCGCACCGGCGGCCCGTTCAAGGGCGAGTGCCGCTTCCTCGCCCGCGACGGCCGGGTGGTCTGGGTGCACGGGGAGGCGCGCCTGCTCAAGGACGAGCTGGGCCGGCCGCAGATCCTCCAGGGCGTCGCCTTCGACGTCACCGAGAGCAAGGCCGCCCAGGAGATCCTCCTCCGCGAGGCCACCCGCACCGCCAAGCTGGAGGAGGAGCTGGCCATCGCCCGCCGGGTGCAGACCTCCATCCTCCCCCGCGAGCTGAAGGTGGAGGGGCTGGAGATCGCTGCGCGCATGGTCCCCGCGGACCAGGTGGGCGGCGACTACTACGACGTGCTCCCCTTCGAGCGCGGCGCCTGGCTGGCCATCGGCGACGTCTCCGGCCACGGGCTGGACGCCGGCCTGGTGATGCTGATGGTGCAGAGCGCCTTCTCCGCCATCGCCCGCGCCCGCGTGGACGCCACCCCGCGCGAGGTGCTGCTCGCGCTCAACGCGACCCTCTTCGACAACGTCCGCGCCCGCCTGGTGCAGGAGGACCACGTCACCCTCACCGTCCTCCTCTACACCGCCGACGGCCGCGTCACCTTCGCCGGCGCGCACGAGGACCTGCTGCTCCACCGGCGGCGGACCGGCCAGGTGGAGCGCGTCGACACGCCGGGCGTGTGGGTGGGGGCCGCCGAGACGATCGACCGCGTCACCGTCAACTCCACGTTCACGCTGGAGCCGGGCGACCTGCTGGTCCTCTACACGGACGGCGTCACCGAGGCCACCAACGTCGACGGCGAGCAGTTCGAGCTGCCCCGCCTGATCGAGGTGATCTGCCAGGCGTGCGACCAGCCCTGCGAGGTCATCCGCGACCGGATCCTCGAGGCCACCGGGCGCTGGACGGATCGCCAGGAGGACGACCTCACCGTGGTGGTCATCCGCTACACCGGGCCCGAGGAGCGAGCGAAGGAGCCGCTGTTCCCGCCGTCGCCCGGCACCCACCGCCGGTTCCTCGCCGCCTCCACCTTCGACGGCCGCGACGACGCCGAGGACCTCCCGGCGCTGACGGTGCGGACGGACGCGCAGGTGCGGCTGGGCGCGCGCGGGCGGTGGCGGAGCGGCGTGCTGGGGATCCGGCTGTTCGGGTTCGGCGAGGACCTGGGCAAGGGGGCGCTGGAGGCCCTGCTGGCCGCCGCGCACGAGGTGGCGCTGCAGCGCGGGGCGGAGGCGGTGGAGGTGGACGTGCGGGAGCTGAAGTTCCTCGCCGGCGCCTGCTTCCGCGCGCTGATGGTCTGGCTGGCGCGGGTCGCGGAGACGCCGGAGGAGAAGCGCTACCGCGTACGCTTCGTGGAGAACCCGTTCGCGCGCTGGCAGCACCCCCACCTCAGCGCGCTTGCCGCCTTCGCGCCTTCGGTGGTGGAGGCGGTCGAAGGTCCGGGAGGGACGCCGTGAGCCCGTCCATTCGTTGGCAGAGCGGGGGCACCCGGGCGCGGGTCTCGCGTGGAACGGGTACCCTATCGATCGAGCAAGGGGTCGCCCGATGAGCCAGGAGGCTTCGCAACAGTCGGCGCCGTTCAAGGCGTTCCTCGACCTGACGTTCGCGCCGTCGCTGCGACTCGTCCCGGTGGTGCGCGAATTCGTGACGAAGTTCTACGCCAAGATGTTCGTGGACCAGGACGGGCTGTCGCGGCTGGAGGTCACCGCGCACGAGCTGCTGGAGAACGCGGTGAAGAACTCCACGGACGGGGCGACGCGCCTGCAGATCGACTATGACCCGGTGCGTTGGATCGTGACGGTGCGGACCCTGAACTATCCGACGACGGACAACCTGGACATCCTCCAGCAGAACATCCACGACCTGCAAACATCATCGAACGCGGATGCGTACTACCAACAAATCCTCGCCCGGAACATGGTGGCGCCGGAGGGCTCCGACCTCGGGCTGGCGCGGGTGTGGGCGGAGGCCGGGTTCACCATCCGGACGGAGATGGAGGGCGTGAGCGGGGTCTGGGTCATCGCCGAGTCCCGGATCCGGGGCCGCGCCGAGGTGGCGTCATGAATCAGGAGTCGGAAGTGAAGACGGGCAGGTTCGTCGCCGGCATGAGCGAGGAGTCGTCCCAGCTCGCCATCCGGCTGGGTGGCCACGCGGACATGCCGGAGGTGGTGGACGCGCTGAGCGCGCTGTGGATGCGGGTGCACGCGCGCGCCCTGGACCTCAAAGCCCCGGTGGTCACCGTGGACCTGCGGACGCTGGAGTTCATGAGCTCCTCCTGCTTCCGCACTTTCGTGGTGTGGCTCTCGCACCTGGCCCAGGCGAAGGACGGCGAGCGCTACCGGGTCCGGTTCCTCTCGGACGCGACGCGGTACTGGCAGCGGAAGGGGCTGCAGGTGCTCAGCGCGTTCGCGCGGGATGTGGTGACGGTGGAGTAGGAACGGTGTAGGGAGGCGGTCGTTCCAGGTCTTCTGGGAGGCCGCACATGAAGAAGGTCCTGTTGGTCATCGTGGGGTTGATCGCCGTGGTGGCGATCGGCGGGTTCGCGTACATCCAGACCGGCACCAACGTCCGGCAGCTGCGCGACCAGACGACGCTCACGCCGGACGGCAAGGCGCAGAAGACGCGCGAGAAGGACGCGCTGGACTACAGCGTGGCCACCAAGATCTCCGCGCCCCCCGAGGTGATCTGGGCCGTCCTCACGGACGCCAAGGGCTACACCGGCTGGAACAGCACCGTGGTCAGCATCCAGGGGGACATCGCCCAGGGCTCCACGGTGAAGCTGGTCACCAAGGCCGCGCCGGACCGCACCTTCGCGCTCCTGGTCTCCGAATTCACCGCCCCCAAGACGATGATCTGGGAGGACGGCGGCAAGGCGTTCATGGGCGTCCGCAAGTACTCGCTCTTCCCCAACGCGGACGGCACCACCACCTTCGCCATGTCCGAGACCCTCTCCGGGCGCATGCTCGGCATGATCGAACCCTCCCTCCCCGACTTCCGGCCGTCGTTCGAGGCCATCGCCGCGGACCTCAAGAAGGCCTCCGAAGCGAAGGTCGCCGGCAGCGCCCAGAAGTAGCTACGGCCTCCCCACCTTCGCGCGCCACGACGCCGTGGCCGCCCACAGCACGCCGCCCAGCAGGCTCAGCAGCCCGCCCTGCGTCCACTCCGACGCCGCGGGCTTCGCCGCCCAGAGCAGCACCACCGAGGCGGCGGCGGCCACCAGCGGGATGACCGGCCCCAGCGGGAGCCGCACCGGCCGCGGGGCGTCGCGCGCGGTGAAGCGGAGCACCACCACCGCCAGGCAGGTGGGGACGTACTGGGCGAACACCGCCACGTCCGCCACGTTGACCAGCGAGGCGTAGCCCTGCCCCAGCGCCAGCGCCGCCGCCGCCGCGCCCACCGCGAGGATCGCCGGCCGCGGCTCGCCCGCCGCCGAGCGCCACCCCAGGATGGGCGGGAGGTAGCCGGCCTCGCACAGCGCGGTGAGCGCGCGCGGCGCCACCAGCGCGCTCCCGGCGCAGAACCCGGCCATCGACACCACCGTGACCACCTCGATCGCCACCGCGCCCGGCCTGCCGAAGAGCTGCCGCGCCACGTCCACCAGCGGGTGCTCGCGGCTGCCCAGGTCCGGCAGCGCGCTGAGCGCCACCAGCTGAAGCACCGCGTAGAGGACGGCCGCGCCCAGCAGGCTGCCCACCAGCGCCAGCGGGATGTCGCGCTTGGGGCGCTCCGCCTCGCCGGCGGGGATGGCGGTGTACTCGAAGCCGGAGAGCATGAAGACGGCGAGGAACGCGGCGCGGGAGATCGATCCTCCGGCGGGGTGGAGCGCCTCGACGACCACGCTCCCCTTCACCAGCAGCAGCCCGGCCGCGGCCAGCGCCAGCAGCGGCAGCACCTTGATGACGGAGAGCGCGTCCGAGGACCGCGCGCCGCCCTTGATGCCGGCCCAGTTGATCGCCGTCAGCGCGGCGATCAGCCCGACGCCGCCCCACGCCGGACCACCCGCCTTGGCGACCGCGTCCCCGAACCCGACGGCGACCGCGGCGTACCCCAGCACGACGTTCACCAGCGAGGTCCACCCCACCACGAAGCCGACCACCGGCCCGAAGGCGCGGCGCGCGTAGACGTACGAGCCGCCGTCCTGGTCGTGCATCGCGCCCAGCTCGGCGAAGCAGAGGGCGATCAGCGCGCAGAGGGCGGCGCAGGCCAGGATGCCCACCGCGCTGGCGGCGCCCGCGGCGGCGGCCATGGGCGCGAGCAGCAGGTACACCCCGGAGCCGATGACGGAGTTGAGGCCCACCCCCAGGCAATCCCAGAGCGTCAGCCGCCGCCGTGCTGCGCCGTTCGCCTCGGGCATGGGTCCGCTTCGTGATAGCAGATTCGCATGCGCATCGACCCGGACGTCGCCAGGGCCCACACGCTGCCGGCGGAGGTGATGCACGACCCCGCCCGGCACCGGCAGATCGTCGAGCGCGTCTTCGCCCGGAGCTGGCAGTTCGCGGGCGACGAGCGCTCCATGGCCGCCGCCCCCGGCTCCGCGCACCCGTTCACGCTGCTCCCGGGCTGCCTGGACGAGCCGCTCTACCTGGCGCGCGACCCCGAGGGCCGCCTCCACTGCCGCTCCAACGCGTGCACGCACCGGGGCAACCTGGTGGTGAGCGCGCCCTGCGAGGCGTCCGTGCTCCGCTGCCGGTACCACGGCCGCCGCTTCAAGCTGGACGGCACGTTCCTCTCGATGCCGGAGTTCGAGGGCGTGGAGGGCTTCCCTTCCCCGCGGGACCACCTCGCCCGGGTCCAGCTGGCGAAGGTGGGGACGCTGCTCTTCGCGTCGCTCGCGCCGGCGTCGCCGCTGGAGACCGCGCTGGCGCCGCTCCAGGCGCGACTCCAGGCGCTCCCGCTCCAGCGCGCGGAGCTGGACCCGGCCTCCGTCAAGCACTTCGAGATCGACGCGAGCTGGATCCTGTACTGCGACAACTACCTGGAGGGGTTCCACATCCCCTACGCGCACCCGAGCCTGGCGGCGCAGATCAACTACGCGGACTACCGCACGGAGCTCTTCCCCGGCGCGGTGCTCCAGGTGGGCGCGGGGCGCGAGGGCGGGGACTGCTTCGATCTGCCCGGCGAGCGGATCGCCGCCTACTACCTCTGGCTCTTCCCCAACACGATGCTGAACCTCTACCCGTGGGGGATCTCGGTGAACGTGGTGGCGCCGCTCGCGCACGACCGCACCCGCATCACCTTCCTCTCCTACGTCTGGGACAAGTCCCGCCGCGGCCAGGGGGCCGGCGCCGGGCTGGACCAGGTGGAGCTGGAGGACGAGGAGCTGGTGCAGAGCGTCCAGCGCGGCACCCGCTCCCGCCTCTACCCCGGCGGCCGCTACTCCGCCTCCCGCGAGACCGGCGTGCACCTCTTCCACCGGATGCTGATGGAGGCGATCGGCTAGCGTCCCATCACGTGGACGACATCCGCGAGCTGACCGCCGCCGAGGCCGAGCGCCGCCTGACCGAGCTGGGCGAAGTCCTCGCCGACGCGGTGGAGGGCGGCGCTTCCGTGAGCTTCCTCCGCGGCTTCACCGTCGCGCAGGCGGTGGACTTCTGGCGGTCGCAGCTGCCGGCGATCGGCGCGGGGACGCGGCGGCTGGTGGTGGCGGAGGAGGGCGGGACGATCGCCGGCACCGTGGTCGTCACCTTCGCGCCCCAGCCGAACCAGCCGCACCGGGGGGACGTCAGCAAGATGCTGGTGCGCCGCCGCTGCCGGGGGCGTGGCCTGGGCGCCCGGCTCCTCGCCGAGGCGGAGGCCACCGCGGCGAGGCACGGGCGGACGCTGCTGGTGCTGGACACGGTGAGCGGGAGCGCCGGAGACCGCCTGTACACGCGGGCCGGCTGGGTGAAGATCGGGGAGATCCCCGGCTACGCGCTGAGCGCCGACGGGGTGCCGGAGGCGGCGAGCTTCTTCTACAAGCAGCTGCGCTAGGGGTCCTGCCGGAGCTTCTGCGAACCCCGGTCGATCAACCCCGTGTCCGGGCCGCCGCCGGTGCCCCACCCCTGCCCGCTGTTGAGGGCGCGGCAGGACTCTTGCCCCCTGGGGTGCTCCGGCGATCCCTTGACCTTCGTGCAGCGCATCGGGGTGCCGTGGAAGATGGTGAACTCGGTGTCCTGGTCCGTCGGGCGGAGCCCGGGGATCGGCGGCTGCTTCTTGCCGATCACCACCACCTCCTTCTTCCCCGTCGCGTTGGCCGGCGGCGCGGCCTCCACCTTCTTCACCGGCGCAGGCGGCGGCGCGGTGGCACAGCCCGCACCCACCAGCGCCATGGCGACACACAACGCAGCTGCGCGCATGAAGTACCCCTCTGGTCCCGACAGCCCCATGGGGAGAGCCGCATGACCGGAATTGTGACCGCGAATCCTGGTGTCCGGGGCCCGACAGATCGCTAGGCTCCGCGGGTCATGCCGGCGCCCGGAGGCAAATCCAGCTTGCTGATGGACGAGTTCTTCGAGGCGGGGGACGACCGCTTCCTCGAACAGGTCCTCAAGAGCGACTCCGACAAGAAGCTCCACTCCTTCGCCGGCAAGTGGCTCCAGGACACGCGGCCCTTCGCGCGCCGGATGCTGCTGGCCTACGTGGACGACGGGTGCGACCGCCCCAACCACCGCCCGTTGGTGAAGGCGATCTTCAAGCACGCCGAGAAGCAGGGCGACGACGAGCTGATGGGCCGCTTCCTGGTGGCCTTCGACCAGATCGTCCGCCGCAAGCTGGTCACCCACCGCCGCTTCGACTACCAGACGCGCGCCATCACCGAGACGAGCGAGCTGAAGGAGATGCCGGGCATCCCGAAGGCCTCTCCGAAGGACGCGCAGCAAGCCCGGTACGTCCTCAACGCGGACCGCTTCTCCCTCAAGACGCGCCACCACCTGCAGCGGCGCGCCTGGCGCTACTTCCGCAAGCTGGGCTACCGGGACGCCGCCCGCTACGGCCGCGCCATCCGCGCCGCGCTCGCCCGCTACCAGGACGCCTCGCTCGCCAGCGGCGAGGCGCTGATCGACTCCTGGGGCCTGGTGCACGCGCTCTACTGGGGCTCGGACGTGCTGAAGCGCCACCCCATGGGCGTGGTGGTGAAGGACGGGCGCACGCTGGCGGAGCTGAAGGTGGCGCCCATCTTCCTCCCCGCCTGGCAGGGCCGCGCAGAGGAGGTGCTGGACCTGGTCCTCCACGCCGGCGCCCGCACCGTGCGCGCCGCCGCCGTCGCCATCCTGAAGCAGCACGACGCGGAGGCGCTCCGGAAGCTGCCGCTGGCGTCGGTGCGGAAGCTCCTCGCCAATCCGAACGACGAGGTGCAGGCCTTCGGCGTGGAGCTGCTGCGCGGCGTGGAGGGGATCGAGAACTGGCCGCTCTCCGAGTGGCTCCAGCTCCTCGCGCTCCGGAGCGTGGTGGTGGCGCCGCTGGTGGCGGAGCTGGTGCAGAAGCACGTGTCCCCGGATCGGCTGTCGCTCGAGCAGCTGGTGTCGCTCGCCTCCGCGCCGGTGGCGCCCACCGCCGAGCTGGGCCTGCGCTGGGCGCGCGCCCGCCCGGTCCGCGGCGCCGACCTGCCCACCCTCGTCAAGCTCGCCTCCGCGCCGGTGGCCACCGTGCGCGCCGAGGCCACGCAGTGGCTCCTCCAGCTCTTCACCCTCAACGAGAAGGACGCCACCCCCGAGCACCTGCGCGAGCTGCTCGACTCGCGCTTCGCCGACGTGCGCGCCCCCGCGCTGCAGCGGATGCAGCAGGACCCGCGCTTCGCCGACAGCCCGCAGCTGTGGCGCGCGCTGGGCGAGAGCCCGTACGACGACGCGCGCGCCTTCCTGGTCAAGCACCTGGACGAGCGGCTGAAGTCCTTCGAGCCGGCGTCGCTGCAGCACGTGTGGGCCACCACGCTGCTCGCCGTCCACCGCGGCGCGCGCGCCAAGGGGAACGCGGTGCGGCAGATCGCCGACCGCATCGCCCACCACCCCGCCGAGGCGGACGCGCTGCTGCCGCTGCTGGGCCACGCCCTGCGCAGCGTGCGGGCGCCGGAGCGGGTGGCGGCGGTGGCGGCGCTCTCCCGCGCGGCGTTCGAGGCCCCCGCGCTCCAGGAGGCCATCGCCCGCCGGCTGCCCGAGCTGAAGCTGCTGGGGACGGAGGTGACGCGGTGAACCTCGACCTCCAGTACCTCGGCTACAGCGGCGTGGTGGACGCCGGCGGCGGCGAGGCGGCGGTCTCCTTCGCGCCCAACCTGGCCCGCGAGCGCGTCTCCTTCGACGCCGCGCTGAAGGACCCGGTCCGCTACCGCGAGGCGATGAGCGCGCTGCACGAGGTGGTGGTGGGCGACCTCCGCTTCCGCCGCCGCGACAAGAGCGCGTACGAGGCCTGGAAGGCGGACCAGCAGAAGCTGGAGGCGCAGGTCCGCGCCGAGGCGTTCAAGCGCGCCAAGGACGACGAGCTGAAGAAGCTGGGCAAGGACGCGCCGCCGCCCAACCTGGAGGCCGACTTCCGGAGGATGCACCAGCTCTACTGGAAGCACCGGGTCGACTGGGCGAACGAGCTGGGCCGCAACGACCCGGAGCTGTTCCGCCACCTGGTGCCGTGCGACCCGGTGGTCACCGTCGCCCCGGACACCGTGTTCTTCGAGTGCTTCGCCAAGGACGAGTCCAGCTACGGCTGCCTCTTCGTCGACCGCGACGCCTTCCAGGGCGGTGCGCAGGGGGCGGCGCTGGGCACCACCAACGTCGACTACTCGATCGCGCTGTTCGACCACTTCCAGACCCTGCGCACCTACCGGCCCACCCGCTTGCTGGTGGACCCCAAGGGCTTCGAGGTGAAGGTGCAGGGCGCGGCCGATCTCCGGGAGGAGAAGATCGACCTGCCGCCCTCGTGGCTGCGCGGCTTCGGGCAGCTCCAGGCGGCGATGGCGCTCCCCTCGCGGCGCGTGGAGCTGGGCGTGGAGGCGGTCTACTCGATCCTCGCCTGGCTCAAGCGGCACCGGGAGAAGACCGGCCCGCGGTCCATCCGCTTCCAGCTCACGCCCGGCCAGCCGCCGCTGCTGGTGCTGGAGCCGTGGGGCGTGGAGATCCAGAGCCGCGGCCCCGCCTACCAGGGCGAGAAGCCGGAGGCGATCAAGGTCTGGGGCCGCCGCCGGCTGATGGCGCTGGCGCGGCTGCTCCCGATGGCGGAGGGCTTCTCCGTGCAGCTGCTGGGGTCCGGGCTGCCGTCGGTGTGGGTGGCGCGGATGGGGCCGATGCGGATGGTGCTCGCGCTGTCCGGGTGGACCGCCAACGACTGGAGCAGCGGCGCGGCGCTGGAGATGCTGGCCGGCGACCTGCGCGAGGACCTCCGTTCCATCGACGCGCTCGCGCGCCACCTCCAGGCCGAGCAGCGCGCCACCCTGGCCCAGCTCGCGCAGGTGGTGCCGGAGCAGCCGCGCGAGGTGGTGCTCGGGTCGCTCCACCGGCTGGCGAAGCAGGGCCAGCTGGTCTTCGACTTCGCCGCCGGCGTCTACCGCTGGCGCCAGGCGATGCCGTTCGCGCTCGCCGGGTCGGTGCTGGGCCCGGAGAGCCCGGAGGTGGTGGAGGGACAGAAGCTGGCGCGCTCCGGCGCGGTGAAGCCGGACCACGAGGAGATCCTCGCCGGCGCGCGGCGCTACGTCTTCGCCACCGTGGGGAAGATCGAGTGCGAGGGGATCCTCGACCCCGACGGCGGCTTCACCAAGGGCAAGTGCACCTGCACATTCTTCCGCGCGAACGGGCTGCGCAAGGGCCCCTGCCGGCACCTGCTGGCCATGCGCCTCACCTTCAACCGGACCAACGAGCCTCCTGGACCATCAGGACTGCTTCACTGAACTGAACCCGCCGTCGCGCGCTGCAAGGAGGACCTTCCACCACCCGAGCCCGTCAAGCCACGGTGTTCCGCCGTGGCGGTCGCACTGAGCAGCATTCATCCCCGCGCCCGATGTTCTTTTGGCGCCAGCGGGTGCTACCGCGCTGGTACCAAGACGACGCGAACGTCTGGCGCGGTAGCACCCGCTGGCGCTTCGTGATCGTCCGCGGTCCATGGGTTGAAGTCGGGCTGGAAGGTCCTCCTTGGAGTGACGCGACGGCGGTCGCGAGGGGAGATGCCGGGTTTCTGGGACAAGCTGAGGGGCTTCTTCGGCGGCGACGGCGGCGACCTGCGCTCGCGCGTGAAGCGCGAGGTGCTGGGCCGCGCCGGCCGAGGGGAGATCTTCACCGCGGAGCAGGTGGCGGCGGAGGTGTGCCGGCAGGACCGCGGCGGAAGCCCGGCTGAGCTGGTGCCGGCGGCGATCCTCGTGGGCACGCTCTGGGACCAGGGGTATCTGAGGCCGTTCAACTACTCCCAGGTGCCGCAGCCCCAGGGCCGGATGACGATGTACGTCCCGCTGTTGGCGCCCGCCACGCCGTACCCGCCGGCTTCGCAGGCCTCGCAGGCGCCTGCGCCCGCGCCCAGGGTGGTCCAGCCCGCGGCGCCGCCGAAGGTGGTGAGCAAGAACGCGTACGCGGCCAACCCGGAGATCCTCGCGCTGTCCGCGGACGAGATGCGCAAGCGGGCGCTGCGCATCAACCCGTACCAGACGGCGTGGATCGGCCGGACCGACACCATCCCGCCGCAGAGCGACGAGCGCACCGCGCTGATCGACCGCGGGCTGGTGCTCACCGGCCGCCTCACCGAGGCGCAGCTGGCGGAGATCCACACCGTCGGCGACCTCTGGCTCAGGCACCACGAGTCGGACCGGATGGCCGCCTCGGTCGCGGGGAAGACCGCCGAGGAGGCGGTGAAGCAGCTCCGCGAGGAGCGCGAGAAGAAGAAGGCGCAGAAGAAGGCGGAGGCGGCGGCGCGCAAGGAGGCGGAGGCGAAGGCGGTGGCCGAACGCCGGGCCAACGACATCGTCTACCTGGGCCGCGGCGTGTCGTGGGGGCTGCACGACCGGCGGTCGAACGTGGAGCGCCTGCAGCAGCTGGGCCTGCCGCTGATGTCCACCCCGAAGGACGTGGCGGCGGCGCTGAAGATCTCCGTCAAGCAGCTCCGCTGGCTGGCGTACCACTCCGAGGCGGTGGCGAAGCCGCACTACGTCCGCTTCGAGGTGAAGAAGCGCTCCGGGGGGATGCGCGCGCTGGCGGCGCCGATGCCGAAGCTGGCCGTTGCGCAGGAGTGGATCCTGCGCAACGTCCTGGACAAGCTCCCCACCGAGCCCACCGCGCACGGCTTCATCCGCGGCCGCTCCACCGTCACCAACGCGCGCGAGCACCTGGGCCGCGACCTGGTGGTGAACCTGGACCTGAAGGACTTCTTCCCCACCGTCAGCATCTGGCGCGTGCGCGGCGTGTTCCAGCGGATGGGGTATTCACCCGCGGTGGCCGCCGTCCTCGGCCTGCTCTGCACGGAGCCGCCGCGCCGCGAGGTGGAGCTGTTCGGCCAGAAGCTGCACGTGAGCGCCGGCGACCGCGCGCTGCCGCAGGGCGCGTGCACCAGCCCTTCCATTTCCAACCAGGTGGCGCGGCGGCTGGACCGGCGGCTGAAGGCGCGGGCGGGAAAGCTGGGGTGGGCGTACACGCGCTACGCGGACGACCTCACCTTCTCCGCGCCGCCGGGCAAGCGCGAGGAGCTGGGCCGCCTGCACGCGATGGTGCGCCACACGCTGGAGGAGGAGGGCTTCGCGCTCAACCTGAAGAAGGGGCGGGTGCAGGCGGCGGCGAACCAGCAGACGGTGACCGGCATCGTCGTCAACCGGAAGCCGGGCGTGCCGCGCGAGGAGGTGCGCCGGCTGCGCGCCATCCTCCACCAGGCGAAGAAGACCGGGCTGAAGGCGCAGAACCGCGAGAACCATCCCCACTTCGAGGCGTGGCTGCGCGGGAAGCTGGCCTATCTGTTCATGGTCGACCCCGCGAAGGGCGGGCCGATGCTGAAGGCACTGGACGCGCTGGCCGGGCAGAAGTAGGACGCGCCCCGCCTCGCCGCACCCCCCTTCAGATCGGGAGAACTTGCCGATGATCGTGTTCAGGCCGAAGTCCTTGCTGGCAGTGGTGTGTCTGCTGTGCGCCGGTGGCGCGCTCGCTCGCGGCGCCGACCCGGAGGTGTGGATCTCGATCGGCGCGGATTCGCTGCCGGCGGTGCAGCAGGCGCTCGGTGCCTCCGCGGCGCCGACGGACCGGGTGGGCAACGTGGTGCTGTTGCACGTCCGCGAGTCGATGCTGCCCCTCATCGGGCAGGTGATGCACGACCGGTTCAACCGCTGCGCCGGGTTCCGCTCGCACCCGTCGCGGAATCAGGCGCTGGCGGAGGTCGCCACCGGGCAGACACAGGCGGAGCTCCAGCAGGCGGCGATACAACCACTGGCCGTCAACTACACGGTGGACAACGCGGCGGTGGTGAACGGGCTCATCGGCCAGCTCACGGCCCCGAACGTGGAGAGCACCATCACCGGCCTGGCCGCGTTCTACAACCGCTACTACACCGCCCAGACCGGCGTGGACGCGGCGAACTGGCTGAAGTCGCGCTGGCAGACGATGGCCGCCGGGCGGAGCGACGTGACCGTGGACCTGTTCCCGCACACCTGGGCGCAGCCGTCGGTGATCATGACCATCCAGGGCACCACCTTCCCCGGCGAGGTGGTGGTGCTGGGCGGCCACCTGGACTCCATCAACGTCAGCAACACCGCCGGCCAGGCGCCGGGCGCGGACGATGACGCGTCCGGCGTGGCGTCGCTCACCGAGGTGATCCGGGCGGCCATGGTCCTCAACTACAGGCCGCAGCGCACGGTGAAGTTCATGGCGTACGCGGCGGAGGAGGTCGGTCTCCGGGGCTCGGCGGCCATCGCCTCCTCCTACCAGTCCCAGGGCGTGAACGTGATCGGCGCGTTTCAGCTGGACATGACCAACTACAAGGGGTCCACGTTCGACATGGGCATGGTGACCGACAACACCAACGCCGCGCAGAACAACTTCGTCACCACGCTGATCACCACCTATGGCGGCGGCCTCACGTACACCACCTTCGCGTGCGGCTACGCCTGCTCGGACCACGCTTCGTGGACGAACATCGGCGTCCCGTCGTCGCTGCCGTTCGAGGCGACGATCAGCACCGACAACCCGTACATCCACAGCGCCAACGACACGTACGCGAACTGCGGCAGCAACTCCAACCATGCGCTGAAGTTCTCCAAGATCGCGGCGGCGTACATGGCGGAGCTGGCCAAGGGTGACTTCAACGGCACCGGGCCCACGGGGTCGATCGCCACCTACGACGCCACGCTGAAGGCGCCCAAGTGCGGCGCCGCCGGCGCATGGTGCGACTCCGGTTCGCTGCTCAACGGGCGCGCCGGACTTGGCCCGGAGACGAACCAGCCCAACACCATCGGCGGCACCTGCGCGGACGGGACGTCGGGCACCTTCCACTCGGACGAGTCGAACGACTGGATCCGGGTGTCCACCACCGACGGGACGAACATGGCGGCGGGGAAGACGGTGAAGGTCGAGGCCCGGGTGTGGGCGTACTCGACGTACACCGACGACAAGCTGGACCTGTACTACGCGGCGAACGCGAATTCGCCCAGCTGGACGTTCCTCGCCACGCTGGCGCCGGCCGCGGCCGGGTCGCAGACGCTCTCCACCACGTACGTGCTGCCGTCGGGCGCGCTGCAGGCGGTGCGGGCGCAGTTCCGGTATCAGGGGACCGTCGGGTCCTGCACGGCCGGCAGTTACATCGACCACGACGACCTGGCGTTCGCGGTGGAGGGCGGGACGCCGGACACCACTCCGCCGGCGGTGAGCATCACCGCGCCGGCGAACGGGAGCACGGTGAACGGGACGGTGACCATCTCCGCCAACGCCACCGACAACGTGGGCGTCACCCAGGTGGACTTCCTGGTGGACGGGGTGGTGAAGGGGAGCGACACCTCCTCGCCGTACAGCTTCGCGTGGGACAGCACCACGGCGTCGAACGGGTCGCACTCGCTGACGGCGCGGGCGGCGGACGGGGCGGGCAACTCGGCGACCAGCGCGGCGGTGAGCGTCACCGTCTCCAACAGCGGCGTGGCGTGGGACTCCGTGCTCAAGGCGCCGAAGTGCGGGGCGGTGGGGAGCGTGTGCGACTCCGGGACGCTGCTCACCGGCCGCAACACGCTGGGGCCGGAGCTGAACAAGCCCAACACCATCAACGGCTCGTGCGCGGACGGCGCGTCGGGGACGTTCCACTCGGACGAGTCGAACGACCGGCTCAAGGTCTCCACCACGGACGGGACCTCGTTCGCGGCGGGGAAGACGGTCCGCGTGGACGCGACCGTGTGGGCGTACTCGACGTTCAGCAGCGACAAGCTGGACCTGTACTACGCGGCGAACGCGAACAGCCCGACGTGGACGCTGATCGGCACGCTGTCGCCGACCGTCGCCGGGTCGCAGACGCTCTCCGCCACGTACACCCTGCCCGCCGGGACGCTCCAGGCGGTGCGCGCGCGCTTCCGCTACCAGGGGACCGCCGGCTCGTGCGGGACGGGCGCGTACGACGACCACGACGACCTGATCTTCGCGGCGCAGTAGCGCGGAGACGCGGTGGCGCGGTGGCGCTCGGCACCGACCGGATGACGGTGGCGCGGCGCCTCGGCGCGGCCGACGGGTGGGGTGAACGCGCGGTGGCGCTCAGCGCCGGACCGGAGCCGGTTCGAGCGCCACCACGTCGGCCATCCAGTCCGTCGCCTCTCCGGGGGCGACGTACTCCGCGCGCGCCTCGGCCAGCGCCACCGCGGGCGCCTTCCCGGCGCGGATGCGCTCGCGGATGGCGTTGAAGAACGCGTCCGCCTCGCGGTCCGGGATGGGCACGGTGGCGGCGAAGACCGCCCGCGCGCCGCGCTCGACGAAGGCCTCGGCGAGGCCGCGGTTGGAGTAGTTCTGGGAACCCGCGTCCGCCGCGCGGCAAGCCTTCAGGTACACGTACGGAGCGCCGGCCAGCTCCAGTGGCCGCAAGACCTGGGCGGTGAGCTTGAACTCTCCGCCCGCCTTCCGATCCGGCGTCAGCGCGAGGTACGGCCCTTCGGCGTCCATGGCTCGCTGGAGGCCGTGCATGTACAGCTCCACGTCGGTCGCGCCCGGCAGCTCCTCCTTCAGCCGCGACAAGGTGGCGGCCTCGTGCTCCAGGACGCGGGTCGAGGCGTCGCGCCGGCCGTTCCATTCATTGAGTCGCTCCAGCCGCAACGACTCGGGCGGGTCGGTGTTGGCCACGACCAGGCGGTGCTCGGAAGGGCCCGGCTGGCCCGCGTGGACCTGCGCCACCAGGTAGCTCCAGGGGATGCGGGCCAGGAGCCGGCTGAAGCCGAAGACGCCCGGGCTGGCCAGCACCGACACCTGCTCGCAGCCGCCGAGGCGCTCCTGGATCTTCGTGGGGACCAACGCGTCGCCGTGGCCGTCCAGCCAGCGCCACTCCGAGCGGGCGGTGTAGGCGCCGTCCACGGCCCCCGCGGCGTCGCGGATCGCCACCGCCGTGCGGCCCAGGTCCGAGGTGACCGCCATCGCGCAGCGCTCGGGAGCCTGGAGCCGGAGCTGGCGCGAGACCATGTCGAGCGCGCGCGCGAAGTCCCCGCGCTCGGCGGCCTCCAGGGCCAGGTCCCGGTACGCATAGGACCTCACCGTGCCCTCCGCCACCTCGGCCTCGCTGCGCTCCACCTGCCCGGGATCGAGCCGGGCGTCGCGCTCCTTCGCCAGGGCCTCCAGCCGGGCGGTGGCCCCAGGCTCCTCTCGCCCCAGGGCCGCGCGGGCGCCCAGGTACGGGACGCGCTCGTCGGAGTCCGCGCTGTGATCGGGGAGCGCGTCGAACCCGGCCTCCAACTGGGCGCTCCACTCCGGCGGCGCGCGCTTCCCGCCGATCAGCGCCGCCATCACGATCAGGCCCGGAAGCCCCAGGTGGATCGGCTGCAGGCAGCTCTGGGCGCGGATCGCCTCATCCATCATCCGGACGCCGCCGCCGAAGTCGCCCAGGGCCATGACGTCCACCATGGCGATCCGCGCCGCGGCGCGCGCCCGGTACTCCGTGCACTCCTTCGTCCGCTGGTGCAGCTCGGTCGAATACGCCAGCGCGAGGAAGGGATCATCCCCACTCTGGAAGGAAGCGATCTGCCCCAGCATCTCGACGTGGGCCAGCCACAGCTTCGAGGCCGGATCGACCAGCGCCATCCCTTTCAGGCTGTACGTCTCCGCGTCGCTCCAGCGTTCGACGGTGCGGCAGGCATAGGCGAGGCGGCGCTCGATCTCCGAGCAGCGGCCGGGGGTGGCTACCGGGTCGCACGCCTTCGCCAGCGCCTCGAGCTCGACCATGGCCTCGGCCGTTCGGCTGGCGTTCTGGAGCCACTGGCCGTGAAGGCGGCGGGCGAGGGTGGCGGCGTAGGGCTCGCCGTCCTTCTCCGCGGCCTGCGCCACGCGACTCAGGGCCTGTTCCGGGACCTGGTACTCGCGCCCTCCAGAAGGCGACCAGGACAGGATCGCGAGCAGCAGCTCGTCCTCGCCCGAGCGGTCTGCGTCCGCGACGAGCGCTCGTTGGTCCGCCGGAGACAGGCGGTCCCATCTGCGGTACCGCTCCGCGTGCGCCGCGGCCGCCGCGGATCCCGGTTGCCCGAGGCGCTCGGCGAGCTTCGGGAGCCCCAACTCGGCCGCCAGCGGCGCCAGGAGCTTTCGCTGGAAGGCCGTCGCGCCCGGCGCCATCCGATACAGCTCTTTCAGGAACGGCTCCTGGTCCCGCGAAGCCTTCGCCTGATCCTGCATTTGTGCCCGGACGGCGCTCAGCGCGGCGTTCAGCTGGCCGAGGCTGTCCGGCTTGTCCGCATCGGCCGCCCAGAGCGCCGAGGTGAGCTCGGACAGGGCCTTGGCCTGCTGGTCGGCATGCTCCTGCTGCTGCTGGATCCGGCCGCGAAGGGTGCCCGCCTCCCGCGCCGCCTCCTCCCTCCACCCGGGCTCGTCCGATGCGGCCACCGCCTCGAACGCCTCGGCCGCGGCGGCTTCCAGGCCCAGCTCGCGGAGCACGAGCGCGCGATTGAAGAGAGACGGCGCGTGGAGCGGGTCCTTCTCCAGCGTCTTCCCCAGGAAGCCCAGCGCCTCGATCAGCTGGTGGCGCCGCACCTCGCAGGCGCTCTGCACCTTGACGTCCTCGCTGGTCGCGCAATCGGCGGCGGAGTGCCCGCGGGCCTCCCGGAGCGCCAGCACCGCGCGCGCGTTGGCCAGGCTGGCCGCCAGCTTCGGATCGGTGTCCTTCAGCCGATCGACCTGCTCGATGAAGCCCCTGGCTCGCTTGTCCTCGGAGTGGATCAGCGCGTTCTCCACCGACGCCCACAGGCGGCGTCGCTTCCCGAACATCCAGTCGATTCGCTGCTGGGCCTCCAGGTACTGGTCGTCCACCGCGGGACCGTCCGGACCCATGGGGGTGCTCGGCCTGGCGTATTCGCGGTGGGCTTCTGCGAGCGGCCCGTCGATCCACTCCTGGTGACCGCGCGTCCGCCCTGGATCCAGGGTCACCGGCCAGAGGCCGGCGGCCGTCCGCGCCGAGCTCCCCAGGAGCACCAGCGCCGCGAGCGACGCCGCCAAGGGACGCCTCCGCATCAGCTCGTTGAAGCGGCGCCCTACGCTCGCCCTGCGCTCCTTCTCGATCCACAGCCCCCCCAGCAAGGCGCGCTGGCACGTCGGGCAGTCGACGAGATGGTCACGGAAGCGATCCGCTTCCTGCTCACTCAGCTCCCCCGACAAGTAGGGGCCGATGAGCTCATGGTTGGTTGTCATGACTCAAGAATCCTTGTGCAGCTTCTCCAGGTACTTCTCCAGCAAGACGAGCGCGTCCTGGTACAGCTTGAAGGCCTGATTGAGCGTGCAGCCCAGGCGCTCGGCTATTTCGCGAAACGTCAGGTCTTTCAGCCGGAGCCGGACCACCCGTTCCATCTCCGGTGGCAGTTGCCGGACGGCTTTCTCCAGGTGCTCCCGGTCCATCCACCTCGCCAGAGGCTGGTCCTTCTCGATTTCCTCGTCCGGGTCGCCATCCTCGACACCGCGGTTCTTTTTCCTGCGCAGCCAGTCAATGAAGCGGTGATTCATCACCAGCGTCAGCAGGCCTTCCGGGTTTTCGTGGGCGATCACCACGAAGGCATGGCGGACCGCCCAGAGGTTGACCACCTGCACGAGGTCCTGGGCGTCGTCTGCGTTCCCGCACAAGCGGTACGCGATCTTGAGCAACGCGGGATGGTGCTCCCGCAAGATTTCGTCCAGCGTGTGCCTGCCGCTCATCGCGAGGGGCAAATGTCGCGGGGAATCCAGACTTTTCAAAATTCATGTCCGCTCGCCGGGAGAACCGCCTTCAGATCTCTGTAGCGTTCGAGGCGGCCATTTTTCTCCGACAACCTCGTTTCTCCGACAACCTCGAAATCCGGTGTCGGGAAAGGTGAGTGCTGGGCCAGCTGGGAGAGGGGGCCAGAAACACCCGGAAAAAAAAGGACGGTTCGAGCGCTACACAAGCGCAGTGCGACAATAAGGGGGGTAGGGTCTTATGGCCGCTTCACCAACGTCGTCGAGCAACACGGTGCTCGGGTTCCAGGGCCCGAACGCCGTCGAGGACAGCTGGACGGACCAGCAGCCTCGGTACGTCATGGTCGCGCAGGATGACCTGCAGCGTGACCAGTTCATCGCTCTCGGAGGCCCGGCAGGTCAGTGCACGTTCCTGGTGCGGGCTCCCTGGACCGACTTGGGGCGGTTCGTCGAACGGGCGCGGCAGGCCGGGGCGGAGATCGTCCGCATGGACGGATACCCGAAGGACCGCACTGTCCGCGTGGTGACGGCGGAGACGCCTACCCGCGAGGACGTCCTGCCTCCGGCCATCGTGGAGCAGCTGAAGTACCTCCGGCCCAGCTTCCGCAGGAGCGTCGCCCGCGTCTCCGCGGCGCCTGCGCAGGCCAGCCTCCTCGCGGGCGACGGGGGCACGCCAATCGACCTGAACGACACGGGCGGCCAGCCTCCGGTCCGGGACATCACGAGCGCCTTCGAGACGCTCGCGGCGCCCGGGGACGAAGTGGCGGCCTGAGCATCCAGAGACCAGCGCAGGGACTCTGAGGGGGGGCCGCGCTGGAATCGACGCGGCCCGGGCCGGTATACCGGTCCGGGCCGCGGTGCAGTCGCATCAAGCAGCCAGGGCGCCTGCCGGGCAGAATGGAGCGCATGAAACCGCTCCAGCCCGGCGACACCTTCACCCACGTCCGCGAGTGCGACCGCTACCGCCCCATCTATTACGCGGGCGCCTCCGGCGACTACAACCCGATCCACATCGACCGGGAGGTGGGGGAGCTGGCCGGGATGGGCGGAGCCATCCTGCAGGGGCTGTGCACGCTGGGCTGGGCGGTGGAGGCCGCCGCCCGCTACGCCGGAGATCCGGGGCGGGTGAAGAAGGTGAAGGTGCGGTTCTCCCGGCCCGTGCGCATCGAGGACACGGTGACGTTCCAGGGGAAGGTCGCCAAGGTGGAGGGCGGCCGCGCGGTGGCGGAGCTCTCCGCGAAGAACCAGGACGGCGAGGACGTGCTCAAGGGCGCCGTGGTGGAGCTCGAGGTGGAGCTCGAGTCGTGAGCATCGACGCCAAGCACGTCGGCCGGAAGTACGGGCCGTACACGTACGAGCTGGGCCTGGAGAAGCTGCGGGAGTTCGCCTTCGCGATCGGAGGCGGCCACCCCGGGATGGGCGCCTCCGAGCCGCCCGCCGGGCTCGACCCGGTGCTCTACGACGCGGAGGCGGGGAGGAAGAGCCGCCACGGGAGCGTGATCGCCTTCCCCAGCTTCGCGGTGGTCTTCGCCATCCGCCCCTTCTCCGCCGCGGCCACGGATCCGGCGCTGGGGATCAACCTGCTCATGCTGGTGCACGGCGAGCAGGAGCTGGAGCTCTTCGACGTGATGCGTCCGGGCGACGTGATGACCACCCGCGGGGAGATCACCCAGATCTTCGAGAAGGCCGGGAAGGACTTCCTCACCGTCGTCACCGAGTCCACCAACCAGGCCGGCAAGCTCGTGGTCCGCGGGACGTGGACGGCGGTCATCCGCCACTGAGGATCCGCGGCTAGACTCCGCCGCGCCATGGCCCAGACCCCCACGCGGCCTTCGGGGCCGGACGGCGGCGCGCCCATCGAGCGCGGGACGGCGGTCGATCGCTACGTGGTGCTGCAGCTGCTGGGCCGCGGCGGGATCGGCGAGGTGTACGCGGCGTACGACCCGGACCTCGACCGCAAGGTGGCGCTGAAGCTGCTGCACGCGCCGGCGGGCGGCACCCCCGGCGCGGGCCCGGCGCAGACCCGGCTGCTGCGCGAGGCGCAGGCCATGGCCCGCCTCTCGCACCCGAACGTCGTCCCGGTCTTCGACGTGGGCACCACCGGCGGCCGCGTGTTCATCGCCATGGAGCTGGTCGAGGGCCAGAACGCCTCCCAGTGGCTCCAGGCGAAGCCGCGCTCCTGGCGCGAGGCGCTGGCGGTGTTCTCGGGCGCGGGTCGCGGGCTGGCCGCCGCCCACCGCGCCGGGCTCCTCCACCGCGACTTCAAGCCCGACAACGTGCTCGTCGGCGCCGACGGCCGCGCCCGCGTCACCGACTTCGGCCTCGCCCGGGCCGCCCTCCAGCCCGATCCCGCGCCCGCGGAGGGTGAAGCGCCCTCGGGCGCGCTCGCCGTGCAGATCACCCAGCACGGTGCGCGCCTGGGCACCCCGGCGTACATGCCGCCGGAGCAGGTCGACGGCCGCCCGCTCGACGCGCGCGCGGACCAGTTCGCGTTCTGCGCGTCCGTCTACGAGGCGCTCCACGGCCGGCTCCCGTACCGCGGCGAGACCCCGGAGGCGGTGTGGGCCGCCGCGCGCGCCGGCGTCCTCCCGGAGTCGCCGCCCGGTGGGCCTCCCGCGCGCGTGGACGCGGTGATCGCGCGCGGCCTGCGCCCGGACGCCGCGGAGCGCTTCCCGTCGATGGACGGATTGCTGGAGGCGCTCGACGCGGCGGCCCGGCCCCGGCGCCTGGCCCGGGGCGCGCTGGTGGCCGCCGGCGCCGGCGTGTTGCTGGCGTGGGTCGCGGTCGCCGTCCGCACGCAGCTGGAGACCTGCTCCGGCGCGGAGCGGAAGCTGGCCGGGGTCTGGGACGCGGGTCGCAAGGCCGCGGTCGAGACGAAGTTCCGCGCCTCCAGCCGCTCCTACCGCGAGGCCGCGCTGGCCGGCACCGAGCGCGCGCTCGACGCCTACGCCCAGGGCTGGGCGCAGATGCGGCGCCAGGCGTGCGCCGCCACCCGCGTCCAGCGCGAGCAACCGGAGGACGTCCTCGCCCTCCGGATGGCGTGCCTCGACCAGCGCCTGGGGGAGCTCTCCGCGCTCACCTCGCTCCTCGCCGGCGCCGACGACAAGGTGGTGGAGCGCGCCGTGCAGGCCGCCTCCGCCCTCACCCCGCTCGACGCCTGCGCGGACGTCGCCGCGCTCCTGCGCCCGGTCCGGCTCCCCCAGGGCAAGGACGCGGAGGCCGCGCTCGCGTCGGCGCGGGCCGGGCTCGCGAAGGCCAAGGCGCTCCACGACGCCGGCCGGTTCCAGGACGCGGTGGCGGCCGCGGCGCCCGCGCTCGCGCAGGCGGAGGCGCTGGGGTACCTCCCGCTGGTGGCGGAGGTCGGGGTGCAGCTGGCGCGCTCGCAGCAGGAGGCCGGAGATCTGAAGGCCGCGCAGGTGACGGCCCGCCGGGCGGTGGACGCGGCCGCCGGGAGCCGGGACCCGCTGGCGCTCGCCGCGGCGGGGATGCGGCTGGCCGCCATCCTCGGCGTGGACCTGAGCCAGGCGAAGGAGTCGTGGGGGTGGGTGGCGTTCACGCAGAACGCGCTCGGCTCCGCGGACCCGGGCGCGCAGCACGACGCGCTCTCCGCTTCGCTCCACGGCCTGCGGGGGAACCTCTACCGCGTGGACGAGAAGTACGCGGACGCGCTCGCCGAACAGGAGCAGGCGCTGGACCTCCGGCTGCGCCTCTACGGGCCGGACAATCCCCAGGTCGGCGACACCTACGGCTCCATCGGCAACATCCACTTCGCGCTCGACCACTTCGACCAGGCCGCCGCGGCGCAGGAGAAGGCGCTCGACATCCGCCGCCGCGCGCTGGGCGACGACCACCCGGACGTGGGCATCACCTTGAACAACCTCTCCGCGGTGGAGCAGGGCCGCGGCCGGTGGGACGTCGCCACCGACTACGCCCGGCGCGCGGAGGTGGCGCTGGAGCGATCGCTGGGGCCGGACCACTTCAAGGTGGGCGGGGCGCTCTACAACCTGGGGGTCTGCCTCCGCAGCGGCAGCCACTACGCCGAGGCGCTGGAGGCGTACGGGAGGGCGCTGCGCATCTTCGAGAAGTCGCTGGGCCCGGACCACCCCAACGTGGCGGTGGTGCTGGAGAGCGTGGGCTGGGCGCAGTTGCAGATCTCCGGCCCCGCGGCGGCGCGCCCCAGCTTCGAGCGCGCCCTGAAGATCAACTCCGCCTCCTCCGGCGCGGAGAGCCTGGGGGTGGCGCTGGATCTGAACTACCTGGGGGTCGCGCTGCGCGAGGAGGGCCGCGCGGCGGAGGCGATGGCGATGCACCGCCGCGCGCTGGCGATCCAGGAGAAGGCGCTCGGGCCGAAGGCCCCGCGCGTGGCGGAGACGATGGGGATGATCGGCCGGGCGCTGGAGCACACCGGGCACCCCGAGGAGGCCCTCGCCCAGCACCGCCGCGCCCTGGCGGCGCTGGAGGAGGTGCACAGCGAGCGGGTGACGCAGTCGCTGGTGGACGTGGCGCGCGTCGAGCTGGCCCTAGGCTACCCGGAGGACTGCCGCCGCGACGCCGAGCGCGCCGCCGCCGTCCCTTCCGCGGGGCTCACCCTCGTCGCGGAGGCCCATTCCCTGCTGGCGCAGGTGGCCTGGGCGAGCGACCGCGAGCGCGCTCGAGCGCTGGCGGCGCAGGCGGAGGACGAGTACCGGCGCGGCCAGGCCGTGAAGGATGCGGATGGGGTGAAGCGTTGGCTGGCGGCGCACAACGCAGGCCCGGAGGCGCGCGCCCGATGAGCTTGAACGCCATCGAGCGCACCGCAGGGGTCGTGTCGCGAGCGCGCGGCGCGAACCATTGGCACCGACCCACCCTGACGCCGGAGGCGCGCGCCCGATGACCCACCGCCCCACCGAACCCGCCGGCGACTCCGCCACGCCGCTGCGGAGCGCGGAGCTGGTGGCGCGCCTGGAGGGGCGCATCGTCGGGCGCCTGGTGCTCGGCGAGCGGCCGGCGATCGTCGGCAGCGATCCGTCGTGCGACCTGCCGATCGACCACCCCACCGTCTCGCGCCGCCACCTCGAGGTCTCGCTGGGCCGGGGCGGCGTGCAGGTGAACGACCTCGGCTCCACCAACGGCACCCGTTACCTGGGCGCCCAGGTGGCGGAGGCGCTGGTGCCGCTGGGCGCCGCGCTGCTCCTGGGCTCCGCGGAGCTGCGCGTGCAGGCCCCCGCGCCGCAGGGAGAAGTCGGCTGGGGCCGGCTGCGCACGCGTTCGCCGGTGATGGCGCGGGCGATGGAGCGGCTGGGCCGGGTGGCCGCCAGCGACAGCACCGTGCTGCTGGAGGGAGAGACCGGCACCGGCAAGGAGGTGGCCGCGCGCTCCGTCCACGAGTCCAGCGCCCGCCGCGCGGGCCCGTTCGAGATCGTCGACTGCGGCGCGCTGGCGCCCGCGCTCGCCGGCTCCGAGCTGTTCGGCCACGTCCGCGGCGCCTTCACCGGCGCGGACCGCGACCGCGAGGGCGCCTTCGAGCGCGCCGCCTCCGGAACCCTCCTGCTGGACGAGATCGGCGAGCTGCCGCTGGAGCTCCAGCCGCTGCTGTTGCGCGCGCTGGAGTCGAGGGAGATCCGCCGGGTGGGCGACGGCCGCTACCGCCCCATGGACGCGCGGATCGTCGCCGCCACCCACCGCGACCTGCGCGCCGAGTCCACCGCCGGCCGCTTCCGCGAGGACCTCTGGCACCGCCTCTCCGTGGTCCGCGTCCGCCTCCCCCCACTGCGCGAGCGGCCGGAGGACGTGCCGCTGCTCGCGCAGGCGCTGCTGGATTCGCTGGGCGCGCGCGCCGCCGGGGTCGCGCTCTCGCCCCAGACGCTGGCCGCGCTCCAGGCCCACCGCTGGCCGGGCAACGTGCGCGAGCTGCGCAACGTCATCGAGGCCGCGGTGACGCTGGGAGAGCCGGAGCCCTCCATCGAGCCCCCCGGGACCGCCGGCGCCACCGCGGGTGATACGGCCGAGGCCCCGGAGGCGCGCGAGTACCGCGAGGCGCGCCGCCGGGCCCTGGACCTGTTCGAGCGGGACTTCGTGACCGCGCTGCTGGAGCGCTGCGGCGGGAACGTCTCCCGCGCGGCGGAGGAGGCGGGGGTGGCGCGGCCGTACCTCCACCGCCTCCTCAAGAAGCACGGCGTGAAGAGCGGCTGACTACTGCACCGTGAACGCCAGGTCGTCGCGGTCGTCGTATGGGCCGGTGGTGCACGGGCTGGCCGCCCCGCCGTACCGGTTCGTGGCGCGGATCACCGGGAGCGTCGTGGCGGTCGCCGGCACCACGAAGCTGGTGGTCAGGTTCTGCTGGCCGTTCCCCGTCGCCTGAAGCGTGGTCAAGTACGTCCAGGTCGGGGAGGTGGCGCTGGGCGAGAGGTAGAGATCCACGTAGTCGGAGCCGGCGCCCCAGATCCAGGCCGTCACCGTCACCGTCGCGCTCTGGCCGCGCGCCAGCGGTCCTCCAGACGTGGAGGCGATGACGATGCGGTCCACCGACTCGTCCCCGTGGAAGCTGCCCGCGGTCCCGTCCGCGCAGGTGGACGCGGCGAGCGTGTTCGGCTGGCTGGGCTCCGGCCCCAGCTGGGCGCGGCCGAGGAGGAGCGTGCCGCTGTCGCACTGGCTCGACGCGGTGCCGCACTTCGGCACGTGGAGGGTGGGGTCGTACGAGGCGGAGCCCCCGCCCGCGCTCCCCAACGTGACGGACACCGGCGCGCTCGTGGTCACGTTGAGCGCGGCATCCGTGGCGCGGGCGGTGATCGAGTACGTCCCGCCCGGCCAGCCGATGGTGTCCCACGCGTACGACCAGGTCCCGTACGTCGCGTTCCCGATCAAAGAGGACCCGGCGTAGAAGGAGACGCTGCCCATCATGCGGTCGTCGCTCGCCGTGGCCTTCAGCGTGACCGTGCCGGAGACGGTGGCGCCCTGGGCCGGCGAGGTGATCGCCACGGAGGGCGGCGTCCGGTCGATGGTGTAGGTGGCGGCGTACGGGGCGCTCGCGTGCCCCGCGGCGTCGTGGGCCACCACGGTGACCGTCCGCGGGCCCTCCGGGAGGGCGCCGGTGTTCCAGGACATGGAGCCCCACGACGAGGTGCCGATGAGCGTCGCCCCGTCGTAATAGTCGATGCTGGTGACGCCGAACGCGTCCATGACGTTGTTGGTGAGTGACACCGAGCCGGTGCCGCCCAGGAAGGAGTTGCCGAGCGGCGACATGGAGGCGATCACGGGCGCGTCCGCGTCCTGGTCGTCGGGCGCGAACGTGATCACCAGGTCGTCCGCGTCCCAGTCCGAATTGACGGAGCCACAGGGGACGGCGGGGGCGGAGCCCTGGCGGATGGTCCCCCGGATCGCCTGGACGCCGCCGGTCGGCGGGGTGAAGTACACGTTGAAGTTGTTGAACTGGGGGACGTTGGTTGGAGAGAACGAGCCGAGGAGCGTCCACTGCGGATTCGTCGCGTCGGCCGCCCACCAGAGGTCGATCTTGTCGGTGGTGGCCACCGCCAGGGCCCCCACGGTGATGAGCATCTGGCGCCCGGCGGCGAACGAGCCCATGATCGAGTTGTTCATCACGTTCTGCGCTTGGACGTAGGCGACGTACCGCGGCGGGCTGGTGGAGACCACGGTCCCGTCCTGGCATCCGTCGATGGTGTTGGGCGGGTTGAGCTCCGTTCCGCCGCCCCCGCGCCCGAAGACCAATTGCTGGGTGTAGCACATCCGGTACAGGTCGTTGCACTTCGGCGCGTGAAACACCGGGTCGTACTCGGCGATGCCCGGGTTGTGGAGCGTCACGTTGACGGGAGCGCTGGTGAAGGTGTTTCCCGTGGCGTCATAGGCCTTGGCGATCAGGACGTGCGCGCCGCCGTTCTGGAGCAAATAGGTATCCCAGGCCCAGATCCACGGCCCGGTGAGCGTCTTGTAGACCAGCCCGTCGATGATGATGTCCATCTTGGTCGCGATGAAGCCCGGCGCGGTGGCGACCGTCACCGGGACCGTGCCGGTGGCCGAGGACCGGTCCGCCGGCGAGGTGATGGCGACCGTCGGCGCCGGAGGAGGGGGCGGCGGCGGCGCGCCCACGTCGAACGCCAGGTCGTCGTGGTCGTTGTACGAGCCGGCGGCGCACGGCGTCGCGCTCCCGCCCCAGCGGAGCTGCGCGCGGACGGCCTGCACCGCGCCCGAGGTGAGCGGGTACGTCAGGGAGAGGACGCGCTGCCCGGTGCCCGGCGGGGTCACCGTGCCCACCAGCGTCCAGACCGGGCTGGTCGCCGAGTCGGACGCGTAGACGTCCAGCGCGTCGGTGGTGGAGTAGACCCAGACCGTGGCGTCGGCGCGGACGGTCTTCCCGGACGCGAAGTCCGAGCCGTCCACCGTCGTGACCTGGAGCGCGTCGATCGACTCGGCCG
>Ga0134122_10000248_pt1 | contig 34225 bp, 28 predicted proteins | sample KB302_FD_96461 | JGI IMG/M metagenome (GOLD analysis project Ga0134122, IMG submission 96461) | Terrestrial soil microbial communities without Nitrogen fertilizer from Kellogg Biological Station, Michigan, USA - KB3-0-2 | ecosystem: Environmental > Terrestrial > Soil > Unclassified ...
AATCGATTCCATGCGGAAATCAAGAGGGGCCTCCCCAAATTCGCGGGAGCTAACCTTCTTTGAAATCGTGGACCATTGGCCCCAATGGATGTCCGACGCAACCACATACGTTTGTTGTCTTTCGGCTGCCGGGAATCAGCTTTCTCAATGGCGGGCGTATTCCGGGCAGGGCACGGGATATTCAATAGTCTTTCCGACTTCCAAGATGAATCTGTCGGCTCAGAGTAACCCTGACGACATGACTTCCAGTCAAGGTCCCTCGGTGCTAGTCAAAGTCATCTACGAACGGGAGCAGCAGTTCAAATTGGTTGAGATGGCGGTGAAGATATTTCTCGACTATATCGGTCGCCTCTCTCAACCGGAGTGGGACAGACAAGACATGACACTTTTTGAACCGTTTTACTATCGAATGGAGTCATTGTTGACAGGAATGAAACGTCATTCATTTAGTGAAGAAGAGGAATGGCGATTGGTTCATCGGATTTCCTCGTTATTTTCTGACCCGCCGAAGTGTTTGTTTCGAACTTCGCGATCAGGAATGTTACTGCCTTACTGTTCGATGGTGGCAGCCGATGATCTCCTGCCAATTGCCCGCGTCATAGTTGGTCCTTCAAATTACTCAGACCTCACAATGATGAGCGCGAAGGAGTGTTTACGCAGCAACGGCTATGAGAATACAAATGTAGAGTCATGCAATATTCCGCTCCGAGAACTATGACGGTTCGAAGTTCAGCACCGGAGGATACGAATGAAGACACAAGTCGAGACGCCGCGCGCCGGGATGACGCCGGAGAGAGCCTATGAACGAGGCCGGGAAGACGCGCGCCGGAACCGGAGCTTCAATTCCGTGAAGTACAAAGACCGCAGCTTCGTCGCCGCATGGGAACGAGGATTTTCAGAAGTGAAGTTCGCGAAGCCGTACCAGGCTGGAACCGTCTGATCGAAAAAACACCGGCGCGGAGGGACGATCCGCGCCGATGCCACCGCTGTCGAAGCTATGCGATCGCGCATGGAAGAACGCGAGCCGAGCACTCCGACGCAACCCCTCGGCGATCGATAGCTGGAAATCAGACAGCCACCGACCTTCACAAATCTACGGCGATCCTACGTCGTCACCGTCACGGGCCGCCCTCTCTGGACTTCGAGGTTCTGTTCCGCCGTCAATGGTGGCTGTAACACGGAAACTACTTCGGCAGTCCGAAGCATTCACTAATCGAGATTGATCTAACACCAGAACAGCGCAAGGACTTCACGGCCAGAAAGCAGATACTCTGGAAATCAGAGACGGCAACTGGGCTGGAAGTGAACGCGAAAGAAATCGAATTCATCCTGCTGCACAAATCGAACGATCCGGCTATCGGCTACAATGTGAAGCCGAAACTTAAGTCAGGATCATGAGCAAACCTCATCGACGGATCTTATTCGCATTTATAGCCGCAATAGTCTTCATGGTTCTGGCAATAAACATAGGATGGACTGCTGACGTGGTCGAGCCAATCAGCTTGATGTTCTTAGATATCTTCCCTAATTATGGCCATGATCCGCGAACTGCCTTGATCTATATTCTTTCGCCCATCTTATGCTACGCAATCGTCTTTTGGACCATCGGGACAATATGGAATATGCTTGCCAAACTTTACAGGCGGGGCCGTTAGCGCGGGTCCAATCTGATGCACCATTACCCTGACGCAGGAGGAGTGTTTCGAATTGTCATCCTAATTTGCGAGACTCAGTAAGAGGGTGAGTGAAGGAATCTTTGGTTCAATGCCTTGCGGGTTTCAGTAGTTCAACTGCATAGGTATGCTTCAGTTTTGTTGCAATATCCAGAGCTGTTCTACCCGAACTGTCGCGCCGACTTGCATTGGCACCGTGCGCCAAAAGAAGAGGAATCGCATCGACGTGATATTCGTGTCTCTCGATTGTGGTTCCTTCCGCGGCATACATCAATGCAGTTCGACCATTAGCATCCGTGGCGTCGACCTCTGCGCCATGTTCAATCAGCAACTGAACAACATTCTCAAAGCCATATGCGGAAGCTTGCATCAGGGCAGTGGCGCCCTCCTTGTCCCTGGAGTTGGGATCGGCTCCCGCTTTGAGCAATTCTCTGGTGACGGCATCGTCGAAGAAACCAAAAGTGGCCAGGAAAGTTTCTCCTTTACTGTTCTTTCGATCAACCTTGAGTCCGGCTTTTATCAGAAGCCGAAGAACTTCGATACCGCCTTTTCGAGCAGCGTCGGCCAATGGGGTCTGGTAATCGAACTCCACATCAGGATTCACGGGAGCGCCGGCCGCGATGAGCAATTCAACAACGGCTTCGTGTCCGTTCCATATTGCAGCCTGCAATGCGCTGGATGGTTCCGGCCCTTTGCTGTCGATGCCGTCCTTGTTGAGAAATTGTCGAACGGAATCCGTGCACCCGAGCTCCGCCGCGTCTTCGAGTGACGCTGCGCTGTTGCATCGCGCCTCGAAATCCGGAGGCTGACACTTAGGAGGACCCGGATAGACGGGCTCCCTTAATGGCCTTACGTCGAGGTCTCGTTCGGCTTCAAGGATTAGTTCGGCCGGGGCACCACCCAGATGACCGTAGCCCATTCCAAACACTGAGCCGTCTTCGCGGCATTCCGCAAAATATTCGTCACGTACGTGCAAAGTGCCGACGAACGTAGCCACAGTTTCAACGGAATATCGACCGCGGCTCACCTTTGCTGCCTTAATCCGTTCCTTCTCGATGGATTCCCGGTCGCGGTTAAAGAGGGCTTCGAGACTGTCACTGGAATAGTATGCCAGTATGTCAAGCCAGAAGCTTGCCGACCATTGCAAACCGTTAGTTTGAAATTTGTCCCTGCAGTCGCCGACGAGCCACGCTCCTTCGCCCGTTTCCCGGATTTCCGCAAGTACCGCAACCCGCTTTCCTTTCCAGCCAACGAGATCTTGAAAGATGTCGCATATCGGAATCACCGGCAACTCGTCAGGGCCGGGAAGCTCCTCCACAACGAGTTCCCTTACATCGTCGTAAACAAGTTCGGCCGGGAAGATGCCTTTCGGACCAAAAGCATTTCCTACGGAACCGCCCTGCTTCGAATCCGAACTGTACTGTGTCCGCACGAGCAGTTGACCGGAAATGACAGCCGTCGCTCGCGGAAGTTTGCCGCGATTCTTGATTTTCCGTATTTGCTTCTCTGCGCTCTTAATCGCCTTTCGCATGGAATCGGATAAGGCAGCGGCAGGACGGAGATTAATAACGTTAGGCCAGCGGTACCTGCTCGCCACAAACTCATTGTCACAGTCAGCCGCACCAAGCGCCGCTACCTTTCCACTGAGAAAAAGTTCACCCTTGATAGTTATTTTTTGCGACTGGCCTGCGACCACGAGGTCTTCGAAGAGATCACACACAGATGGCTGAGCATGAAGCACAATTGGAAACAACACAACGACTAGGACGATCGACAAAGGCCTGATGAACATCCTGAAGCGCATGTTATCCCTTAAGATCAGCCGGGACAACGCGAGTTTCCGCCGCCTGCGACGCGGCTACCCCGCCGCCTTGCGCTGCGACGCGAACATCGGTCGAATCCATTTCTCGATCCCCTTCGTGTGGATGTTCACCCAGTAGTCGGCCCAATCGATGGTTTCCGGATCCCAGTTCAGGCGCTTGAGATCTTCGTTTGTGAGCATGCCCGCCGCTTCGCGAATATTGCGGGTGTCGAAGATGAAGCTGTTGTGGAACATGAACGGCAGGAATTTATCGAGCGTCAGTTCCTGCGCCCGGATCTGCCGCCGGGTATCGCGCAGGCTCTTCAGATACCCATCCATTTTGCGTCCGCCGAGAACCGTCTTTCCCAGCGTCAGTGCGGCGTGAATGACATCCAGCCCCTGGTGTAGCCGCGCGCGGCGCAATTGCAGCGATTTCGCAGTGATCACCTGCGTCTCGACATACGCCTTCCAGGCATTCGCCAGCCGGCTGCCACTTTTCATGTGCTTATGCTTGTAGCGCGAGTTCATGCCCAGGAATGCGACAAGGCGCGGCAGCATGATCGGATTCTGGTCCGCCGACGCGAGGTGATAGACATGCTTGTGTTTTCCACACAGAACCGCGGCGGTGACAATGAGAATGCCCGCTGCAACGAGATCCACCGGAATGATTTCGAGCGGTCCATCCCGCACAGGCCAGCCCTTTACTCCTGAACCGCCCATCAGGACCAGCGGTGCCGAAGTCGTGAAACCTTCGTTCCAGCCGGGGAATGGAAACTGCATCGAGGATTCCACGATGGCGGGCCGCACGATCGCGTAAGTCAGTCCGGCTGTCTGCGCGATCACCTGCTCGCCCATGCTTTTCGTATACGTATAAATATTGGTCCAGCCCCACGATTCCGCGCGCGCCATGCCCAAATCGCGCAGCCGCTCGCGAACGGGACGCGGACTCGACGAGCGGGTCGCGCGAATTTCTTCGATGGACTGCTCGCACCACTTCAGCTCTTCAGTAACTGAAAAGCGCCTGTCCGGATTCTGTTCGCGCAGCGGGAAGTAGCCATCGATGGGAGTGTCTTCGGAGATGTGGCCGTCTTTCTTTCCCGCGACATAGCATGTCGAGATGTGAACCAGTTTTGCGTCGAGCGCCTTCACCAGGTCGATGACATGCTGCGTGCCGTAGACATTGGGTTCGATGGATTCATTCAAAGGAGGGTCGAATTCGACCAGTCCCGCAAGATTCACAACGATGTCCACGGTTCCTTTGAGTGCAGCGACCTGATCGGCGAAGATTCCGCACAGCGGTTCATCGAGGTCTCCTTCCACGATTGAAACCTTCCGGCGAATCACTGTTTCGCCCCCCAGGCGCTCGACGATGGGGCGCAAGGGAGGCGATTGCAGCACCTCGGAATAAAATCGCTGCTCTCCGCCCACATTTTTCTTTCGTCGAACCTGAATCACCAGATGCTTCAACTCCGGGAAACGATCCAGGACCATGGCGAGAAGAACTTTACCGACGAATCCGGTTCCGCCGAGCAGGAGTATGGTTCGATTGCTGAATGCGTCAATCGCAGAAATCTCGCCGGTGCCGTGCAGCGGCGCCGGAACGTTATCGTTGTATTCCCCGCGGATCGGATCCCAACGCCATGGCGTGTAATATCTCATCGCAGAGCATTCGCGGAAGTTGTCAGGAACGGAGGCAGCGTGGATGAATTCTCCCGCAATTCGATAATGGGCCAGTTGTTCTGAAGTGCCTTGCGGCGTAGTCGTGGCGTTGGATTGGTCGCTACGGGATGTCCGACCGCGGTAAGCATCGGAATATCCGCAAAGCTGTCTGAGAATGCGCAGGACTGTGAAAGGTCAATACCTTCCTTCTCGGCGTATTCGCGAATACTTCGCGCTTTTTCGTCCTCAGCAATCAGCGGCCGGAGCGACCGCCCGGTGGCCAGGTGATTCTTGAATTCAAGGCGGTTGCATATCACGTCGTCAATGCCAAAGTGGAGCGCAATGGGCCGGACTGTAAAATCCAGCGTTCCGGTCACCAGGACGTTGCGGTACCCCAACTCGCGGGTGCAATGTATCAGCGGCTTTGCCTGCAGAAAGATCGACGGCTTCAGTGTGACCTCGAAAAGATCGTCGGCGAGCCCCACCAGGCGGTCGCGATGCATTCCTTTGTAGGCTCGAAACAAAGAAACGTTGAACTTCTTCCGCGAGTGCAATGCCAGTCCCGCCAGCCACGGCACCTTCATCACGGCCTTGGATAGTTGATAAGCGCTCCTGATTAGCGAACGATCGTTTCGGGCGTAATACGCGTGCTCCATCACGAGATCGCAGGAAAGGAGAGTGCCGTCGAGGTCGTAGAATGCGGCCTTGTTCATAAATCGGTCCACATTATAGCCTGACTCTCTGCTGTCGGGCTTGCATTCGCTCCGCTCATAGACAGCGCCTACAGCTATGCGGTCCGAATCTCCCGCTTCTTAAACGCCGAAATCAGCACAATCAAAACGGACACCACCAGAACCGGCGTGTCCCCCAATCGGCTATATACCGTACGCGAATCCGTGATGAACATCTGACCTTCCAGATGACCCATGACATCGCGCATCACAAACTTTCCATCGATGATCTTGCCTAATTCGGTTTGTACGTGACCAAGCGGATCGATGATTCCCGTGATGCCGTTGTTGCCATTCCGAAGGACTCCCACCCGGTTTTCGACCGCGCGAAACTGAGCCGACACGAAATGCTGTCCAAGTTCGCTTTCGCCAAACCACGCATCGTTGGACAGATTGACGATAAAGTCCGCGCCCGCGTTGCGAAGGTGGCGAGCCATATCCGCATCGGCGTCTTCATAGCAGATCAGGACGCCGAATTGCGCGGCGCCGAGTTCACCGGGAACCCTGAAAATTGTCCGGCGCTCGCCTGCAATCAGCGATACGTCGAATGGAATGAACTTCGCGAGAAATGGAAATACATTCGGCAGCGGAATATATTCGCCAAACGGGACCAGGTGCATTTTGTCGTAACGGTCCACATAGTCCCCGTTCGCATCGACGAGGACGGCGCTGTTGTACCGCTGCTCAAATGCTGCAGGCGGAATCTGAGCTGCACGAACCGGATCGGCAACGTACCCCAGGTCGGCCGGCAAATATGTGGATGCACCTGCCAGAACATACGCCTCGTGACTCTCGGCGACCTCGCGAAGGGCGGACTGTGCTGCTCGTGCGTACTTTGCGTAATGATCTTCCAAAGCGTCCGGATTGACGTTCAACGTGTACGGCGGCAGAAAAATGGTTTCCGGCCAGACGATCAGGTCTGCCTTCTCACGCGCGAGATTCTGTGTCTGCGAAACGTATCGTGTAAGTACCGCTTCAGGATCGTAATTGCCGTTGAGTGTTTCTTTCATCTCCTGTGGCACCGCGGCCTGCACGGCTGCGACGTGGAGAGACGGGCGGAGCCGGACGGTATGGGAACGCGCATATCCGTAGATGCAGATCGCTCCAAAAATAATCGACGCGAAAAGCAATGGCTGGCCCTGCTTTCGCCTCCATCCTTCATAGAGGAGAACGTTGATTGCCACAATGATGCCGCTCAGGCCGTAGGCTCCAACGCTGTCGAGGGATTGAATGAAAGTGCCGAAGTTGTACTGCGAATGAGAGAGAAGCAGCCACGGAAATCCCGTGAAGGCAATTCCACGGATATACTCCAGAAGAACCCAGCTGGAGGCCAGGAGGACCGCGGTCCAAAGGGGCGGGAAGCGCACTGCCCAACGGACAACGAGCGCGAATGCCGCGAAATACACGGCGCAGTAGAGCGATAACGCCAGCCAACCTGCAACGGTCACCGGAATGAGCCACGCGAGGGCAGGTACGAAGAACACCACCCCGGAAACGTAGCCTCCAATAATCCCGGCTCGACGGGACGGCGTTATTCGCAAGGCATGAAGCAGAGGAATGAGGCTGAAGAAAGCCAGTAATCCCATGCCATGCGTCGGCGCTGCAGCGAAGGAAAGCAGTCCGCAGGAGATGAAGAGGAGCCACGATATGAAGCGCGTTTTAGGCAAGCCAGACAACCATCTTATTTGCATTCTATCGTATGTGTCTGCTGTAGGCGCGGTCGGACCGCGCACAGTCCCGACGAAACAGGAGTTGCCGATGGAGAAATCGTGCGCGGTCCGACCGCGCCTACAGCCGTTCGACCGATCTGTGGGCGATTGATTTGAATGCTTCGGAAACCACCGCCGGCTCATGAATAAACGTCATCACCAGATGATCAGGCTTGATGTCATAAAAGTATCCAGGGTGCGTCAGAATCTGAGCCTCGCGCAGCAATCGAGCGGCAGTCTCGTCCTCGTCCTGAGGAATCGGCAGCGTGATATAGAACCCGCCTCGTGGCTCGACGAACGCACAGCCGGCGAGGCCCTCAAGCGCGGCGCTCCGGCAACCGGCAATCCATCCCTTGTAGTTCGACAGGAATCCGCGGCCTTGTTCAAATATTTGTGGAACGGCAAACTGGGCAATCTCATTCACCGGAAGAAAAGTATCCGAAATCATTTCCAGAGCCGATCGCGTCTTCTCCACAAGATCCGCATCCCCCGATACTCCAATCCATCCGATTTTCATGCCAGGTAATGCAAACATTTTGGAAAGCCCATTGAGTGTGAACACCAGCGGGGCGCCTGTTGCCAGTGGCCGCGGGAGGGAGTTCATGCCTGAGAGAAACTCACTGAAGACTTCGTCGGAAATGATGGGCAGGTTGTGGCGCGCTGCGATGTCCGCCAGGCCGCGGAGTTCGGAATCCGTAGCGACCATTCCCGTCGGGTTGTGCGGCGAAATCAGAACGATGGCACGGCTTCTGGTGGTGATCTGATCTTCCAGGTGATTGAGATCGATGGCCCAGTTCCGATCTTCGCGCAACCGGTAGTGGGTCAACCGCACGCCGCACATCCTGGCGATGTAGTCAAAGAGCGGATATGAGGGTTGCGGAGTGAGGATCTCATCGCCGGATTCGGCCAGCAGTTTGAAGCAATACCAATACGAGACGCTGGTTCCCGGCGTCAGGAGGATCTGCCCTAAGGGAATGGCTTCCCCGTAATATGCGGCCACTGCTTGCCGCGCGGATGCCTGACCAAAGGAATCCGGCCGATAGATCCGGGCCGATTCAGCAGCATCACGAAGAATCGCGTCCAGAGCGTCTGACGGAAACACGATTCCGTGTTCGTTGACGTTGCCTCGAACCAGATCAATCACCGTTCGGCCATCGCGCTGAAGTTCCTCGTGAAGCTGGTAGAGCGGGTTCCTTGCGCCCGCGAGGCTTTGCGCAAGCAATGAAAAGTGCATCTTCGCAGTCTAGCGGATGCTAGAATCCGGCGCTATGTTCGAGGTGAGATTGCAGACCTATTGGGGCGACGCGGATGCAGCGGGGATTGTGTTTTTCCCGAACTACTTCAAATTCGTCGCACAAGCCGAAGAAGAACTGTACCGTGCGGCGGGATTACTCCATGAAAGACTGATGGAGAGGCACGGGATCTGGTTGCCCCGGGCGGAAGTCTTTGCGAAGTTTTCATTTCCAATTCGCAATGGCGCCGCCATCCGGGTGCGGTTGAAGCCCACCTTCCCCGGGGATAAAGCCGTCCGCTACGATTTTGAAATCGTCGATGACAAAGACGCGAAGAGCATGTCGGAAGGTTTCGTCACGGCGATTTGCGTCAATCGAAGCAGCTTCGAGCCGATGGCGTTTCCACCTGCGATTCGCGATGCAATCGCGGCGATGTAGACGCCGTATATGAACGAACTGACATCTCGAGAAACTCAGCTTCTCAAACGCCTTTCGACGCCATGGAAAATCCAGGCGTTCCTGGATTCTCTGCCCTACAACACGGAACCCGACGGCGACACGTGCCGCTCACCCCGCCGTGTGATGCGCGATCGAACTGCCCATTGCTTTGAAGCAGCGCTCTTCGCAGCTGCGGCACTCCGAGTGAACGGATCGCCGCCTCTCATTCTGGACATGGAAGCAGTGCGCGATACCGACCATGTCATTGCTGTTTTCAGGATGGATGGATGTTGGGGAGCCGTCGCAAAATCGAATTATTCCGGGCTTCGATTCCGCGAGCCCGTCTATCGAACGCTTCGCGAGTTGACGATTTCATACTTCGAGGACTACTACAATCTGAAAGGCGAGAAGACGTTGCGGAAGTACTCGCGTCCGGTCAATCTTTCGCGTTTCGATTCGGTGAACTGGATGACTGCGGAGGAGGATGTGTGGGTTATTGCGGAGTATCTCGTCGATATTCCGCACACACCGATCCTTCGTACAAACAGGCGCATGGTTGTGGACAAACGCCTTTTTGAGGCCGGAATGGTAGGGCATCGTCATTAGCCGGTTTCGCATGCTCCGGGAGCCACAAGCAGAATAAATGCCGAAATGATGCAGAACTTCCCGGAAAAACGGCCAATCCGAACTACAATAGATACACTATGCAAAAAAAGACCTGCAAGATTTGCGGTAAGACCTGGATTATTGAACGATTTGACGATCACTTTTGCCCCGTGATTCCCAAGAAGCCCCGGGGCGGCCGCGCCAAAGTTGTTCCAACGGATTCTCCAATACCTGCGGTGAGCGAAGGATCACCTCTCGTCTCGTTTAATCGAATGTAGTCGGACGTAATGACGGGAATTAAATGCCCTCACTGTAGATCCAGTCTCGCGCTCGACCGAATCGGCATGCACTTCCAGAAGTTCTGCACCGTTATGACGACGGCGAGTGCGCGTGAAGCCAGTATGACGAAATTCAACCGCCTGTATCCCAAAATGCAGTCTCAGGCGCGTGGCGAGATTACAATCGAGGAATTGCAGGCTGAAGCGGACAAGATTTTTCTTGGCCGCTGATGGCGCGGATAGCGTAGGAGGAAACTCATGAAATACAGGCCGACCTATGGAGATAAGCAAAGGGATAAGCAGAAGAAGGCGAAGGTGGAGGATCCACCCAGGCAGGATGCGCCCGCAGACACGGCTAAGGAAAAATCGGCCGCTGAACCTGTAGACCCCAAAAAGCCATCAACCGGGAAAGCTCAGAACGCGGCATGAAATAGAATCAGGTCAGGGTTTGGGGATGCGTATCGTGGCGCTGATCATTCCCAACCCGCTCAACGCGTAGATGAGTGTGAGCGGATGCAGCATGGCCAATCCCAGAACACGATAGGCGCCGAACCAGAGATCGTCATCGGTGGCGTGCTGGGTGAAAGCCACGCCAAGCAGCAACACAATCAGGATGCTCGTCGGGATTGGCGTACCCTCGAAATACTTCACTTTCCCAGTGCCTTCCGATAAGGCCTCCGCCGTGACATTGAAACGAGCCAACCGGCTGATGCCGCAGACCACGAAGAACGCGAGGATCAACATGTCCAGCCCGCCTCGCATCCCCAATGTGAATCCCAGCACGGCCGGTGCGACTCCGAATGAAATGATGTCCGAGAGGGAGTCCAGGTCTGCACCTAGCGTCGATTGACGCCCGGAGCGCCGAGCCCAGTATCCATCGACAATATCGAAAAAGAGCGCCGCAAGAAGCAGGATGAAGGCGATCCAGAAAAACCGGTTGAACCCTTCGGCGATGAAGTTCAGACAAAGAAAAATCGAAATCGTTCCGCAGGTGGCGTTTCCAATCGTGAACAGATCGGCAACGGTGTACGACCGCAACATGGAGAGATGTTTTTTCCCGGATGGTTCCATTTGGATATCCTGCTCGCCCATGAGGCCATTTGAAAAGTGGTAATATGCGAAGCGCGTCGCCGCAAACAGTTTAGCCCCTGGAGGATCCAATGCGCGAATCCGAACTCTTGGCCCGAATTACGTTTGACCCCGAAAAATGTGGCGGACGGCCTTGCATCCGCGGGATGCGCATCCGAGTCATAGATGTACTCGAGCTTCTCGCCGCCGGAGAAACTCGCGAGGAAATCCTGGCAGAGTATCCATACCTCGAGCCCGATGACGTCGCTGCCAGCCTTCTGTATGCTGCCCGTCAACTCAATCATCCGATTGTCGCAGCATAAGTACCGCGCTTGATTGAATTTGACTCGCGTAACAACTCACTGCCGACACGTCAGACTTAGATGAGGCCAACTAACCCCACCGCGAAGTGAGGCGACATATGGCAACGATTGATCACATGATACTGAACGTCAACGAGGCGTCCTCCAGCGTCGATTTCTACGTCAATGTCCTCGGCTTTGAACTGGAAGGAGAAGACGGTCCTTTTACGGTGATCCGGGTGAACGAAGACTTCACTTTGCTGTTGGCGCCATTCGGCACCGACGGAAATGAGCATCTGGCTTTCGCGCTGTCTCGCGAAGCCTTTGAGAAGGCATTCGCAGTTGTGAAGGCCAGGGGAATCGCCTACGGCGATTCGTACCATTCCGTCGGTAATAACTTGGGTCCCGGTATGGAGTCCGGAGCTAAAGGTCCAGCCCCAACTCTTTACATGAATGATCCGAGTAAGCACCTGATCGAAATCCGCACCTACGAATGACACAACGCCGCGACTTCAAGCCGTGAACGGAAGGGAAGTCCTCATTATTGGCGGCAAGGGCTACTTTGGACGTCTCCTTGCAGAGGACCTTCGAACCCACGCCGGCATTGTGGCGACGATTGGCGGCAGGAGCGGCCCCATCGTGGCCGATCTCCGGGATCGCGATTCGCTGGAAGCCACGCTGCGCCATATTGCCGTGGTGATCTGCGCGGCGGGACCCTATCAAACCATGCCGACGACGCTTCCGGAGTTGTGCATTCGCCGCGGCATTCACTACATCGATCTGTCGGACGATCGAGACTTCGTCAATAAGGTCCGAACTCTTGTTCCAATAGAATCCGATAATCTGCCGGCGATCTGTTCCGGCTGGTCCACCGTGCCGGCCTTATCGGGATTGCTGACTCAGATTGGAATTGCAGGACAACACCGCGTCGATTCCATTCATATCCACATGACAGCTGGAAGTCGTGGCGCGCGCAACCGTGCGACAATCGAGTCCCTGATGCATTCGGTGGGACAGCGCTTCACTTTGTTTCGAGACGGCCAAGCGACGACGGTTCTCGGCGGGTCGGAGCCACGCGCCTTTGTGTTTCCGCCCCCGATTGGAAAACGGAACGGATTCCTCGTGAATGTTCCGGATCTCAACCTGTTTCCGAATTTGTTTCAGGCGCGAACCGTCGAATTCCGCGCCGGGTCGGAATTGTGGATACTGAATGCCGCAGTTTCAGCGCTGGCCCAGGTCGCAAGAACCGGCCTGGTGAAGGACTGGGTCTTTTGTAGCGGATTCATGCGTCAAGCCGCGGCCATGCTCAGTGGTTTGGGTCACGATTGGGGGGCTGTAGGTGTGGAGGTGCATGGTGCTCTGGCGCGAAGAGTCTCGGTAATCGCAGAACAAAACGCACCGCGGATTGCCGTGATGCCGGCGTCTGTCATGACAGCTGCGATTTTATCTGGCGAAGACATTCGTGGATGGGTTTCGCCGGCAAACTGGATCACGCCTGGCAGGCTTCGTGATGAATGCCGAAAGCGGGGGTTTCAATTGATCGTAGAGGAATTGTGAGCCGCCTTCGAAAGGCGGCCATTGCTGCTCTTGCGGCACATCTGATAGCAGGAGCAAGTATGGCGATCATTCTATCGCACGGACTGGAAACGAATGCCGAATTCAACACGAGGTTGAGCTTCATGGTCGATCACCGCGCTCTTTGGAGCTTCGGTTGGCTGACCTGGACAGCCGCGGCTCTTTCGTTCCTTTATTTTTGCGACGCATTCGCGGCGGCGCATGACCTGCACCGGTTTGCGGTTCTGCTGACGGCCGCCGCCGTTGTTGCAGACATTACAGGGCATACGATGGAGATTGCTTTACTTCCGGCGATCGCGGGCCGTGTATTGCGATCCGAAGGCTCCCCGGAACTGTTTCTGTTACTCCATCGAATTGTAGTACTGCTGAGCGGTTATGTTGCGAATACGCTTTATAGTCTCTCCACGCTATTCCTGTCGTGGTCCTCACGCCATTTCTATCCGCGCCGGATACCCGCTGCCGGTCTGGCCGTCGCCTTCGTCGGATTCGGTCTATCGATTGCCGCTTTGGCAGGCTCCACCGCGGGGCTGCTCTGGACAAACGCTGTATTGATTGTGCTGCTACTTCTCTGGCTTGGCCTATTAATTGGGGTCAGACCCCTCGTTCCCCTATTTCCGTCAGGGAAATAGGGGAACGAGGGGTCTGACCCCAATTCAGCTTTCGCGTTTGCCGCGAAGGAGCATGTCGACGGCGTGTTCCATGGACCCTGCGGGCGTGATCTCTCCGGCATTCACAAAGAAGATTTCATCCGCATTGGCGATCGTATTCAAGCGGTGGGCAATGATGACCTTGGTTGTCGTGGGGGGCAGTTTATTAAGAATATTCTGCAGCAGCTGTTCAGTAATCGTGTCGATATTGGCGGTGGCTTCGTCCAGTATCAGCAGCTCAGGATTTCGCAGCGCCGCCCGCATGAACGCGATGAGCTGCTTCTGCCCGAGGCTGATGCTGTCGCCGCTCGATGTGACCTTCGTGTCGAGTCCCTGTTCGAAGCGCACCAGGAGTTCGCCAAGATTGTTCTGCTTCAGAATCGCGATCAGCTGTTCGCTGGTCAGGTCGCGATATCGCGGATTGCCGTACACGATGTTGTCGCGCACCGTTCCTGTAAACAAAAAGGGTTCCTGAAGAATGAATCCAATCTTTTCGGTTCGTTCTTCGGCGGCATACGAACGTATGTCCTTGCCATCCAGCAGGACGACTCCGCCGGCCGGATCGTAAAGCCGGGCCATCAGAGACGCCGTCGTCGTCTTGCCTCCTCCGGTTGGACCAACCAGGGCATAGGTCTTGCCCCGCTCCAGGGCAAAGCTGCTGTTTCTTAAAATGCTCTGACCTTCACGATATCCAAACGTGACGTTCTCAAACGTCAGGACAGCATTGGAGCCGGTCGGCGCTGCGGCAACAACCGGCATATTGGGCTCGAGTGCAAGGACCTCGGAAATCCGATCGACAGCGGCCAGGGCCATCTGAAGTTGAGCCCACATCGCGGCGAGCTGCCGCAGCGGCATGTAAAAGCTATTGATGTACAGCAGGAACCCAATCAGCAACCCGACCCGCAAATCGCCGGTTGCGATCAGATGGATACCGTAGGCAACGACAATAATCTGTGCAAAATTCTGCGACAATCCGTAGATGGGCATGAACACATTGCTGGCCATGCCCGCATCCACGGCGGAGGCAAAGTTCCGCTCATTGGCTTCGCTGAATTTCTTCCGGAAATAATCGGTGCGATTGAACGCGACGATCACCTTGAAGTTGTTCAGGCTCTCCTGGATTTCCGCGCTCATGCTACCGACGGACTGGAGATTTCTCACGTTCTTCCGTTTGACCCAGGGAGAAATCAACTGCGTCACGATCAGGACTCCAAGCGCGGGCAGCAATGCCGCCAGGCCGAGGCGGGGATTCAGGCTCACCAGGAAAATTCCGGCGCCGGTCATCATGAAAAGGTTGCCTGCAAACTGGACCAGTGCCTGCGAGAAAAACTGATTCAACTTGTCGGTGTCGTTATTGATTCTGGAGATGAGGTCGCCCGTCTTGTTCTGGTTGAAGAAGGCGACGGGAAGCGATTGGAGTTTTGTGAAGAGGGCGTTGCGCAGATTGAACAGCACTCTTCGGCCGACACTGCCCATGCGCTGAGTTTGAAAGTAACTGGAGAAGAGCCCGCATACATACACGCCGAGGAGAACCAGCGCCGACAGGACCACACCTTGAAAATCGCGGTTCCGAATGTACACATCGATGGTGTTTCCGATGATCATCGGACCGAGAAGTCCCGAAGTCGACGTGATGATGACGGCAATCAACGCCTGGACGGCGATGCCGTATTCGCCCTCCATGACGGGAAGCAAACGCCGAATCCCCGTCACGACGCTGATCTGAGGGGCCTGATGCGACGCGCTACTGAGTGTGTAGGAGTTCGTAATTGCTTGTGCTGCGCTGCGAGTCATAAATCTGGACGTACTCCGGCGACGTTTCCATCAATTGTTTATGCGTTCCCGACGCCAGGACTTCTCCCTCCATCAGGACGATGATCTGGTCGTAGTCTTCGACCGAACCGATCTTTTGTGTCACCGACAACAGCGTGATTTGCGGAAAATTACTACGGACGTTTTCCAGAATCTTGCGCTCGGTGGTGGTGTCGACGCGTGCCGTGAAATCATCCAGCAGCAGTATTCTCGGATTCAAGGCCAGCGCGCGCGCCAGCATGATGCGCTGTTTCTGGCCTCCGGAGAGACTCGTTCCCCGCTCAGAAACAATGGTATCGAGTTTCTGCGGCAGCGACTGAACAAAGTCCGAAAGTTCCGCGGTCCGAATCGCCTTGTCCAGATCCTGGTCTGTGACGGAGGTATTGAATGCGATGTTTTCCCGCAGCGTGAGATTGAAAAGAATGCTGTCCTGGAAGACAAAGCCTATCTGGCGATGCAGCGTTTCCTTCAGATAAGCATCCACGGGATTGCCGTCGAATTCCACCGTACCGGAATCCGGTTTAATCAATCCAGTAAGCAGATACAAGAGCTGTGTCTTCCCGGCGGCAGTGGGGCCAATCACGGCGGTTCGAGTTCCCGGCATGGCATGTATGGAAACTTCTTTGAGCACCACTTTGTCGCCGTACTTCATGGAGACGTTTCTCAGGACGATGTCCCCAATCAAGGTGGACGTTAAATGGCCGGGGTCCGTTCTGTCCGGCGCTTCGAGAATGCCGGAAATGCGCTGAAACGAAGCGCTGGCCTGCGCCATAACATTGCTCATGAATCCGATGATAATGACGGGGAAAATGATAATTGCCAGATAGCTGTTGAACTGCGTGAAATCGCCCAGGGTCATCGACCCATTGATCACGAAGCGGCCGCCAACAGTCAGGATCAGAAGCGTGGCCACATTCGTTGAAAATACAATGACGGGAATCAGGCTGGCGAAGAGTCTCAGAATGCTGAGGCTGATCTCCTTTGCTTCCATGTTTGCGGCAAGGAACTTCTGATATTCGTATTGCTGCGAATTCAACAGCCGGATCAACGACGAGCCGAGAATGCTCTCGTTGATCACCTTGTTCAGCCAGTCAATCGCTCCCTGGCCCTTCACGAACAGTTTGCGGACTTTTCCAAGCACGTAAGCAAACGTGCCGCCAATGATTGGGAGAATGGCGAGTACGGCAAGGGCAAGCTTCCAGTCGATCAACAGCAGCAGCACTCCGGCTCCCACGATCAGAAAAATGGACGAGATAATCGACGCGATCGCCATCGACACAAACGTCTTGATGGAGTCCACGTCCGAGGTGAGGTTCGTCAGCAGTTTCGCCGGAGTCGCAAACTGGATGTAGGAATGATCCTGATCGGAAATCTTCGCCACCAGCCGGGTCCGCAGATCACGAGCAATGCGTTCGGCGGCATAAGTCTGGACGATATTCTGTAAATAGGCGAGCAGGAAGATGCCGATCGCAATGAAAAAGAACTCGACAAGAATTCTTGAAAGAACAAATCCAGGCTGATCGTAGGTGTCGATGACACCCGCCATGATTTTTGGCACGACCAGATTCAGGCCATTTCCGAGAATCGTCAGCACCACCATCGTGGCGATCCACATACGATATGGTCTCAAGAGACTGAATAGTCCAGGCCCGGCGGGAGCCTTCGGAGTCATGGACGGCTTCATCGGCGCACCGTATTCGCCGCGGCAAATGCTTCCTCGGGAATCGATGGATTGTCCTTGTGCTCCCGGCTGCCGCCGGTGCTCGCGTTTGAAGGGGTTGAGTTCTTTGGAACGAAACTTGTGGTGACGTGAAGCACAAGGAAGTAGAGGAAGTACTTCAAATCGAACGCATATGCGAGTTTCCCGGAAAGGTTCACGATCTGGAAGCTCCAGGTGAGAGTAAACGACAGCACATTCAGTACCACGACCGCTGTAAGGAACCCCCTACGGGAACTGAGCCAGCTGAAAAACGAACCTCGCCGTTCTTCGACACTTCGCAATGCTGGAATTCGCGCCGCTATCTTTTCGAGTGAGAATACATACCAGCTGAAATAGTGAAAAATTACCAGGTACGTGAAGAATAGTGGGGCGATCCAGCCATGCCAGCGCAGGAGTCTCATGGCGGTCATTGCCGCCAAAGTGAGAAAAGCTGCGGGAAAAGCGTACCGCAAGCCTGGCCGGTTTGCGAACAGCCGTCGCGGGCGTTCAATAAAGGCCATCCCCGTCAGTATCGCGGCAAGTGCACACCACACAACATCAACCGCGGATTGCACAGCCTTATCGCGGGGAACGGCCAGGCTCACAATGACCAGCGCCATGATTGCAATAACCACCGCACGTCCGGAGGAATCAAAAATGCGGCCGCGAAAGCGAAATCCGGTGCGGCGTTCATGGTAGATATAGATCTCGTCTCGAAAGGCATGAAACACAAAGTAGAGATAGATCCATGTGGTGATGGGCGTCTGGCTGTGACCGATCGCGATGACAGCCGCAGTCAGCAGCAGAGAGCCGAACAGAAGCCGGGATTTCAGATCGGCTCGGCTGATCCTATTGAGGTTAAATGCCAGGCCCAGCAGTACGTGCGGCCATCCCAGGGCGACCACCAGCACATCGAATCCTACTCTGCCCCAGAGATGCGCGGCAAACGCAAGGCTTCCGACCGTCAGCGCATAAGTAAGAAAGAAGCCCAGGAATCGAGGGCGCGGTACGACTGCTTCCTGCGCCGTTGCGGAAACGTTCACGATCTCGCGGTAGCCCTCCTTTGACGACGAACTCCAATATGCGCCTTGCAGAATATCACTCACTCTGTTTTCGCCGGATGAATATCCGTCGGTATCCGCCTGCGATCAGGGCGGCGATGTCGGCAAGAGTGCGCGGCAGTTTCAACCCGCCGGGATATGCCAGATAGCGCGGTTCCCATTCCGGACTGAATTTCTCCTTGAACCCGCGAAGGCCCTGAAAATTGTAGAGAGATTCCCCATGCTCGTACAGGAAGATTCCCACCCTCGTCCACAACGGCGCGACCGGCGATTGCTCGAATCCGGACATGGGCGCCATTCCAAGAGAGAACGAACGGTAGCCGTTGCTCTTGCCCCAGGCCATGATGTGGATGAATAAGGCTTCCATGACGTCTCTGGGCGCGTCGATGTGAAAGCGCATGAGATCGACGGAGAGTTCCTCTTTGCCGGGTCCTTCCAGCAGAGTCGCGAAGGCTTGAATCCGGCCGTGCCGCTCAATCACCGCGGCAGGAAATCGCGCGATATAGTCCGGGTCAAAGAAGCCCAGAGAAAACCCCTTTTCAGAACCCGCTCTCCGGGCCAACCAATCATCGGACACCGCTTGGAGTTCAGTCATGACTGTCGGCACCTCTTCGACCGGCAGCAGTTGGAAATTCCCACCATCCCTTTCGAGCCGTCGAACCGTCTGCCGGAACCGGGATCCCGCGCTGCCTTCCAAACTGAAACGACGAAGGTCCACGCGGCCTTCCTCACCCAACTTCACAAACGTCAGGCCGAAATCCGCGTAGTGATGCAGGTAGTCTTTGCTCACTTCGTAGAACACCGGTGTGCCACCGAAGTCGTCGCACCTTTCCAGGAATAGCCGGATCAATTCCGCCGTTTTTTCCTGCGGTCCCACCGGGTCGCCAAGTGCAACCCAGGTGCGCCCATGCACGCCATACATGACGAAGCCCTCGCGCCGTTCATCGAAGAGGATCGATTTATCGCGGAGGTACACCAGGTAGGAACGTGTCGATCCCTGCGCTGCGATGATGGCCCCGGCTGTGTCCAGATCCGCGTCTGCCGGCGGCTCGGCTTCATGCGGAGCAAGACCGAGCAACCGCGCTAGAGCGAAAAGCAGCACGATCGTCGCCGCTCCAACCGATCCGCGAAGAAAACGGGACGCTTCGGCGTTTCGCTGAAACTGCCACCAGAGATCGTTCGAGTATTCGACATGCTTGAATGCGAACATGCCCAGCCATATCGACGCCGCCACTGCCGCCACCACGGCGGCGATCCACGAGGGTGAGAATCGCGTGGAAAAAAACGCCGCCCTCCGATCGAACGCCGGTCTGGCGCGGTGAAGCAGCACAAGGAAGCCCGCCAGGAATATGGCCTGTTCAAGACCTCCACCTTTGAGCAGCGATGCTGCAATTCCCACCGTCATCGCAACGACCGTGAAATAGTAGGCGGCATCCAGCCGTCTGGACAGTCCATGAGACAGAAGAAGCAGCGCCGCTCCCGCCGCGCTTGCCACGACATGAGACGTTTCAATAATGGCCAGCGGAAACACTCGATAGAGCAATGACAGCCGGTTCGGAACCACTGGAGTGGCGCCAGAGAAAAGAAGCACAACTCCGCCGATAAAAGTGAAAATCGCCAAAACTATCGGCGCCAGCCGCTCCGTGAGCCAGCCGAGATATGCCGTTACCTTTGCGGCGTGTTTCCGTCTGAGACGAACCTCATCGCCAACCAGCATCACGAGCGCGATGGCGAGCGGCGCAAGGTAATAAATGGCGCGGAAAATGACCAGCGCGGGTACAAGTTCCTCCGACGTGAAGTAGGAATTCAGCAGCAGAACCATCAACCCTTCGAATACTCCGACGCCGCCGGGAATGTGGCTGGCCAGAGCGAGAATCTGCGCCCCCAGGAATGCGCCCAACACCGCCAGAAACGGCGCCTGGTTCCGGGGCAGAAGCACATAGAGCACGGCTGCTGCCAGGAGCCAATCCACAGTCGATAATGCGAGTTGCACCAGCGCAAGCCGCGTTGACGGTAGCGGCAGGTTAAAGTTTCTGATGCGAAAGGGTTCGCGGCGTATCGCGGATGCAGCGACATAACCCACGCTCAGTGCGGCGAGAATCCATCCCGCCGGCCTGATGAAAGCCGTCACCGTCAACTCGGGGGAACTCGGCAACGGGCCAAGAGCCAGACTCAATCCGCCGAGGGCCAGCAGTCCGATCCAGAACGTCACCGCATTCGAGAATACGATCCTGGAAAGCTCTTCGGCGTTGATGCCCCAACGCGTATAGAACCGATACCGCACTGAAGCGCCCGCCAATACATTGAATCCGACATTGTTGCCGATAGCGTAAGCGATGAACGAGGCGAAGGCGACACGCACACGCGGAAGTCTTCTTCCGATGTATGCGAAGGCGATGAAATCGTACCCCGTTAGAACCGCATAGTTCATGGCCGTGAGCAAGGCGGCGGCGAACAGTTGCGACGGCGGCGTGTTTAATGCGTCCGACGAAAGGGATCGCCATGTGACGGTGTGCAGCTGGCGCCGAAGCACTTCGAGGGCGGCAACGAACATTAGAAGGCCGGCAACCGCCGGAAGCGCACGCCGAATCCGTTCCTGTATGGCGCTCATCGTGGTTGATTCTGCCTCACCCACTGGATCGCTTCCAAAAGACGCTGGTCGAATTCTGCGCTGTTGCCGCTGAAACGATGATCGGAAGCCTTCACGATCCAGAGCTTCTTGGGTTCGTTTGCCATCTGGAGGAGTTTCTGTGCCTCTGCCAATGGCACAAATTCATCCTCGGTGGAATGGATTGCAGCAAGCGGAACAGGGGCCACCTTGCCGACAATTGCGGCGACACTGAACGTCGGCTCATTCGGCACAGCATGCGTTATATAGATGATGGAATCTTTCAAACGCCATCCGAGTTCGTTCATGTCGGGAAGTCCGAGACCGATTACGCCTTCAATAGACGGCTTTGTCATCGGATCGGTGGCGGCAAGCACGGAAAGCCCGGCGCCTTCGGATACTCCAATCAGGATCGGCTTGTCACTGGAACCGCGCGCCGCATAACTGGCAAGCAGGCGATAATCGCCCGGTTCGTCCTGTGTCCTCAACGTCGAAGTGCCCGACGTGAAACTTTCCAGATACGCCTTCACATCGAAGCCAACGACAAAGAATCCCCGGGCTGAGAGCAACTCCGCAACATGCGGCGCGAGATGGACCCAGCCCCCATCGCCACTCGAAACGATGACTGGAATTCCCGCGCCACGAGAGCCGTAGACGCGGATGGATTGCGCGTGGCCACGAATCACAACGGTATCGGCATGTGGCGCCGGCGCGCGTTGACTCCAGCTCGGGCCAGTCACCGCGACTGTGACCAACAAGAAGCCAAGAATCCATTTCATAGTTGCAATGCGAGATTGTCACACCCGCAGCAAAATGGAAAGCGGGTGGGTGGCCCCGAGGGCCGGGTGAGGGGTCAAAAACTTCCCCTCCCCGTTCTCCGTGTCAGTTTCCCCCAGCCGAGGGCGGCTTCGCTTTTCAACTGATTCAATCGAAGAACCTTGCTGAGGACTGCGACAATTCCAAGCCATGCCAGCGAAGCAACGCTCACCACGCCGATCTCAGTCAGCCAATAATACTTCGCAGGCTCGATGTGTCCGATGATGACCCACGCGCCCGCCCAGGCTGCGAAACATGCAATCGCCGCGCGGCCAATTTCGAACCAGCGGCCCCGATCGAGTTGCAGCATGCCCTTCCACCGAAGCAGCACACCCAGGCTGACCATCTGGAGCAGAATAGCGGCGTTGGAAGCCCATGCCAGTCCGACTATTCCGAACCATTCTTGAAAATAATAGTAAATCGGAATGGAGAAGGCCGTGACCAGTGTGCTTTGAACCATCGGTGCAAACGTGTTGCCCGTGGCATAGAATGCGCGCGAGTAAATACCCTGTCCAATCCAGAACGCCAGCGAAAGCATGAATATGGAAAAGTAGATGGAGGTATGCCGGGCGTCCTCCGCACTGAAATGGCCGCGCTGGAATGCGAGGCGAACCACCGGCAATGCGATCGCCTCCAGCAGGCTCACGGCGAAAATTCCCGCCAGTACCGATCGCGTTACCGATCGATCCACGGTTTCGCGGAACAATGTCCAGTTTCCCTCGTTGAAGATCTTGCTGAAAAACGGCATGGCGGCCTGACCAATCGCCTGGCCGAGCACGGCGATTGGCACCGCAGTCAGCCGCTTCGCGTAGTTGAGGAGAGTTATTGTTCCTTCCGGACCGTCTGCAAATCTGCGGATGAGCCAGTCATCGGCGGTGACGATGCTGACGCCGAGCATCAGTGGAATCGTGGTGCGGAGCCAGCGCCTGAAATGCGGATTGCCGAGATCCAGCGCCGGACGATAACGAAGTCCAAGCTTCGACGCTGCGATCCACGGAAGTAGAAATGGTCCCAGAATGGCGCCGGCCATCGTGCCTATCGCCAGGCTCGTCACTCCCAGCCGATTGCCGAGGAGCATAGCTCCCCCTAGTGTCCCCAGGTTGTAGATCAGGGGCGTAATGGCCGGAATCGTGAACGACCCGCGGGTATACAGGACGGCGGAAAGCAATCCGCCCAGGCAGAAAAAGAGCGGACCTGGAATCAGAATGCGCGTCATCAGAGTGCATTCGGCCAGTTGCTGCGCTGTGAAATGTGGCTGATACCAAAGCAGTATTTCTGGAGCGAATACTTCGCACAACACCGTTCCGGCGATCAGAATCAGGCCCATGAACGTCGCAACTATCGACAGGACCCGATATCCCTCCTCCTCCTCGCCCTTTTCCAGAAGCGATCCCAGAATGGGAATGAACGTGATCGCCAGCGCGCCGCCGGCCACCAGGTAATTCAACAGATCGGGAATGGTGAATGCCACAACATAGGCATCGGTGTGACCCTGCGCACCAAAGGCCCAGGCAATGTACATTTCCCGGACAAAGCCGATGACGCGGGATGCCAGCACGCTGAACATGATCAACATGGCGGCTCCGCGGAACTGATTGAGCCGCAGCGTGCCTGGCAAAGGGTCCGACATTCCGGATGATTCTAACAGACCGGCCATTTATGACGGACTGCGTGGACTCCTGCAATAAAATTCCGGGACGAGCCCCGAATTAATTTAATTCGGGGCTCGTCCCGGAATTTCCGAAGAACTCCGCGGCTGTGGGATAATCCGCCCAATTTCATGCGACTCGTAGCCTTATTCCTCATGCTTGTTTTCCAGGGAGCAGGAGCAAAGACCGGTGTTGTTACCGGCCGCTTGTTGAATAATTCCGGAGCTTCTCTGGCCAATGTGCGAATCGCCCTGTCTCCGGTGGCTGACGGTACAGAGCTGACAGGCATCACGCAGACAGATGCCACCGGCCGTTATCGGATCGAGAATGTTCCTCCTGGCGAGTACTACGTCGTTGCGGGAATTGTGGAGTCGCCGACCTACTTCCCGGGCGTTGCTGCACGCGCTTCCGCAACACGAGTCGCTGTGAATGCGGGATCGGCGGTCAACGTTCCGGAATTCCGCTTGTCTGGTGTGACGCTCCGGGGACGCCTCGTTCAAGAGCAGCCGCCTGGCGGTCCGGTCATGGCTCCGGTGTCCATCAGACTGGACCGCTTGAACTCACCAGTGTCATTCAGCTTAATCGGCCCTCCGACAATTGGTTCTTTTGAGTTTTCAGGTCTTACGGCTGGTGAATATCGGATGAACTTTATCGGCAACCTGGTGCTGCCATCCATGCAGGTATCAATTGCCTCAACTGATATCGACGATTTTCAGGTGCCGGTTCCGCTGTCTGCGCTGGTTGCGGCGATTGAAGGAGACTTGCGGGTCGAGGGAGGCGCCCCCGGGCCTCCGGCCACTCTTACCCTGAAGGATACGAAGGGGAAGTACAACGCCTCGACTATCCGCGGCGAGACATTCTCGGTGCGGCGTATTCCTTTGGGTGAGTACACGGTTACCGTTTCAGGACTTCCGGATGCATACATACTGAAGACCATCACCGCGGGCAGCGCGAATCTTTCTGGCGAAACGTTGACGCTCACACCGGCTCCGACACCGCGGCTGGTAATTAACGTCGGGATCGACCAGTCCGCGTTCCTCCGTGTTTCAGGACGCATTACGAATCGTGAAGACTACAAACTTCCCACCTCGATCGAGCTCAGCGGCGTGAATCTCGGGAGTTCCATAACGTCCGATATTCGACCCGATGGCTCTTTTGACTTTCAGATGTTGCTTCCCGGAACCTACACCGTTCGGCTGACACCGGATATCAGTAACAACAGCCGGAAAGTTGTCGTGGATAACCAAACCGCACCGAACCTCGAGATCCCGTTACGCGTTCCCAACACTCGGAAGATTACCGGGGTCATCGCCGGGGTCCCACCACAGCCGGTGAATGGTGATGCCATCACATGGGTTCCCCTTCTGCAAAGAACTGGACAAGGAAACGCACCGCCTAGCATCCGTGGGATTCTTGGTCCGAACGGTTTCTTCGAGTTCGGAAATGTAGCGCCCGGTTCCTATCAAATCGTTCTGATGCGAACCTGCGCGGGCTGCGATGTAACCATAATCATGATGGATACTGCTGTTCCCGTTGTTGTCGAAGACAAAGACATCAGCGGAGTCCAACTCTTTGGCCGATGAATTCCGGGACGAGCCCGAATTAATTTTAATTCGGGGCTCGTCCCGGAATTTTACCAAACATAAGGGATAAGGCGATGACGTACCCTTCGCGTGTATTCGATGTATCCGGGAAGATCTCTGCGCAGGATTCTTTCCTCATCCAGAAGACGCCACGCAAGGATAAGTGAGAATGGAATGACGAGCAGCGTCCACCACCATGCTCCCAGAGCGAGTGGCATGGCGATGATCAGCCAGAAGGCGCCCGCGTACATCGGGTGGCGCACATGCGCATATGGACCGGTGTCGATCACTTTCTGGTCCTTTTCGACCCTGATGTTGGAGGCTGCATAGCTATTGACCTTGATGACCCAAAAGATAAACAGGTATGAAGCCACGATGAGCGCATTGCCCAGCATCGTCACGCTCGAAGGCACCGGCGACCAGCCATAGCGATGATCGAGCGCAGACAGAAAGATGAGAGCGAAAAATGAAAGAAGTATCAGCGAGATGATTATTTTTTGGGACCACTCCTTCTCGTACCGGGGCCCGGCCTTGAGCCTGCGTTCCAGGAGCGGCTTATCGTAAAGCGCAAGATAGATGGTGAAGGCTGTGGTCGCTGCCGCAAAAACCGCAAGAAACAACCAGCCCTGCCAATACCGGAATGTGCCGGCCGGTCCAAAGATGAGAGCGATGAACAATAGTGTTCCCAATATTCCACGAACGGTTGCTTGCCGGTACAACGGGTCCATACAGAAACACTACACCCGTGTTCCATGGCAGTCGAGGTTCGCAGGTTTCCGCTCGCTATGTTGCGCTCGTCTATACCGGTATTGCAAAAATGTGCTGAGAAACGGGTAGGAACGTGTCTTCCATATTCAGTATTATCGACACATGACGCGAATGATCCTGCTGCTTTTAAGCCTCGCACAAATCGTGCCTCCGGCCCCGCTCGAGACGAGCTTTCATATGGTGTCGTACGCAGAAGTGTCTGTGGCCTCGCGCGATCGTGCGATTACAGCATTCAAGGGTTACACGCAGGAGAGTCGCTCGATCGATGGCTTCATTCGAACCGAGATGTTCGAACAAACGGGACGTCCCGCGCATTTTCTGTTCATCGAAACCTGGAGAGATCAAAAATCGTATGATGCGCGAGGTTCATCAGCTCAGAAGCGCCTTGCGGACCTTCTTGAACCGATACGCGTCAGCAATTACGATCAGCGGCCGTATAAGACCATGACGTCTGCAAGTCCGAAGCGGGCGTCAGATCGCCAAACGGTTTATGTCATTGCACACGTGGACGTGTCCAATGATCCGGCGGTGCCGGGCCTGCTCCAGCGCCTGGCGGAGGCCAGCCGAAAGGAACAGGGCAATCTTCGATTCGACGTTCTCCAGCACACCATGCGCGCGAATCATTTTACGGTGATCGAAGCCTGGGAAAACGAAAAGGCCCGCGAGACCCATGCCACTTCGGCCCATGCCCGCCAGTATCGCGACAGCCTCGCGCCATTTCTCGGCAGCCCGCTTGACGAACGCGTGTACACCGCTGTCGGGATTCCTTGATTCGGGGCAGATCCAGGCCGATCCAGCTCCAGCCGATTCGCCGGGGCTGCCAGTTCCCGCGATGGCCCTCAACGCAAGCCGGAAGAACGAATCGTTTGATCCGCAAGACTCCGGCAGCAAATCGGCCGACATGTGTACCGATCCTGAGGCTAAGCGAAGAGCCGGAATGCCCGGCCTGTCGAGGTACGATACGTTGAAAAACCTCTTCGATCGAGCGTCACGATCTCGGAAATCCCTAACGCTTCCGCCAGCAATACCAGCGTTGCGTCTGCGAAATCCATGGGAGTATCGGAGTACTTAGCCATCAGTTCGACGGCGACTGCGAGTTGGGGTGGTTGAGTGAAGTCGGCGATTTGAATCCGTGATGCCAGGAGGAGTTTGACGAAGGCGCTCGGGCCGTTTGCGGTCTCCGAGACAAAGTACATGACCTCCCCGATAACGGTGCTCGTGGTTGCGAGTTGACCCCTAAAGCCATCGATTGCCGCTGATATGGATTCGTGCGCCGGATCCCGGCGATTGAGGTAAGCGATGAAAGGCCCCGTGTCGATCAAGCGGGTTTTCATCGCCAGTTGCGGGCTTTGATCCGGCGGCGCTGTGCATCCCGGGGCTCCGGCAAATCCAAGATACCTTTCAAATGACCGATGCGCTGACCCATGGGGTGTTCTTCAAGGCCCGACTTGATGAATGAGCGGACAAGCTCTGACCGTGTCTTGCCATGAGCTTTTGCCCTCCGCGTCAAGGCTTCGTCCTGCGCTTTGTCCAGCCGGATCGTCAGTGTCTTATCCATGCGCACATTGTAACACAGACGTAAGACATACCGCCGATAGCATCCCATTTGTGAACGGGATGTGGATATCGCCTTTATCCAGGCGTTAGTCAACCGTGTCCAGGAGGCAGCATGTGGTTCGCGCCTGCATTCAACTCTTTTCCATCCGCCAGAATTATGGTGTCAGGAGGCGCCATTCAAAGAATTCGCAATGGCAAATTGAATTGAGGTTGTCGCTGGCCTGTCTGAAATTCCTCAAAACCTGGAAGACGGGCCCCGTGTTATATTCCGCTCTTTAAACCGTCGACTCGGCAAATCTGTCGGAGGCACTATGAGCGATTGCCTTTGCAACAATAGGATGCGGCCTGGAGAGACTATCCGTTCCCGCCGCGAGTTCCTTTCCCGCTGTGGTATGGGGCTGGGTTTTCTCGGCCTGACAAGCCTGCTGTCCGACGAACTCCTCGCACAGCTCAAAACGACGCATTTCCCGGCCAAGGCGAAGCATGTGATTCATATCTTCGCGCAGGGTGCTCCGTCGCAGGTGGATACCTGGGACCCGAAACCGGAACTGACACGCTTCAACGACCAGTCGTTGCCTGGACTCAATGGCGTGGCGATGGCGTCGCCATTCAAGTTTGCCAGGTACGGCAAATCCGGAATCGAAGTCAGCGAAGTGTTTTCCGCGATTGCCAAACACGTGGACGACCTGACCGTCATCCGTTCGATGCAGACCGACATTCCCGCCCATGATGTGGCGACAGTCATGATGAATACCGGCTCGCTGCGTACGGCCAAGCCAAGCCTCGGCGCCTGGGCGCTCTATGGACTTGGCAGTGCGAATGAGAACATGCCCGGCTACATTTCGCTGCGGCCCAATGGCGGCACTCCTCCCGGCGGCGCATTGAACTGGGGCTCGGCTTTTCTGCCGGGCGATTTGCAGGCGACGAGCATCAACACGTCTGCGCCCACGGTCGAGGGGATGATTCAGAATATCCACAACGAATATTTCAACGACAAGGAGCAGCGGCGCGAACTCGATCTGGTGCAGAAGTTGAACGGCATCCACAGCAGCAACCTGCAGCAGGACCCGCAACTCGAAGCCCGCATCAAGTCGTTTGAGATGGCGTATCGCATGCAGATCGAGGCCACTGACGCGTTCGACATCTCCAAGGAACCTCAGAATGTGCATACGCTGTACGGCGACACGCCGCAGGGGCGTCAGTTGATGATCGCGCGGCGGCTCGTCGAGCGCGGTGTGCGGTTTGTGCAGGTCTGGGCCGGTGGCTGGGACCATCATCAGGACATCGAAGACCGGCTGCCGGACAGCGCTGCTGAAATTGATACTCCGGCAGCCGGCCTGCTTACCGACTTGAAGCAGCGCGGCCTGCTCGACAGCACACTGGTCATCTGGGGCGGCGAATTTGGCCGCACGGTGACGAAGGACCGCAACGGCAACGACAATCCGGGCCGCGATCACAATAACAAGGCGTTCAGCCTGTGGCTTGCGGGCGGCGGTGTGAAGGGCGGCACGGTTTATGGTGCGACCGACGAGTTCGGCGCGAAGGCCGTCGAGAACAAGGTTCACATCCACGACCTGCACGCCACGATTCTGCAGTTGCTTGGCTTCGATCACACGAAATTGACGTATCGCTACAACGGCCGGGATTTCCGGCTGACGGACAATTTCGGCGAGGTCGTGAAGGGGATCCTGGCATGAAGGTTTTCCTGTTCCACTGTAGGCGCGGTCTATGACCGCGCGTTTTTCAAAATCGATCCGGACAACCGCGCGGTCACAGACCGCGCCTAGAGTTGGAAGGACGGCACTGGCTCCAGTTGTTTGGATTTTCGCTGCAATCTGCTGTCTTGCGCTCGGAACCTCCGTCCTTCCGCAGTCCAGCAGCAACACAAAGCCGCAGACGCTGAGTAAGGATCAGCTCGAATTCTTCGAAACCAAGGTTCGTCCGATCTTTGTCGACAATTGCTATAAGTGCCACAGTCCATCCAAAGGTACACCCATGGCAGGGTTGGAACTGGATTGGAAAGGCGGTTGGGAAAAAGGCGGTACCGACGGCCCGGTCATCGTTCCCGGTAACCCCGATAAGAGCCTGCTCATCCAGGCGATTCGTTATACCGACAACAGTCTGCAGATGCCGCCTGACGGCAAGCTTGCGAGCGCGGAAGTCGATGACCTTGTCAAATGGGTACGTATGGGTGCGCCCGACCCGCGCACGGCACGACCTGCGGCAGATGCCGTGTCTTACGGCGGGAACGGCAAGAAGCACTGGGCATTCCAACCCATCGCGAATCCGGCGCCGCCCGTGGTGAAAAACAAAGCGTGGGTGAAGAACGATATTGACCGCTTCGTCCTGGCGAAACTCGAAGCGAACGGCATGACGGCCAACGATAGCGCGGACAAGCGCACGCTCATCCGCCGCGCGTATTACGATCTTATTGGTTTGCCGCCCACACCGGAGCAGGTGAGCGCGTTCCTGTCCGACAATTCGCCGAATGCTTTCGAAAAGGTCGTGGATACTTTGCTCGCGTCTCCGCGCTATGGCGAGCGCTGGGGCCGTCATTGGCTGGATGTCGCTCGTTACTCCGATACGAAGGGCCAGTTCGTCCGGCAGCGCGAGAGTTCGGTATATCCATATGCATGGACCTATCGCGACTATGTGATCAAAGCGTTCAACAACGACCTGCCGTATGACCAGTTCATTCGCGAGCAGCTGGCGGCCGACCGTATGCCATCTGCGAATGGCGCAAAGAATCCGGCTTCGCTGGCCGCTCTGGGCTTTCTCACTCTCGGCGACCATTTCAGCGGCAACCAAAGCGACATCATCAACGACAGGATTGACGTCACATCGAAGGCGTTCCTTGGTCTCACGGTAACCTGCGCGCGCTGCCACGATCACAAGTTCGATCCCATTCCCACGGCCGACTACTACTCGCTCTATGGCATCTTCGCGAGTTCTATCGAGCCGGCCGACAAGCCGGAGATCGCGCCGCCGAACGCCGCACACGCGGATTATCTGGTGAAACGCCGTGCAATGGACGAACGCCTGAAAACTATGGTCGAGCAGAATATGAAGGATGTGTTCGGCGATTATAGACGGCTGGGCGGAGTCTATCTCATGGCAACGCAGACGCCGGAAAACCAGCGCGGGGCCTTCCTCGCGAAATATGGCGCAACCCCCACCCCCGCGGTGATGCAAAACTGGGTTCAATTCACCCGCGGCGGAAACCGGGGTACCGTTGCGATCTTCGGCGTATGGAATGCCCTGGCACGCATTCCTGCGGCCCGATTCGATGTTCAGGCGCCGAAGGTGCTCGTGAACCAGTATGAAAAGGAGCGCGCGGCCGTGCTGAGTCCGGTGGTGTTGCAGGCCTTCAAGGGCAAGACGCCGCAAACCCTGGGAGACGTCGCCAATATCTACGGCAAATTGTTCTCAAGGACGGATCCCGAATGGGAAGCAACGCTGGCCAATGTATTCGGCGACGCGGTGTTCCGTTTCCTGCCGCAACGGGCACGCAATCAGTTTATTCAACTGCGGGAACAGAGCGACATGCTCGACCTTGTGGACTCCGGTGCGCCGGTCCGCGCCCCGGTATTGGTGGACGGCCCGAAGCCGGCGGACTCTCCGATTTTGATCCGTGGCCAGGCCGAGACCCCGGGCCAGATCGTGCCGCGCCGTTTCCTGGAAGTACTTTCAGCGCAAAACCGTCCGCGCTTCAAAGAGGGGAGCGGAAGGCTCGAACTTGCGAATGCCATTGCCAGCAAGACCAATCCGCTCACCGCGCGCGTGATGGTCAACCGTGTCTGGCAGCATCATTTCGGTGATGGCTTTGTCAGCACTCCCGATGATCTTGGCAATCAGTCCGCGCCCCCGAGCCATCCGGAATTGCTGGATTGGCTGGCGACCCGATTCATGGCCGATGGCTGGTCTGTGAAAAAACTGCACAAGCTGATTTTGCTTTCCGCGACTTGGCAGCAGAGCAGCCGGAACAACGAGCAATTCGCGGAGAAGGACCCGTTCAATCATCTGCTCTGGCGTGCAAACGTACGACGTCTTGAATTTGAACCCATGCGCGATTCTATTCTCAGCATTGGCGGCGGGTTGGATTTGACGGTGGGCGGGCATCCCGTGGATCTCTCCGGGGGAACGCGCGTTCCGCAGGGGCGCGGCGGCGCTGCCGCGGCTGCGAATCTTGCGAACGCCGGTATCCAGCTTTCAACGGCGCTTCGACGTTCGGTGTACGGCTACGTGGATCGCGGCGACCTTGTGGAGGTATTGAACACTTTCGATTTTCCAAGCCCGGGCACTCCGATGGGCAAGCGCTATGAAACCATCGTGCCGCAACAGGCGCTCTTCCTGATGAACAGCCCGCTGGTAATTGAACAGGTCCGGAACGTCGTGAACCGGGAGGCCTTTCAAAACGCCGCTTCCGACGATGTCCGGATCCGGTACCTGTATGAATTGTTCTTCCAGCGTCCGCCAATCGATCCGGAAATCCGCGCGGGTCAGGAATTCGTCGCGGCCTATCAAGCCGGGAATGCCGCTCCTGCAGCGCCGGCGCCACCTGCACGCGGCGCGCGCGGCGCGAATGCGGGAGCAGCCGCAGGCCAGCGTGCCCAGGCCCAGGGTCGAGGCCGCGGTGCCGCCGCAGCGGTGCCCCGCATTCCGCTGTCCGGCTGGCAGGAATATGCTCACGCGCTTCTTCTCACCAACGAAGCCAGTTTTGTGAATTGATCGCCAGGCTTCCTTGCGGATACTATGCCGGACATGAGCAACGTGCGGACCGCAGTGATGGTACTTCTGGCGGCGCTCCAGTCTGCCACCGGTGCACCGCAAGCTACGAACGCCGCCATTCGTGTGACGGTCCGGACGCCCCGCACAATGCAGCCGATGGCAGGAGTGCAGGTCAGCCTGCTGAGAACACCATTGCCAGATCCGAACCAGCCAGCATCACCGGCCGTCAATGGAACCGGAAATCCTGACCTTCAAAACTACAGTGGCGACCTGTTGGCTTATCTGACGAACCTGGCGCAGCTCCGCGGTGCTGCAACATCATCAACATCAACAATAGTGTTAACAATCTGTGGCTATAGCGGCGGATGTACGCAAACTTCGGTGCCGTCGTTACCGAGTCCTGTCACGGGTGTCACAGATGCGAATGGAGTGGTGGAATTCAACAATCTGCCGCTCGCTCGCTACTCGATTGCAGCCCAGCGCGATGGGTTTGTGAGCACCACTGGAATAGCGTCGCCATCGTCGTCCGACGTCATCGTCGATTCTCAGAACCTGAACCATGAGGTTTCGCTCTTCCTGGGTCTGGGCGCTTCCATCAGCGGCCGAGTTCACAATACCAGTGGCGCGCCATTGGCGAACGCAACCATTGAAGCGGGGACGCTGGGATACCGTGACGGACACCGCACACTGATCACTGCGGCGAAAACTCAAACCGATTCCAACGGGAACTACCGCATTTCTTTGCTCAAGCAGGGTGAGTATTTGATACGTGAGACCGCTCCTCTGTGGAAGGGCGTCGGTACGTTGTTTCCCGGCACTTTGGATGTCGACAAAGCGTCAACTATTGCGATTCAGGGAGGCGGAGAAGTTGTCGGAATTGATTTCGACATCCCGGATGCGCCGACATTCAAAATTTCAGGAATCGTCCCCAATGCACCGGCACGAACGCTTCCGAACGGTCAAGTGGACCACACGGTTCCAACACTGATATACGTTCCGCGAGATCGGAGCTATCCCGATTCTTCTCTGCCGCCGTCTGTTCAAAATGCGAAACCAGGCCCAAATGGAGAGTTTGAAATCGATGGCATTCCCGTGGGATCGTGGGATGTGTATGCGATGGTACCGAGGGTGAACGTTGCAAATGTTTCCCGAGACTTTACGGGAAGAACTCATGTGGATATCGTGGATCGGGATATTACCGGTGTGAGCATCACGCTGGGGTCCGCCGATATCGCAGGGCGAGTGGTTCAAATCGGGGCTCCCGCGAACGCGGCAGGTGGGATCCCATATCTGGGGATATCGCTCGTCGCTCTGGATAATGTGACGTCTGCGCTTCCAACCCACTTGTCTTCAAGGAGAATACCGGGCGCGAACGAGGAATTTTCATTTCAGTCCGTTCGTCCCGGCAGGTACAGTCTGCGCATTTCCGGGCTGCCTGCGGGATTTTACGTATCGGATATCCGTCTCGGAGCCGCAAGCATTTACGATGACGGAATCATAAATGTCGAGACAGATTCGCCCGGGCCCGTTGAAGTCCGGCTCCGTGAAGGATCCGCAACGATTGAGGGCATCATCAAAGGATTAGATGCGAATGCAGCAACCACTCTTGCTGCGGGAGTCCGCGCGGCACTGGTGCCGGCGTCGTTGGCGCGACGGCAGAATTTGACGCTTTATCAAAGTTCGCTGGTGCCGGCTTCTGCGTCGTTTTTCTTCAACAGCGTGCCCCCGGGCGAGTACAAGATTTTTGCCTGGAAGAACCCTCCACCGGACAGCGCGGAAATGAATGCAGAGTTTGTCGCGAAGTATGAGGATCAGGGCGTGACGGTGACGGTTACGGCAGGTCAAGCCAAGGTGGTGCAGGTGAATTTGATTCCTTAGATGCCGCCGTAGACCACCGAAGAGAAGCCGCAGACCCGCTATTTCCGCGCCTTCCGTTGTTGAACGATCGTTCTGGCATTCGACTCCACCCAGATTTTCACGTCGTCGGCAATCTGGCTGGCGCACTCTCCCCAACCGCCACTCTCCGCGTTGTACGTGCCCGAGAGTTCTTTCTGGAATCCATGACAAGCACTATCCGCTTGTCTTTCGCCAGGCGCTTCCGGATATCTCTGATGGAATCCCCAACGCCCTTGCTCGTATCGACAAATCCATTTCGGATTGGCGCTGTCAGGTAAATGGAGATTTTTTCCGTCTGTGAAGGAAGGGCGGCTCTCTTAAAGAAGGAT
>Ga0134122_10000250_pt1 | contig 34125 bp, 28 predicted proteins | sample KB302_FD_96461 | JGI IMG/M metagenome (GOLD analysis project Ga0134122, IMG submission 96461) | Terrestrial soil microbial communities without Nitrogen fertilizer from Kellogg Biological Station, Michigan, USA - KB3-0-2 | ecosystem: Environmental > Terrestrial > Soil > Unclassified ...
CCCGACCGAACAGATGCGCGGTTGGCCGGCACTGGCCGATGCGATCGACGAAAAGCGCCGCGAGACCGGCGCGGCATGGGTCGCGACGTCGAGCTACGCGACCACGGGACAACTTGCCTTCGCTCTTAAAGACCGAAGCGAAGTGGTGCAGCTCGACCAGCGGCTTCGCTACATTTTCCTGCCGCCCTTGCCGCAAGTTCTTTTGGTCAAGCCGGCGCTTTATGTCGAACTCGACCGCCGTGTTGATCTGCCGCTTCTCAGGGCAAAATTCCGTAGCGTTGTCGCGGTCGGGTCGCTCATACGCGACAATGGTGGCGACGGCGCAACGTACAGGCTTTTTCTCTTGTCCGATCCGTGGCGGTCACCGATTTGATATTGAGATAAGCGGAGCAATTATTTTGGTGGTGCGGAGACGAGATAAACGTCATACGGCCGGCCAAAAGCTGTGCCATCAGCACGTGAAATAGTGCCCAACCGGATGATGTTCGTAAACTTCGTCCGCAAGAGCTGCACATCTGCTCGCTCGGCGCACTCCACATAAAGTGCGGGGCGGTTTCTGACCTGAGGTTCCAACGCCGGCATGTCTACATAGCGAATTGGCTCGTTGAGTTGAGCGACGGCCGTTCGTTCGCCGAGTGCAAATTCCAGTTGTGCGTTCGTGGCGAAGGTTGATGTGGCTATCCACCCCGCATGTTCTTGCTGCCGAATGGCATCCACGGCGGTGGCAAAAGTGCTCCAGCCTCGTGTTTCGCCCATGATGTCGAAATCGCGTCCCGCGGACATCGGCTTCAGCGCGTGCGCAAAGATCACGGCCGTCGATAGAAAGCCGACGCTGAGCGCGCTGAGAAAAACGCTACGCCGCCACGGTTCCCGAACATACAACTCCAGCCCGCGCGCGGCGCATATTGCAAGGAATGGATAGATGGGCGCCATCCAATTGAAATGGACGCGGTCGTGCAGGGCGTGAACAAGGAAGTACGCGAGCACCGGTAGAATGATGGCACACAGAAGAACATCTTGGCTTTGCCGTTGCTCGTATGCGGCGCGCGCCGTACCGGAGAGACCGGCTATCGCAAGGCAGGCGATGACGGGGCTCGCCAGCCCGAGGTACGTGCCGATCATCAAGATTTCGAAATGGCCGAAACGAGTGCTGTTCTGCGTCACACGGCCGAACTGCATCGCGAACGACGCCCATTCATGGTCATAGTTCCAGAGGACGACGGGCATGAACAGCGCCGTCGCGATAATTCCCCCCAACCAGAATTGGGGCAAACGGAATGATTTCGCGTTGCCGGGCACAGCCGTGAGCCAGATCAAAATGCTCGCGCCCAAAAATAGATTTGTATATTTCGACAGAAGGCCACAACCGGCAAACACGCCCACTGCGAGCCACCAGCGTGGATTTTGTGAATGCCAGAATTCGGCGATGGCCCAGACCGTCAGATTCCAAAACAAAACGGAAGGGGCGTCGGGACTGGCAATAATGCCGCCCACGGCGAGGAGCGGCATGGCGAGCGCAATCCAGCAACTCGCAATCGCGATTTTGATTCCGTAAAGTAGATTGGCCGTTCTGAAAAGAGCGAGTCCGGCGACGACATAAAGAATCGGCGCTCCGAAGCGAACACCTAAGGGCGTGTCGCCCGCGAGCCAACGTCCCGCTGCCACTATCCAAGCCACCATCGGAGGATGGTCGAAGTAGGATAGGGCGGGGTGCATCGCCCAAAGCCAATAATAGGCTTCATCGTTTGAGAGGCCGACACGTGCGGCAAAGTAGAAGTGGCAAGCCGTTAGAAGAAGCGCGAATCCTGTCAGTGCGGCAATTGCTGGCGCGGTGATGCGATGCGCCGAAGAAAGCCGCGGTGCCAGAGATTTCTTTGCTGAAATATCGTAGTCGAAATGCCGAGGAAAATTTTCTATTTCTTTGAACATCACTCACCCCGCGTGGTAGGCGTGATGATCTTCAACTTAGGCGGTGGAGTGGTCGAAAGATTGGGGTTCTGTATGTTTTCTGATGACCTCAATCAGGCGCACGCTGCAACATCGCGGAAGACTGCCCAATGGCATAGGCCGTCTGTACTATGATCGGCCGCCGAAACATTTGGCAGCGTCGTACAGCGGCCGAGCCTCCCGACGTCGAATTCGTGGCGATCGGACCCGGCCGGCAGGTGAGTCTGCAGCCGGAACTAAAACGCCAGCAGCGCTTCGAGCGATTGCCGGTCAGTGCCAGAAGGCCGGGTTCGTGAATAGACCGAGGAATCCAGTGCGCCAGCCTACATCGGCGCCAGGCACAGCGTTCGATGCGAAGCTTTGCGCCTGCGGGTATGCGTTGCTTCGCTCTGCAAGTGGCGCCGCAGGTTCGCCTTTGACTTTCGTTTGTTTGATCCGCGGCGCGGCGGCGGCCTGCTTCGCAGGTTTCTTGAGCGTCGTCCGATTGCTCTTCGGTTTCTTCAAATCAGGAACCGTTGAGGGTCCGGTCGCCATCAGAACGGCAACGTGAGCTTGGCCAGCCGGATCGGCCGGTGCGTCGAGTATGACGGGAGCACTTTCCGGCTTTGCATTGTCGGCGTTGGGATCAGGCTCCGTGCCGGCGAATCTCGCACTCAGTATCTCGGCCGACTGCCGGGTTTCGTGTGACACGGGTTTCGTCTCTTGAATCCGTTGCTCAAGCTGAGCTCGTCCGGCCGATGACATGAATTGAGGTAGCGGCGAACCGTTCTGATCAGCCTGTTCGGCGCTCACCGGAGTCGCGGCCATTGCGCTGGCGGTAAAAAGAATTGCCAGTGCTTTAATACTCATCACATTGCCCCTTCTCCCCAATCAAGAGTCAATCGATCAAGGAAGGCGGGAGCATGACGGCAATATCAGCCGCCCGATGAGTTCAGCGCGAGCCAAAAAATTAATCGCCCCGATTGCCTACAGCAAAGTATCCGTCATGACGCGATCTCATTGCCGCGTCGTGAAACGCAGGATGCGAAATCGACTCGTGGCTCTGGAACTGGCGTGAGGGTGCGGCACAACCGGCTTAATGCTTCGGGCAAAATTAAGGAATGCCGCTGAACCGTCTTCAATGGCAACTCATGGCCCTGGACTGTTCACGGTGGACGAGCGTCGAACTGGCCCGTGCAACGTGAGCTGGAGATGACGTCACCGCCTCAGGTATCTCGCGGGCACTTCACCGGCGTCCACAAGGGCTGAAATGCACTTGCTGGATAGAACACTACGATTGCTCTCGAAGCACCGGCGAAGCTGGGAACTGCTTTGCTTATACTGAGAACAGAGGCTTGCGTAATCGGCGGAGCACGCCGTTTTAACTCTCTCGGAATACGCGTTGGCGGCGGTGCCGGCCGCAAGGGCCATCACGGCTGCGGCCACGACCAAGGCTTTAATAGGCTTATTCATTGCTCCTCCCGAGCGATCCGACCTTTGAACTTTGATCAAGGTCTTGGCATTCCAAATGACAGCCGTCGATATCCCGAAGCTCGTTCAACCGACAGGAAGTACTACTGCCTTTAGTCGCGCATGGGGATGCGACCTCATTAACCGCAAAAGCAGCCTCGTGGCTGCTCGTACGAGCTGATTTGGTTAGCATACTTGTCAGCGAAGCTCAGGCGTGTTGCCACCAGCCCTGAATTTTCTATGGTCCGTACCCATGTCTAGTGGCCGCATGTACCGAAATCCGGATATTCGAGTGCGAAACAGCTTGTCCAGTCGGTGTAATATTCGCGTTGCAAACGGTTTGTGGCTTTTTGGAAGCGGCTTTCGCTCGACCGTGGCGCTGGCCGCTCTCGCGCTATCGAGTCTTGGCGCTTATGCGGTCAGCGATCGGGCAAGGGAGGCGTGCAAGGCCGACTATTACCAACACTGCAGCCAATTTTCTGTGGGCACCGACGAACTTCGCCAGTGCATGCGGAAGGTAGGCGAGGGTCTGTCGACACCCTGTCTTGCGGCCCTCGCGCAGGATGGCGAAATCACGAAGGCCGACGTGGAGCGCTATCACGCGAGCCAAAAAGGAAGTGCCAAGGCGGCCAATCCCCAGGGTGCGAAGAAGACTCCAGAAGGGAATGGCGCAAGCACGAAGCACGATGCGCATAAGGGCGCTAGCGCCGGCAAGGACGGAAAGAAAAAGGCAGGTAAGGCGACGAAGTCAGCCGATGTCGCAAAGCTCAAGAGCGATGACACGAGCAAGAAAAGCAAGATTGCGAATACGAAGAAGAGCGCCAAGAGCAAGAAGGAGAAGGTCGGGAAGAATGAGGCGAATGGCACGAAGCAGAGCAGTGGCAAGAAGGCCAAGAGCGCCGACAAGAGTAAGAAGCTCAAATCAGCCGGCGCTGCAAAGAACGTGACCGCTAAGGCCGAAAAGAGTAGCGGCACAAGTAAGATCAAAAAAGCGAATAAAGCCAAGAACGTAGACAAGGTCAAAAAAGCGGACAAGACTGAGAAGACAGACAAGGCCAAGAAAACAAGCAAGGCCGCGAAGGCCACCGGCGCCAAGACAACCGCGAACGCAGACAAGACGCCAGCTAAAGGGAAGAAGTCGGCGAAGCACAGTCCGACGAAGAAAGTCAAGAAGGCCAATGCGGGTCAAACACCCTGAAGGGCGGCAAACATTCCGCAACCGGTTTGGCTCGCATCAATCGCAGCTTTCGTAAGCCTCTCTTTCGAATTCCGATAACCGATTATTCGGTGCCGCGGCCAGCGACTTTAAGACCGCATTTCTCCATCGGTAGTGCCGTGGTCGACCAACCGTCCTTCGTGACGGTCACGACATACCGTCGGCAGCCAACGGCTGCGCCGGGTACGAAATGAACTTGGAAAAGTGCGAGTTCAGGCTTGCGTTGACGCGGCCAGACAAAAACGCCGCTATCGGGTGTTTTCGCTACTGCGGTCTGAATGGCGTAGCCGGCATTGCGGTAATCGGTCGGCGATAATCGCGTCAACAGCACTCGCGATAGATCCGGATGAAGGCCGACTGCCGATGCACGCATCTGGTATGGGTCGGCTGGGTCGGGGGTCGGTGGTGGCAGTGGCGCGGCCGCCGGCTCGTCGATCGCAGGTGGTGCGGCGGACGTCGTCAACGTTGGCGCCGGCGAGCTTGCAGGGTCACCCGGGGCGGCAGCAACGTCTCGCGAGTCCAGCGGCTGCAGTGTCGAGGACGGTGGCTCAATGGCGGGTTATTTCGCCGTTGTTTCATTGTTGGCTGATGGCACAACGGGGGCCGCAGCCGATGCGGCCGGCTCGACCGATGCCGGAGATACGGCCGCAATCTTAGCATACAGCCATCCTTGCCAATTCGCCTGATTGCCGACCAGTGCCCAGCCGCCGCCGAGTGCGATAAAGATGACGACGTACGCCCGAAGCACGGCATTGCCACCACTGCCAGCTCGTGGCGGGCAAATCCTCTCGCCCGAATAAAGCTCTCCGGGGGCGTAATCCTCTTCGGAATCAAAAGCGGGATATGCAAAAGCATTTGCATTCGAATGTCGTGCGGGCGCTAACATGGCAAATCCCTGATATCCGGACGTTTGTAGATATCGGCTCCCGCTGCTGTATATGCATCAGCAATACTCCTGGCCAAAAAATGGCGATACACCGGAGGATGTCCGCGACCCTTTCGTTAGGGCGCCGGCATTGATAACTGCTGCGATCTCGGATTCGCTTTTCCTCTACTGTGCAGCAATGAGCTCGGCATCGGCGAAGCGCTGATGCGGAAGGATGCCAACCGCGCATCGCGCATCGCGTTGCCGGGCAATCTGCAACACGAATGATCGCGGTGGGTCAGTGAACGCGCATTTGACCGCATGACCGAGAATTCACCTTCTTGATCACGTAAGTCCGCCGCTCGCTCGCATGACTGACGATGCCGCGTCGATCTGCACGGCGAAGAGCTGCGGTCGTCGATCTAATGTTTCTTCCCGGGTCCGGGCCACGGCAATGCAAGCGCCGCTGCGCTTGCTGTTGAGGGGAAGCCTCAAATTCTGCAACGCTCCCATGACGTGGAACGGAAACCGTCCACTGGCTGTTTGCGTATTGGAGAACTGTCTGGGCCATTACCGAAGCGGCGAGTACAAACTAGCCGATGAGCGTCACGATCGAGAACCGTTCCGCAAGTTTCGTATGCTGAATTCGGAAGGCCGGTCAGGCAGCCGCTCAGGGGACGATCACGCACCGTCTTTCAACACTTGAGAGAAGCAGGAGAGCTCTCGTGGAGAATCGTTCCGAAGCGCGGAAGATGATATTCGATTTTGGAGGTCACGTTGGACAAGACACCGATTATTATTTGAAGCTCGGGTTTCGTGTCGTCACCGTTGAACCAAATCCGGAACTAGCAGCCAGGCTAAGAAATCGCTTTCGAGAACAAATTGCATCCGGCGCTTTGTCTGTCGTCGAGGCGGCGATTGCTGAGAAGCCCGGAACCGGCTCCTTCTTCAAATTCGAGAAGAGTGTCTTTGGAACGATTTCGCCGGACTGGACCGCCAGAAACACTCAAATGGGAGCTAAATTCGAAGAAATTCAAGTTGAGTATATGACCGTTGCGCAATTATTCGATCAGTTTGGGTGTCCCTACTATATGAAACTGGACATCGAAGGCGCCGATATAATTTGCGTCGAAGCTCTGCGGCATCTTCCGAAGCCATCATTTCTTTCTGTGGAAGTTGAGAAACATGATTTCGCGAAATTCAGCTCCGATGTGATGTTAATTCACGATCTGGGATATGAGTCTTTCCAGCTCGTTCAACAAGAAACCGTTCCATTCAACAAAATTCCGCATCCTCCACGAGAAGGACGGCCGGTGAGCCACCGGTTCCCGTTCGGCGCATCTGGAATGTTCGGACGCGACCTTGCAGAGGACCGTTGGATTTCATTTGAAGCGCTTTTACGCTCATACGAGCCCATCGTTGCGAAGCACGCAAAATATGGTGATTTCGGATTGGGCAAGGCGTGGCTGCCGCGGCAGCTCTTGCGTGTTTTGCGACTCTATCCTGGATGGCACGACCTACATTGCCGCTTTGGTGCGCCTAAGACTGGCGGCTCTACCAAAAACGTCGAAGCCGCACGAACAGCGGCTCACTAGGTAATCGGCGAGACGTTCGGCCCGGCATGGGTCTCCAACTTGAGGGAGGAGAGTGGCTGCGCTGGAGACACTCGTTTTCGGAAAAGCCCGGTTAACATTCCCAATGCGACGACGTTCCAAGCGACGAATGAATATAGGCCAAGGCTAAGAGATCGCCGGCGAAGGGATAAAACCACAATCGGGCCGGCCACTAAAACGAGAAGCAACAAAACTCGTGCCGAGAGCGGCATGGGAGTTGCGATCGACGCCAGCAACACTATCCACCAAAGGATTACCGCCGCGGCATTGCGGATGTGTCCGAGCTTGCGCACAACAAAAGACAGATGGCTGCCGCCGATGGCCGCTCGCAATATTTCGCCTGCAGCGCCGGAATATCCCAGTTTTGCGCGATGCCACAGCAGTTCGTATCCGTCCATCTTATAGCCGTAATGATCGACCGCATGCCTGTCGATCCGCGCCAACTTCCAGCCCTTGCTTTGAAGTCGCGCTGCCAGCTCAAATTCCTCGAACGCGTGAAGATTTCTATCGGCCAAGTAGCCAGCGTCCCGTACGGCCGACGCTCGATAAAGTCCTCCGCCGTCCAGCCGGTCGACGATGCCTGGAATTCGATTTGGATCTTTCAGCAGGCTATCGGCGCGGATCTGAAACTCGTGACCGTGAATATTCAATTCTTCAACCCGGCCCCCTACGGCGGCGACGTCGGGATTGCGCTCAAGGAAATCGATTGCTGCGGGAAGGAATTCCGGATCGAGCACCATGTCTCCGTCCAGCAGGTAGAACAGCTCTCCAGCCGCATGCTGGAAGGCAAGCTGGGCACCGGCACCGCACGATCTATCAGCAGGGTCGGCTAACTGGACGATGCGCACCGGAAACGTTTTCGCAATTTCCACGGTGCGATCGGTCGAGCAGCTATCGGCCAGCACGACCTCACCGTCTAAAGCCCGCGCTGCTTCAACGGCGCTGGCTAACGACGCCGCGATATGTTGCTCCTCGTTGAACGCCTTGATGCCGATCGTCAATTTCATGCCTGCGCCCTGTCATTATGCTATTTTAATTGCCGCTTGCGGGAATGGTTGCGTCGACGTCCTCCAGGTGAGGCGGAGCACGCGTCGTTGAATACGCTGCCCACCAACGCTGCGCTGCGCGCCAGATCCAGGCTGCGATCACGGCCTCGCCGAAAAGTATTCCAACGATCGACCACATTGGTCCGCCCGCGGCGAGAAAAACGGCGACGGCAGCGACGGATACGACGGACGAGCCGATGCTGGCGTAGGCCAGCGATCGGAACGCTCCGGCTGCCTGGAGCAGAGTGCCCTCCGGCGTGCGCAGCAATCGAATTCCCGCAACTGCCATCCACAGGGCCGCGCCGATGGCTAGATATGCTGAGTCATAGTGACTCGGGAAAATTAGCCCCGGCGCATACGTCATCAATCCGGCGGCGGCAATTGCCGTCGCGACCCATGCGGCGATCAGAACCACGCGAAAAGCGCGGATTGACCGCATCACTCCGCCGAGCCGGCTGTCGTCAATTTGTCGCGCGAGATCCGGGCGCTCGAAATCGGTCACCGCGTTCATCACGACGCCGATTGGCCGGATGATCAGCGCACTCGCAGCCACGGGCGCGAAGGCGGCAGGTCCGAAAAAGAATGTGACGAGGTAGGCGTGTGCGTTGACCGTCGCCTCGGTCGTCACGACTCCGGTGAGCGACCAACTGGAGTGGCGCCGCCACACATCGGCATAACGCGGCAGGTCGCGGAGCGAGATGCGAATGAATTGTTGGTCGAGATAGCGCCACCCGAACGGCAGCAGGCCTAGAGCCGCGCTGACCAGCAGTGCCGCGTAGGGCAATTCGACGGTGTTTGAGCCCGAAAGCGCAATCAGTCCAACACCGGCCAGCAGCACGGCGCTGTAGAGGAGATCAGACGTTATGGTCCTGAGGGGTGCACCAACCGCATAGGCGTGCGCCCGCGCGAACCAACGTAGTAATGCCACGGCGGCGTAGGCCGCGAACAGCATTGACGCAACATTGGGGGTGCCAAGCCAGGTGCCGAGTATCCAGAAAACGGAGAAAGCCAAGCCAGCCAACGCGAGATTGGTGACAAAGAGACAGCGCAGCATGGCCCGGCGCTCGGGCTCGTCTCCTTGGGTCAAAAGGATAGGCAGTGGTGCGCAGAACAAAGCGCTCCAAAGGCCGCCACCGAACTGTGAGGCAACCAATAGAAAGGAAAAGCTTCCGAACGACGATGGTTGCAGCGCATGCAGCAGCTGCACGGACAGGATGAATTGGGATGCAGCGCCCCCCACCGGACCGATGGTGGCGAGTCCGTAGCGGAAAATGTTCGACGCAAAATTGCGCTCCGGCTGATCGTGGGAATCTACGCGGGCTTCAGGCATGGCATTTTCAGGCATGGCTGGGCGCGTGACGAACCGACTGCCCTCGCAGCGCCGCACGACGAAGCGGTCGCTGTGCTGGCGGGGGGCGCGTCTCAAGATGGATGAGAGCGATCGTGAACATAAGGAAAACCTGAACAATTGCATCCCTGTCGAGCAAGCTGCTTTCGGTCATGTTGTGGCCGGCGCAGAACACCAGGAAGGCCATGAGTAGAGCGCCGTTCGATCGCACCGTCGAAGCGTTCGCTAGCAACTTCATAAGCGGCAAGACGATCGTTGTTATGACGGCCAGAACGAGACCTGGAAGCCCAATCTGGACGACCAGATCGAGATATCCGTTGTGGCCACTGGTGATCGTTTCAACCCAGCTTTCGGAGCCTGCGTAACGGTAGACCGGACTGAAGGGTCCGATATTCCAGAACGACCCGAACCCCGCACCAAGCAGCCAATTGTCATGCCAATAGGCCAGCAGAATTGGCCAGATTTGCACGCGCCCGGTCAGCGCGTCTTCCGAGTTGAACGGTGCGACCAGTTGATCCCAGTGGGCATGCACGATCAGCACAACGGGGATCAATGCCACGATCAGACTGAAGATCAAAAGCGTCCGATAACGCACATCGTATTTCGTGAAGGCCCAACCCGCACACAGTGACAGCACCAGAAGTCCCATCGAGGTTTTGGAACTAGTGCGGTACAGGAAGTAAGCGGTCGCGAGGATGACCCCGACGCGCAGAATGAACGACTGCTGGCGTTTATCGAGGACGTAAGTGAGGATTGTTAAGGCGCACATCGCGCCAGCAAAATTCTTTTGCTGAAGGATACCGCGCCAATCCCCCACGATACCGGGATCGCCGATTTGGGTAACCTGATGAATGCCGACGGCAGGCCAGCCGATGACTGCCAAATAGTTGGCCGCCAACACCAGCACCATGATCCAGCGAATGACGCGAAACGTTTCCTCGAAACCGAGCTGTCGCACGACCATGAATATGGTCCAGATGATGAGAGTGGTCAGCCCGAGGCGGCGGATGGCGATATCAGGGTCGAGCGCCCATGCAAGGCTCAGCCAACACCATCCAAGCAATACGGTCAGGCTCAACGGCACAGCGAGAAGCCGGCGAGGATTTTCGCCAACGCGCGACGCCCAGAGGATCATAATGAAAACGGACATATAGCCGAGTTGTCGCGAGGTGCTGCCCTCGCCTGTAAAGGGCTCATTGCTGGAGCTCATGTACGGCCCCAATACAACGAGCGCGAGCAGAACGAAGAGCGCGAAGATCGCTACATCGCGGTGAGGTTCTCGCGACGCCCTGCTCAAACTTGAACCGGGAAATGAATCTACGCGCTGAGCCGGCATGAATGAATTAGTTCCCCGCCTGTCGGCGCAGAGTGCGGATCCCGCGATCCTCATGATGCGCATTCAAGTGAGTACTCACGATCGACCGACTAGTTCCCGATACGCCGCCATCATCTTTTCATGTGTGTGTGACGCTGCAAGATGTCGCGCGCGTGCTGTCCAGTGCTCAAGCTGCGCGCTATCGTCGAGCAAAGATTGAATGGTTTCTGCTAGAGCTGCGTCATCGTGTACCTCGACCGCTATCCCGCATCGGGTTCCGTCCGTCGCCGTAATGCCCTCGATTTGACTCGGGACGTTCGAGACGACCAACGGCAAGTTCAGCTTCGCCGCTTCGATGAGGGAGACACTATGTCCTTCGAAAAGGCTGGGCTGGACGAATACATCTCCAGCCGCGAGCAATTCGAATGCTTCCTTTCGAGGCCGATGACCCAGGAAGCTGACGCGATCAGTTACGCCCAATTTGTCAGCCAAGGCTTTCAGCATTTCTTCGTGCGGGCCGGTGCCAAGTATCTGTATCGCGACGTCGGGCATGCGCGCAGCCGCGCGGATCAACGCCGGATAATTCTTCTCGGGCGCCAAACGACCGGCCGCGACAACTCTGCGCCCCCTTGGCCGCTCGTTCCTCTTGGCGGCCAGGATGGCTAAATCCGACTCGACGCGAGGCGGTAGCGCATTGTGAATTGTGCGTCGCTTGGCGCGGTACGGACGCGACTTCCCGGCCAGGGAAGCCCCGACAGCGTTCGACACACTTACGATCGTTTGAATGTTTTTCAGAGAGCCGACCAGGCTATCGGCAGCGTTCAACAACGGGTGGTAAGTTTGGACCGGCGAATGGTGTGAGACGACAATCCGCGTCGTCGCACCTGCCATGCGCGCGGCGAGGGGAGCCAGCACGTTTGCTGCCGGCATCGCCGTAAACACAAGATCCGACGGCTCGGTTCTGAATAGATGCACGAGAGATCGCAGTAGGCCCAATTTTTCTCCGATTTTCGTCGGACGGCGAGCGACGACGTACGTCCATGGAGGATGTCCCGCGCGCGTTGGGGCAGCCTCTAAATATGGATAGAGCGCCATCAAGCGAACGTCGAAGCCACGCGTGCGAAATCCCTCCGCCAGGTCCGCCCACATTTCCTGTACGCCGCCAGCGGAGGAATGCGAGAGTAAGAAAATGATCGATTGTGCGTTCACGGAGCAATAGCCGACGAAGAAAAAACAGCAGCGTGCGGTCGTCGCATCGCGCGCAGATATAATCGGATCCGAATCTCTTGCAACATTTGGACGCCATTCCTAACTGCCGGTCGCGCCGGTCTCATTATTGGCGAAACCATCAGTAAACGCGCAAGCGTAACGTTATGTGGCGAAATCGGATTGATGCATGCGATGTTTGGACACCGTCGTCGTCGGCGGAATAGCGACAACTCGTGCAACGCGCGCGGAGCTTGCAGCACAAATGGCATACGACTGCCGGTGTGCGAGAACGGGGGAACTGACTAATCCGCGCGTTGTTACATCTTCCAACGGCTCTGTGATCGTTGCCTTTAATCACGGCGGTGCGATGCGCGCCGCGTTGTTGGAGGCCGACGTCATCGACGCGGACGGGATGCCTCTGGTGATGGCGACGCGCGTATTATGCAAACGTCCCTTGCAAGAACGAGTGGCAACCACCGACTTCATTCACAACGCCGCCGAAGTAGCGGCACGTGAAGGGCTTCGTTTTTATTTTCTCGGAGGTAAGCCGGGGGTTGCTGAAAAGGCCGCGGACAATCTGCGCCGCGTGCATGAAGATTTGCAGATTGTGGGGATTCGGCATGGCTACTTCGCGGAGGAAGAAGAGCGGGCGATATGCGATGAGGTGAAGAGCCGCGGGACGGACGTACTATGGGTCGGGCTCGGCAGTCCGCGACAGGAAATGTTTGCGGTCGCTAACCGGAAGCGCCTCCGCGGTGTTGCCTGGATCAGGACCTGCGGCGGTCTATTCGACCACTATGATGGCAACAGCAAGCGAGCGCCGTTGTGGATGCAGAATGCCGGACTCGAGTGGCTGTATCGCCTGGCTCGGGAGCCGGTCAGATTGGGACCTCGCTATCTACTCACAAACCCGATCGCGATTTTTCATCTCGCTACGAAGACCCATGACTGACAACGGCGCCGCATCGTTGGCGTATGCGCTGATCTGCGGCGGCCTCGCCATCCTCGTGTTCTGCGGAAGCCACGTTGACGCCCGTGGGGATACCGCCAAGCCGATTGCAACTGCGGTAGGTCCCGTCGCGCATGAGACGTATGCGTGGAAGCACGTGGCGATCGGCGGTGGCGGGTTTATCACCGGATACGATTCCGATCCGTCGGGCACCACACGCATCATACGCACCGATGTTTATGGTGCCTACCTTTGGCTGAGCGATCAGAAGCGATGGGCTCAGCTGGTGAATAGTTCGTCGATGCCCGAGCCGGATCGCGTCCAGGACGGGATGAACGAAGGCGTATTCGAAATCGTGGTGGCTCCGTCTGATGCCAACCGCATTTACATGGCGATCAAGGGTCATGTGTATCGGTCCGATAACCGTGGCGTCAGCTTCAGCCGCGTGTCTCGATCCTCGCCGTTCCCGCTCGCCTTCGATCCGAACAGCGAGTTCAGAAACTACGGGCCATTTATGGCGGTGAGCCCAACAAACCCGGACGTCGTCTTTTTCGGCACGCCCGCAAAAGGTCTGTGGCGGTCCGACGATGCGGGCGAAACTTGGCAACGCGTCGTGTCAGTTCCCCCAGGAGCCGATCTCCGGCCGGAGGCGGGCATTCAAAGTCCGGGTTCGGTTATTTGGTTCGAGAGAACATCGGGTGGCGACCATCGCGGCCGAATATGGGTGATATCGCAAGGGCACGGCGTTTTTGTATCGAGCGATGAGGGCCGCGATTTCGCGCCGCTTTCGGCTGCCGATCAGCCTCAACCAACGACGCTCAAGCAAGGCGTCTTCGCGCCGAACGGCGCGTTTTATGGCGTCGACATTGAACGCCGACGTGCATGGATGTTCCGCGACGGTGTGTGGACTGACCTCACCGGACGGTCCGGCCTGGCGGCTGCTGAATTTGCGGCCGTAGCAGTAAATCCGCGGACCTCGCAGATTTTCGTTTTCGATGAGGGCGGCGACGTCTCGCGGTCCAGCGACGGTGGCGAGAGTTGGTCTCACCTCACGCACCGTTCTCGTGTCGGTGATGGCGATCCGCCGTGGCTGCGCGTCAGCAACCAGTCATATTTTGCGACAGGACGCGTGCAGTTCGACCCCGTCATTCCCAATCGAATGTGGGTCGGCGCGGGTACGGGCGTTTATTTTGCAGACGTCCCGGAAGACGCGACGCAAATCACCTGGACCAGTGAAAGTCGCGGGATCGAGGAACTCGTAGCCAATGACGTGGTTCAGCCCAAGGGCCGCCCACCAATGTTTGCTGCCTGGGATTTCGGTGTTCGCGCCAAGGACGATCTCGATGCTTTCTCGACAACCTACGGTCCGAAAGAAAGGGTTCTCATTGCGGTTCAGCAACTCGCCTGGAGTCCGTCTGATCCTGATTTCGTCGTCACCAACGCCTCGGATACGCGAATGACATGCTGCTCGCAGGACGGTGACTCGGTGCTTGCCGGCTATAGCCTCAACAGTGGACGAACGTGGTCGAAGTTTGTCAGCCTTCCGCAACCGCCGGGCACAAAATCCGACGATCCTTGGCGTATGTCGTTCGGCACGATCGCCGTTTCGTCCGGGGACACCAGCAACATCGTTTGGGAACCGTCATTCAACCGCTCGCCTTTTTATACGAAGGATAGGGGCTTAACCTGGGAGCGCGTCGTATTTCCTGGCGAACAGCTGCCGGACACCGGCTCACACAGCCGATACACCTTCGCGCGCAAGACTTTGGCGGCAGATAGCGTCGAGGCCGGCGTTTTCTATCTGGTCCACAGTGGCGAAGGTGCGAACGCCAAATTGACCGGCCTCTGGAAAACGCGCGACGGGGGTGCCACGTGGCAAAGGGTCTTCAAAGGCGAGATCGCTCCCGACAGTCGCTACAGTGCCAAGCTCAGGGCAGTTCCGGGGGAGACGGGCCATCTCTTTTTTACGTCAGGCGTGGCGGAAGGCTCCGATACATGGCTACGACGCAGCACGGATGGCGGCGTGACGTGGCACATTGTTTCGGACGTTGATCACGTCGACGACGTCGGATTCGGCAAGAGTGCGGCCGGTTCATCGTACCCGACAATCTTCATCTCTGGTCGCGTGGCGGGTGTCTATGGAATATGGCGCTCTACAGACAACGCTTTGACTTGGCGCCGCGTCGCCGGGTTCCCCGTCGGAACACTCGATCAGGTATCGGTGCTCGAGGGGGATAAGGACGTCTTTGGTCGTGTCTACCTTGGTTACAAGGGATCGGGCTGGATATACGGTCAGCCCACGGCCTGCAACGCCACCGGATATCGCTTTCCAGACGATATGGAATGCGTCGCGGTGCAATGACGCGCTGACAGCGATCGCGATTTATAAATCAGCATTTCGGAGGGAACGCTTTAGCCAAACCCTGGTTAAGCACCGGCGTGAATGCGTTGCCGATATTCAATCTTCGTCATCTCGGCGGTAAATTGAAGTCGATCACAACGATAAGGCTGCGGGGCTATTTCAAATACCGTGATTGGAATAAGGGCCAGAAAGTGGCATATGCGATCGCGGTGCGACAACTCGCATATTGCGCTGCAACGCGAGGGAGTTAACTTCACCGCAACTCCGCACAGCCACCTGCGAAACCTTATCGACGATGAACCGCGAAAGGGGGTGGTTTGAAGTTCAATCCAATTGAGCGTCCCGATGCTCCGAGGGAGAGGGATGGAGGCGTCATATTCATGACCAATCGCACTGCTAATAGCACGTATCTGCCGCGCCAACGGCCTAATTCCTTTTTCGCCGCAAAGCGTGCGCTCGATTTATTCATATCGAGCTTGGCTCTGGTGGCGTTGGCCCCTCTGTTGGTAATTATTGCCGTCGCAATTAAAGCCGATTCTCCTGGGCCGGTATTTTTTTGCCAACGAAGGCGCGGATACAATCAAAAAGAATTTCGCATCTGGAAGTTTCGAACGATGACCACGGCTGACGATGGGCACGTGATAATCCAAGCGTCGGAAGGGGATCCTAGAATTACCCGCCTTGGTCGTTTCCTTCGCAGATGTAATCTTGATGAACTGCCGCAGTTGATCAACGTTTTAAGGGGTGAAATGTCGCTCGTCGGGCCTCGTCCGCATGCGCTTGCCCACGACGGTCATTACGAGCGGACGATCGAAGGTTATGGCCAGAGGCTCAATGTAAAGCCAGGCATTACGGGTTGGGCGCAGATACACGGACATCGCGGTCCGACGCGGACGAACGCAGAAATGCGGGCACGCGTCGCTCACGATTTATACTATATCGAAAACTGGTCGCTGCTTCTTGACATATATATTCTTGCTTTAACTCTTGTCTCTCGGCAGGCCTATCGAAATGCCTTATGATTAAGGCGTATCGCACCGGCAATGCTAGCCGTCGAAAGCCGACATAAAACGTAGCACACCTCTCGTATCGTGATAGCCGCTTTCAGCTCGGATTTTTATGAACATCAGCGTCGGCGATCTTCTCGACATTTTTTTCAAGAATCTCGGCACTATTGCGACTGCTGCTATAGTCGCACTGATTGCCTCCGTATCGATTTGTGTATTTGCTCCTGTTTCATATAAATCATCTGCGATGATTTTGGTAAAGCCGGGGCAGTACATCGAATCGGATGCTACGACGACGGCGGCGTTTTTCGCGCGCCAGGAGCAGAAAATAAATTCGCTGGTGGAGGTTTTGCGCAGCCCTGAAGTGGTGAGTAGAGCACTCGACAGATTTGGGGCTAATAGACTATTTCCACAATTGGGCAGCGATAACGGGAATTTGCCGCAGTTTGCGCTAAAGATGCGCGAAACGGTCGATGGCTGGAAACTTGGAAATAGCCTGTCGGTCTTGATTGGGCGAAGGCCACCGCGGGATGAGGCGCTGCTTCTCGCTACAAAAGCAATTAGCGTTTCTGCCCAACCGCGAACTGATCTTATCTCGGTGTCCGTTACCAACAAAGATGCGAAAGTGGCGGCCGGCTTCGCCAACACGCTTCTCGACACCTTTCGGCTGCGTACGATGGAACTCTATAGCCGCTCCGGGGCAGACGAATTTTTTACCGGTGAACGAAAGAAATATGACGAAGCTTTTGAAATCAGCTCGGATCGGCTAAGTGCGTTTGCGATCGCGAATAACGCCTATTCTATTGATGAACAGCGCAAGCTCACGTTGGAACGCCGCAACGAACTACAGGCGGCTGCGGTCAGGACTCGAAGCAGCATAGTCGAGAAACAAAATCAGGCATCGGCGACCGCGGCTCAGATCGCAAATCTGAAGCCCATCGCTCAATATCCTCAGGTTCGCGATCTGACGCAAAGCATTCCTAAGAAAACACCTAAGGACAACGGCAGTCCCCTTCCTGAGATCGCGACGTCAGCTTCGACGCCGCCGCTTCTCCTGGTCAAAGTTTACCAGGAGACTGTTCAATCCCTGGTCCAATTGAAATCTGACATTGCAGGGCTTGATGCGTTGAAGGCGCATCAGCAAGACGAACTGACTAAGGTTGATGCCGAGCTCCAAAAATTGGCGGAGGACGAAGCCAAGTTTGATCGCCTAAAATTGGAAGTCGATCAGGCTAAGGCCGCTTCGCAGCAGTATTCGACACTCGCAGCCAAGGAGCGCATGGCTGCGGAGGTGAATGAAAAGGGGCTTTCAACGATTGAAGTTGCGCAGCCTGCGATCGCTCCTGTCCGACCGTCGTTTCCCAACCCCTACATCATTCTTCCGGTTGGCGGGGCCGCCGGACTTCTCCTCGGATTCTGCATTCCGTTGCTACGGCTGATGCGCGAGCGGATTCGTGAAGATTCCGGCGAAGAGAAAGTTCGACAATTTGAGACGATTCCGTGGGGCGTTACGACGACCCTGGCGAAAGAGGCAAAAAATGCAGCGCCCGAGCCTTTCGCGCACAGAAGAATGACGGGGTCTTGAATATTTGCGACTTTTGCGACTCGCATCTTAATCGCGCGTGCTTCGTTCCACCTATTTCGACAGCATCCGGTCGCTGATGATGCGGCGTTGAATTTCGCTCGTGCCCTCGAATATCGTCGTTAGACGCGCGTCCCGCCAATAACGTTCGACGCGCCGTTCTGTCGTGTAACCGTTGCCGCCGTGGAGTTGCATGGCTTGATTGGTGACGCGCACGGCCATCTCGGTTGCGAGCAATTTCACTTGCGCCGATTCACTTTCCGCACCCTCGCCTTGGTCCAGAAGATGCGCGACTTGCTGCCAGTAAGCGCGCGCCTGCGCGACTTCTGCTGCCATGTCGGCAAGGGCAAAGCGGAGCGCCTGGAACTCGCCGATCGGATGGCCGAACTGCTCGCGCTCCTGCAAGTAGGCCCACGTGTCCTCGACTGCCGCACGCGCAACGCCGACCGCCCGAGCTGCGGTATGGACGCGTGCGATATTGAGCCCGCGCTGAACACTCGCGAAGCCGCCCGAGTCCGCGTCCGCGCCTTCGTCTCCGTAGAGGCCGGTGAGCCGGTCGCCCTCCGGCACGCGAACGCCTTTTAGTTCGAGATGCCAGGTGAGGAAGCCGTGATAGCCGATCTTATCGATGACGTGTCCACTCATGCCTTGGGGAAAAGTGCCGGGATCCTTCACGACGAGAAATGGTTCGAGTCCGGCCGAGCGCGGTTCATCGTTCCTCGGCTCGCGTGTGCGCGCCAGGACTTCGATGAAATCCGCCGCAAGTGCAAAACCTGCCCACCGCTTGCTGCCCGTCAGTACCCATTCATCGCCATCCCGCACTGCTTGCGTCCGTACGCCGGCGAGGTCAGAACCGGCGGTCGGTTCGGAAAGCGCGATGCTGCCGATCCATTTGCCTTGCGCGGATCGTTTCATCAGCTCGAACCGTCTGTCGTCGTTGAGTGTCTGCGTGCCGAGGCCCTGGCCTCGCGCCAAGATGCTGCCGACGGATAGCCAAGCGCGGGCAAGTTCTTCGGAGACGAGGCAATATTCGAAAACGCCAAGCCCAAGGCCACCGTACTCAGATGGTATCGTGATGCCGAACCAACCTTTTTTGCCCATCTCGTCGATCAGAGAGCGAGGCATCTCAGCCTTTTTTGGATCGAGCTCGTCCGCGATCGGCAGCACCACGTCGCGTGCGAATGCTCGCGCTTCCATCTGAAGCTGAACGCGCGCTTCCGTTCGCCAGGGCGATTTCAGTTCAGGCGGTTGTGGGTCCTGACGATCCAGACTTGGCATGAATCCTCTTGCATGTTTCGACGTGTCATCGGTCAGCGCTTCGAGCAAAGGCTAATCGTTATTACTCCATGCCCCATATTGGACTACCAACGTGCCGCGCAGACCAGTGGACTGATCTTAAGGGTTGCGCGGCCCTTAAAAATCGGCAGTGACGACCTAGGGGACGGTCGATCATACTGACTGCCTGACTATCGATCAGACAGAGACGTGCTAGGAGGTAGAGAAATGGATTTGGATTATCGGATCGCTGCCGGAGTCATCGTCGCAACGGCCGCGACCGATGCTGCTTATGTCATGTTTACGTCGGCTGTTGTCACGAAGCGGGCCTTTGCTGCAGCCAACTGGAGCGGCATCTGGTATATGCTTTCCTCATTCGCCGTCATCAGCTACACGAACAACTGGATATACGTTTGTTTCGCCATCGTTGGCTCGTGGATCGGCGCATTTTTCACTCTCAAGTATTTCAATCGAGAACCGAGCCACCCGCCGGCGCCACTCAAGCCGACGGCGTAGCCAAGGGTTTGCTCATCCGATTGAACGCTGTCGCCGTGGCGACAGTTCCACCGAACTGGTTCTGAAGAATCTTAAATTATGGAGCATCTCATGCAGATCATCGTACGCCGAACGATTGCCGCCGCCGCGCTGGCCGTTTCAATGTTTTCAACTCAAGGGCAGGCGGCCGATACTGACGCCGAGCTTGCATTCATGCCCGACACGAAGACGGTGACTCTTCTTAACGAAGGGGGCAAGTACGTCACCATCGATCTGAAACACATTCCGCAAGGTGGAACCTGCCGGATGGATAAAGATGCCGTCATCATGCGCGTAGGAGCCGGCGCCAGTGCAGGACTGACGCGCGTGCGGGCCGCCGCGCCTCAGCTGAAATCAGGCGGATGCCCGTTCCTGACCGATTTCGATCTTCCGGATGCCGACTATGCCGCCGCACGGTCGGCGTTTGTGCAGAAGAAGGAAGAAGCCATGAAGAAGGTGGACGATCTAAAGAAGCAGCTCGGAGAAAAATGGGACGAACTGACTAAATCCAAACAGTAGCTTTTTTTTCATACCCCATTAAGCACGCGGCTAATCCGCAACCCGGCCTTAACGACCTAGATGCGGTTGCCGCGTACATTCCCACTCTGCGGGCTTGGCCTCGTCGGCCTTGCATTGGGTGAATGCGTCTTAAGCGGGAATGTTTGCGTCATGTCTACGGCAGTCTTAGAACGGCTCTGCACTGAGCCGAGTTCAAAACTCGGTTCAGATACTCCGGAAGACATCGCCGAGATGATGGCTGAGGCTGCGCGGGTTGACGCGATGTTCCAGAGCATGACGATATCAACACTTCTTCCTACCGCGCTCGTCATGGATTGGGCGCCGTATCCAGAAATCGTCTGGCAACCGACAAACTAAAAACACATCGAAAAACTACACGTGTGCCTGAACGCCCGACATTGAGTTGTAATCTTGTTGGAGAACGCTGATGCATCCGGCGATGGCATGGTGGATGTGGTCGATGGCCATGACACGTGTGTGTCACGATCCACTCGGTGATTTTGGCGGGCTTCCAGATAGTCAGAATCGCGTGACCGGCGTTCAACGCCGCAATCGGCCGCTCGCGGACAGTGCACGAGGCCGTCTCGCAGATCTCCATTGGACGGAAAGCGAACCGGGCTTAGCTGCCTAAGACGCTAGGTTTGCCAAGGGTTGCCGGCGATCGGTACAGACCGCCGGCAGTTACACGCAAAAGCCGTCAGTAGTTATGGCGCCAGTCACGGTCACGGTCACGGCGGCGGTTGTCCCAGCCGCTACGTCTGTCGTGATTCCAGCGATGACTGCGCCAGCCCCAGTTGCGACCTTCGTCGGCGCGGTGCCTCCACCACCAACGGCGTCTCTCGTGATAATTGTTGTACCCATCATAGCGCGCAGTTTGCAGAAGGCTGCTCGTTTGGTGGAGTGCCGAAACACCAGAACCGACTGGTGAGGCATTCGCCGGGGCTGCCGCAAACGCCACAGCAAGTGACGTTACCGCGGCCGCGAGAGTGACTTGGATCTTCATGGAGCGCTCCAGTTGGAGGCGAGCAGCGCATGCAGCTCGCCTAACGATGGCATAGCAACACGACGCAGTGGAACCGGGCGTGAACGACGCATTCATTCGGAGTTCATTTGTTCGGCGCGCCGACAAATTGTGCGCGCGTATTACCGCTGCAGCTTATCCAGCGTGATGGGCAGATCGCGTACACGTTTGCCGGTCGCATGATAGACCGCGTTGGCGATCGCTGCTGCAACGCCGACGATGCCGATTTCACCCAAGCCCTTGATGCCGAGCGGATTGATGATCGCGTCCGGCTCATCGACGAAGATCACCTTGATGTCGTACACGTCGGCGTTCACCGGTACGTGGTACTCGGCGATGTTGGCATTCATGACGCGGCCGAAGTTGTGGTCGACAAGCGTCTCTTCGTGCAGTGCCATGCCGATTCCCCAAACGACGCTGCCCATGATCTGGCTATGCGCCGTCTTCGTATTCAAGATGCGTCCGCCCGCGACGGCGCTGACGACACGCGTGACGCGGATAACGCCAAGCTGCTCGTCCACCTTAACCTCGGCGAAGATCGCCGAATGCGTGTTGTTCGCGTATGAGTGATCATCAGCGACGGTGGTCGACTTCTCCTGAGAGATGCGGTCCACGGCGCCATGACGCATAGCGTCGGCGATCGACACTGCGTGTGACGCATCCCGCTTACTCACAAGTTTGCCGTCAGCAAGCGTAATCTCGTCAGGCGCGTCGTCTGCAATCGGCGAGTTCGGCATTTTCTTTGCCAGACGCATCAGGTCCTGGCGGATCGCCATGGATGTCGTCGCTATCCCATTCGAAACCGAGGCCGCGATCCACGATCCCCCTTCGACGGGCGATTGCGGCAGAGTCGAGTCGCCGAGGTTGATGGTGATGTTTTCGATTGGCAGTCCAAGCATATCGGCCGCGACCTGTGCCATGATCGTGTAGGTGCCGGTGCCGATGTCGGAGGTCGCGCAGGAAACCTCCGCGTGACCGTTGGCGGAGAGCACGATCCGCACCGCAATCGGCATTCGCAATGCTTCCCAGATACCCGTTGCCATGCCCCAGCCGACGAGCTCGCTGCCGTCACGCATCGAACGGGGCTCAGGGTTACGCGCGTTCCAGCCGAACGCTTCCGCACCCTCGTGATAGCAAGCTCGCAGGCTTTTGCTGCTATAGGGCCGGTCGCTATTCTGGTCGCGATCGGAATAACACCTAACGCGAAGATCGACCGGGTCGATCTTGAGCGCGACAGCAAGTTCATCCATCGCCGATTCTAGCGCGTAGACCGCCGTGGCAGCGCTAGGAGCGCGCATGTCGCACGATGTAGAAAGATCGAGGTGGGCGAGCTTGTGCGCGTATTCAGCATTGGCGGACTTGTAAAGGAGCCCGGACCAGCCGGTCTCCTGCCGATAGAAGTTTTCGTATCGCGACGTCACCGTGATCGCATCATGTGAGATCGAAGCCAACGTTCCATCGGCGTTTGCGCCCAATTTGATCTGCTGAATCATGGCGGGCCGGTAGCCGAGCGCGTACATCTGTTGGCGCGTCAGCACGAGCCGCACCGAACGCTCCAGCGCGCGGGCCGCCAGCACAGCCAGAACCACCTGAAATTGCGGGCGCAATCCGGAACCAAACGCGCCGCCGACAAAGGGTGACATGACGCGCACGTCGTCCGGCTTCATCTCGAACACGCCGCATACATAGCGCTGTACGTTCTGCACACCCTGCGTTTTGTCGTAGACCGTCAGCTTGCCGCCGCCGTCCCACGTCACCGTCGAAGCATAGAGCTCCATAGGATTGTGATGCTCGATCGGGACGTAATATTCGCCCTGGTGGCGCACATGGGCCTCGGCAAAGGCCTTCGCGGCATTGCCTCGCGGCTTTGGCGGGGCCCACGGGCTCTGAGCTGGTTTCAATGCAATTGCGTCGTCGCGTTGCCGGTATACGTCCGTCACGTGCGGGTCTTCGGCGTATTCGATGCGAACCAATGACGCTGCGAAGCGAGCGATCTCGGGTTCTTCGGCGATGACCACTGCGATCGGCTGACCGTTGAACAAAATCCTGTCGTCGTAAAGCGGCCGGAAAGGCTTTCCTCCTGGCGGTGCGACGTCATCTTTATAGGCGCGATCGGTATCGGCCATGTGCGGCCGGAGTTCGTGCGTAAGCACGTCGATCACGCCATCGACGCGTAATGCCTCGCCTGCATCGATGCGCAATATGCGGCCTTTGGCGATAGTTGATGCGACGACACTGGCATGGGCGAGGCCGGAAGCGTTGAACTCGCCCGCATACTTGGCTTCGCCCGTAACCTTGGCGCGGCCATCGACGCGGGACGTGGGCGTGCCGATGTAAGTCATCATGGGTTTGCTCGCTGCATCTTTCTGGTTGACCGCGATCGCCACGTGCTGCGCTCCGCCAGCATGTGCGCATTTGGCGTATCCAAGCGCCCCGACAGCGGTTTGCAGAAGTCCCCGGCGGCTAATGCTAATTACCTTTTTCATCGGATTTTCTTGTTCGACTGCGATTGCGGTGTGCCGTGCGCGGCCTGTGTCAGCGCGCGGATGATCGTCCGGCGTGCCAGGTCTATTTTGAATGCGTTGTGGGTGAAGCCCTTCGCGTCGCGGAGCAGCATATCGGCCGCTCGCCCAAATGCGACATCGTTTGCTTTCTGCCCGGTCAGCGCGGATTCGGCCGCCGTATTGCGCCACGGCTTGTGCGCGACACCGCCAAGCGCCAGACGCGCATCTTTGATCGTATCGCCTTCGAGTTCGAGTGCCGCCGCGACCGACACCAGCGCGAACGCGTAGGAAAGCCGGTCACGAATTTTCAGATACGAGTAGTTCCTGGCGAAGCCCTGCGCCGGAATTTCGACCGCTGTGACGATCTCGTCCGGACGGAGGGTCGTATCGAACTGGGGCGTTGTCCCGGGCAGCCTATGGAAGTCAGAAAGCGCGATGATGCGCTCGCCCGCCGGTCCCGTCACATGGACCTTGGCATTGAGAGCGGCGAGTCCTACGCACATGTCGGACGGATGCGTGGCGATGCAGGCCTCGCTCGTGCCGAGGATTGCGTGCATGCGGTTGAGGCCGTTTATCGCCGAGCAGCCGCTGCCCGGCTGACGTTTGTTGCAGGGTGTCGCGGTGTCGTAGAAGTAATAGCAGCGCGTCCGTTGCAGGAGGTTGCCTCCCGTCGACGCCATATTGCGCAGTTGCTGCGAAGCGCCCGCAAGGAGTGCGCTCGCGAGCAGCGGATAGCGTTGTTCGATGAGTGGATGATAGGCGAGGTCGGAATTCGGCACGAGCGCACCGATGCGGACGCCGCCGTCCGTTGTCTCTTCAACCTTGTTCAGCGGCAGCCGCGAAATGTCGATCAATCGCGAGGGGCGTTCGACATCTTCCTTCATCAAGTCGATCAAATTGGTGCCGCCTGCGATGAACTTGGCAGTCGGATCGGCCGTTATCTGCCGCACCGCGTCGGCGACGTCGTTGGCCCTTGCGTATTCGAAGTTGATCATGATTTTTCCATCGCCTGCTGGATCGCCGCCACGATGTTCGGGTATGCGCCGCAACGGCAGATGTTGCCGCTCATCAGTTCACGGATCTCGTCGGCGGTCTTCGCCTTGCCCTCTGCCATGAGCCCGACGGCGGAGCAGATTTGTCCCGGTGTGCAGTAGCCGCATTGGAACGCGTCGTGGTCGATGAATGCCTGCTGCACCGCATGCAGCGAGCCATTCGTCGCCAGTCCTTCGATCGTCGTGACCTTGGCGCCGTCCTTCATCACGGCAAGCGTGAGGCAGGAATTGATCCGCCGCCCGTCAACCAGGACCGTGCAGGCGCCGCATTGGCCGTGGTCGCAGCCCTTCTTCGTGCCGGTCAGATTTAGATGATCGCGCAATGCGTCGAGCAACGTCGTCCACGGCGCAACGTTCAGCTGCGTCTCGGCGCCGTTGACGGTCAGCACAACCGAAATTTTGTCGGGCGCTGGAATGGTCGACCTTGCCGCCGTGCGTGTTTGCGCCATTAGCAGTCTCCGCGTACGCTGAGGGACTTCATATGCCTGACGGGATTTGCAATGAGATCGTGCAGGCCCGCGGGTTCAACGGTGGAGCGCGTTGATCGTTCCAAGGACCAACGGCCCTTCTGAATTAACTTTGTTCTCTCCGGACCGAGAATGGGAAAATGCGCGGCGCAGCTATGTCATTTGCCGCGAACGCGGATGGCTTACTGAGCTGGCCCCGTGGTTCCAATCTCGGCCCGGGCGTTGCGGCGGATAACCTGGGGCGGCTGGCCGTAGGCGCGCAGGAAAGCGCGTCGCATGCGCTCGCGGTCGGCAAAGCCCGCCTCGCGCGCCACGACGTCGATCGGGTGGCGCCCCTCCTCCATCATCAGACGTGCCGCCTCAAGGCGCAGATGCTCGACGGCCTTGGCGGGTGACTGGCCGGTCTCGTCGCGAAACACGCGACTGAACTGGCGCGGGCTGAGACGTGCGGCTTCCGCGAGCTGTTCCACAGAGAGGTCGCTGCGTAAATTCTGCTTGGCGAAAGCCAGTGCGCTTTGGATGCGGTCGGACTTCGGCTCCAATTCCAGCAGCACGGAATATTGCGACTGGCCGCCCGAGCGGCGGTGATAGACCACGAGTTTTTTCGCAACGAGGCGCGAAACGTCTGCGCCGAGATCCTTCTCGACCAGCGCCAGCGACAGGTCGATGCAGGCCGTCATCCCGGCCGAGGTCCAAACGTGGCCGTCGATGATGAAGATGCGATCCTCCTCGACCTTCACGTTCGGATAATCCCGCTGCAAATTGCGCGCATGGTACCAGTGCGTCGTGGCGCGCCGGCCGTCGAGCAGCCCTGCTTCGGCGAGGATGAAAGCGCCGGTGCAGGTCGCGGTCATACGCCGCGTCACCTTGCTGGCTACTTTAAGAAAAGCGATGAGGCCCGGCGTCGACGGAACGATCTCGTTGCCACCGACGACGATCAGCGTGTCGAAGGCTTGATCGCCGAATTTTTCAGTATCGATCACAATGCCGGCGGAGCTACGCACCGGTCCGCCGCTTTCGGATAGAAACCGCAGGTCGTAGACCGGTTCGCCAGCCGTGATGTTCGCAAACTCGAACACCGTGATCGAGGCAAGGTTCATCGCCTGGAATTCCGGGAATAGGATCAAACCGATCCGTCTCATCGCCACCTCCGGTATGTCCTAAAACGTTGCTTATATGACATTTGAGACAGCGCCCCACAAGCCTAAATCTTCGGTGGTCAAACACCGGCACGCGCCGGAAACACAGGAGATGGCCGAAATGACTGCTCACCAGAACCAAGGTACGGCCCTGGTCACCGGCGCCTCGTCCGGCATCGGTGCCGTTTATGCCGATCGCCTCGCACGCCGAGGCTATGACCTCATACTTGTCGCACGTAATCGCGATCGGCTCGGCGCGTTGGCCCAGCGTCTCACTCGGGAGACCGGCCGCACCATCGAAGTGATCGCCGCCGATCTCAATAGCAGTGCCGACACGGCGCGCGTTGAGGAGACTCTCCGCACCGATGCCAGCATCACGATGCTCGTCAACAATGCCGGCGTCGGCGGGACCGCGCCACTGTTGAATTCCAATGTCGGCAAGATGGAAGAGATGATCACACTGAACGTCACGGCGTTGACGCGGCTCACTTACGCAGTTGTGCCGGGCTTTGTCGCGCGTGGCCGCGGCACGATCGTGAACATTTCGTCGGTCGTCGCCATGGCGCCGGAGATCCTGAATGGCGTCTACGGCGGAACCAAGGCCTTCGTGCTCGCCTTCAGCCAATCGCTGCGCCATGAACTCGCTGATAAAGGTATCCGCGTCCAGGTCGTTGCGCCGGGTATGACCGCAACCGAGTTTTGGGGAATCGCGGGCACACCGCTCGAACACTTGCCACAGAATTTGGTGATGTCGGGCGAAGACCTTGTCGATGCAGCGCTCAGCGGGCTCGATCAGGGCGAGTTCGTCACGATCCCACCGCTTCAGAACATCGCCGACTGGGATGCCTATGAGAGCGCACGGCAAAATATGAATGGCAAATTGTCGAGTACCAACCCCGCCGAACGCTACAACGTCGGCACGCGCAAAGTTGCCTAGATGCGAAGTTGGACGTCCGGCCTGGATGCGCCGGGCGTCCGCAAGCGTCGCATTCGCCATTTCTAACGCGGCGCGAAGAGCCTTTTTGGATTGACCGGCGTTATTCACGCCGCCGCAGCACCCGACATCCATAGCGAGCACCCACCATTAGGGTCGCATTGGTTGAAGGAGAATTGGAATGCTGAGTAAACATTTTTTGACAGGCTGCTTCGGAGCGCTCGCGATCGGACTTTCGCCGATCGCTGCGACGGCAGCGCCTTTTGCACTGCATGCGCCGGCATTATCTGGCGCGAATGAAAGTTCGCCGCTCATACTGGTGCGCGGCGGCGGTGGCGGCGGTGGCGGTGGTCACGGCGGTGGCGGCTTCGGCGGTGGTGGAGGCGGCTTTCATGGCGGCGGTGGCGGTTTCCACGGCGGAGGCGGATTTCACGGAGGTGGAGGCTTTCATGGAGGCGGCGGCTTTCACGGCGGCGGCATGCATGAAGGATTTGGTAGTCGCGCTTTCCACACCAACGGCGGCTTCTACGGACATCACGCCGGCCACGGCTTTCACGGACATCACCGAAGCGTCTTTCTAGGCGGTCCTTTCTATGACGGCTACGACGACTACGGTTATGGCAGCGACTGCTGGTGGAGTTCCCGTCGCGGCGATTGGGTCTGCCCAGGGTATTGATCGCGGTTGCGTCCCGAAGAATCGCGGAGGTGCATCATCGCCTCCGCGATTTTCTTTTGCCGTCTAGGTGTGGATGGCGAAAACTTAGTCGCTAACTTGCTACGGCGGGCTGGGCCGGCTGCGGATTGACCTTATTGCCGTCAACTAAATCGACCGATGGATTCAGGATCACCTGGTCGCCTTTTTTTACGCCGCTACTAAGCTCGACCGCCGTCCCCAGATCGCGCGCCACCGAAACTTTCTGAAGGTGGGCAACCCCGTCTTTAGCCACCGCGACGTGCAGGCCGGTTTGATCGAATATGATGGCTTCGGCCGGCACCAGCAGAGACGGCTCTTTGCGCGGAATATGAAGCTCGACGGTGCAGTATTCACCAGCAGACAATGCTCCATCCGGATTGGGAACATCAATTTCCGTCAGCAGCGTACGCGTGGCAGGCTGCAGCGCATCGGCGAGTCGCGTGACCTTCCCCGGAAAAGTTCGATCCGCAATTTCCGGAACTTTCACCACCGCCTCGACGCCCGGCTGCAGCCCGACCACATGATCCTGCGGCACGAAGACTTGTGTTCGGATCACGTCGGTCTGCATGAGCGTGAACATGAATGTGCCGCTTGTTGCGTCGGCCTGTACGAGGGTGCCAACATCGATGTTGCGTTGGGTTATGACCCCGTCGAAGGGCGCCACGACTTTCTGATAGACCTTATCCTGCTCGAGCACCTTGAGCTGCGCTTCCTGCGCCTGGATACTTTGTTGTGCAACGCCGACGGCCGCTGCCAGCGCCTTGAGATTCTGCTCGTCGACTGAGCCTTGCTGCTGCGTAAGCCAGCCCTTTTCGACGAGGGGATGATCGCGATTAAAAGTGATCTGCGCGAGGTCCCGGTTCGCCTGGTTCTGGCGTAACGTGGCTTTGTCGAGCTCAAGAGTGGCGCGCGCTTGGACGATTTGATGATCGAGCTCGGGGGCGACGATTTCCGCCAACAGTTGTCCCTGCTTGACGTGATCGCCGATGTCGACGTTTCGCTTGTCGATGTAGCCGCTGGCGCGCGCGAAGATGTTCGCCGTCGTATAAGGTGACGTGGTTCCGGGCAACGAGACGGTAACCGTGTCGTTGCTGGCTTTCACCTCTGCGACCCGGACGTTCGGGACGAAATCGCGGTGCTGCTCGGCTGAAGCCGCGACTTGGCGTTGCTGCTCATGGGCACTCCAGCCGCCCAGAGCCAACGCGCCGGCCAGAAGCACGAACGCCCCAAGTCCGAGTGACAGACCTTTATAGCCCCGCCGTTCAGCGGTCGGGATGTCCGTTGGATCGATCCTGTCGTGACCTTCGTCGGACGGCCGGATTAAGGACCGCTCTTCTGAGTCCATCATCAGACTAACCTTTCAAATACGCCATGGGCCGATTTTCCGTCATTGCGCTTGCGCAGTAGGGCAAACAAGTACGGCACGATCAGCAGGGTTGTCGGGGTCGCAAACAAAAGACCGCCGATAACGGCTCGCGCCAGCGCTGCGTTCTGTTCCTCGCCTGGACCGCCGATCGCCATCGGGATCATGCCGACAATCATTGCCGCCGCAGTCATCAGCACCGGACGGATACGCGTATGTCCGGCATTGATCGCCGCCTCCAGCGCGGGTTTTCCGGCAAGCTGCTGCTCGCGAGCGAACGTCACGAGCAGAATGGAGTTCGCCGAGGCCACGCCCACAGCCATGATCGCGCCCATCAGAGAAGGAATGTTGAGCGTCGTTCCGGTGACAAAGAGCATCGTGAGAATGCCGCAGAACGTCGCCGGCAATGCCAGAATCACGACGAAGGGATCACCAAAGTTCTGGTAGTTGATGACCATGAGCAGATAAACCATCACCGCCGCAAACAAGAGGCCTATGCCAAGGTTTCGGAACGAGTCGTTCATGCTTTGAATTTGACCGATGATCTGAATCGAATTGCCCGGCGCCAGCTGCTTTTGAACGCCAGCGACGATCTTGTTGATGTCGCTTGCTACGCCACCGAGATCGCGGCCCTGAACACTGGCGTAAACCTCGTAGACAGGTTGGATGTTGGTCTGATTGCTGTTGGTCGGCATAGTGCCGCGCTTGAATGTCGCGACATTGCTGAGCAGCCCTGGGATCACGGCGCCCGCGGCTGTTACCGCGGCAGAGACGGGCGTGTTGGCAATATCATTCAGAGACGCGACCTCCCTCTCCGGGGTCTGGACTACCAAGTAATAGGGAATGCCGGACTTCGGATCGGTCCAGAAATTCGGAGAGACCTGCTCGGACGAACTCAAGCTGATATTGACGTTGGATGCGATGGTGTTGGCGTTGAGACCGAGTTCTTGAGCTCTTGCCCGATCGATCGTGGCATAGAATGCAGGACCATCCACCTCCTGCTGAAGATGCGCGTCGACGATCCCGGGAACAGCCGCCATACGCTGCTGCAATTCCTTCGCCACGCGGAGGTTCGTCGTCCGGTCGTAACCAACTGTCCGCACATCGATCTGGGCAGGAAGGCCGAAGTTGAGGATCTGCGTCACCATGTCGGCAGGCTGGAAATAGAACTCGTCCTCCGGAAATGCCGCGGGCAGCACTTGACGCAGCCGCCGAATATAGTCGGCGGTCGGTGCATGCCCCTCCTTGAGCGACACCAGAATGATTCCGTCATTGACGCCGATCGTCGAGCCATCAGCGAAGGCAAGATTGTACGCCCGCGCCGGCAGTCCGATATTGTCGACAATCAAATCACGGTCCTTCTCGGGGACGACTTCGCGAATTTTGTCTTCAACGGCTTGAAAAATCCGCTCGGTCGACTCAATCCGAGTGCCGGCGGGTGCGCGCACGTGCAGCTGAATCTGCCCGCCATCAATGGCCGGAAAGAAATCGCGTCCGACCAGAGGCAGCAGGGTGCCGCCGAGAGCGAGGATCAGGACGGCCGCGATCGGAATGAAGATCCGCCGATGCAGTAAAAAGCTGAGCAGCGCGACGTAGCCCTCACGCAGGTGCTCGAAGCCTCGGTCAAAGCCTGCTTGAAAACGCCCTAACCAACCTCTCCAGCCTCTCCGGTCGTCGCCCGCCTCATTATGATGCTCGCTCTTGAGAAGCATTCCGATGGTGATTGGTGTGAGCGTGCGCGAGAGTATGTAAGACGCAAGCATTGCGAACACCACCGCAAGGCCGAGCGGGGTGAACAAATATTTCGCAGGACCATCAAGGAAAACAACGGACGTGAAAACGCTGCTGATGGCGAGCGTCGACACAAGCGTCGGCACCGCGATGCCTGCAGCTCCGTGCAACGTCGCCTCGGGCAGGGCCATGCTTTCCTCGGTGAGCAGGCGGTGCGTATTCTCGATTGTCACAGTGGAATCGTCGACCAAGATGCCGACCGCCAGCGCGAGACCGCCGAGTGTCATCGTATTGAGCGTGTCGCCGAGAAAAAACAAAACAACGAGCGATGAGAGGACGGCGAGTGGAATCGTAATCATCACAACCAGTGTCGAACGCCACGAACCGAGAAATAGTAAGATCATCAGCGCGGTAAGCCCGGCCGCGATCGCACCTTCGCGCAGAACACCCTGGACGGACGACGTGACGAATTTCGACTGATCGAACAGCTCGCTGATCTTGAGCCCGGGGGGCGCGGCCGCGCGCATCGTCTTCAGCGCGTTCTTGACCCGATTGACGACGTCGAGCGTCGAAGCATTGCCGTTCTTGATGATGCTGAGCAGCACCGACCGTGAGCCGTTCTGCCGCACGATGTTCTGTTGCACCATCGATCCGTCGCGGACCTGGGCAACGTCCTTAAGAAAGACGGTAGCGCCGTTCGTGACCTTGACCGGGATATTGTTGAGATCGTCGATGGTCGACGGCATGGCATTCGTCCGCACCGTGTATTGGGTATTGCCGATCTTCGCGGTTCCGGCAGGCAACGTCAGGTTTTGCGTATTGACCGCGTTGACGATGTCCAAGGGGGTCAAACCTCTGGCCAGCAGCTTGTTTGGATCGATATCAACCATGATCTGCCGATACTTGCCTCCGGCAGGAGTCGGCAGCGTCACTCCAGCGATCGGAGCCAATTGCTGGCGCACGCGGTAAATGCCGTAGTCGTAGAGCTGCTGTTCGCTCAGGCTGTCGGAACTGAGACTGAGCTGAAGAACCGGAACGCTCGACGCGTTAAACTGCACGACGATCGGAGGCTCAATTCCGACCGGCAGGAGCGCTCGGATCGCATCCGTGGCAGATACGATCTGCGCGATTGCAAGGTCGAGATTTACGTCCGGCTGAAAATAGATTTTCTGAACAGACAGTCCATCAAGCGTCTGCGCCTCCATATTCTTGATGCCGTTGACGTTGGCGCTGATCGCATATTGGCTGTAAGTGGTGATGCGCTGTTCCATTTCCGGCGTGCTAAGACCAGCGTCTTGCCAAATCACGGTGACTACCGGGATTTGAATTTCCGGAAAGATATCGGTCGGCATCGTGCGGATTGCCGTGATGCCGACAAAGACAATGAACGCGGCAAGCACGTAGAACGTATACGGGTACCTCAGCGCGAAGCGGACGATGCCCATTTGCTAACTCCAAATCTCGCCACCGTATCGATCGATCGACCGTTCAGATCGGCGGTGGGGCGGCGCTCGATAAGCCGGCGCAATTGTCAAAAGGGATTAGAAATATTGAGTTTGGCGATCTGTATTAGCGATCTGTAATTAACCCGGGCGCCGCCCTATGGCGGCGAAGTCTTGTTGGCGATGTCCCGAATGGTGTGGGGATCCGAGGCTATGCCCCAGATCCCCTTTGCAACGAACCCACTGTTAAGCTGGGTCTCAGCGGCAATCCCATATGCCGTGGACCGATAGCGAATGGCACCCATCGTACTTGCCGGCCTGGGCAGCGCTGGCGCCCATCGCAACCGACAAGGCAGCGAAGGCGATCACAAGAGCTTTCATCGGAATGACTCCTTTTTTGGGTATCAAGTTTTGAGGGAATCGAGAGAACACGCCGTGTTCGTCTCCGCCCGGTGTCCCCATTTGCCGACGGCACATGGACGTGTGGTTCATTGTGGAGACTGCGCGGTGAAGCGATAACGCGCGGAAATTGAAACGAGGCGTTCGCTCGAGCTGAAGAATGCCTATCGCGTCAGTGCGACTGCCTCGTCGTTCTGCTTCGGAAACGTGAAGACGTTGCTGCGACGACACGGCCGTCCGCGCTACGAACATGGATGCCATGTTGTTTTAGCCAAGGGCCGCTCGGCGCTCGCTCCATCTGTCACCGTTGTCGCGTCCCAGACGATGCCTGCCGGTATAAATTTCGTGGTGCGGCTGCTGAGGCTCATGCGGCGGATTTGAATACGCCGTTCCTCCGACATGGATAACGGAGGTCTCGGTTCATTGCGGCGCGTTGCCCCATACTTCCATTGTGACATGGCCGCTATCACATTGAGCTGTCTGGACTCTTGCCAAATCAACAGCCGTTATTCGTAACGTTGCCAAGCTGCGAACGAGAAATTTTTTAGGCCTCACATCCGGGGGGCAATCGCAGGCTCAACGCAACGCCGCAACGAACAGAGCCAAGGTGCAATGACGCAATCGATTCGGGCATCCCTATCGTCGCGACTGTTTCCGTTGGCTGCCGTTGCCTTGGCCATCGTCATTTTTCTCATCGACACGTTTTCGCCGTTGGGGATGGCCGTTGCAGTGCTCTACGTCATCGTCATTTTGATCGCCGCGAACTTCTGCGAGTGGCGTGGCGTATTGCTCGTGGCGCTCGGGTGCGGGGCCTTGACGCTGATCTCCTTCTGCATTTCCCACGGCATGCATTACGAGAGTCCCGCATTCGCCCGTTGCCTCATCAGCCTCTCGGCAATCGCGATCACGTCATTTCTGGTATTGAAGAACAAGGCGTCTGAAGCGGTGCTGCGCGAGCAAGCCAGTCTTTTGGGTGTGACGCACGACGCCATCTTCGTGCGCGACGCGAACAACATCATCACATACTGGAACCGCGGTGCGGAGGAGCTCTATGGCTGGAGCGGTGCAGAGGCCATCGGCAGAACTCCCCCGGATTTGCTGAAAACGATTTTCCCGGTCTCGCTCGAGGACATCACATCGATA
>Ga0134122_10000251_pt1 | contig 34124 bp, 29 predicted proteins | sample KB302_FD_96461 | JGI IMG/M metagenome (GOLD analysis project Ga0134122, IMG submission 96461) | Terrestrial soil microbial communities without Nitrogen fertilizer from Kellogg Biological Station, Michigan, USA - KB3-0-2 | ecosystem: Environmental > Terrestrial > Soil > Unclassified ...
AGGTCCTGCGGGCCGGGGCCGAAGTCGAAGTTGGCGCAGAGCAGGCCGTACGGCTTGCCGCCGAACACGCCGTACTCGTTCGAGTACACGGTGCGGTAGAGCCCGGACTTGGGGATCTCCGGCGTGTCCTCGAAGTCGTTGAGCAGGTCCTCCTTGGTGGCGTTGATGATCTCCACCCGGATGTTCTCGCGGAAGTCCACCTTGTCGATGACGTACTTCAAGGACCGCCAGGCGGACTCCAGCTGCTGCACCTGCTTGTTGTGGAGGATCTCGTTCACCTGCGCGGAGAGGCGCTGGTCGATCTCCGCGATCATCCCGTCCAGGATGTTCTTGTCGATCTTCTCCTGGGCCCGCTTGGGCGCCAGCATCTCCGCGATGAAGGCCTGGACGCCCTTCTTGGTGACGTCGTAGCCGTCCGAATTCTTGGAGACCTTGGTCTCGGCGAGGATCTCGTCGAGCAGGCTCCCCTCTTGCGCGCTGGCGGCGGCAGCGCTCTCCGTCTTCGCCTCTGGGCTCATGTTCTACTTGCTCTCCGGTTTGTCGGGCAGGCCAAGCTCCGAGGTCAGCTTCTGGCGGGCGGCGTCATCGCCCAGCAGGGCCTGCAGCTTCTTGCGGAACGCGGGGACGCTCCCCAGCGGGTGCTTGAGCGCGGTGAGCGCGGCGCGCAGCTCCACCAGCTTCTTCAGCTCCGGCACCGAGTTGACGATGGCGTCCGGCTCGAAGTCCGCCAGGCTCTTGAAGCTCATCTTCATCGCCAGCGACGCGTCCTTCTCGCCGGAGAGCTTGTCGGGGACGTTGATGTCCACGGACAGGTTCTGCTCCGCCATCACCTTGTTGAAGTTGCTCTTGTCGATGTTGATGGGCTTCCGCTCCTCCAGCGGGCGGTTGTCCTGGCGACCGATGTAGTCGCCCATCATCAAGATCTTGAGCGGGAGCTCGACCTCCTCCATGCCCTCCGGGGTCGCGCTCTTGTAGACGATGTTCACCCGCTCCTTCGGGGCGACGGATCCTTCCTTGGCCATCCCTGACTGCTCCTTTCGAAGAGGTGCCCCCCCAGGATGAACCCGGAGCCGGGGGCGAGATCAACACGTTACCCGATCACGCGCAATGCGGCGACCGGATCCAGGACGGCCAGCCGCCGGGACCTGGACGCCAGGTCGGCCGGCGTCATGTCCTTTCCGCGGGTGAGCGTCAAGAGTCCCTCCAGGCAAGCGGCGCTCAGCGCCGGGTCCCACTCGTCCATCTGGCGCGAGACGCACTCGGCGTCCAGGGCCTCGTACAACGTGCGCGCAAGCACCTTCTGTCCGCTCGTCGCACACAGGCCCGCCAGCTCCAGCCGCGCCTGGAAGCGCGCGCGCCCGCCGCCGGCGGAGGCGGCCTTCCGGCTCGCCAGCGCGACCGCGTCCCCCGCCTTCCCGGTCTGCAAGAGCTTGCGCGCCTCGGCCACCCAGTCGTCCGCCTTGCCGTCCCCGGCCGCGGGCGCGGTCGGCGCCGGCACGGCGGGGCCGCCGCCGCCCTTGGGGAGGACCTCCTGGCTGATCCAGGCCCTGGTCTCCGCGGAGCACAGCGGCGAGTCGTCCACCGCCTTGAGGTCCACCACCTCGGGCATCCGCCGGAGCAGGGAGGCCATCTCGGCGAGGACGGCGTTCCGCGCCGGGGTGGCGCCCATCGACTGGAGCGCGCGCGCGGTGTAGCGGTGGAGGTCGAGGGCGAAGCGGGCCTTGGGGAGGGTGGACTCGGCCACCTCCAGCAGCTCCGCCCAGCTCGACTCGGAGGCCAGCTTCTCCATGCGGGCCAGCAGGTCGGGGGCGAGGGCGGGGATCTGCGTCTTGCCGCCGGGCGCGTCGGGCGCCTTCACCATGTGGATCCACAGGCCGACGCGGAGGATGCGGTAGGAGACCGCGTCGGTGACGTTGGCCTTGCGCAGGGCGCCGGCGGTGTCGATGAGCGACTGGCCCACCTGGCGGAGGAACTCGGCGGCCTTGGCGGGGTCGGTCGCCGCGGCGGGGGCGGCGGCGGGCTTCGGGGCCTCGGCCGGCCTGGGCGCCTCGGCCGCCGGGGCGGCGGGCGTGGACGGGGGTGGCGCGGCGGGCTTGGGCGCGTCGGCCGCGGGGAGGCTGGCCTTGAGGCGCTCCACGGCCTCGACGGTGGGACCGAAGCCGGGGCAGTCGGGGCCGAACTTGGCGCGGGCCACCTCCATCAGGCGCTTCATGGCGACCTGGAGGGTCTCGATGGCCGTCTTGTCCTTGGCGCTGACCTGGCGCCCGGGGAGCGCCTCCGCGAGCTTGTCGCACAGCCACTTGAGGGCGCCCACGCGGCCTTTGATGCGGGCCGCTTCCGGGAACATGGTGGGCCAGAAGGTCTCCATCATCTCGGCGATGGTGATGGTGCCGGTGACGAGGCCGTCCAGCCCGTCCAGGTTGTACATCCCGTAGGCGACGAAGGAGGCGATGCGGAGGTCCTTGGAGAGGCCCTTGAGGATCTCGGAGCCCTTCTCGACGACGACCGGCCAGACCACCTTGGCGCCGGTGAGGGCGGAGAGCTTCTCGATCTCCTTGGTGACCTCCTCGTAGGCCGGCTCCGCGCGGGCGTCCTTGCCCGTGGGCGCGGCGCCCGGGATGGGGTCGAGGAACGGCTTGGCGCGGGGGAGCAGCTCGGCGGCGGTGGGCATGTGGGAGAGAGCGCGGAAGCTTGTCGCAGGTCGGGTTGGGGCTCAACTGCGCCCGGGTTCAGGACGCGAGGATCTGGAACAGCGCCTCCAGCGTCGTCTCCGGCGCGTCGAGCGCGGCCTTCTGGGCGGGGCTCAACGCCTGGAGCGAGGCGGCGATGGCGCGGGGATCGGCCGCCTTCAAGGGCCACAGCTTCGTCCCGGTGGCGGCCGGGTTGGCGAGGAAGCCGACGACGGACGGCGGCGGCGGGCCCAGGGACAGCAGCAGGCGGTTGCCCAGCGCGAACGACGAGGGCGGGGACCCTCTCCACTGCAGCGTCCGCCGCGACAGCTCCAGCCACGCGGGTTCGGGGATCTCCTCGGAGATCTGGCAGTCCAGCACCGCGTTCGCCTTCTGCGGCTCGCGCCCCTTCTCCCGCGCGCACCCGGACACGAACGTGCGCAGCGCGTGGTGCAGCGTCCCCGCCGGGTCGGCGCCCACCGCCTTGGTCGCCCCCGCCACCGTCAGCGCGGACAGCGACGCCGCCACCGACGCCTGCGACGCCGAGAGCTGCTCCGCGGTGGGCGCGGACAGCGCCGCCAGCTTCTCCGCGAACGCGGGCGCGGCCAACCCCGCGGCCTCCGCCAGCAGCGCCTGCGCCGCCTGGAGGAAGTCCTTCATGGCCGCGGGCAGCGCCGGGAAGGCGGACGCCGCCTGGGCCGCGTCCAGCTGGACGAACACCGCGAGCGGGAACTGCCGGCCGACCTGGTCCGTGGACGCGGTGGCCACGCCGCACAGCGCGTGCTTCTCCCCCGCGGCGGTGAAGCAGAACCGCAAAGGCTCCGGCGGGAACGCCCGCAGCGGCCCCTGCAGCGCCGAGCACCCGTCCTCCAGCCACCGATGGAAGTGGTGCACCACCGGCGCCGGCGCGTTCAGCCGGATGAAGTCCGCGCGCGCCGGGGCCTTCCCCAGGAGCCCCACCTGTCCGAGCGCGCTCACCGGCAGCCTTCCACCCCCGGCACGATGGCCGCGGGCGGCTCCAGCTCGTGGAAGATGGCGAGGATCCGCTCGGTGGACCGCCCGCCCTCGCGCCCGAACCAGGGGCTGATGCTGCGGTTCCAGTAGATGTCCATCCGCACCTCGGTCACGCCCTCCGCGCCCAGCTCCACCGGCCAGGACAGCGTCGCCGACCGCGCGCCCTTGGCGAGCACCTTCCCCTGCTCCAAAAGCCGGAACAGCGCGAACGTGCCCGAGCACTCCTGCTCCCCGTGGCAGCCGATCACCTTCGGCCGAGCGCCCTTGAGCGTCAGGCTGAGCAGCGCGCGCTTGGGGCCCTTGGGGTTGCCCGGCCAGTGCATGGCGAACGGCGGCTCCACCGGGCCGGTGTCCTGCCGCGCCTGCTGGTCGTCCATCAGGAAGTTCACCCCCAGCACGTTGGGGAGCTGGGGCGGGTGGAGCTGCACGGAGAAGTCCACCAGCGGGTCCGGCGACTCGCTGGGGAAGAGCGCCTGCCGGACGATCTTGGCCCGGTTCAGGTAGGTGACCAACCCGTCCAGCACCGTCTCCCCGCCGATGCGGACGTAGTCCTCGCCGCGGTCGCCCACCTTGGAGGCGAGGTTGTTCTTGTAGAACTCGACCAGCTTGCCGTCCTTGCCGTTGTAGAGCTGGACCAGGGTGGCCAGGTCCGCGTCCTGCCCCGTGCGGGCGAACGGGTAGCGGCCCTTCAGCTCGGACCGGTGCAGCGCGTACACGTCGCTGCACCACTTGAAGTTCAGCTCCTGCCGCGTCCCGGAGTCGAGCGCGTCCGCCATCTTCCGGACGGGCTTGACCCAGAGCTGCTCCAGCACCTGTTCGTAGAGCGCGGTGCGCTGCTGGTTGGAGATCACCGAGGTGAGGTTCCCCGCCTCCGCCCGCAGCGTCTTGGCCACCAGCGCCGCGGACTGCGGGTCCTTGGCCGCCTCCACGTCCTTGGCGAACCCCTTGAGCCGCCCCATGTACATGTTGAGGTCCACCCGCTCGCGCCCGCCGCCGGGGAGCAGCTTGCTGAGGAAGCCGGGGATGGCCGGGTTCACCGTGATGAGCGGGAGGAAGGCCTCCGACACGCTCTGCGCGTCCGGCACCGCGGGCTTGGAGCGCGGGGTGGGGATCGCCAGCAGGACGTTGTCCTGCATCTTGTCGAAGATGTCCTTGAGCGGCGACTGCTCCGGGTCGGTGAGCGCCTCCAGCCGGCGCCGCACCTCGTTGGGGTCGCGCACCGCCCGCAGCTCGATGGACGAGAGCATGTTCGTCCACTCGCGGATGTACTCGCCGTAGTACTCGCGCTGGAGGTCCTCCTGGATCTGCTCGCCGGTCTGCGGGGTGGCGCCCAGGATCCACGCCTCGTCGTCGGACGGCGGCCGGGCCAGCGCGTCCTTCGCCTTCTCCTTCCAGATGTCCTTGGTGAAGGCGGCGCGCACCACCTTGTCGCTCTCGTACACGCTGCCGTCGCGCACCATGGCGGTGAGCGTCAGGTCCTGCTTCCCCTTCGCCCACCGGCGCAGCTGCAGCTCCAGCATCCGGTGGGTGCGGTTCATGCCGGAGAGCGCGGCCTGCCCCTTGGCCTTGAGCGCCTCCCGCCGCTCCACCTTCCACTCGTTGTGGTGCTGCGGCCAGATGTCGAACAGCAGCGCCAGGTCCCTGGCGATGTCGTCCTCGGACGCGCTGACCGACGCGTTCCTCTTGTAGTCCGTCGCCATCGGCCCGCCCAGCGACTGCAGCTCGGCCACGAAGAGGTCGGGCTGGCGCGAGGGCGGGTCCACCGGCTGGAGCGAGAGCAGCATGTGCCGCTTCAGCCGCTCGAAGGTGGCCTCCTCGTCGAACGGCTCGTTGGTGGCGGCCGTCCCGCCGCGCGCTGGGGTGGCGACGGCCTCCGGGCGCCGGTTCCGCCGCCGCGGGAAGGCGGGCGCCGTGGGCGCGGGCGAGCCCCGCTCCTGCAGCGCCGCCAGCGCCTCCTCGTCGCGCTTGAGGACGTCCATCACCACCAGGTCCCGCATCCACTGGCCGTAGACGGGCTCGCTGGCGGCGATCAGCTCGTCGCGCCGGTTCATCCCGAAGGAGCCGATGCCGCTGATCTTCGAGTCCCGCTCCTCGCGCAGCTTGAGGATCTCCGCCCGCAGCGCCTCCAGGCTGCGCAGCCGGTCCTCCGCGTACGTCACCTTGGCGACGTCCTTGACCTTCTCCACCACCCCCTTCGCCTCCGACCGCATGGCGGAGAAGGCGAGCAGCGGCCAGACGATGAGCAGGGCGGACACGCCGGCCGCCACCGCCGCGTACAGCACCCGCCGCTGCCTCTGCATCTGCACCGCGCGGCTGGAGCGCCGGGCCAGCTTGAAGTCCTTGAAGATGACCTCGGTGAACAGCCCGCCCAGGAAGTACGAGCGCGCGTCGGTGGGCGCCTCACCCGCGGGCAGCGCGGCGCGCAGGCCGAAGGACTCCGCCATCGCCGACATCACCTTGTCGATGGGGCGGCCCTCCTGGGTGCCGGAGGTGAAGTACACGCCGCGGAGGATGGGGGTGTCCTGGTACGGGTTCTCCGAGAACACCGCCTGGGCCACCTCGCCCAGGGTCTGGCGCAAGAGCTGGAGCTGGCGGGGGAAGCGGAAGATCTTCTCCCGCGACTCCATCTTCCGCTCCTGCGACAGCCGGGTGACGGCGCGCTCGAAGAGCACGTCGCTCAGCTCGTCCAGCTTCTCCCGCACCATCTCGCCCGGGCCGTCCTCGTGGGAGGCGCCTACCGGGAAGGTGCAGCCCCACACCTGCCCGCGCTCGGACTTGGGCAGGTTGCCGAACGTCTCCACGAAGCCGGAGAGCAGGTCGCACTTGGTGACCAGCAGGTAGACCGGGACCAGCAGGTGCAGCCGCCCGGTGACCTCGTCCACGCGCTCGCGCAATTGCGCGCCCAGCGCGGCGGCGCCCGGCTCGTCCAGGGTGAGCAGGTCGGACGCGGCCACGGTGACGATCAGCCCGTTGATGGGCCGCCGCGGGCGCGACTTGGCCACCGCGTCCAGGAAGGAGAGCCACTCCTCCTGGTCGTCCTCCTCGGTGACGTAGCGGCCGGCGGTGTCGAGGATGACGCCCTCGTTGGTGAGCCACCAGTCGCAGTTGCGGGTGCCGCCCACGCCGCGCACGCCGCCCTTCTTGCCCAGGTAGGGGAACTTCAGCCCGGAGTTGCGCAGCGCGGTGCTCTTGCCGGTGCCCGGCGGGCCGATGATGACGTACCAGGGCATCACCGACAGCGCGTCCGCCCCGCTCCGCCCCAGCCGCGAGCTCTTCAGCGAGCCCACCGCCTTCTGGAACTCCGCCCGCATCTCCTGGATCTGCGGCTGCAGGTCCGGGCGGGCGCTGGCCTCCTGGTCGTCCGCCTGCGCGTTGAGGGTCTTGTCCAGCTCCTTGCTGGCGGCGCGCGCCTTCAGCTTCTTGAAGACGAACCAGCTGCCCACCAGCACCGCCACGAAGGCGGTGAGGGAGACGGCGGTCACCAGGGTGAAGGTGAAGCCGGTGAGGTTGCCGGTGGCGTTGAGGATGAACGTCCCCCAGATGCCCAGCAGCGCCAGGATGGCGAAGAAGATGGCGGCCATCTATCGCCCCCCCTCCGGCGCGCCGTGGGAGATCCCCATCGCCGAGATCTCGCTGGTGGACGAGGCCACGGACGCCTTCAGCCCCACCCACAGCCCGGCGTAGATGATCACCGCCAGCAGCACCGCCGCCGCGGAGAGGATGAGCATGGGGCCCACGGTGCGGCCGCTCACCAGCGAGTCCGAGGGCCGCTCCCCGCTGGGGCTGAGCGTGTCCGCCTCGTACTCGCGGTACTTCCCCAGCTCCTTGGCCACCGAGTCGGTGAGCGTCATCAGCTCCAGCTCGCCGCCGCGGACCTTGTACTTCCCCTCGAAGCCCAGGCACAGGCAGAGGTAGTAGGCCTTGAGGACCTCCTTCTGCTGGGCGTCGTTGCGGAGGTCCTTGAGCCGGTCGAAGAAGCCCTCGCCGGCCACGCTCTCCTGGAAGAAGTGCATCTGCAGCGGGGCGTGCTGCCAGTGCTGGCGGATGGCCTCGCCCTTCGTGAGCGCCACCTCGTCGATCAGCGCCACCACCGGGTACGCGATGTCCTGGGCGTCCTGGTTGGAGAAGCCGGAGTCGGCCCCCTTGCGCATCATCTGTTCGACGAAGCCCTTCAGCCGCGCGTGGAGCTGCGCGGGTGGGGGGAGCGCCGCCGGGTCCGCGGAGCGCAACTGCACCACCGCGTCCAGGCAGTCCTTCACCACGTCATTGAGTCGGTCCATGCGTCATTTGGGGGCGGCCGGGGGGACCGCCAGGATCTCCAGCTCGGTTCTCGCCGGTTCGAAGGGCGCCGGAAGGTAGAGCGCGACCGCGCCTTCGCGGAGCGCCGCCTTCCACTTGTCGTCCTGCGTGCCGACGGTGAAGTACACCACTCCGGGGCGGATGGGCACCTCGGGCGGGGGCCGGAAGGTCACCTGCAGGGGGACCCCCGGGACGGCCGCCTGCACGACGCGCTGGATGTCCTCGCGCGCGCTGAGCTTGGCGCGCTTGGGGAACTGGTCGGCCACCAGGCGCTCCGCCAGGTCGCTCTTCACGGAGACCACCACCCCCGAGGAGCGGTTCAGCCGGTCGTCGTTCAGCCGGCCCTCGTACAGGCCGTCCGGGCGGATGGAGAGCGGGATGGTGATGCACTGCTCGAGCGCGATGGGGCGGAGCAGCTCCTCCATGCGGGTGAACAGGTCGGTGAAGGTGGCGCGGAGGTTGAGGAACTGGAACTTGGGCAGCCCGGAGGGGTCGCCGTCCGCGGCGAAGGTGTAGAGCGTCCCGCAGATCTGCGAGAGCCACAGGTACGCGGCCTGCGGCGGCACGTCCGCGGTGTCCACCAGGTGGCTGAGCACCGGGATGGCGGCGTTGAGCGCCTGCAGCTGGAGGAAGCGGCCCACGTCCGACGAGGTGAACTCCACCGACGACTCGTCGCGGTGCCTCCGGGTGCCGGACAGCGCCCGCTGCTTGGCCAGCACCGTCTTCTGCAGCGCGCGCAGCACGCTCACCACCCACGGCGAGGCGCCGATGCGCAGGCACGGCGGGACGTAGCTCTCCACCGAGGTGATCGCGCCGGACTTGTCGCGGGTCAGCTCGACGATCTTGATCGCGTCGTAGTCCTCGCGCGGCTCGTCGCCGAAGAGGACGGCGAAGTTCCGCTGGCCGAAGGCGACCGGCACGGTGGACGAGGCGGCGGTCAGGTCCGGCACCGCGCGGTTCACCGGCGTGGCGCGCTGCAGCCGCTGCGCGTCCGCCTGCACCGCGCCGCCCGCCTCCAGCAGCCGCTCCTTGGGCAGGCCCAGGAAGACCTCCAGCACGCGGGTCTGCGCCTTGAAGTGCGGCTCCACCGGGCGCGCGGAGGGCGCCTCCGGCTGCCCCCGCTCCAGCAAGACCGGCGTCCCGTCCGGGAGCACGCCCTGGAAGCGCAGCAGCTCGAACTGGCCGGCGGCCAGCGCCTCCGCGTCCAGCTCCAGCGCGGTCGCGCCCCAGGTGTACGGTGAGAGCGCGGCCACCCGGGCCTCCAGCATGGCCTCGTGGTAGAGGTCCTGCTGCTGGAGGTGCTGGGGCGTCATGAACAGCCCCTCGCTCCACAGCACCCGCTGCGGGGGGCTCACGCGCCGTGCTCCGGGCGGGGGGGCGCCTTCCGGGCGCTCTCCTTGGGCTGGTCCTTGTCCGCCGGCGGCGGGGCCTCGTCGGTGCTGATCTCCGAACGGCCCAGGTAGAAGCGCATCTGCTCCTCGCTGGAGTAGGGCCGGCGGCCGGCGAACGACTCCACCGCCACCTCGCGGCACTGGAGCGAGAACCCGCTCACCGGCTTCATCTTGTGGGTGGACCACCACTTCTGGCCGGGGGCCTGGTAGATGGCGACCGCCGCCACGAAGCGGGCGTCCTTGTCGCGGGGGATCCACTTGGTCTCGACCTCGCCGGCGTTGACCCACATCTCGGTGGGCTGGCCGACCATGGTCTCCGCCAGCGTGCCGGCGGGGTCCTTGCGCAGCGTGTTGAAGTCCGCCTGGGTCAACGCGTCCGTCGCCTTGAGCTGGAGGATGAGCACGCGGGTGGCGGCCCCGGTGTTGGCCGAGTGGTCCGCCTCCAGCGTGACGAAGAACGGCGGCGGCGTCTTGCACGTCGCGCAGCCGCTGGACGCCAGGAGCGCCCCGGCCGCCGCCGCCACCCACCACCGCGTTCCCCTCGCTCCCCTCGACTCCGTCTCAGCCTCAACCTGGAACCGACCCACGGTGCGCCGCTCCCCGCGTTAGTTCTCCGAGATCTTGGATCCCTTGAGGATGAGGTCGCCGGAGGCGGTGAGCTCCACCTTGCCGCCCTTGACGACCACGTCCCCGCTCTTCTTCAAGGTGATGGTGGCCGAGCCCACCTTGATGGTGAGCTGGTCCTCGGCCACCAGGTTCAGCTCCTTGGCGGAGACCGAATAGGTGCCCTTCACCACCTCGTTCAGCTTGCCGCCCACGCTGACGTTGAGGTCCTTCTGGACCTTCAGCGTCCGGCCCTTCACCACCTCTTCCGTCATGTCGCCCTTGACCATCAGCGACCGGGTGCCGCCCACGTTCAGCTTGTTGTCCCCGCCCACGGACACCGTCTTGCTGCCGCCCACCTGCTCGGACTTGAAGGCGCCCACCACCTCGTTCATCGCCCCGCCCACGGCGATCTCGAACGCCCCCCCCACGGTGATCATCTTGGCCGCGCCCACCTGTTCGGTGGCGGCGGCGCCCACGGTGAGCGCGTGCGCCACCCCGATGGCGATCGACCGGTCCGCGCCGATGGTCATGGTGTCGCTGCCGGTGATGGTGGCGGTGCGGCCGCCGGAGACGGCGATGGTCTGGTTGCCCTTCACCTGGGTGTCGTCGTTGCCGTCCACCTGGTGGGTCTGGTTGCCCTGGATGAGCAGGCCGCGGTCGCGGCCCACCTTCAGCTTCTCGTCCCGGCCCACCGTCTGGTTCTTGTCGTTCTCCACCGCGATGACGTAGTCCTTCTGCGCGTGGAGGTAGACCTCCTCCGAGCCGGCGGCGTCCTCGAACCGCAGCTCGTTGGAGCCGGAGCCGCCGGGGCTGGAGTTGGAGCGGATGAGGCTCTTCGTCTTCTGGCCGGGGAGCGGGACGGGCGGCGGGTTGGCGCCGTTGTAGACGCTGCCGGTGACCAGCGGCCGGTCCGGATCTCCCTCCAGGAACTCCACCACCACCTCGTGGCCGATGCGCGGGATCCACAGCGCGCCCCAGCCGGCGCCCGCCCACGCCTGGCTCACCCGCACCCAGCAGGAGGTGAGCGGGTGGCTCTTGTCGGCGCGGGACCAGTGGAACTGCACCTTCACCCGGCCGTGCTCGTCGGTGTCGATCTCCTCGCCGGAGGCGCCCACCACGGTGGCGGTCTGCGCGCCGAAGACCTGCGGCCGGGGCGTCACCCGCTCCGGGCGGAACGGCACCCCCGACGGAGTGGCGTAGAAGCGGTTGATGAACGGCGGGGCCTGGTCGGCGACCTCCACGCCGCCGCCCTGGTCGGCGGAGTCCTCGTCCGCCAGCCCGGGCTGGCTGCCCTCGTGCTCCACCTCGAGGACGAGGTACTTCTGGTTGAGGGCCTCCTCCGGGTGCTCGGAGAGCGTGAACAGCGAGCCGGCCACCAGCCGCCGCACCTCCGCCGTCCCCTCCACCACGTCCGCGCGGGCCCGCGCCTCCTGCAGCCGCACCTTGGCCAGCGTCTTGCCGTCCCCCGACTCGCCGTAGCCGCCGGGGTAGTCGTACAGCTGCAGCGCCTTCTCGTTCCCGTCCGCCTCCTCCTTGGCGCTGAGGTCCTGCGCCGGCCGCAGGAAGTTGAAGTCGCGCAGCGCCACCGACCCGGAGCGCATCTCCAGGGTGCGGCTGATGGAGGAGACCACCTCCGTCTCCGCCAGCGCGCCGCCCGGGTTGAAGATCAGCGTCGCGTCGCCCGGCACGTCCGGGTACGAGGTGTTGGCGTCCACCAGGACCAGGGTGTGGTCGCCCTGCTCGTGCTCGAAGCGGTAGGCGATGCCGTCCTCCTCGAGCAGCCGGGAGACGAAGTCCAGGTCCGTCTCGCGGTACTGCACGCAGTACTCGCGGATGCGGTAGGTGCCGTTGAGGTCCAGCCGGTGCTTGATCTGGTGCTCCTTGAGGAGCTTCTCCACGATCTCCGGCGTGGTCTGGTCCTGGAAGATGCGGCAGTTGCTGGCGTGGCGGAGCGTCCAGAGCTTCGGCACCACCGTCACCTCGAACCGCTTGGGGTAGCGGTTCTGGGGGTTGGTGCCGCCCTGGGCCATGCGGGCCACGATGCCGTGGAAGAAGCGCGATTCGGCCTCCGAGTGGACGGTGAGGCAGGCCGGCTTGCCGATCAGCGAGGGGATGTCCACGTCCGTCTCAGGACCGGCGGCCAGCTCCAGCCTGACCTCGTAGAGGCTGGAGAGGGCCTCCCGTGCCTGGAACCTCAGCACCAGCAGGGGGCCGGACTGGGACTCGATCTCGAAGTCGAACTCCGGCTGGCTGGCCTGGAGCGGCGCGCTGACGCCCATGGATTCCCTTTCGCGGGTTGAGGAAGTTCAAAGCACAAAACCCGCGGGGAAGCACCCCCTAGACCTCCCCGGGATCCGGCGATCAGGCCCTGAGTGGCAGCTCGAATGCAATCTGGAACGGGGTGCCGGCGTGGGAGGCGGGGAGCGCCGCTCGCACCATGATGCGGCGCGGCTCCCCGGGCAGCAGCTCGGCCTCCACCCGGCCGGCCCCGGAAGCCCCGGCAAAGAGGAACACCTGGGCGGCCTCCCCGAACATCGACTCCACGTCCTTTTCGGTGGCGGTGGGGGGGATCTGGTCGCGCACCCACTGTGAAAAGCGCACCAGCCGCCCGGTGACGATCTGCCCCGGCAGCGGCGTCGCCTCCGCGGTGGCGCGGGCGCTGGCGGCGCTGGTGAGGGCCAGCTGGTCCTTGCCGCGCACGCTCCCCACGGCCAGAAGCCCGCGGCCGGCGAGCGCGGACTGGCGCGCGGCGGAGACGAAGATCTCGGTGGGGGCGGGGGCGCCGCCCTCCTGCGGCAGCGTGGCCGGGGCCTGGAGCGCGCCGCCCGGGCCGATGACGCGGCCGAAGCCGTCGGTGGTGGCGAAGCTCTGCGCCAGCATCGCCGCGATCCCCATGGACGGGCTGCCCAGGCAGGTGTGGCCGGCCTCCTGGAGCAGCGCCACCGGGTTCACCGCGGCGAACAGCCAGCGCGAGCTCTCCTCGCCCCGGAACGCCGCCCAGGCCTCCGGGACGGGCGGCGGGGGCACCGCGTCCAGGTCCGCCTTCAGCCCGCCCGCGCCGAGCGCGACCGCCGGGTCGAGGTCCACCACCACCGGGACGTTGTAGGACTCGCCCAGCTCGGCCAGCTTCCTGGCCACCTCCGCGTCGGCCACCGGCGAGGCGATGAACACGGCTTCCGGCCGGTCGAACGCCTCCTCCGGCATCTCCTTCTCCAGCAGCTCCACCGCGGCGGAGGGCCCGGCGTCGATCACCTCCACCAGGATGCGGGCCGCGGCCGGGCACTGCTCGGTGAGGAGGCGGAGGCCGCGCCAGGTGGACTCGATGCGGGAGAGGGGCGGGGTGGCGAGGAGGTCCCGCGCGGTGCCGTCCACCGCCGCCTGGAGCACGGCGCGCAGGCGGGCCACCCGGTCCCCGGAGGGCGCCGACGGGGACGCGGCGCCGGCGGCGCGCGTGGAGCGGAGGAAGCTGTCGATGGCGGAGGCGGCAGCGCTCTTGAGCTGCAGGTCCTCGGCGGTGAGCGGCGCGTCCTTGTCCTTGGGAGCGGGGGCCGGGTCCTGCGCCACCGCGGCCAGGGCGGCGGCGAGCGGCCCGTCCCCGCACAGCTCCTTCACCTTGGCGGCGGCGGCCTCCGGCGAGCCCGGGCTCTCGGCGATCGACTTGAGGGAGCCCAGCAGCGACACCGCCGAGGGGAGCGCGGACACCTGGAAACCGCGGAGCTTGCCGAAGCCGATGGTGAAGCTGCGGGTGGGGCCCGGGCCCAGCTTGTCCGGGATGGTGACGCTCACCTGGTTGGTGACGGCGGCCAGCTCCGCGGCGAAGCGGTCGTCGTTGACGGTGAAGCGGCGGCCGGCGGGCGAGGCGCTGGCCGGGGCGACGACCCAGAAGCGGACGCGGGCGGTGGAGGTGTCCATGGCCGGGCAGCCTCGCACGATTTGAGCCCCCCGGGTCGGGGGAAGGAGCTCCTCGAAAGCTCAGGCCAGGCGGACCGGGCCAGGCGCGGACGCTGCACCCGCTGCTGGGCGCCATCACTCCGGGTCATGCGCGCCGAGGCGCGCCGCCCGCGCGCTCGCAACGGTTGCGCGCGCACCTGCTGCCGCGCGCAGGCCGTTCGCGTCCCGCCCGGGCGCTCACCTGATCGGGCGCTGGCGTGTCCCTTGCTTTTCCGATCCGGAACGCACCCGAGGAATGGAGACACCATGAATCGCCTCATCGTCGCCGCGGTCGTCCTGCTGCCGGTCGCCGCCGCTGCCGCGCCCAGGTCGGAGGACCTCACCGGCACCGTCGCCTCCGGGCTCCGCAAGAAGGTGGAGCTGGTCTACGTGGAGAAGGCGCCGGGCAAGTTCCCGCCGCCGGCGCAGCCGGCGGTGATGAACCAGATCAAGAACACCTACGTGCCCCGGCTGCTGCCGGTGCTGGTGGGCACCAGCATCGCCTTCCAGAGCGAGGACCCAGAGCTGCACAACGTCTTCGGCCGCGCGGACAAGAAGGTGCTCTTCAACCAGGGCATTCCGCCCAAGGCCAGCGCCACCGTGAAGATGGGCGAGCCGGGCGTGGTGAAGCTCTCCTGCAACATCCACCGCGAGATGGTGGCCTTCATCCCGGTGCTGCAGAACCCGTACTTCACCCAGCCCGACCCGAAGACCGGCACCTTCACCATCAAGGGCGTCCCCCCCGGCAGCTACACGCTGCGGCTGTGGGGCGAGAAGCTGACGGACGAGGAGAAGGCCCGAGCGTACCCGGTCACCGTGGGCGGCTCGAAGGCGACCCCGAATCCGGAGCTCGCGTCGCGATGAAACGCCAGCTCGTGGTCGCCGCCTTCGGCCTGGTCACGCTCGCCGCGGTCCCGGCGGTGGCGGAGCTCACCAGGGGCCCGGTCCTCACCACCCACCCGCGGAAGACCTTCCACCTCTATGTCAACGACGGCGAGTGGGAGCTGGCGGACGGCACGAAGACGTACATCGTGAGTTACGTCGCCTACAACGACCAGTTCGAGGCGGCCCCCGAGGGCGCCCAGCTGCCCGCGCCGCAGATCCCCGCCCCCACCATCCGGGTGAAGGAGGGGGACGACGTGACGGTCTACCTCCACAACAGCGGCCACCATCACCTCGACCCGTCCAGCGCGTTCGGCAACGTCACCCACACCATCCACTTCCACGGGATGGACGTGATGACGGTCTACGACGGGACGCCGGGCGTCCCCACCGAGGGCATCCCGGAGAAGCTGCTGGCGGGCGTGCCGGTGGGCGAGAGCTACCAGTACCGCTTCATCGCCAAGCACGAGGGCACGTACATGTACCACTGCCACGTGGACACCTCGACGCACGCCCTGCTCGGGATGTACGGCGCGTTCATCGTGGAGGGCCCCAAGCCCAACACCATCTACGGCAAGCACTACGACCGCGAGTACACGCTCTTCTTCTCGGAGATGGACACCGAGCACAACGACGCCATCCACGACGTGGGCGAGTACGACATGACCAAGTTCAAGACGAACTACTTCATGGTCAACGGCCGCATCTTCACGTCCGACCTCACCAACAAGCTGTCGACGGTGGCGGACCCGCGCTCGCTCATCAAGGGCAAGGAGGGCGAGACGGTGCTGCTGCGCATGCTCGCCATGGGCTGGGACCACACCTTCGCGTTCCATCCCCACGCGTACCACATGGAGGTGGTGGGCACGGACGGCCGCGGGCTGACCGCGCCGTACTTCAAGGACACCCTGCCCATCGTCTCCGGCGAGCGCTACGACGTGCTGGTGCACATGGACCAGAAGAAGGACGCCATCTGCGTGAGCTGCCGGCTGGGCAAGGGCCTCTCCATCGCCCACGACCACAACCTCCACGGCGAGACCTCCGGCGGGAAGTACCCGCGCGGCCCGCTGGTGGTGTTCGCCACCGAGTAGCTCAGCGCCCGGGGCCGCTGCCGCCCACGCCCTGCTCCGCGCCCAGCTCCCGGAGCAGCGACGGATCCACCAGGTGGGACGCGTCCGCCTTCGGCACGTAGCCGAGGGCGGCGGCGTGCTCGGCCTCCACCCGGAGCTGGTCCTGCATCGGGTCGGTCACCAGCTCCAGGCGGCCGAAGGCGGAGGTCATCACCTCGTCCTTCAGCCGCTTCTTCGTCAGCGACTCGAAGCCGTCGTTGACCGCGCGGGTGAACGCGGCCGGGTCCTTCCGGGCGCGCGCGGTGAGCTGCAGGTGCGCGCGGAGCACCGCCTTCACCTCCTCGCGGCGGTTCTTGAGCGCCTGGTCGGTGGCCACCATCACGGTGGTGGGGAAGCGGCCGCCCGGCCAGAGCGTCCGCTCGTCCACCAGCAGCGTGGCGCCCTCGGAGATCAGCGTCGCCGCCCACGGCTCCGGCACCCAGGCGGCCTTCAGCAGGCCCTGCCGGAAGAGGTTGACGATCTCCGGGTTGTCCAGCGGCGTCACCTGCGCGGCGCTCTTGCCTTGCCCCTTGAGCCAGAAGCGGAGCGCGATGTCCTGGGTGTTGCCGATCTGCGGCACCGCGATCTTCTCGCCGGCGAGCCCGTCCAGGCCGCTGATCCCCCTCACCACCAGCCCCGCGCCGCCGGACGCCGCCCCGGCGATCACCTTCACCCGCCCGCCGGAGCGAATGTGGGCGACGATCGCCGGGCCCGGCCCTACGTAGGCCACGTCCAGCTCGCCCGCCATCAGCGCCTCCATCGCCGCCGGCCCGGCGTTGAAGGTGCGCGTCCTGAGCGGCCGGCCCTTCAGCTCCCGCTCGAACGTCCCGTCGCGCATGCCCACGATGGCCTGGGCGTGCGTGATGTTGGGGAAGTAGCCGAGCACGAGCGGGCCCTCGTTCGCCTTCCTCCGGGAGCACCCCGCCACCGCCACCGCCGCCAGCGCCACCACCGCCCACTTGAACGACCTCATGTCGCCTCCAGCCCCCACCGCCTGCGGACCCGGGTCTCCACCGCCTGGAAGAGGATCCGGTCCATCACCACGCCGATGGCGACGATGGCCGCCATCACCGCCATCACCTGCGCCACGTCCAAGAGCTCGCGTGCGGTGGTGAGCAGCTGGCCCAGCCCGCCGGAGACGAAGAGCAGCTCGCCCGCCATCAGCGCGCGCCAGGCGAAGCTCCAGCCCAGCTTGAGCCCGGTGACGATGCCGGGGAGCGCGGCGGGGACGAGCACGCCGCCGTAGAAGCGCGCCCCGCGGATGCCCAGCGTCCCGGAGACCTGGAGCAGCTGCGGCTGGATGGAGCTGACGCCGTCCTCGGTGGAGATGGCGATGGAGAGGAGCGACCCCATCACCACCACGAAGAGGATGGCCGCCTCGGAGAGCCCGAACCAGAGGATGGCCAGCGGCATCCAGCACACCGACGGGAGCGACTGCAGCCCCATCACCACCGGCTTGATGGTGCGGCGCAGGAGCGGCACCCGCGCGGTGGCGATGCCCAGGGGCACGCCGACCAGCACCGACAGCCCGTAGCCCTGCAGCAGCCGCAGCAGCGACCGCGCCACCGCGCTCAGCAGCGTCCCGTCCCGCGCCATGCGGGCGAAGCTGACCGCCACCGCCGCGGGCCCCGGGAACAGCGCGCTGTGCCAGGGCCCGTACCTAGCCGCCAGCGCCCAGATGAGCACCAGCGTCGCCAGGAACGCCACCCGTTGCCCCGCGGCCGTCCAGGCCCGGCCCTCGTCCGGCGCCTTCCAGCTCGACTTCATCTCGTCCCTCGCCGCCGACCCCGGCCATGGGGCGACTCTGGGCCTGGGCCTCCCGCAGCGCCGCGCTGATCTGCCGCGAGAGCGTCACCAGCCGCTCGTCGTCGGGATCGCGCGGGCGCTCCAGCCTGACCTCCAGATCCCACAGGATCCGCCCCGGCCGCCCGGCCATCACCACTACCCGGTCACCCAACACCAGCGCCTCGCGGATGTCATGGGTGACGAACACCACCGTCTTGTGCGTCTTCATCCAGATCTGCTGCAGCAGCGTGTGCATCTGCGCCCGCGTCTGGGCATCCAGGGCGCCAAAGGGCTCGTCCATCAGCAGCACCGCCGGGTCCATGGACAGCGCGCGCGCCAGCGAGGCCCGCTGCCGCATCCCGCCGGAGAGCTGGTGGGGGAGCGCGCGCTCGAAGCCGTCCAGTTGGACGAGGTGGATGAAGGCGTGGGCGCGGCGCTCGCACTCGCGCCGGTCCAGCCCGCGGGCGCGCAGCGCGAAGACGATGTTCTGGCGCACGGTGAGCCAGGGGAAGAGCGCGTGGTCCTGGAACATCAGCAGCCGGTCCGGGCTGGGGCCGCGCACCTCCTTGGCGTCGATGGTGACGTGGCCGCCGGACGGCTCCACCGTGCCCGCCAGGGCGTACAGCAGGGTCGACTTCCCGCACCCCGAGGGGCCCAGCAGGCACACCATCTCGCCGTGGTGGATGTCGAGGTTGACGTCCTCCAGCGCCACCACCGCGCCGCGCCCGCGGTAGGTGTGGCCGATGTTCTTCACTGCGATCTTCGCCGGGGCGGATCGCTCCCGGAACGGCACCAGGAGCCGTTTCCTGGACCTCGACAGTCGCCCCAGGAGCTTTCGCAGCACGGAGGGCAAGCTATGGGCGCGCAAGCCGAGCGGCCCGACCGCTTGCCCGGCGACCGCGCTGGTGGACACTGCGATCGTCGGGTGCCCGACCCCTCCGGGCTTCGCCGTTCAGTCCCCGATACCCGGGGGGACGCTGGCGCGGCAGCCTCCCGGCCGCTTCCGTCCGGGCTCAGCCGTGAATGGTCGGACTCAGGGGGCGGTGGCCGATCAGCGCAGCTTCCGCCTCCAGGAGGACATCCAGGCGGGCCCGGGCCACCGCCTCGCCGTGCGCCTCCGCGGCGAGGCGGAAGAAGAGGGCCTGGTGGCCGTCCTCGGACTGCGCCAGCTCGGCGTAGAAGCGGCGGAGCGGGCCCTCGGGCAGCGCCCCGGCGAGCAGGGCCAGGCGCTCGCAGCTGCGCGCCTCGATGACCGCGGCCACCAGCAGCCGGTCCAGCCTCCGCTCCGGCTGGTTGCGGCGGACCAGGTCCTGGAGCCCCTGCGCGTAGCGGTCGCCGCCGTCGCGGCCGAGCGAGAGGCCCCGCTCCTCCATCAGCTCCAGCACCCGCGCCAGGTGCGCGCTCTCCTCGCGCGCCAGCCGCGCCATCTGCGCGGGCAGGCCGGGCACCTCCGGGTACGCCTGCAGGAGCGAGAGCGCGTTGGCGGCGGCCTTCTTCTCGCAGTGGGCGTGGTCCGCCAGCACCTCGTCGAAGCGCTCCATCGCCAGCGACACCCACGCCGGGTCGGTGGCGGCGCGGAGGACCACCGGGCCTTCGCCCTGGAGCGGCCTCAGTCCCCGGCCCAGGGGGGCGCCGGCGCGGCGGTCTCCGGTCGCTTCCTCCGGGCCCGGGCGCGCGCTCATTCGCGGACGACCAGCCGGCAGCTCTTGCCGGGCGCGTAGCCCACCTTGCGCGCCACGGCGGCCAGCCAGGGGTCGCGGTCGTCCACGCGCAGGGTGAGGCGCGGGAGCGAGGAGAGCAGGAAGCGGGAGATCTGCCCCAGCGAGAGGGTGGCCTGGTCCGACCCGCGCTCCTCGGGGACGGTGTAGAGGCCCTCCAGCTCCGCGCCGTACTGGGAGCGGCTGCCCACGTCCACCTTGAACACCAGGCGCTTGCGCTCGTCGACCAGCACGTACGTCCGCTTGCCGCGCACGCGCTGGGCCACCCGCGCCTTGAAGCCCTCCGGGTCCTCGCGCAGCGGGTCGCGGTCGATCTGCTCGCGCACCGCGGCGGCGGCCAACTCCACCAGCTGCGGGAGGTCGCCCTCCCGCGCGAGGCGCAGTGACGGGTTGGTGAAGGGCCCGAGGTCGTCCGCGGTGACGGTGTAGAGCTTGTAGGTGCGGGAGACGCGAGGGCGGTCCGGGCAGAAGTGCTTCATCAGCCCGTCCACCGCGTTCTTCTCCCCCAGCGCGGCGCGCAGCTTGAGCGTGCCGTGGCCGGAGACCTCCTCGGCGATGGCGGCGATCTCCTGCGGGTCGGAGGCGGACGGCACCAGCAGGCCGCCCTCCCCGCCCACGAAGAGCACCGCGGCCAGGTCGCGGCCCCAGAAGCGCCCCCAGAACGCGCGGCCGGCGTGCGGGGCGATCCCGAACTCCTCGAGGATACCCAGGGCGTACATGTTGTGGGTGGCGTCCCGGGTGAGGAACGCGCGGAGAAGGCCCGCGTCCTCGGACGCGAGCGGCTCTACGGTGCGGGCCGACATGCCGGGCTTGGGGCCCGACCTTATCCCGGCCGCGGCGCGGGAGGCTACGCCAGCAAGCTGTCCGGACCGCCGAGGTACCGGAGCACGCGCGCGTGGTGGGAGGTGAGGCCGCGCGCCTTGACCTGGGGTCCGCCCCGAATCCGGAGCAGGGCCTGCAGGAGCACCGCGAGCGCGAAGTCGTGGCACTCGCGGGTGCGCACGAAGTCGATCACCACCTGCGAGGCTTCGGGCAGGCGGGAGATCTCCGACGCCAGCCGCATCGCCGCGGGCACGTCGAACATCACCCCCGCGTCCAGCACAGACTCCGTCCGCACGGCCAACTGAGCGTCCATGGCGGGGCAGTGTCGTCGCGGTCGCGCGGATCGACAATCGCCCGCGCGGACAGGTGCAACGTCGGCCCGCGGACACCGGGCCGCCGGGGAGATCACACGCCCAGTGCGGTCTGGATCGCCGGTTCGGCGACGATCACCGGGGCGCTCGGGATCTTCTCCAGCGAGAACCGCGCGACCAGGTCGGCGGCGGCGACCGGCTCGCCGTCTCCCAACCCGCTCCACGAGGCGAGCAAGCCGATCACCTTCTCCGCCGGCACGCCCATGGAGCGAAGGTCCGTCACCGCCAGTGCGCCCTCGCGCTTGGCGAGCCGCTTCCCGTCCTCGCCCAGGAGCAGCGGGACGTGGGCGTGGCGCGGCCGCGGCAGCTCCAGCGCGTCGATGAGCTGCAGCTGCCGGGGCGTGGAGGCGAGCAGGTCGTCGCCGCGGAGCACGTCGGTGACGCCGGCCGACGCGTCGTCCACCACCACCGCGAGCTGGTAGCTGGCGACCCCGTCGTTCCGGCGCACCACGAAGTCGCCCACCACCGCGTCCACGTCCTGCGCCTGCGGGCCGCAGAGGAGGTCGTCGAAGCGGGTGACGGTGGAGGGTTCGGGGCGGAAGCGGAGCGCGGGGCGGCGGGTCCGCGCCTTCTCGGCCCGCTCCTCGGGGGTGAGGCGCGCGCAGGTGCCCGGGTACCGCGGGCCGTCGTCGGAGGCGCCGTGCGGCGCGGTGGCGGCGCGGGCGATCTCCGCGCGAGAGCAGAAGCATGGGTAGAGGCGACCCTGGCGGTCCAGGCGCTCCAGGGCTTCCTCGTACGCGCCGCCGCGCTCGCTCTGCCGGACCAGCGGGCCGTCCCAGGTCAGGCCCAGGTACTCGAGGTCGGACAGGAGGTTGGCCTCGTGCTCGGGGCGGCAGCGGGCGCGGTCCAGGTCCTCGACGCGGAGAAGGAATTCGCCGCCCTGCGACCGCGCCTGGAGCCAGCCGAGGAGCGCGGAGCGGGCGTTGCCGAGGTGGAGCTTGCCCGTCGGGCTGGGGGCGAACCGGCCGCGGGGTATGAGTGGCATCTGACGCACAGCGTAGCGCCGGGCGGGCTTTGCGCGGGCCGGGGGCGTGCGCACGTTGAAAAAGATACCGGGTGTTCCGGGGATGGAGGTGAAGGAGTGGACGATGGGAACGCACTGATCTTGTTGGCGGAGGACGACGAGGCCCAGCGCGAGGTGCTCGTCGAGGTGTTGGAGGTGGAGGGATATCGCGTGCTGTCCGCGGCCGGGCCCAACGAGGTGCTGGCGGGCCTGGGGAAGAACCCCGCGCTGGTGCTGCTGGACCTGGTGGGCGTGGCGTCGCCGCAGGTGATGAGCGCGCTGCGCGGGGTGGCGAAGCGGCCGGCGCTGGTGGTGATGAGCGGGGACGGGTCGCTGCCGGACGTGGCGGAGCGGCTGGGGGCGGACGGGTACCTCACCAAGCCGTACGACCTGGATGACCTGCTGGCGCGGGTGCGGGACGCGCTGCGGCGGACGGGCTGGGTGGACGGGCGTGCACGGGCGCCCGGAGCGAGCTAGACAGTCGCCGGCCTGTGACCGTGCGAATCCTTCATTGCTCCGACGTCCACGTCACCCTCGATTATTCGAAGATCCCGCTGCTGAAGCTGGGCTGGCGGAGGTGGATCGCGCTGGGTGAGCTGCGTCTGCGCGGGCGGCAGGTGGCGTACGCGAAGGCGGGGGATTCGATCCGGCAGATCGTCCGCGACTTCCGGACGCTGGGGGCGGACCACCTGATCGTCTCAGGGGATCTGACGGCGTACGCGCTGCCGGGGGAGTTCGAGGGGGCGAAGGCGGCGCTGGGGGATCTGGCGGAGGATCCGCTGCGGTGCACGGTCATCCCCGGGAATCATGACGTCTACACGCCGGGCGCGTACCGGGACCGGAGGTTCGAGACGACGTTCGCGCCGCTCCTGAAGTCGGACCTGCCGGAGTTCGCGCGGGAGGGGATCTGGCCGCTGGTGCGGCTGCTGGGCGAGGACGTGGCGATCGTCGGGTTGAAGAGCGCGCGGGTGCCGGCGGTGCCCGGGATGTCGTTCGGGGTGATCGGGAAGCGGCAGCTGGGTGGGTTGCGGGATGCGGCGAACGACCCGCGGCTGAAGGAGCGGGCGATGGTGGTGGTGGTGCACCACGCGCCGCTCAACCAGAAGGGGAAGCGCGACAAGGCGTACCACGCGCTGGCGGACAAGGACGCGCTGTTCCGGGTGGCGAGGGGGCCGAGGTTCGCGGTGCTGCACGGGCACATCCACCGGCGGTACCACCACGCGGCGACGGAGACGCGACCTCACTTGTTCGGGGCGGGGTCGTCGACGCAGCGAGGGCGGGAGGGGTACTGGGTGATCGAGGTGGAGCGCGGGCGGATCGTCGGGGGGCGGATGCTAGGGCTTGGTCTTGGTCCTGGGGAGATGGCGGCGCCAGGCGCGGTAGGGGCGTAGCTGGGGCTTGGGGAGGATTCCCAAGTCGTCACTCATGCCGCGGAGATAGTCGGTGTACTTGTTCAACACGTTCATGGCGTTCATGAGCGAGTCGAGCGGGGCGACGCCACAGATCACAAGGACGCCCTTGAAGAAACCTCTCGCTTGGATCGGGCAGTAGTAGTCCGTTTCGGGCAAGGGCTTCGGACGCCCAACTTTCACGTGCACGCGCGCCCATCGGGCCCTTCCTTGCCTGAAGTGGAGATCGCCCTCGACCAGCACGTCGTCGATCTTCTTCAGCTTTGGCTTCCAGTCGTTGGTCACCTTCCGAGGATTGCGCGACACGTGTTCTCCCAGTACTGGGCGCTCTCCCGAACTGCCTTCCAACATTCGTGCTTCAGTCGATCGTCCATTCTTGGGGGGAGCATCTGACAGAATGCCTCGCGAGCCTCAGGTCCGCGCACGCTGAAGCTCATGCAGTTTTCGAGCATCGACTTCGGCCGCTTCGTCTTCGCCGCTTGTAGTTCCCCATCTACCTTCTTCGTCGCCTCCGCGAGCTCCTTCACGCTCTGCTCCAGCTTCGCCTTCGCCGCCCGCACCTGCGGCTTCTCCTCCTTCATTCCGGGCGCGTGCGCAGTCGCCGGATAAACGAAGAGGAGCAACGGCAAGACGTCCGCGATGCCGCTCAGCACCGCCCTCCCTCCAGTCGCCACCACCTCCGTGGCCGCGGCCGTCTCTGCGGCGGCGGCCGCGGTCTCGCCCGTCACCGCCGTGAGCTCCACGTACGCCTGCTCCGTCTGCGCGAGCTTGCTGCTCAACGACGCGTACTGCTCCGCCGACAGCTCCGCCTTGTACAGGTCCAGCAGAGATTTAGCCCGGGACAGCTCCGTCGGCCCGAGTTGCGGCTGAGCAACGGCCACGCACGGCGCGATCATCAACCACCACCACTGGGCGGTCATTCGCGGATTTCCCATTCTTTCCGCTCTTAGCACACCCCCCACCCCACGCAGCCTCCCGGAATCCCTACCCTCTCCCGCTTGCCGGAATACCCCACGCTGCGCGAATCTCCGCGGCCCCGTCAGGCGTAGTGGAGCCCGACATGGACGCGCAGGTATCCGTGGACCATCCCCCCCACACGGGTGAGCTCGGCCAGCTCCCGGCGCAGTTCGGCCCCTACACGCTCCTGAAGAAGCTGGACGCCGGCGGCATGGCGCAGGTGTACCTCGCGGAGAAGCAGGGGCCGGAGGGCTTCGCGCGCACGCTGGTCCTCAAGATGATCCACCCGCACCTCGCCGAACGGGCGGACTTCATCCAGATGCTGTTCAACGAGGCGCGCCTGGCCGCGCTGGTGAACCACCCCAACGTCGTCTCCATCTACGAGTTGGGCGAGGGCACCGCGAAGGACCTGGGCCGCTACTACATCGCCATGGAGTACCTGGACGGGCTGAACCTGCTCCGCTTCCGCCGCGCCCACATCCGCCACCTCCGCACCTTCCCCAGCCCCTCCCTCTGCGCGCACGTGGTCGCCGCCGCCTGCGAAGGGCTGCACTTCGCGCACACCCTCACCGCGCAGGGCCGGCCGCTGAACATCATCCACCGCGACGTCTCCCCGGAGAACCTGTTCCTCACCGCCGAGGGGATGGTGAAGATCCTCGACTTCGGCATCGCCAAGGCGGCGTCCCTCAAAGGCATCACGCTCGCCGGGCAAGTGAAGGGGAAGATCGGCTACATGGCCCCGGAGCAGATGCAGGGCAAACCCATCGACCGCCGCGCCGACGTCTGGTCGATGGGCGTCACCCTGTACTGGCTGCTCGCCGGCCACCGCCCCTTCCGCGGCGACAACGAGGCGGAGGTGCTCCACCGGGCGATGACCATGGACCCGCCACCGCTGGCCACGCCGCATAGGCCCGTGCCGGCGGGGCTGGAGCAGATCGTCCTCCGCGCGTTGACCAAGGACCCGGACCGCCGCTACGCCGGCGCGGACGAGATGCAGGCGGACCTCAACGAGTGGATCGACCGCCACGGCGAGCGCACCACCCGCGCCGAGCTCTCCTCCCTGGTGCAGAGCCTCTCCGCCGCCGTCGCCGAGGCGAAGTCCTCCGGCAGCGCCGGCTCCGGCGAACCGGGCACGCCGTTCCGGCAGGGCTCGCGCGCCACGCCGTTCACCAGCGCCACGCCCCGGAAGTCCTCCGTCACGCCGGGGCGCTCGCCGGCCGCCTCCGCCCCGCTCTGGCGCCGGTTGGCCTCGGTGGCGCTGGAGCTGCTCCCCGCGCTGGCGCTGTGGCGCTTCACCTACTTCCGCGCGCCGTGGGCGCCCTCCGCGCTCCTCTTCGGGGCCACCGCGCTCTCGCTCCCGCTGCTGGGCGCGAGCGCCGGACAGTGGGCCCTCCGGCTGCGGCTGGAGCGCGGCGGGCGGCGGGTCGGGTTCCTTCGCAGCCTGTTCCGCTTCGGCCTGTGCTACGCGTGGTTGCCGCTCGCGTGCGCCTTCCTCGCCACCGCCTACGCCTCCTCACCGGCCAGCACGCCGCTGGGCCTGTCCGCCGGCGCGCTGCTGGTGCTGTGGCTGGCGAGCGGCCTGGGCGCGCTCGCGCCCCAGCGGACGGGACTGTTCGACCAGCTCTTGGGAACCGCCGTGGTGCGGCGGTGAAGGGGAATTCGCCCATGCCGATGAAGCTTCTGCTTCGACCGCCACACCTCGCCGCCGCGCTGGCGCTCCTGGCCGCGGCCTCCACCGCGCGCGCCGCCCCCACCAACTTCCTGCTCACCCGGCCCGGACAGGCGGAGGTGCGCTTCTCGGTGGAGGCGCCGCTGGACACCATCGGCGGGCTCGCCTACGGGGTGCTGGGCGCGGCGCAGATGGACCCGGAGAGCGGCGCCACCACCGCGCGGCTGGTGCTGGACCTCAACTCGTTCCACACCGGCCTCGACCTGCGCGACGAGGACCTCCGCGACCAGTTCTTCGAGACCTCGAAGTTCCCCAACGCGGTGCTGGAGCTGAAGCAGGTGGAGTGGGCGCAGAAGCCCGCGATGGGCGTCTCGTCGCAGGGGACGGCGGTGTTCTCGCTCAACCTGCACGGGGTGACCCGGCCGCTGGCGGCGCCCATCACCGCGCGGCTCGGCGAGCGCGACGGCCACCAGGCGGTGAACGTCCGCGCCAGCTTCGACATCAAGCTCTCCGACTACAACATCCAGCGCCCGCGCCGGCTGTTCCTCAAGCTGGGCGACACCGCCCACGTCACCTTCGACGGGACGCTGCTGGCGCCCGACATGCCCGCTCCCGCCGCCGCCACCGCGGAGGCCCGGCTGCCCGAGGTGAAGCGGGCGCTGATCTCGGTGGCGCAGGTGCCGCGCAAGCCGGCCCCGCCGAAGTTCAAGTTCCCCGCCGACTCGATCAACGGCAAGGGCGAGCGGCTGTTCGCGGACAAGAACCTGGGCGGCGCGGGCAACGCCCTCACCTGCGCCTCCTGCCACGCGGTGACCGACGAGCGCGCCGGTATCTACGAGGGCAAGGGGGTGCATCCCAGCCACACCCTCTACGACGCCGCCCACCGCGCCTCACTCTGGCAGGGGCTGGCGCCTGCGCCGGGGAAGGCGGCCTCGATCTGCAACCGGCTGTTCATGCTCAGCCCGCAGGGGCTGGGGCCGGCGCAGGAGGCGCAGCTGGAGGCGTACCTCAAGACCATCGCTCCGGACGACGCCGCGCCGGCGCTGAATTACGACGCGCTGGCGCTGACGCGGCGGACGGCGCTGGCCAAGGCCACCTCGGGCGACCCCAAGGCGGGCAAGGCGCTCGTCGAGAAGTTCTGCGCCGGTTGCCACGGGAAGGGGCGGGTCCGGCCGGAGCTCACCGTCGGCCTCTACGAGCCGGACTACCTGGTGCAGCGGATCCGCTGGCTGCCCGGCCGCGACTCGCGCCAGATGCCGCCCATGTACCTGGACCGGCTGGTGGATTCGGACCTGCGGAACATCGTCACCTACCTGGCCGGCGAGCAGTCCGAGCGCATCTTCAAGCGCAAGCGGAAGGGGTCCACGTGAGACGCGGAGCGCGCATGTCCGTGAAGTCCTGGTTGGCGATGGCGGCGCTGGGCCTGGCGGTCGGGTGCGCGGGCGCGAAGCCGGCCGCCAAGCCCGCGGCGCCGAGGGCGAAGGCGGAGCCCGTCAAGGCGCCGGCACCGGCTGCGGAGGGCTCCGCGCCGGCCGCCGAGTCACCGGCTCCCGCGTCGGGCACGCTGTTCGACCGGCTGGGCGGGATGCCCGCCATCGAGGCCGTCATCGCCGACTTCCTGGGCAACGTCGCCGCGGACGAGCGGATCAACGCTCCCTTCGCGGTGTCGGACCTCAAGCTCGTGCAGAAGCGGCTGGTGGAGTTCGTCTGCGTGGCCACCGGCGGCCCGTGCAAGTACGGCGGGCGGGACATGAAGGCGGTGCACCACGGGATGGGCGTCACCAACGCGCAGTTCGACGCGCTGGTGGGCGACCTGGTGAAGAGCCTGGAGAAATTCAAGGTCCCGGAGCGGGAGAAGTCCGAGCTGCTGGGCGCGCTGGGGCCGCTCAGGGAGCAGATCGTCGAGGCGGAGTAGCGCCGCCGTCCGGCCCCTGCGCGCGGTCGCGCAGGTCGCGCGCGATGGCCAGCAGCTCTCCGGCGCCGAGCGCGGGGTCCAGCGCCGCCGCCTGCTCCAGCTCCGTCACCGCGCGCGCGTAGTCGCCCTTCTCCTCGGCCATCAGACCGGCCTGCTGGTGCATCCGGGCCTGCTTCTGCGGCTCGGTCAGCTCCTTCGGCTTCGGCGGCGGCGGAGGCGGGGGCGGATCGAGCACGGCCTTCAGGCCGTCCACCGCTCCAGGGAAGAACCACGCGCCGCCGGCCAGCAACAGCAACGCCGCCGCGGCCCCCGCCGCCACCCAGCGCCCCGCGCGCCTCCAGCCGATGGGCGTGGCCGGTTCGGTGTTGGCGCCCTCCGGCTCCAGCGTGTCGCGGTAGTCGCGCCAGTCGGGGAGGACCTCCGCCAGCAGCGCGGCCAGGCGCGCCTTCCCGTCCTTCCAACCGTGCGCGGCCCGCAGCCCCTCCAGCGCGGAGAGCAGCTCGCGCGCGGAGCCGAAGCGGCGCGCGGGGTCCACCGCCAGCGCGCGCAGGATGACCACCTCCGCGTCCGCGGGGAAGCCGGACACCAGCGAGCCGGGCGCCGGGATGGCGGGGGGCTCGCCGGTGGCGCGCGGCTTCACGCCCGTGGCCAGCTCATAGAGGATGGCGCCGGCCGAGTAGACCGCGGTGCGCGGGTCGGGCGGGCGCGGGTCGGCCGGGTTGCTCCCCTCCAGCTCCGGCGCGGAGTAGATCGCCACCGCGCGCGACCCGGCCAGCTCCAGCTCGCCGAAGTTGGTGAGCTTCACGTCCAGCGAGTCGAAGCTGATGACGGCGTTGGCTGGCACCAGCGTGGGGTACACCGCGCCCGGCAGGATCGCCGGCGCCGCCTCCGCGTACGCGAGCGCGTCGCACAGGCGCAGGCCCAGGTGCACCGCCAGCTCGGCGCCCGGCGGGACGTGCCGCTCCCGCGCCATCGCCAGCAGCACGTCCAGCGCGAGGCCCTCGGTGAAGTCGACGGCTACGTAGTACTCGTCGCCGACCTTTCCGAAATCGAAGGCGCGGGCGATGTTCGGGTGGTTCAGCTCGGCGGCGATGCGCGCGCGTTCGGCGAACGCGTCGGTGAGGCCGGCCTTCACGCCGGCCGGGGTGAGCCTCTTGAGCACGCAGGTGCGCTCGAAGCCGCCCGGTCCAGCGAGGGCCGCCTGGTGCGTCTCCACCAGCTTGCTCGACGGGAGCGCGCGGAGGAGGCGGTACTTCCCGAAGGTCGTCTCCGGGTCGCTCACTTCCCGTTGCGGTGGAAGGTGCGGTCGATGTCGATGGAGAGGTTGTACGTCGTGATCCAGGTGTTGGTCAGGTAGAGGCCGGTGGAGAACCCGTCGCTGGAGCAGGAGACCAGCGAGAGGGCGAACGCGCCGGCGGGGACGTTCACGCCCTGGTTGAAGGTGGTCGAGACCGTCTGCTGCACCGCCCCGTCCACGTAGATCTTCGAAGGGCCGTTATCCATGTAGCCCTGGAGCACGATGGTCTGCGCGCTGGGCGAATTGAGGAAGAACGTCAGCGGCCCCACGCAGACGTTGGCGCACGTGCTGGCGCCGGGCCCCGACGCCTGGCTCAGGTTGAAGATGCCCTGGTTGCTGAAGATGACCTCGCCGAAGCCGGCGTTGGCGGTGGAGATGGTGGCGCTCAGGTCGATGGAGGTCGGCGCTCCGCACGTGAGGTGCCCGGCGCCGAAGGCCCCGCCGTAGCCCAGCACCGCCGGGTAGGTCCCCTGCATCGACGCGGTGAAGAGGTCCTGCCCGTTGATGGTGAGCGCGCCGGTGATGGTGGTGCCGCCGCTGAACGTCACCGGGGTGGTGGCTGTCCCGGAGAACGTCCCGGTGGGTCCCTGCGGTCCGGCAGGGCCCGTGGCCCCGGTATCACCCTTGTCGCCTTTGGTACCCTGACACGCCAGCGCCAGCAGCGCGCATGGCATCACCATCATCCGGAACACCGGTCGCATCGTCGTTCGCCTCCTGGAGGTTCGGGGCGGGTTGTAGCCGCTTCCATGCCTATAGTCGCGCCCATGGCCTCCGAGGAGGACGCGCCCAAGCTGGAGGAGCTCCAGCACCTGTTCCAGCTCAATCGCCTGGTGGATGACGCGCTGGAGGAGAGCCTCAAGGCGCGCGAGAACCTGGCCCAGACCTTCCGCCGCCTCTTCCCCCGCCTCCTGGAGCGGACCGGGGCGCGCGCCGCGGCGGTCACCACCCGCGGCGAGGACCTCGTCGAGGAAACCTACGTGGGCGGGTCGTGGGGGGACCGCTTCCCCGGCGATCTCCTGCGCGAGCACCCCGCCGGCCTCGCCTCCCTCCCCGAGGGCACGCTGGTCTCGCAGGCGCTGGACGTGGCGGGGGTGAAGGTCGGCACCATCGGCCTGCTCTTCGAGGGGGACCGCTCGTTGCGCCGCGAGGCCGCCCGCCTGGGGAAGATGGTGGAGGTGGTGGCGGAGGAGCTGGACACCGTCCTCGTCTCCATCCACACCGCGGCGGAGAAGCACAGCCTCATCCTCCAGTTCAACCAGCTGCTGTCCAACCCGGTGTTCGAGGTGGGGATGGACCAGGCGGTGCTGTCGCTGGCGCAGCGGGTGCGGCTGCCGGGCTTCATGCTGGTGTACCGGGACGCGGTGCAGCGCGGGGTGCTGCACTACCGGGTCTACCGGGACGGCCACCTCCACCAGCACTCGCGCGAGCAGCCCTTCCACGAGCTGGACGAGCTCATCGCCCGCCGCGGGGTGGCGCTGGTGCGCGCGGACAACCAGGAGCTGAAGGCGCTGGCGGGGCCGTCCGGGCGCTCGGTGGAGGCGGTGCTGATCGCCGGCACCGCGAACGTGGAGCCGCTGGGGAAGATCCTCGTCTGGTCGGAGACGGACGGCTTCTCCGCCTTCACCATGGACCTGATCCGGGTGATGGCCTCCACGCTCACCCAGCGGCTGCTGGACTACAACCGCGAGCGCATCCACCTCTCGCAGTTCTTCTCCGCCTCCGTCATCGACGAGCTGCTCAAGGACCCGCGCTACGCCCAGAAGTACCTCACCCCGCGCGACGAGGAGGTGGGCATCCTGTTCGCGGACATCAACGGCTTCACCCGCATCTGCGAGGTGGTGCTGGAGTCGCCGGCGCGCATCGGCCGCTTCGTGGACCGCTGGTCGGACGAGGCGGTCCGCGTGCTGTGGAGGCACGGCGGCGTGTTCGACAAGATGGTGGGGGACTGCGTCATCGGCCTGTTCGGGCCGCCGTTCTTCCGCGCCAGCCGGGTGGAGCGCGCCGAGGCCGCCGTCCGCGCCGCGCGGGAGATCCAGCAGCTCACCGCCGACATGAGCTCCGACCCGGAGGTGGTGCGCCTGTCGGAGCTCGTCAAATTGCCGGGCCTGGGCGTCGCCATCGGCGTCAACCTGGCGCACACCTACTGCGGCATCTTCGGGCCCAACCAGCAGTACACCGGCTTCTCCACCGGGATGAACTCCACCGCCCGCCTCCAATCCCTGGGTGGGTTCCGCGAAATCCTGGTGATGGAGTCGGTGAAGGCGGCGCTCCAGCAGAGCCAGGACCCGGTCCTCCAGGGCCTGGAGTACGGCCAGCTCACCGAGACGCCGGTGAAGAACGTGGCGCAGCCGTTGCGTCACCACCGCCTGATCTCCAGGGGCTAGGCGCGAACGCCGCCAGCGTCGGGCCTTCGAGCTCCCGTGACGGCAGGGCGCTAGGCGATCTCCCGCACGCCCAGCCGCCGCATCATCGCGCGCACCGTCCCGCCCGGGTCGGAGGACCGGCCGCGGCCGACGCTGCCCAGGTAGCGGGCGGCGCGGGTGGGGCTGCCGCCGGACCGCCGGAGCGCCGCCTCCAGCGCCAACGTCTCCAGGCGCGCCACCTCGTCCTTGAGGTTGAACGTGCCCGCCGACACGCGCCGGCCGATCTCCTCGGCGGAGACCACCTCCGCGCCGCCCGTGCGCGGCGCCGGCTCCTCGCGGCTGAGGATGCGGCGCGGCAGGTCGGAGAGGAGCAGCTCGTCGCCGCCGCGCTTGTAGACCAGCGCGCCGAAGACCACGTTGCGCAGCTCGCGGATGTTCCCCGGCCACGGGTAGGCGGCGAGCGCCGCCAGCGCGTCCGGATGCACCGCCCGCACCGGGCCGCGCGCCGATGCGCCCGGCTCCTCCTTGTAGAAGCGGGCGATGAGGTGCTCCACCAGCACCGGCAGGTCCTCGATGCGCTGGCGGAGCGGCGGCAGCTCCACGGAGACGATGGCCAGGCGCTCGTAGAGGTCGGCGCCGAACGCGCCGGTGGCGATCAGCGGCCGGAGGTCGCGGTTGGTGGCGGCGAGGATGCGGAAGTCGACCTGGCGCCACACGGACTCGCCCAGCCGGCTGACCACCCGGTCCTCCAGCACGCGCAAGAGCTTCACCTGCAGGGGCATCGGGGTGTCGTCGATCTCGTCCAGGAACACCGTCCCGCCCTCCGCCGCCACCAGCTGGCCGTCGTAGCGGCGGACCGCGCCGGAGAAGGCGCCGCGCTCGTAGCCGAACAGCTCGCCCTCCATCAGGTCGTTGGGGATGGCGGCGCAGTTGACGGGGACGAAGCGGCCGCTCCGCCGCGCCGACCACTCGTGGATGAGGCGCGCGGCCACCTCCTTGCCGGTGCCGGTCTCGCCGGTGAGCAGCACCGGCATCGAGGTGCGCGCCGCCAGCGCCAGCTGCTTGAGCACCGCGCGCGAGGCGTCGCTCCGCCCCACGAAGCTGGGCGGCGCCGCCGGCTCCGCGTCCTCCGCGCCCAGCTCCGCCAGCCGCCGCAGCAGGCGCGCCGGCCCGTCCGGGGCGGAGAGCGGCACCGCGTCGTAGGCGCCCGCCAGCACCGCCACCCGCGTCGCCTCCGCCGAGGGCGCCCCGTCCGTCACCCAGATCCACCGGGCCGACGGCGGGCGCGCCGGCGGCGACTCCGAGCGCACCACGTACGGCAGCGCGCTCCCGGCCGGCGCGCGCCCCGGCCTGAGCTGCACCGACTTCAGCTCGGCGGCGAGCCGCGCGTCGGGGGCGCGGCCCATCCAGTGCACGGCGAGGGGTTCCTTCGGCTTCGGCGCGGGGGTCGGCATGATCGATTGCGCCCAGGCGTAATCGATTCCGGCCAGCGCGACCAGCCCTGGAGCGGGCCCGGCTACCGCTTGCAGGGCATGTACAGCCCCGCCTGGGCGTCCACGGTCACGTAGATCCGCAGGAAGTGCTCGTGGGGGAAGATGCCGGTGACCTCGCTGCGGAACACGGTGGCGCGGACGCAGCCCAGGTCCTGGGAGAAGGACAGCTCGGTGGAGAGCTTGTCCTTGACCGCGGCCAGGCGTTCGGACACGTCCACCCGCATCGCCGAGCGCGCCTGGTCCACCAGCGAGTCGTGGTCCACGGCGATCTTGAGCTTCACCAGCTCGCCCGCGGTGCCGGGGGTGATGTCCAGGTCGGGGACGGTGATCTGGTTGTCGATCACCCTGGGGTGGCCGGCGAAGAAGATCTCCCCGTCCATGTCCAGCTTGGTCCCGGCGACGTTCGCCTTCCCGCCCAGGAGCACGCGGATCACCACCTGGTCCTCGGAGGCGTAGACCTGCGGGTGGTACATGTAGAGGTCCGGGTGGCTGGTGGAGAAGAAGAGCTTCCCCTTGATCGCCTTGTCGATCGACGCGGAGAGTTCCTCGTAGCGGGCGGCCACCGGCACCACCACCGTGAACGGCCCGGTGGGGAGCGACGCCACGTTCTGCAGCAGCGGGAGCTTCAGGTTCGGCAGCGGCGGCGTCCCTCCGTCGGCCGAAGGCGTCCCCGCGTCCGCCGCCGCGCCGCCGTCCGGCGTCCCTCCATCCGACGCCTGGGACGACGTGAGCAGGCTCTCCGCCGGCGTGCACGGCAGCGTGACCGCCGGCAGCACCACCGCCGCCAGGTCCTTCTCCACGCCGTCCGCCAGCACGGTGGGCCCGGCCTCCAAAGAGACGATCTTCAGCTCCACGCACGCCACCTGGTCTCCCACCGGGAATTCGATGGGCTTGGCGATCCGCGCGAAGGCGTTGAGCACCATGGGCCGCAGGTCCATCCGGAAGTCGTCCAGCGCCTTGGAGAGGAGGTCGTGCAGCTTCTCCTCCACCGCCTTGTTCACCGTGTCCAGCGACGAGGACGCCTTGACCGTCACCTCGGTGGACTGGAGCGCCGCCTTGAAGTCCGCGGTCACCACCGGCTCGCCGTAGATGGTGACGGTGATGGGGATCAGCCGTTCGCCCACGAAGTTGGTGCGGGCGTTGACCGTCACCCCCACCACGATGCGGCCGCGGTCGAACTTGAGCGACACCGGTTCGCGCTGCCAGGAGTAATGGAGCTTCTGTCCCGCCACCAGGTCCACGTCCCCGTCGCCCTGCTTCGGCAGCGAGGACGCCAGCGCCTTGGTGAGCCCCTCGCGGAAGATGGTGGCGTGCACCACCACCCGCGACGGCGGCGGGTCGGACACCGGCCGGCCGGCGCCGGGCGGCGGCGGCGGGCGGACGTGCCCGCCGGGACCACCGCAGCTCCACAGCGCCAGCGCC
>Ga0134122_10000252_pt1 | contig 34003 bp, 22 predicted proteins | sample KB302_FD_96461 | JGI IMG/M metagenome (GOLD analysis project Ga0134122, IMG submission 96461) | Terrestrial soil microbial communities without Nitrogen fertilizer from Kellogg Biological Station, Michigan, USA - KB3-0-2 | ecosystem: Environmental > Terrestrial > Soil > Unclassified ...
CTGCCAGAAGCGATCGAACAGGTGGGACAGATCCTCGGAGGAAAGATCGACGGTCGGGTTGGTCACCTGCAACCCCGAAGCCGCCCCGGCGCCCGCCCCATGGTTGGCGGCGAGCGCCCGGCAGGCGACCCAACCGCCGGGTGTGCCGTGGACCACCGCGTTGTCGAGCAGGTTCGACAGGATCAGCCCCAGCTTCGCCCGGTCGGTGGGCAGGGCAATCCCCGCAGGGATCTCGTTCTTGAGCTCGATCTTCTTTTCCGCCGCGGCACGCGCGATCGGGCGCCAGGCCTCTTCGATCGCGGCGCGCAGCGGCACCTCTTCTTCAACCGGCGCTTCCTGCGCGCTTTCGCTGCGCGCGAGCGCGAGCAGGTTCTCGGCGATCCGTTCCATCTGCAGGCCGATCGCCCGGGCGTCTTCGAGGCTCGCCGCCACCGAGGAGGGATCGTCCGGCCAGCGCAGCCCCACCTCGGTCGCCGCGCGCAGCTCGGCGAGCGGCGTCCGCAGCTCGTGCGCCAGATGGTCCGAGAACGCCTTCTCGCGGGCGAACGAGGTCTCCAGCCGGCCGAGCAGGTCGTTGATCCGCCGGACCACGACCGAGATCTCGCTCGGCACGTCGGTCGGATCGATCCGCTCGCCGAGCGAGCCGGCGTCCAGGCGCTCGATCCGGGCGACCAGGCGGGAGAGCGGCGAGAGCCCCAGCCCCAGGCTCAAGCGAATCAGGCCGGCCAGGCCGGCGAGCAGGAAGAAGAACGAGACGCCGAGCCAGATCTTCGTCTCGGCGAGAAACCGGTCGAGATCGCGGCGCCCGCGCGCGAGCACCAGGGTCGCCTTCGGCCCCGCCGGGTTGAAGCGAACTTCGACTCCGGCCCCCTCGGGGTGATCGTCGATGCGCGGCAGGACCGTGAGCTGGATCAAGCGGCCGGGCCGGCCATCCGGCAGGAGCGCATCCCACAACCGAGGAGATTCCGAGGGCGCGGCCGAGGGCGTGCCGGACGCAGGAGAGTACCGCGCCAGGTCGCGGCCGGCGAGCGAATTCGAGCGCCGGAGCACGCGACCGTCGGCGAACCAGAACTGGAAGAACTCGACCCCGGTCCCGGCGGCGAACTCGGGCATTCCCTCTTCGGGCAGCTCGACCCAGACGGCGCCGTCCGACTCTTCGGTCAGCAAGGCGAGCGAACGGGCCTTGGCCACCAGCTGCTGGTCGAAATCGTTCTCCAACCGAGAGGCGATCACCCGGTAGAGGAAGAACCCGCCGAGCGTGAGCAGCGCGCCCGAGCCGACCAGGAGGTAGAGCGTCAACCGGCTGCGAAGCGATCTCACGGCGCGCCCTCGGCGGCCGCTTCGGCCGAGGCGGCGGCGGGCGCTGCGTCCAACAGATAGCCCTGGCCGCGGCGGGTCTGGATCAAGCGGGCGGCCAAACCGCCGCCGACGGATTCGAGCTTCTTTCGCACGCTGTAGACCAAGACGTCGACCACGTTGCTCGCCGCTTCGTCCTCGAACTCGTACAGGTGCTCCCATAGGTCGCGGCGTGACACCACCTCGCCGCGGCGCAAGGCAAGCGCCTCCAAGACACTGAATTCGCGCGCGGTCAAACGCACCTCGCGGCCGTCGCACCAGACCCGGCGGGCGGCGAGATCGACCGACAGCGGCCCGACCCCGAGCGCGGGAGACGACACCTGATGGCCGCGCCGGGAGAGCGCCTGAAGGCGGGCGACCAGCTCTTCGAACGCGAACGGCTTGACCAGGTAGTCGTCGGCCCCCAGGTCCAGCCCGCGCACCCGGTCTCCCACGAGATCCTTGGCCGACAGGATCAAGACCGGCGTGGTCTTGCCCCGCTCGCGCAGCTGTTTCAAGACGGTGTAGCCGTCGATTTCCGGCAGCAGAAGATCGAGGACGATCGCGTCGTAGCTGTTCTCGGTCGCGAGCCAGAGCCCCTCGCGGCCGTCCGCCGCGGCATCGACGGCATGGCCGAGCTTGCGCAGCCCGCGCTCCAGCGTCGAGCGGAGACGCTGGGAATCTTCGACAAGGAGCAGGCGCATGGCGCGGGGACTCTAGCTGTCGAGATCGGTCTTGAGCACGGCGAGGAACGCCTCTTGCGGGATTTCGACCGAGCCGACGATCTTCATCCGCTTCTTGCCTTCCTTTTGCTTTTCGAGCAGCTTCCGCTTGCGCGAGATGTCGCCGCCGTAGCACTTGGCGATGACGTCCTTGCGATAAGCATTGATCGTCGAGCGGGCGATGATGTTGCCGCCGATCGCGCCCTGGATCGCGATTTTGAATTGCTGGCGCGGGATCGTTGCCTCCAGGCGCTCGCAATAATGCAGGGCGCGAAAGCGGGCCTTCTCGCGATGGACCAGCTGCGAGAGCGCATCCACCTTTTCGCCGTTCACCAGGATGTCCACCTTCACCAGGTCGGTGTCGCGATAGTCGAGCAGGTCGTAGTCGAACGAACCGTAGCCTTGGGTGATCGTCTTCAGCCGGTCGTTGAAATCGAACAGGACTTCCGCGAGCGGCAGTTCCGAGACGATCTCGACCCGGCCGACCGCCAGGTAGTTGAAGGTCGTGTTCTGCCCTCGCCGGTCGCGGCAAAGCTCCATTACCGCGCCCACGTAGCGCTCGGGCATGCGGACCGACGCCTTGATGAACGGCTCTTCGGCGCGCGCGATGGCGCCGGGATCGGGGAAAAACGAGGGGTTGTCGATCTCGATCGTCTCCCCCGAGGTCATGTGGAGGATGTAGCGGACCGACGGCGCCGAAAGCAACAGCGCGAGGTCGTACTCGCGCTCCAGCCGCTCCTGCACCACTTCGAGATGGAGAAGGCCCAAGAAGCCGCAGCGGAAGCCGAACCCGAGCGCGGTCGAGCTGTCCTTCTGGAAGGTGAGCGACGCGTCGTTCAGCTTCAGCTTGTCGAGCGCCTTGGCGAGATCTTCGTATTCGTCGGTGGCGATCGGGTAGATCGAGGAGAACACGACCGGTTTCGCCTCTTTGTAGCCGGGCAAAGGGGCGGCGGCCGGCCGGGCGACCTCGGTGATCGTGTCGCCGACGGCGATGTCGGAGACCGATTTCACCCCCGCGATCACGTAGCCCACCGCCCCCGCTTCGAGCGCGGCGGTTTTCACCCGTTTTAGCTGCAGCAGCCCCACCTCCTCGACGTCGTACTCGCGGCGCGAGTGCATCAGCACCACTTTCTGGCCCGGACGGATCGCCCCCTCTTTCACCCGGATCAGCAGCACGACGCCGCGGTAGGCGTCGTACTGGGCGTCGAAGATCAGCGCGCGCAGGGGATCTTCGACCTTCCCCAAGGGCGGCGGCAGGCGGGTCACCACCGCTTCGAGCACGTCGTCGATGCCGATGCCCTGCTTGGCCGAGCAGAGCACCGCCTCGAACGGATCGAGCCCGAGGTCGGCGTCGATCTCCTCGCGCACCCGGTCGACGTCGGCCGAGGGAAGGTCGATCTTGTTGATCACCGGCACGATCGTCAGGTCGTACTCCATCGCGACGTAGAGGTTGGCGAGCGTCTGCGCCTCGACCCCTTGGGAGGCATCGACCAGCAACAGCGCCCCTTCGCACGACATCAGCGAGCGCCGCACCTCGTGGGAGAAATCGACGTGGCCGGGGGTGTCGATCAGGTTCAGGCGATAGGTGATGCCGTCCTTGGCGGTATAGGACAGGCTCACCGTGTTGCTCTTGATCGTGATCCCGCGCTCGCGCTCGATGTCCATCGAGTCGAGCAGCTGGTCGCGAAATTCGCGCTTCTCGACCCCGCCGCAACGCTGGATCAAGCGGTCGGCGAGCGTCGATTTGCCGTGGTCGATGTGCGCGATGATGCAGAAGTTGCGGATGTCTTCCAAGAGAGGCCTCGATGCCCGGCGAGAAGGCCCGAAGCGGGCGCTCCTGCCGGACCGTGCATTCTACAACGAGGCTAACAACGTAGGGGCGGCCCCCCGTGGCCGCCCTTGCATGCCCCAAACGTTGGCCCCATTCGAGGGCGGCCACGGGGGACCGCCCCTACGAAAAAATTCCTGCAATTCGTCAGTCCCAGATCCGCTTCCACCAGGGCTCCTCCTCGCCCGGCTCGGTGGAGACGCTCGCGAGATTCAACCGGCCGCGGATCTTGTTGATATCCCAGCCGGTGAGCCGCGCGAGCGTCTGGGCTTCTTTATCCTGCCGCCGGGGCAGCTCGCGGCGGTATTGCCGCGCCTCCTCGCAGCGGGCGTCGCCCTTCCACGGGTGGCGCAGGACGTAGCGCCCTTGGAAGTTCTCCCGGTCCGCCGTCTGCTGGAACACCAGGTCCTCCGGAAAGTGGGCCCGGTCGTAGCGCAGGTGGAGGCGGGTGACGAAGACGTTCTGGCCGCCCGAGGGGGCGAAGCCGCGCCCCTGGGAATCTGTGCGATCGTCGAGCCAAAAGACGCCCAGCTCGCGCAGCTCGGCTTGAGAGAGCGGCTCGGCGGCGCACGGATCGCACCAGCTCATGTCCCAGGCGTATTCGAGGAAGACCGCCTGGGAGTCCTCTTTCTTCACCTGCTGGGTGAACATCGCCTTGTAGAAGTTCCCGAACTCGTCCTTCACGTAGGGCGGGATCTCGTCGCCCGAGGGGAGCTTGACGGTCCGGTAGTTGGTGGTCTCGACCCGGCCCTTGCGCGAGAGGGTGTAGACGAACATCTCCTGCGCGCCGACCGAATTGACCATTCCGAGGCGGATCGGCAACATGAATTTCGCCGCCTCGTAAGCAACCTGGAGCGGCCGGAGGGAGCTGAAGCCGAGCTTCGACTGCTCCTTCAGGTTGACCTTCGCGACGAAGAACTTCATCCCCTGCTTGATGTAGGCGCCGAGCACGTTCGTCGCGCCGTCGGGGATGCGATAGCCGCTTTCGCGCAGCCAGGTTTCGAGCCCGTTGCTTTGGGTGGCCGAGAGGATCAGGATGTCGTACTCGCCCACCGTGTACTTCGCCTCGATCCGCACGCCGAGCTTTTCGGCGCGATCCATCGCCATGCCCCCGACCACGCCGCCCGGCACGCCGCCGGAGGGGGCGGCCATCGATTCGTAGACCCTTTGTTCGCAGGGATTTTCGTCGAAGTACTCGACCAGCCGCGGCGCCGTATAGGAGTCTAGATGGTCGATCAGCCCCTTGTCCGCGACGTGGATCTGCTCGCGTTTCAGGACCACCGGGACCGGGATGACCACGGCGAACTCTTTGGGATCGCCCTTGAAGTCGTTCGCCATCGTGAGAACGGTGCGATCGCCGTCGCGCACCATGACGATCTGCGACGCCTGGTTGAACAGCTTGGTATCCGCCTTCGCGACGTAGAAGCCGCAGAACGCGAAGATCGCGGGCGCGAGCGGCCCCGCGGCCAAGCCGGCGACCAGGGCGAGCGCAAGCCCTCTGTGCCTTTCCTTCGTTTGCCGAGCCATGGTGATCCGTCCTTTCTCTCTCAAGGGAAGCTAGACCAGACCGGGAGCCGCAAGGCCCGGGGTCCCTGGTGAATGCGGTGTAAGGGAATTCGGAGAAGTCGTTTCTCGAACCGCCTCGCGGGCGGAACGTGCCCCGGTCTTGCGCCAATCGAATCGCTCGCCGGGAAAGATCCTGTCGAGGACCGGCACGAGGAGGCACATCGCGACCAGCGAGAGCAGCAGCCCGTTCGGCCGGTAGAGTACGAAGGAGACGTACCCCGCGCCGAGCGCCACCGCCGCGGCGAAGACGATCCGTCCAATTCGCGAGTCGGGGGTGGTCTTGGGGTCCGAGATCATGAAGAACGCAAAGATCAGGAACGCCCCGTTGCTCAGCTGATGCAAGGGCGTCGCGCTCGGCTGGCCGAGCCAGGCGGCGCGGGCGAACAGGATCGCGACGTAGAAGGCGAGAAAGGCGTAGGTGACGTCCGAACGCAGCGCGCGATGGACCACCATGCCGCCCAGAGCGGCGATCAGAAAGCCGAACAGCGCGGCGTTGCCCCATTGGGCGGGAGAGACCCAACCGCCGCCGGAGAGGATCGCCGCGACGATCGCGAGGTTGGTCGGGTTGAACAGGTGCTTGCCGCGATAGCGCAGGACGAACTTGCTGCCGACCGCGAGGGCGGCCGCCCCGAGCGCCAGGAGCAGCGAGTTGGTGCGCAAGAGCAGGCAGAGCGACAGGCCGGAGATCAAGGCGCTGCGCGGCTCGAACGCCGGCAGGCCGGCCCACCGGCCGGCGAGCCATTGAACGCCGAGGCAGGCGGCGAGGATCGCCGCGATTCTGAGCGGCGGAACCTCGAAATCGAGCGCGATGACGCCATACAGCAACAGGGAGGCGAGAACGGCGATCTGGTAGTGGCGGGGGTCGCCGAGCAGGCGACTTTTCAGCGTAGGCATCGGATCCGTCCTCCGGGGGCCGCCAAACGGCTCCATTCTCTCCCTTGGACACGGCAAGGGACCTTGGCGAAACCACCAACGCAAACAGAGCCTCGCACGTATAAGCCCAGATGGGTAAAATCACCCGGTTCGCCGGGGTGGACTCATCGTCTGTCCCTAGAGCCGGTTTCCGACGCACCGATTCCACAGTAGAGCGACTCACCGAGGAGGTTCTCCCCCATGCTCAAGCCCCCGATCCTCGCCGCCGCGACCCTCCTTCTCGCCGCCCTCCCGCCCGCGGGAGCCGCAGGCCCCGCTCCGATCGGCGCCAAGGTCCGCGCCAGCTCCTGCACGACTTGCTCCCAGACCGTCCCTTCGGTCGCCGGCCTCGCTTCGGGCGAGTTCCTGGTCGCCTGGGAAGGGGAGAGCACCCTCGACGCCAAGGGCGTGGTCGGCCGGCTGTTCAAGAACACCGGCGCGCCGCGCGCCGCCGACTTCCAAATCAACAAGGGGGTCGTGCCGCCCGAGCAGTTCGACATCGCGGTGGCCGGAGACGCGACGAGCTATGTCGCGGCCTGGTCTTCCGTTTCCAACGCCAACAGCGAGATTTTCGCCCAGCGCTACTCGGTCGCCGGGGTCGTTCAGGGAACGCCGATCCTGGTGAGCGTGGACAACCCCGCCCTGCCGCCCTATGCCGACTTCAATCCGACGGTCGGCCGCACGGCAGGCGGCGGCTTCGTCATCGCCTGGGTTCGCTACCTGCCGCCGGGCGCCACGACCGCGGGGACCGACCCGGAAGTCTTGATTCGCCGCTTCGACAAGAACGGCGTCGCGTTGGGCGCGCCGGTCAAGCTGAACACCCGGCTGGTCAACGGCGACCGGCCCGACCTGTGCGTCGACTCGGCCGGCCAGATCGACGTCGCCTGGACCAGCGCCGACGGCTTCCCGCTATTCCAGCCGAATCACAAAGGGGTCTCCCTGCGCCGGGTGTCCGCGGCCGGAGTTCCCCAGGGGCCTGAAGCCATCGTGGCGCAGCCCCTTTCGGGCAACGCCCAGATGAGCATCTCGTGCGGCACCGGCGGTAATTTCGTCATCGTCTGGGAGAGCGATCAGGCGCCGGCCACCGCCGGGTTCGACATCCTCGGCGCCCGTTACACCAAACTGGGACGGCGCGTGGGCAACGTGTTCCGGGTCAATTCGGTCATCACCGACAACCAGCGGAATCCCGCGGTCTCGCACGACACCAAGGGCAATTTCGTCGTGGTCTGGGAGCACAACCTGGTCTCCGGCGGCGCGATCAACGGCCGGCGGTATTCGGTCGCCGGAGTGGCCACCGGCACGGATTTCGCGGTCGATACCTACCCGCCCGGCGATCTGCGCTCGATCGAGCCCGAGATCGCCCACGTCGGCACCGCGGGCAATTTTGTCGTGGCTTTCCAAGACGGCCTGAAAGGCGTCTGGATGCGCCGATTCACGCCCGGCACGCCGTTCCTGGCGCAAACCGGAGCCGACGCGACGGACCTGGCGGACACCGCAGAGGCCGAACCGCAACAGTAGCCTTCGCTCACTGCCCAAATCCTTGCCAAAGCGGCGCCCGGTTCGGGCGCCGTTTTTTATTTCTCTTGCCTTTCTCTTAACTCCGCCTCGAGACATCTCAACGTGTGCCCACGCCGAACCGTAAGAAGGACAGGTCTAGACAAAACCCTTCGGTGCGGCCGCGCTGATCGACTTCTTCAGTCAAGGAGCTTTCCTATGTCGAACCCCAAGATCGCAATCGCCGCGCTGGCGCTCTCGGTCGGCCTCACCGGATCGGCGGTCTTCGCCGCCGCGCCGCAGAAGGCCGGCCCGCCGTTTTCCTTGAGCGCGTGCTCCGATTGTCAACAGCGCGAACCGAAAGTGGCAGTCGCCCCGGCGGGCGATTTCGTCGTCGCCTGGTCCGGCGAAGGCAACGCCGGGTTGGACGGCGTGCCGGGACGCAGCTTCAAAGCCAACGGCACCGCCCTCGGCTCGGATTTCGCTTTCATCGGCGAAGACTCGTCCCGCGCCAAAGACGTCGATCTCGCGGCCTCGCGCACCGACGTCGTCGCGGCCTGGGTCGAGAACGATCGTATTTATGCCCAGCGCCTCGGCTTTGCCGGCGAGCGGATCGGCGAGGCGGTGCAAGTTTCGCAGGACGACCCGAGCGGCCTCTCGACCTCCCGGCACCTGAAGCCCGCCGTCGCCCGCGCGGCGGACGGCTCGTTCGTCGTCGCCTGGGTGCGCTACGTCCTGGGCACCGGCTCGGGCAACCCGGAGGTCCTGGTCCGTCGCTTCGACGCGCAGGGCCTGCCGAAGACCGGCCAGGTGAAAATCAATTCCGGCTTCGTCAACGACTCCCGCCCGGACGTTTGCATCGATACCGCGAACCGCACGATCACGGTCTGGACCAACGTCGATACTTTCGAGCCCTTCCTCTCGACCAAGAAGGGGGTCTCGGCGCGACGGCTCGGCCCCAACCTCGCGCCGCTCGAAGGCGAACGGGTGATCGCGCCGCCGCGCGCCCGGGAATCGACCGTCGCCGTCTCCTGCGGCAAGGGCGCCACCTTCGCCATCGTCTGGGAGACCGATCAGAGCCCGGCCACCGATCGCGGCGACCTCCTGGTCCGGCGCTTCAGCCGCCTCGGCCGGCCGCTCGGCACCTCGATCGTCAACCAGGCCCGGGAGGGAGTCCAGCGCCACCCCGCGATCACGCACGAGCCGTCGGGCGGCTACACGGTCGCTTGGACGAGCGACGGCGACGGCAATGCGGACGCGGACGCGGGGATCGTGGCCCGCCGCTTCTCGGCGGCCGGCGCGCCGCTTTCCGACGATTTCCTGGTCGCGGCCGGAGCCGATCGTCACCTCGGCCTGCCGGGGATCGCCTACGCCGCCGACGGCAGCTCCGTGTTCGTCTGGCAGAACGGACTGGCAGGAGTGTTCGGCCAAAGATACTCCCCCGCGCAATAGCCGGCGGAAGGTCCCTCTCTTCCTCGATTCAGGGGCGACGCGCGGCCCGGCGTCGCCCCTCGGCCTGTCCGCGGTAAACTCCCAGCCTCATGTTTCGCCGCCCCTGGCTTCTCGCCGGCCTGCTCGGCCTTTGCGCCCTCCCCTCGATCGCGCAGGCCGGCTCGTCCGTTCGGCTCCTCTCGCCCGTCGCGGGCGAGAAACTGGAAGCCGGCGAACTGGCGTGGATCGAATGGTCGGACGAACCGGGGCATGCCGCATCGCCCGAGACCGAGTGGGAGGCGTTCCTCTCGCTCGACGGCGGCCGGACCTATCCGATCCGCCTGACCCCCCATCTCGATCTCGCCCTGCGCGGTTTCGCCTTCGAGGTGCCGAACGTGCCGAGCCGCAACGCGCGGCTGCTGCTGCGTTTCGGCGACGAAGGAACCGAGCGAATCTTCGAGGCTCCGGCCCGCTTCGAGATCGGCGCCAGCGGCACCAACCGCTGGGTGACCGAGCTGTGGGAGGAGCCGCTCGCCCGCACCCTGGAGGCGGGCGAACCCGCCCGCCGCGGCGACCGCGGCGTGGTCGTCTGGCTCGAAGGGGACCGGGAGGGACGCGGCCTCCACCCCAGGGTCCGCGTGCCGCTGCGCTCCGGGCTCCGCGAGGCCCGGGCGGGCGGCGGCCATTTCCTGTTCGCCGTGGGACCGGAAAGCGCGCCGCCCCGGCTCGCGCCACCGGTGATCGCGGCGATCGACCGGCCGATCCATCAAGGCGCGGCACTGCCCGTAGACGACCCGAGGGCGCCGCTGCCCCTGCGCCTGCGCATTCACCGCTTCAACGAATAATCGGCAGATCCCCGACCTCTCGGAGCCCCAGAACGACCGCGCGGAATCCGTCCGCCCGGCGCCCGAGAACGACCGCGCTTCGCGGCATCTGACGCCCGAAGCGTTTTCGCTGGTGAGGATCTCGCCGTGATGCCCATTTTTCGTGGCCTGCGCTACGCGCTCGCCCTGTCCGCCCTTCCCCTGTTCGCCCCCGCCGCCTTTGCGTTCGAAGGCCGGCTGTTGCTCCCCGACGGCGCCGCCGCCGCGGGATTCGAAGTTTCGGTCGTCGGCCGCGCGAGCGCGGCGCTCACCGATTCCGACGGCGGTTTCTCGATCGCGCCGGATCCGGCCGTACCTTTCGAATTGATCGCGATCGGCCCCGGCGGCCAGGTTTCGCCGCCGGTCCGGATCGAAAGCCTGTCCGCCTCCGACACGCTCGACGTGACGCTCGCCGCCACCTTCCGCGAGACGATCACCGTAGCGACGGGAGTCGCCGCCGAGATCGAAGCCCCCCCCGCCGCGGCCCTGCTCACGATCGCGCAGGAAAATCTGGAACAGCGCCGGCCGGAACGGCTGGTCGATGCGCTTGACGGGGTGGCCGGCGTGGTCAAGTCCGACGAGAGTCTGGCGGGCGTCCCCTCGCTCCGCGGCCAGGCCCGCGGCCGGACGCTGATCCTGCTCGACGGCGCCCGGGTCACCGCCGAACGAAGGGCGGGCGCCTCGGCGACCTTCCTCGATCCGTTCACCTTGGGCTCGATCGAAGTCGCCCGCGGCGCCGGGGCGGTCGCCTACGGGTCGGACGCCTTCGGCGGCGTGATTCACGCCCGGCCGCGCGATCCGCAGGCGGGACCGTTCTCGCTGCGGTTTGATCTGTCGCAGGGACTGCTCGCCTCGGAAGAGACGGCGGGCGGCCTGGAGATCTCGAAGAGCCTGGGTGCAGGCGCGTTTCTCGCTTCGATCCAATCGCGCCGCGGCCGGGACGGCGAGGACGGCGAGGGACGCACCATTCCGCTCTGGCAGTACGACGGCCAAGGCGCCGCCCTGCGCTACGTCGGACCGACCGCGCTCGGCCGGCTGCGGGTCGGCTTCGCCTACGACGAGGCGACCGACGTCGGCAAGCCCGCTTCGGACTCGGATCGGAACGTCACGAACTATCCGCAGGAGACCTCCCGCCGCTTCAACCTGGGGCTCGACACGGGCGCCCGCGGCGGCTGGGAGAACTTCGACCTGTCGATGTCGGTCTCCGATTACCGCCTGGTCCTCGACCGCGACCGGCTGGCGACTTCGACCACCACGCGGATCTTCGAGACCTCGGACGTTTCCTCCTACGACGCGGCCCTCCGGGGAGTGGCCTCGCGCGCCGCGCTCGGCGGCCGGGTCCAGCTCGGGCTCGACCTGTCGTCACGCCTGGGGCTCGAAGCGATCGCCCGGCAACAGCTTCACAACAGCGCGGGCAACCCGACCACGGTGGTCCGGGCGCGGGCGATCGAGGACGCCGACCGCACCGACCTCGGCGCCTTCGGCACCTGGGACCGCCCACTCGGCTCTAAGGTCTCGCTCTCGGTGGGCGTCCGCGGCGACTCGGTCCGAAGCACCAACACCGGCGGCTTTTTCGGCGATCGGAACGAGACCGACGGCACGTTCTCCGGCCAGGCGGCGCTTACGTTCGTGCCGTTCCCCGATTCGACGATCTCCCTCCAGGCGGCGCGCGGTTTTCGCGTGCCGACGCTCTCCGATCGCTATTTCAAAGGGCCGTCCGGCCGCGGCACGGTGACCGGCAATCCGGATCTCGAACCCGAGACGAGCTTGCAGTACGACTCCGCCTTCCGCTGGGCGCGCGGCGGCCGATCGGTCGCGCTCTATGCTTATCGCTACCGGATCGACAACCTGATCGAGCGCATCCAGACCGGCCGCGATTTCTTCTTCCGCAACAGCGGCGAGGCGCGCATCGACGGCGCCGAAGTGGAAGCCCAGCTGCCGCTGGGAAGCGGTTTCGGCCTTGAGTTGCTGGCCTCCTGGAGCCGCGGGACGAACCTCGACAACGACCTGCCCGTGGACGACATCGGAGCCCCGAACGCCGGGGCGACGCTCCGCTGGGCGGGAGCGCGCGCCTGGGCCTATTTCCGCGCCGCGGCCTACGCCAAGGACGACCGGCCGGGGCCGTCGGAGCAGGAGGTGGGAGCCTACGAGCGCTACGACCTGGGCCTCGGCTGGCGCTTCAACGAAAGCATCGAGCTGCGCCTGCTCGGCCGCAACCTCGCCGACGAGCTGTACCTCGAATCGGCCGACGCGGTCTCGGCGTTCGCCCGCGGGCGGACGGTGTCGGTGGGGCTGGTCGGGCGGATCTGAGAACTGCGAAAAGCGCCGCGGGAACGAACACCCGCGGCGCCGGTCGTACTCAGCAGCCGAGGTTGCTGCAACGGCAGTCAGAATCCTGAAAGCACGCGATCGTCGTCATGCAACAGCTCTCGCTCCCGGTGGTTCCTCCGGCCGGGAGCTGTCCCTCCTCCAAAGCGCGAAGGGTCTCTTTCGCAAGCACCAACCGCCGGATCGTCGTCTTTTTCATCGGAAGCTCCTTTCGGCCAAGCCGCTGGAATGCGGCCGATCCCTAAAACAGGGGTGCGCGCGCAGCTCGTGACGTGACCGGTGGGAATTCCGGGGGGAGTGCCGGCCCCGCTTTCCAAGCCGCAGGGCCGGCACCGCTCTTAGAGGGAGGGGAGAGAAGAGCAGCAACGGTGGCTCAGACCGTCGCCTGTTCTTTCTACGCCGACGGTCTGTGGAAGTTGCATCGATTTCGAGGCTCGATTCCGGGCAACCCGGAACAGGCCCGGGGCGATAGACTTACAGGCAAATGGAACCCCGGCTCGAAGCCCTTCCCGCTCCTCTGGAGCAGGCGGCCACCAAGTTGCGTGCCGTCCAGGGACGCGCCGAAGCAGAGGATTTTCGGGGTATCGCTCATTTACTGGACGAGGGAATCGACCTCGACCAAGCTCTCGGCGCGGCGGGGTCCGCCCACCCGGCCTTCAATCCCGTTCTCTCACTCAAATCGCTCTCGTTCTTCGGGGATGGTGACTTGCCTTCGCTGCCCGCCCGAATTTGCGATCGGCTGCTCTTGGCTGTAGGTGCCGTCGACTTGGCCCGCCTGCAACCACTATCTCCTGGCATAATGAGACCTCTCGAAAAGGTCGCCAAGCGGCTGTTCTGGTGGAAGAGCCCACAGGAAGCGCTTGCCGACCCTCATCGGTTTCTCGCCCAGGTGATGGTCTACGGCGACGTGGAAGACATCCTCGCGGCGCGGGCGCATTTTCCGGAATCTTCTTGGCGCGCAGTGCTCCTGGATCCGCCTACCGGGCTATTCGATCCGCGATCGTGGGCCTATTGGCACCTCGTGTTCCACATGGAAAAACCCGCCGAGCCACCGAGCCGAGCTGCGATGCTGGAACGGCTCCCGGACCGGCCCAACTGGAAGCACGCCGACTGAACTTAGGCCCAGCCATGCCCACGAGAAAATTCATCGCCTTCCTCCGCGCGATCAACGTCGGCGGGCACACCGTCAAAATGGATCGGCTACGCGATCTGTTCGAGGCCCTCAAGTTGGGCAACGTCGAGACGTTCATCGCGAGCGGCAACGTAATCTTCGACTCGCCGGCCAAAGATGAACGAAAATTGGAGCTGCAGATCGAGAGTCACCTCAAGGAATCGCTCGGCTACGCGGTCACTACGTTCTTGCGCACCCCAGCCGAGGTTGCTCACGCCGCGGCTTTTCAACCCTTCCCGGAGGCGCCGGAGGATTCGACGCTCTACGTCGGTTTCCTCGCCGCCGCTCCGAGCGTCGAAGTCCAGGCGAAGGTGGCGGGCTGCCGCACACCGGTCGACGAGTTCCACGTCCACGAGCGCGAGGTCTACTGGCTCTGCCACACGAGATTCAGCGAATCGCCTTTCTCCGGTGCCAAGCTCGAAAAGGCACTCGGCATGCCGACGACGCTGCGGAATCTGACGACGGTTCGGAAGCTGGCGGCGAAGTATTTTCCTGCGTCCTAGGCTGGCGGGAAGCGAACCCATGCTCTACGTGAAAGCGTTTCTCGCCTGGTTCCTGTTCGGCGTGACCGCCGTCCTGCTCGGCGCCGCGCGCGAGAAGCTCCTCCGCCCGCGCCTCTCCGACCTCGCCGCCCATCAGGTCGAAACGCTGGTGGTCTGCGCGGTGATCTTCGCCCTCACCGTCGGCTTCGTGCGGTGGGCTCGGCCGAGCGGCTCTGAGACCTGGGCCATCGGCTGCTTCTGGGTAATCCTCACCCTCGCTTTTGAGATCGGCATCTTCCACTTCGCCCTGGGGAAACCGATGGCGGAGCTCACGGCGGACTTCAACATCCTGCGTGGGCACCTGTGGCCGCTCGTGTTGCTCACCGAGTTGATCGGGCCGACCGTGGCGAGATCCACGGTTCGCTAGGGCTCGAGAAACGGCGCCAACGACAAGGGGGCGGCCCCGAAAGGCCGCCCCCTTGTCAAATCCTACTGTCCGTCCGCCCTCAGCTCGTCTTGCGCGCCAGGATCGTCTCCCGGCCGGCGAGGTAGAGCAGGACGACGATGATCGCGAAGGGGATGAGCGAGAGCAGGTCCGAATTGCCCCCTTCGAAGAACGGGTTGAACTTGGTCATGGTGTCGGTGATCGTCTGGGTGAAGTCGTCCAGCACGCCGGCCATGAAAGCGATCAGGATGCCGGCGATCGCGCCTCCCGCGATGTAGCCGGAGGCCATCAGCACGCCGGGGCTCTTGTCGCCTTCGGCGGTCAGCTCGTCTTCGGTCAGATTTTTGCCCGCGAACTTCTTCTTCGTGTAGAGATCGACCAGCCAGCGGACCGCGCCGCCGATGAAGATCGGGCTCGACGAGGAGAGCGGCAGGTAGACGCCGACCGCGAAGGCGAGCGACGGAATGCCCGACATCTCCAGCACGAGCGAGATCATCACGCCCAGCAGCACGAGCCCCCAAGGGAGCTGGCGATTGAGGATGCCCTTGATGATGTAGGACATCAGCGTCGCCTTCGGCGCGTCGAACTTCGTCACCCGGGAACCGTCCGGCCGAATGCGATGGGTGCCGTTGATTCCCGCATCGACCAGGTACACCGGCTCGCCCGCTGCGTTGACCAGGAAGTGCGTTGCCGCCCCGCCCTCGGGGTCCTGGCGGAACCAGACATGGTAGGTGCCGGAATCGGTCTTCGCTTGAACGCCCTTGAGCTTTTCTTCGTCCTTCGCAATCTCGCCGGCCGGCGCCACGAGGCCGACGGGGAAGTTCTCCGACCGCTTGTAGGCGATCTTGCCGGCGCCATCGACCAGGTAGAGACCGGGATCAACCCCGGGGGTCGTATCGGTCGCGGTCACGGCGAGGGTCCGATAGGCGCCCGCCACGGGCGGCCCGATCGGGTCGGAATACACCGGCAGACCCGCCGCGCGATCGGCGGCGAGGGTGGGACCTTCCGCCACCGCTTCGTAGGTCACCCGCGGCACGTAGACCGTGCTCACTTCGTTCAGCTTGAGGAGGATCGGCCCGAGCACGACCGCCGAGGCAAGCGCGCCGACCAGGATGGCGATCTGTTGCAGCTTCGGCGTGCCGCCGACCAGGAACCCGGTCTTCAGGTCCTGGGAGGTCGTGCCGCCGTTCGAGGAGGCGATGCAGACGATCGCGCCGATCGAGAGCGCGGTGACGTAGTAGGTCTGGCCGGTCTTGTCGAGCGCCAGGAAGATCAGGCAGGTGAGCAGCAAGGTCGCGACCGTCATGCCCGAGATCGGGTTCGACGACGAACCGATCTCGCCGGTCAGGCGGGACGATACGGTGACGAACAGGAAGCCGAAGATGACGATCATCAGCGCGCCGAGCAGGCGGGTGCCGAACCCGGCATCGACGTAGAGGTCGTTCGACAGGACGATCAGCGCCATCAGCACGACGATGCCGATCAGCACGAACTTGAACGGCAGGTCCAGGTCGGTGCGCTTGACCTTGGTGGCCGACGCCTCGCGGCGGTTGGTTTTCATGTCCTTCAAGCCTTCGCGCAGGCCGTTCCAGATTGTCGGCAGCGAGCGGAAGAGGGAGATGATGCCGCCCGCCGCGACCGCTCCGGCGCCGATGTAGAGCACGTAGGCGCCGCGGATCTGGTTCGGTCCCATCTCGGCGATCGGAATCGTGCCGGGCGCGAGCGGGCCGGTCATCCCCTCGCCGAAGAACTTGATCGCCGGGATCAGCACCAGGTAGGCGAGCACGCCGCCCGCGCACATGATCGAGGCGATGCGCGGGCCGATGATGTAACCGACGCCGAGCAGCTCAGGGGAGATTTCGGCCGAGATCGAACCGGCTTTAAACGGCGCGCCGAAGACTTTCTCCGGCGTGTCCTTCCAGAGCTTGAACGCGGCCATTGCCGTCTTGTAGACCAGGCCGAGGCCGAAGCCGGCAAAAATCGCCTTTGCGCCCGAGGCCGCCTCCTCGCTGGTCGCCTGGGCGTTGCCGCCCGCGGCCGCGATCGCCCGCTCTTCGTCCGTCGCCGCAGCCTTCAGAACTTCGGCGCAGGCCGTGCCTTCCGGGTACTTGAGCAGGCCGTGCTGCTTGACGATCAGCGCGCGACGGAGCGGAATCATCATCAAAATTCCGAGCAGGCCGCCGAGCACCGCGACCAACGTCACGCGGAAGATTTCGAGCCCGAAGCCGAGGATCAAAATCGCCGGCATGGTCACGCCGACGCCGAACGCGATCGACTCGCCGGCCGACCCCGCCGTCTGCATGATGTTGTTTTCGAGGATCGAGGAGCCGCGGAAACCCATTTTGCCCAGCAGCTTGAACAGCGTGATCGCGATCACCGCCACCGGAATCGACGCGCTCACCGTGAGGCCGACCTTCAGCACCAGGTAGAGGGAGGAGGCACCGAAGATGATGCCGAGCAGGGTGCCGACGATCAGCGGCAGAGCGGTCAGCTCGGGCAGGTTCGCCTCGGCCGGGATGAAGGGCCGGAATTCGACGGCATCGTCGGAACCCGGTGACTCGGACGTCTTCGCCATACGTTTCCTCCGGAAGGAAAGGCTCTCTGAAGTGCGGCCTAAACTGTGCTCCTAGCAAGCGTTCTGCCAGTTTAGCACGGTGCTTCCGGAGGGTCCGCCCGAGGGTTGGCGCTTTCGTCGAAGGGCTCGGCGGCGTCCCCTGTCGAGGTCGGCCGGCGCTCTTTTTCTAGGCGTCGCCGATCTCGATCATCAGCCCGCAGTCACCCGCCGAGAAACGCTCCGCCAGCCGGTCGTCGATGCCGATCGCCCCGACTTCGACCAGGAACATGAGCACGCGTTGGCCGACTTCGCCCAACACGCCGTCGAAGCGGAGCCCGACCTCGTAGTAGGGCGAGCCGTCGGCGGCGACGCGGAACATCGAGCGGATCACCTCGGCTTCGAGCTCGATCTCCCCGTCTCGCGCGACGCACAGCAGGCGGCATCGGGTGTTGGGCATGATCCGCTCGGGGGTTGAGACGGCGGCGCCGAACAGGCCGAAGTTGATCAGCCGGGCCGAAGCGCGGCGGGGAGAGGAGAAGGGTTCGTCGGGCAGGGAGGGATCGAGATCGCGAGAAATGCCGGCGAGGGGTTCCATAATCTACGTAAGACACCGACTCGGTGCCGAACGTGAAAGAAACCGCCCGTCGCTCTCCCCGGCTCTTGCGGCACTGTGTTTTTAGTGGATCGCATGCTGGCTACCCCGATGTCGTTCGAGCCGTCGTCCGCCCTCTTGCCGGAGCGTCCCGCCGAAGAGATCACCCAGCTCCTGGCGGCCTGGCGCGGCGGCGACCGCGGCGCGCTCGATCGGCTGGTGCCGCGGGTCTACGGCGAACTGCGCCGGGTGGCCGATCGCTATCTGCGCCGCGAACGGTCGGATCACACGTTGCAGCCGACCGCCCTGGTTCACGAGGCCTACCTTCGCCTGACCGGCGCGGAACGCCCCGAGTGGCGCGACAGGCTGCATTTTTATGCGGTCGCGGCCCAGGTGATGCGGCGCATCCTGGTCGATCACGCGCGTGCCCACCGAGCGGACAAACGGGGCGGCGGCGCGCGCCACGTGCCGCTCGATGAAGGGATCGCGGAAACGGTCGAGCGGGCCGCCGATCTGGTCGCCCTCGACGACGCGCTCCTGGCCCTCGCCAAGATCGACCCGCGCAAGGCGCGCGTCATCGAGCTGCATTACTTCGCCGGCCTGACCGTCGCCGAGACCGCCGAGGTGCTCGGTCGCTCGATCTCGACGATTGTGCTCGAAGCCCGCCTGGCCCGCGCTTGGCTGGTGGCGGCCCTGCGGGAACCTGCCCGTGGCTGAGCCCTCCCCCCTCGCCTCGCCTTCCTGGGCTCGGATCGAGGCGGCGTGGCGCGCGGCGATCGACGCGCCGCCCGGCCAACGCGCGGCGGTCCTCGATGCGGCATGTGGCGAGGATGCCGCGCTCCGCGCGCGGGTCGAAGATCTGATCGCCGCCGACGCGGATTCCGAGCGGGTGATCGTCGAAGCGGTCGCCGCGGGAACGCGGCTGCTCGCGAGCGGCGCGGCGAACGGCCGGCGGGTGGGACCCTATCGGCTCGAACGGGAGCTCGGCCGGGGAGGAACCAGCACCGTCTACCTCGCCCGACGGGAGGGCGCGCCGACGGAGCCGGCGGTCGCGCTCAAGCTGCTCGATCGCGAGGATCGCGGCGGACTCGACGGCCGCAACGTGGTCGCCCGCTTCGAGGCCGAGCGGCGCGCTCTCTCGGCCCTCGATCACCCCGACATCGCGCGCCTGCTCGACGTCGGCCTCGCCGAGGACGGCCGGCCCTACGTCGCGCTGGAGTGGATCGACGGCCTGCCGATCGACGCCTGGTGCGCCGCGCGCGGGCTGGATCTCGCGGCCCGCATCCGGCTGTTCCGCCGGGTCTGCGCCGCGGTCCACGCCGCGCACCAGAGGCTGGTGGTGCATCGCGACCTCAAGCCGGGCAACGTCCTGGTGGATCGAAGCGGGGCGCCGAAGCTGCTGGATTTCGGCCTGGCCAAGCTGCTCGGGGATTCCGACGGCGCGCCGCTCGACCCGACCGCGACGGCGTTGCGCGCTCTCACCCCCGCCTACGCGAGCCCCGAGCAGGTGCGCGGCGAGCCGGTTACGACCGCGACCGACGTCTACTCGCTCGGCGTCCTGCTGTTCGAACTTTCGAAGGGCAAGCGGCCGATCCCCACCGAGGGGCTCTCGCCCACCGAGGTCGAGCGCGCGATCTGCGATCAGCCGCCGAATTTCGCCGCGGCGCGCCTGCCCTCCGACCTCGAAAACATCCTGCGCATGGCGCTCCGGAAGGAGCCCGAGCGCCGTTACGGCTCGGTCGCCCAGCTCGCCGAGGATCTCGGCCGCTTCCTCGAAGGGCGGCCGGTGGTCGCGCGCAAAGACACCTGGGCCTATCGCACCGCCAAGTTCGTCCGGCGCCACCGCTGGTCGGTGGCCGCCGCCGCGGGATTTCTCGCGCTGATTTTCGCCTTCGCGGTCTCGACCGCGATCCAAGGACGGCGGACCGCGCGCGAGCGCGACCGGGCGGAGCGGACCGCCGCGTTGATGGTCGAGCTGTTCGAGGTCGCCGACCCAAGCGAGTCGCGCGGCACCTCGATCACGGCGCGCGAGATCCTCGACCGGGGCGCCGCGCGCCTTTCGAGCGAGCTGGCGGACGAGCCCGAGCTGCGCGCCGGCCTGCAGGAGACGATCGGCCGGGTCTACCAAAACCTAGGCCTGTTCCAAAGCGCGGAGTCGCTGCTTTCCGCCTCCCTCGCGACCCGGCGCAAACTGTTCCGCGGCGATCACCCGGAGGTCGCGAGCAGCCTGAACCGCCTCGCCGTGGTCCATGCCCTGTCGGGCGACTACGCGGGCGCCGAGCCGCTGTTCCGCGAAGCGCTCGCGATGCGGGAGAAGCTGTTCGCCGAGGACGATCCGTTGGTCGTCGCGAGCCTCAACAACCTGGCCCTCCTGCTCCATGACCAGGGAGACTACGCCGCCGCCGAACAGCTCTACCGTCGGGCGGCCGAGCGCGACCGGACCAACGGCGACCCCGACGGCGCCTCGATCTTGAACCTCGCGCTGCTGCTCGTCGACCGCGGCGAGCATCGCGCGGCGGAAGCGCTGATCCGGCCGCGCCTGCCCAAGAACCTCGCCCGCTTCGGCGAGCATCATCCGCAGATCTCGGACGACCTCCAGCTGCTCGGCCAGGCGCTCGAAGGGCAGGGCCGGACGGCGGAGGCCGAAGCGCTCTATCGGCGCGCCTTAGGCATCGACGCCAAGCTCCAGCCGGACGACCATCTCGATCTCGCCCGCGACCTTCATCGGCTCGGCGCGCTCTACCTCGATCGCGGCGACCTGTCGCGCGCCCGGACGCATCTCGACCGCGCCGCCTCGATCCGCGAAAGGTTCCTACGCCGCCCGCACCCGGAGCTTGCCGCGACCTGGGCGGAACAGGGTCGGCTCGCGCTCGAAGCAGGCGACTTAAATGCGGCGAACGAGCGCCTGCTCCAGGCGCTCGGCGCCTTCCGGGCCTCGCTCCCCGCCCGCCACCCCTCGCTCGCCGAGGCGCTCGTGCCACTCGCCGAGCTACGGATTCGCGAGGGCCGTTGCGCTGAGGCGAAGTCCTTCGCCCGAGAAGCGGTCGAAGCGCTTCGCGGCAAACTGCGCCGGGACGAGCGCCGCTTCGTCCGGGCCGAAGCGGCGGTCGCGGCCGCTGCCAGGTGCTCGGGCTAGTCGTCCCCGCCGTTGAAGATTCCCCACTCGATCAGCGGATCGCCGATCACATGGATGCCGTCAAAGCCCCTCGGCGTGGTCGAGGCGTCCACCCGGCCGGAGAGGTTGATCGGGCCGGACGGCCAGAGGACCAGCGGATCCTCGGAGGAGTACGAAGTGGCGCCGAAGCGCAGTCCGCCAAACGGTTGAGGCGGCGGGCCGGCGGCGTTGGTCCGATCGACGCCGGGATGGTCAAAGAAGCGGAACCAGTAGGGACCGGCGTTGGCCGACCGGTCGTTCACCCAGGTGGTGTATCCCGGCCACCAAAACCCGGTGGGCCAGGCGCGAACCAGCGGCGCCACCTTCCGCGTGAAGCTCTGGCTTGCGACCACGACCGCGAACCCCAGCCCTGGTTCCAGCCCGTTCGCACCGGTCAGCTCCTCGCCCCAGGTCTTCTTCGGCGCGCCACCGACGGTGTGCTCGCCTCCCTGACGCATGGTCCAGCCGACCAGGCCGGCCTTGCAGGGGGTGATCTGCATCCAGCCGGCGAACACCGGCGCCGCCGGGTAGTTCGGCGAAGCGGGCAGCCCCGGACCGATCCGGGCGAGAGCGCCGCGCGGGAAGCTCGCGATGTTGTCAGCCCCGATCAGGGCGCCGTTTCGGTCGAAATAGCGGATATTTACCGGGCCGACGTTGCCGGTCGTCGGGTTGAACAAGCCGACCATGGTATCGACTCCCGGGCTCGTGGTCTCGAACGTCAGATCGGCGTTCACCAGCGAAGTCCCGGGGGTGTTGGCCATCATCGCCGAGCCCATGCGGAACCGCTTGCCGGCCGAAAGGCTCCCGGTGCCGCCGAACAGGTCGATCATCAGCGCGTCGCCGAGGATCGGCTGGGTCGCCCCGACCACGACGCGGAAGTCGTCATCGACCACCGGCCCGGCGAGATAGCTCGGCAGAAAGCTGTTCCACAATGTGAGGTCCAGGTGCGAGCCGAAGGCCGGAATCGTCACCGTGACGCCGGGAAAGATCGTGCCGTTCCTCGAGGTATAGCTGAGGGTGATCGTGGTCGGCGTCGGATTCGGATTCATGATCTGCAGCATTGGCGCGTTGCCGCTCAAGAATTCGAGCGGCGCCGTGGTCGAAAAAGGCATTGGCCCGTACCAGAGCGTCGACTTTCCCGCTTGCGACATCTGTAACTGCTGGAGCGAGTTGAGGCCCAGATTGAAGGGCTCCGGGTCGGTGAGTAACGAACCTCCGAATCCCGACAGATCGACGCTGCCGGCGTGATGCACCGTCTCGCCGACGATCGGCGCGCCGGTGGACGTGATGCGCGCCGAGCCGAGACCCGGGGTGGCGGTCGGACCGGTGAGCAGCGGCTGGGCGATCACCACCCTCGTGGCTTCGGCGACGAGAACGAAGAACGAGCTGCCGACCGGATTGCCTACCTGGTCGAAGAAATCGACCGTCACGTTCGCGGTGGCGCTCGGGAACGGGTTGGTCACCACGACGACGCTTTGAAAGCTGGCCAGCTCGGCCGGGGCGGGAGGAAACCAGAAAAGGCCGGCGGCGAACTTCTCATACGCCGGCTGCCCTTGCAGGTTCGTTCCCGAATGAAGGTAAGTGTGATCGGGATGAGGGGTGAGGTAGCCGTCGGCCGGCCGCGCCGTGATTCCGGTCGAATGCTGCTGAGCCTCATCCAGGCAAGGCACCGGGACGGGATCCACTTCAATCGCATGGGCCGCCGCGAAAGAGATGTTCGAGCTCGCGAGCAGCAAGAAGCCGAGCGCGGCGGGCAGGCCGAGCCGGAGGGTGCGGTGAGACGGGGAAAGCGTGGACGGACGCATCTTCTCTCTCCTTGGGTCGAGTTGCTGGACGGAGTCTCTTTCGAAGCTGACGACGCGCCGGCTCGAAGAGGGCTCCTATGGAGAGAAGCGGAATCGGAAGGCGAAGATGACGATCGCCCGGAATCGCGCCCTTTTGCGCCGATGCTGCCGGGGGTTCCGCCCAAAACGCCCGTCGGTTTCGGCCGCACTAGATGTACACTCTCCTCCCCACTTTTTTGGTCCTTCGGAGGCCCGAACCCATGTCGCTCCCGCTCTCGCAGCTCCGGGATAAACTTCCCGCGCGTCCTCGTTGGAAAGATGTTTTGCTGATCGCGCTCGGGATTTCCCTGGTCGGGATGTCCGCCTTTGCCTTCCGCGATCAGATCTCGCGGATGACGGCGAAGCTCCAGGCCGGGGCGACCGGCGGCGAAACGGTCTCGGTGTTCGACGTCCTGGTCGATCGCGACGGCCGTCAGTACGTGGACATCCTGTTCGACCGGCCGCTCGGCGAAGGGCTCCAAGGGCAGGCGCTGGGCGAGGCGCCCGCGACGATCGATCCGGCGATTGCCGGATCGTGGTACTGGCAGGACACGAACGCGCTGCGCTTTTCCCCCAGCGGCGGCTTTCCGATCGCTTCCAAATACAAGATCGAGCTGATTCCCGAGCGCATCCTCCGGCCGGGGCAGGTTTTCTCCGGCAGCACCGAGCTGGAAGTGGTGACCGACAAGTTCCTGGTTTCGAGCGTCGAAGCCGAAGAAGAGGTCGCCGGCAAGGCGCGCATCGCGTTCCACGGGTTCTTCAAATTCAACTATCCCGTAGATCCGGAGGTGTTGATCAAGCAGATCAAGCTGATCGATCCGGTCGCGGGCGACGTGCCGATTCATCTGCTCACCAGTTGGAGCACCCAGGAGATCGAATACCGCACCGATCCGGTGCAAAAGCAGGTCGAGGAGCGGACGGCGAAGATCGTCATCTCGAAAGACCTGACGCCGGTCTCGGGCAGCATCCCGCTCGGCGACGACTATGAGAAAGAGGTGCCGATCGGCTCCTCGATCAAGCTCGTGGTGCGCGGCGTCGAAGCGGCGCCGGGCGACAAGGAATCGACGATCACGATCCACTTCTCCTCGCCGGTCGAGGCCGCGGTCGCCGCGAAATACATCACGTTCACCCCGGCGGTCGCGTTCCAGCCGGCGGCCGACGGCACCAACGTCACGTTGACCGGGCCGTTCGCGCCGGGCTCGAAATACGCGATGAAGATCGGCAAGGGGTTGCCCGCGACCGACGACTCTTCGCTCCAAGAGGAGTATTCGAGCGACGTCGATCTGCCCGACCTCGAAGCGACCGTCGGCTTCCAGAGCGAGGGGATCTTCCTCTCCTCCTCAGGCAACCACACGGTGGCGATCGACACGGTGAACCTGAACGGCTTCAAGCTCGACGTCGATCGGGTCTACAAGAACAACCTGTTCTTCCTGTTCAACTACGGCGGCTTCTGGGGCGAGGAGTTCGCCTACGAAGGCTCGGAGATCAACCACGCCCTCGGCGACCGCCTCCAGACCGAAACGATCACCGTCAAGGGACCGAAGAACAAGACGGTCACGACCCCGATCACCCTCGACAAGCACGTGCCGCAAGGCGAGCGCGGCCTGTTCCGCCTGGTGGTCACGAAGCCGGACGACTACGAAGGCAAGCAGCGCTGGCTGCTGGTCACCGACCTGGGCGCGGTCGCCAAGAAGGGTCCGGGCGAGTTCATGGTCTGGGTTTCGTCCTACAAGGACCTCGCGCCGATCGCGGGAGCGAAGGTCACGCTGATCTCGGACCAGAACCAGCCGATCGGTTCCGGCACCACCGATGGCAGCGGCCTCTGGCGGATGCGCGACGCGGAAGCGCTCGCCGACAAGACGCCCTACATGGTGCTGATCGAGAAGGGGGACGACTGGACCTTCCTGCTGCTCGACGAGATGCAGACCGACACCACCGGTCTGGACGTCGGGGGCGGCGAGCCGTCGGGCGCCGGCTATGACGCCTACATGTTCGGCGAGCGCAACCTCTATCGGCCGGGCGAGAAGCTCGAAGGGTTGGCGATCGTCCGCGACGGCGACCTGCAGCCCTCTCCGGCGATGCCCGCAATCCTCCGCTGGCGCGATCCGGAAGGCAAGGAGCGAAGCACGCAGCGGATCTCGATCACCGACCGGGGTCTGTCGCCGTTCTCGTTGCAGATCCCGGCGTACGCCACGACCGGCCGGCATTCGCTGGAGCTGGAGGTGGCCGAGACGGTGATCGGCACCTACGCGTTCTCGGTCGAGGACTTCGTCCCCGATCGGATCAAGGTCGAGATCTCCGGCGCGGAGAAGGCGCCGAAGCCGGGCGAGAGCCTCGCCTACAAGGTGCAGAGCAACTACCTGTTCGGACCGCCGGCCTCCGGCCTCGCGGTCGAGAGCAAGGTGCGCCTCGCGGATGCGACGTTTACCCCCAAGGGGTTCGAGGCGTTCAATTTCCGGAACGACGACCGCAAGTTCGAAGACCGCGAGCTGCTCGCGGAGGAGGGCAAGCTCGACGCCGACGGCCATAAGGACTTCTCCGCCGCGGTGCCCGACGGCCTGCCGGTCCCTTCCACCCTCGAAGCGGTCGTCACGGCGCGCGTGCAGGAGCAGGGCGGGCGCGGCGTCTCGGCTCTAAAACGGCTGAAGATCCACCCCTATCCCTATTACCTGGGGCTCAAGCGGCCGAACCCCGACGCCTTCCCCGAGATCAACAAGGACCAGAGCTTCGACTGGGTCGCGGTCTCGCCGGAAGGGAAGGAGACCGCCGCCGCTTCCTTGCGCGCCGAGCTTTATTTCGACCGCTGGAACACCGTCCTCCGGCGGACCGACGAAGGGAACTATCGCTGGGAATCGACCCGCGATCCGGTGCTCGTGCAAACGCTGCCGGTGGCGGCGGGCAAGACGCGCGGCGCGTTCAAATTCCGCCCGACGAAGTACGGCAGCTATCGCGTCGTGCTGACCGATCCCTCCACCCTCGCCTCGACCCAGGTCGAGTTCTACGCCAGCGGCTGGGGCTATTCGCCCTGGGGGATCAAGAACCCCACCCGCCTGGAGCTCGATCTCGACAAGGAAGAGTACGCGCCGGGCGACACGGCGACGATTCAGATCCGCGCGCCGTTCCCGGGCAAGGTGCTGCTCACGGTCGAGCGCGAAAAGATCTTCTTCGTCCAGAGCTTCGACCTCGCGGGCAATACCGGCAAGATCACCATCCCGGTCGATGGCTCGTGGCGGCCGAACGCCTACGTGACCGCCACGCTGGTCCGGAAGGCGAAGGATCTGGAGCCCGGCTCCGCCGGACGCGCGTTCGGCGCGGTGCCGATTTCGGTCGATCGGGTCGCGAACAAGCTGCAACCCGGAATCGCCGCGCCGGACGAGATGCGGCCGGAGTCGCCGGTTTCGATCGAGATCCAGACTCGGCCCGGGGCGGTCGTCACGCTCTCCGCGGTCGATGAAGGCATCCTGCAGCTGATCGCTCAGAAGACGCCGCAGCCTTTCGATTTCTTCTATCGGAAGCTCGCGCTGAGCGTCTTGAGCTACGACACGTTCGGCGTGCTGCTTCCCGAGGTGAGCCCGGAAGGCGCCAAGGCAAAGGGTGGCGGCGAAGGTGGCGAGGGGCTGTCGCAATACGTGCGGACCGAAGGCATTCGCCGGACCGAGCCGGTCGCGTTCTGGTCCGGTCCGGTCACCGCGGACGCTTCGGGCAAGGTGCGGTTGACGTTCCAGATCCCCGAGTTCCAGGGCGCTCTGCGGATCATGGCGGTGGCAATCGACGGCCGGAAGTTCGGCTCGTCCGAGAAGCTGATGCGGGTACGCACCCCCGTCGCCGTGCTGCCGACCTTCCCGCGCGTGCTGTCGTTCGGTGAGAAGCTAAAGGTGCCGGTCACCGTGCGCAACGACACCGGCCGCGCCGGCACGTTCCAGGTGGGGCTCACCGCCCAAGGTCCGGCGAAGGTCACGGGCGGCGCGCAGTCGCTCCAGCTCGGCAACGCCAAGGACGCGACGGTCTATTTCGACGTCGAGTCGGGGGCCGGCGCGGGCGACATCCGCTTCGTCGCTTCGGCCTCGGGCAACGGCGAATCGGGCAAGTCCTCGGCTTACGTGCCGGTCCGGGCGGATCTGTTCCCGATCGCCACCGAACAGGCCGGGGCGATGCAGGAAGACGAGATCAAGCTCAAGGTGGATGACGACGACCTGCGCGAGGAGACGATCGTCCGCACGGTGCGGGTCGGCTCCGGCCCGCTCGTCCAATTCACCGGCAAGCTGTCCGACCTGCTCCGCTATCCGTACGGCTGCGCCGAGCAGACCGTCTCCTCGGCGTTCCCGCTGCTCTACATGGGCGATCTCGCCAAGGAGCTCGAACCCGAGCTGTTCGATCCGAAGAAGGGTCGCGGCGATCCGGCGGTGATGGTGCAGGACGCCGTCCGGCGGCTCGCGACGATGCAGCTGTTCAACGGCGGGTTCTCGCTCTGGCCGGGCGGCGAACAGATCCACCCCTGGGCGAGCGTCTACGTCGCGCACTTCCTGGTCGAGGCGCGGCGGGCGGGTCACCCGGTCGAGGACTTCCTCTACGACGGATCGCTCAAGTGGATCGCGGGCGACGCCAAGGCGAAATCGGCTTACGGCCAGGAGGAGTTGCAACGGACGGCCTACGAGCTGTACGTGCTCGCCCGGGCCGGCAAGGCCGATCTCGGCACGATGGACTTTCTGCGCGAAAAGCAGATGAAGGCGCTGCGTCCGGAATCGCGCTCGCTCCTCGCCGGGGCATACGCAAGCGTCGGCAACCGTCAGGCGGCCGGCGATCTGGTCGCGAACCTCGCGGAGGTCGAGAAGGTGAACCGCCAGACCGGCGGCAACTTCAACTCCGAGATTCGCAACCGGGCGATCACCCTGATGGCGCTGCTCGACGCCCAGCCGGGCAGCCCGCGGGTGGCGCAGCTGGTCGATCGCCTGGCGCGCGACGCCCGCGACGTCGATACCTGGAGCACCCAGGAATCCGGTTTCGCGTTCGTCGCCCTCGGCCAGTTCTACAAGAGGCAGGCGGAGGCGCCGCCCTACACCGGCACCCTCTATGTCGGCAGCAAGAAAATCGGCACGTTCACCAAGCAGACCGCGACGTTCCGCAACATCAAGGGAACCGATGCCGTCCGGATCGAGATGGACAAGGGCTACAAGCCGGGCTCGGCGTTCTACAGCGTGGTCACCCGGGCGATTCCGACCGACTCGGGCTTCAAGCCGGAATCCGCCGGGATCGAAGTCGAGCGGGAGATCCTCACCCGCGAGGGCAAGCCTGCGGACCTCGGGAACGTCCAGCAGGGCGACCTGTTGGTGGTGAAGACGCGGGTGCGCAGCGTCTCCGGCCCGCTGCTCAACGTGGCGATCGTCAGCCTCCTCGCCTCGGCCGTCGAAGTCGAAAATCCGCGGATGGAAACGACCGAACAGCTCCCCTGGGTGAACGACGCGAACCTCCGCGCCGTCCACCAGGATCTGCGCGACGATCGCTTCCTGCTGTTCACGGACCTGCCCGCCAACAGCTGGCAGACCTTCTACACCCTCGTCCGCGCCGTGGCCCCGGGGACATTCCGCCTGCCCCCGGTCCACGCCGAAGCGATGTACAACCCCGCCCTTCGCGGCACGAGCCCCAAGGGCGAGGTGACGGTCAAGGTCCGGCCGTAGAGGGGATCTGCCGCTGAATCTGAAGAAACTTCTGGCCCGCCGAGGTGTTCGCCTAGCCCTCGGCGGGCTTGCCCTTCTGCTCCTGCCGTTTCTGTTCGACCTTCTGTTCCCTTTCCCGTTTGCCGCTCTCGACCGGCCGCCGGCTCTCATCGTCGAAGATCGCGCGGGCGAGCCGCTGCGGTTCTTCCTGCCCCCGGATGATCATTGGCGTTTTCCGATCCGCCTCTCGGAGCTGCCGCCGGAGCTGCCGCAGGCGCTCGTCGCCTCGGAGGACCGCCGGTTCTGGAGCCACCCCGGGGTGGACTTCCTGGCGATCTTTCGCGCCGCGGGCGCAAACTTGAAGGCGGGCGAAGTGGTCTCGGGCGCCTCGACGATCCCGATGCAGATCGCCCGCATGGCGAGCCCAAGGCGGCGGACCCTTTGGGCCAAGATGATCGAGGCGGTGCGGGCGATCCAGCTCACCGCCCATGTCTCGAAGCGGCGGCAGCTGGAGCTGTACCTGAATCTGACCCCATACGGCGGCAACCTCGAAGGGGTGGGGGCCGCCGCCTGGTTCTATTTCGGCAAGCCGGCGAGCCAGCTCAGCCTGGGCGAAATTGCCCTGCTCACTGCGCTCCCCCGGTCGCCTTCGCGCTACGACCCGACAACCCATCCGGCCTCGGCGCGGCAGGCGCGCGATCGGGTGCTCCGCCAACTCGCCGAGCGGGGCGCGTTTTCCAAGAAGGAGATCGGCGAGGCGCTCCGTCAGCCGCTCCCGGCCAAGAAGCGGAAGGCGCCGTTCTCCGCGCCGCAGTTCGCGGAGCGGATCGCCCGCCTCTCCCCCGGCCGCGCAAGAGTGAAGACCTCGATCGACGCCGCGGTCCAACGGACGGCGGAGGAGCTGGTGACCCGCCGGATCGCCGAACTGCGGCCGCTCGGGATCGGCAACGCCGCCGCTGTGGTGATCGAGATGGAGGAGCCCCACGACAGCGGCCGGCGGTCGCTCCGCGCGCTGGTCGGTTCCGCCGGCTACGGCGAGACGGCGTTCCAAGGCCAGGTGGACGGCAGCGCCGCCCGCCGCTCTCCCGGTTCGACGCTCAAACCGTTCCTCTACGCGATGGCTTTCGATGACGGCAGAGTGCTGCCCGAAACCTACCTGCTCGACATCCCGACCGACTTTGGCGGCTACGTCGCGGAGAACTACGACGACGTCTATCGCGGCCGTTCGACCGTCCGCGACGCGCTGATCCACTCGCTGAACGCCTGCGCCGTGCGACTGCTCTCGGAAGTCGGCCTCGAACGCTTCCTCAAACGTCTGCTCGCCGGGGGCCTTTCGACCCTCGATCGACCGACCGCCACCTACGGCCTGCCGCTCATCCTCGGCGCCGGAGAGGTGACGCTCCTCGACCTGGTGAACCTCTATGCCACCCTCGGGGAGGGCGGTCTCCACCGCCCGGTCGAAATGATCGTGCCGACCGACGCCGCGCGCCGCGCCCGGGGAACGGAGCCGCCGCCCACTCGGCTCTTCTCTGCCGAAGCCTCGGCACTGACGACCGGAATTCTCACCGATCTCAAGCGCCCGGACCTCCCCGAATCGTGGCAGCTCGCAACCGGAGTCCCGGCTGTCGCCTGGAAGACCGGCACCTCCTACGGTCACCGCGACGCCTGGGCGGTCGGCTTTTCGGGTCGGTACGCGATCGGAGTCTGGGTCGGCAATTTCGACGGCACGCCGCGCCAGGGGATCTCCGGCAGCGAGCACGCCGCCCCACTGCTGTTCGATCTCTTCCGCGCCCTCGACCGCCAAGGAAGCGCGCCGCAAATCCCCCGCGGCCTACGCATCGAGCCGATCGAGCTCTGCGCGGTCTCCCGCCAATTGCCGACCCCCGACTGCCCGAGCCGGATTCAAACCGTCTACCTCCCCGGCAAGACCAAGCTCACCTCCTGCCCGATCCATCGCCGCGCCTTCGTCGATGCCAAAACCGGAGACCTCCTCGGCGGCGACTGCCTCAATCGTCCCTACCGTTCCGTCGTCCTCGAATTCTTCCCCCCCGAGCTGGTCGCCTGGTGGCAAGCCCAAGGAATGAGCACACCTGAGATCCCCCAGCCCAGCCCGGACTGCGCCAGCCTCCCCGGCCGCGAACCGCCGAAGATCGTCTCCCCCGACCCATTCACCCCCTACCGGATGAGGCGCGACGCCCCCGCAAGCGATCAGCGAATCCCGTTGATCGCAAGGGTCGGCGTCGGAGCGAGTCGGATCTGGTGGTACCAGAACGGAATTTTGGTGGCCTCGGGAACGCCGGGTGAAAAGCTTTTCTTGGAGGCGGTCCCGGGAGAGCACCGGTTGGTGGTGACCGACGATCTTGGGCGGTCGGATGGCGTGGGGTATAAGGTGGAGTAGGAGAAGGATCGGTCGGGCTTTCAGCCCTTTGGAAATGTTTTCGTACCTACCTGGGGCGTTGCCCCAGGCTATTATAGGGCCGCGCCTTCGGCGCTCGCGCTTTATGAATCCGCAGCGGCTCGATCTACGACAACCGTGCACACAAGCCTTGTGTAACGTGCCTTTTGGTACAGCGGACCGCTATGCGCAATGCCTTAACATTTCGCAATCGCGAGGGCCAACGGCCCGATCTCATAATAGTCTAGGGCAACGCCCTAGGTTGCGGTACCGGCCAGGAGTATCGACAACCATTAATGTTCCACAACCGAGAGGGCCAACGGCCCGACCTCATACCAGCCTAGGGCAACGCCCTAGGTCGCCTATTGGATATACCCCAACGACCGCAGATCATCCAACAACTGATCGTCCGCCTTCGAAGCCTGGCCATTCTGCGCCTTCCGCACGCCCCAGCTCTTGATCTTCCTCAGGGGGTGTCGCCTGCGGAAATCCTCGCGGAAAAGCTGTGGATACGCCTCCCCATCAAAATCCTCGGCGACCGGTAGCCCAAGGCCGAACAAGAGCGTCGGCGTGATGTCGTGAACGTCGATCTCGGCCAGATCCGCCTTCGGGTCGATGTCCGGCCCCGCAGCGATCAGGATGCCGTGGGTGGTGGTGGTGTGGGTCCCCGAAATGCGGTCGATCCCCGAGATCGCGCCTTTCCAGGGCGTTCCGTTGACCATCAGAGTTTCGCTGGCGCCGGCCTTCGAGACTCCGACCACGAAATCCGCCCCTTCGGCGACCTCTTTGGGCCGCGCGTCGCGGACGAAGAAGACCGGTTCGCCACCCTGGTAAGTGACTCCCCGAAGAGCCTCGGTCAATCGATCGCGAAGGGCCGCGCGCTCTTCGGGTCGTACGGTCCCCTCTTTCTCCCGCCCGGCCAGCGCGAAGCGGACGAAGCGCGCTTGGCGGAAATTCGAGGAGGCGTAGCTGAAGATTTGGGTCCGGGCGAAATCGACCGCGCCTCCTTTGTGCTTCAGGTAGCCGAGGTGTTCGAGCACCGCATCGAGATTGAGCAGGACTTTCGTCTCTTCCTCGCGGGCCGTGGCGTGGAAGCCGTGATCGGAGATCACCAGGACGTTTGCGTCGGGGGCGATTTCGAGCAGTTTGCCGATCTCCACGTCCACCGCGCGGTAGACGTTCGGGACCCGCTCGCGGTTAGCTTCGAGCTCGGCCGGGGCGATCGGGGCGAAGGCTTCGGGCTCAAAGTACTTCCAGGCCCGGTGGGATACGACGTCCGTGCTGCGAAAGTAGAGCATCATCAAATCGAGATCGCCCTTGGCCAGTAGCTCGCGGGCGAAGTAGGACATCGACCGGTCGCGCCGTTCGGTTTCCTCCTCGAGACCGAAAAGCGACGGCTCTTTTTCGGCCGCGACCTGGGCCTTTTGAAATCGGCCCAGCACCTCGGGTGGCGAAACCCGGTTCGGTAGATCGAGCAAAATCCGGTCGCTCACCAAGACGCCGCGGATCGGCTCGGCCGGCCAGGAGGCCCACCAGCCGAGGACCGCAGTGTTCCTCCGCCCGGTGGTCGTCATGTTCCAGAGAGCGGGGACTTTGCGCAGGCCGGAAGAGACGGGCAAATCCCCTTGCGCCGTCGGCACGACGAAATCGGTAATGCCGTGCCGCTTGGGGACCACGCCCGTCGCGATCGTCGTCCAGATGACGGGCGAGGAGTTGTAGGCCGTCTTCAACCCCGTTCGGACTCCGCGGTTCGCCAGGTCATGCAAATGAGGCAGCTCGCCCTTTGCCCAGAGGCGCTCGATCACCTTCCATTCGCCGCCGTCGATCCCGACCACGAGCAACGGACGTTTGGCGGGCACGGCACCTTCTCTACGACAGGCGACGGCGAGAGCCCAAAGGGCGAGAAGGAGCGCCGCGGATTTCGCGGCGCGGTGGAGGGAAGGGGACTTCATTAGGAGGGGGGAGGCGAGAAACTCCGGCCCGCCCGAGCGGGGCAGGCCGGGGTGGCTCGACGGACTAGCCCGTGGGGCAGTCCCAAGTCGGATTGCAGACGCAGGAGAAATCGATGCAGGTACCGGGGCAGCTGATGTTACAGGTGTAGCAGTTGGTGTCCACGGTCGGAATGCCGCCCGCGGCGCGCTGGAGCCGGGGGGTGGACAGCTCGGCTACGGTTTCGCGGTGGAGGGCAAGCTTCCGAGATTTCTTGAACATCTCGATCTCCTTGGTGCCACGGCGGAACCTCCGCTCCTCTCGGCGCTGAAGGCGCCGCCTTGTCCCGCCGTGGCCGGGATCATACTCCGACCAAGTGGCGAGAGTCTGCGGTGGCGGCTCCTGGAATCGGCAGTCGATCCGGCTCGACCCAGGTCTTGCGCGCTCGGTCGCTTGCGAGCAGCTCGGGAGAGTAATAGCGGTTGAGGATCGACCGGTCGAGAAGCTCGGGGCAGGCTTCGAGAAACTCGAACGACGACGACGCGGGGAAACGATGCGCTCCGTCCGCGATCAGTTCGACCCAAGCGCGGGTGAGCGTCTCGTGGTAAAGCTGGTCGGCGCCATGGGCGTTGGCCAGGCGGATCAGCGCCATGACGAACCGTTCGCGCGCCGCTTCGGGGCCTACCGTCATGATCAGTTTCCAGACGACCCGAACGTGCTCGCGATGATGGAAATCTTTCGCCGAGATCGTTGTGGTTTCGAACGCATCGAGAAGAGCGTCGTCATCGAGCGGAGAAAGCGGTGGAGAAGGCGGTGGAGAAGGCGGCAGGGTGGACATGAGGCCTCCTTGGGAAATCAGTTTTTGCGGCTGTCGTTTGGGATGCGCTCGTTTCACGCCTTTTTCCAGACACCGGCCAAAAAACTAACGGCCCTCGATTTCTCGAGGGCCGTTTTACAAGATAATTCCCGGCAACGACCTACTCTCCCACACACCTGCGCGTGCAGTACCATCGGCGCTGAGGGGCTTAACTGCCGTGTTCGGAATGGGAACGGGTGTTTCCCCCTCGCTACAGTCACCGGAAAACTTTAAATCATGGAAAGAACTCTCTCGAGAACCAACCGAATCGGGTTATTGGCGATAGGGACCGCAAGCTAAAGAGTCAATGGTCAAGCCGGACGACCGATTAGTACAGGTCAGCTCAACGCCTCGCAGCGCTTACACCTCCTGCCTATCCACCTGGTCATCTTCCAGGGGTCTTCAGGGAGACCTCATCTCGGGGGGGGCTTCCCGCTTAGATGCTTTCAGCGGTTATCCTTTCCGAACA
>Ga0134122_10000253_pt1 | contig 33991 bp, 24 predicted proteins | sample KB302_FD_96461 | JGI IMG/M metagenome (GOLD analysis project Ga0134122, IMG submission 96461) | Terrestrial soil microbial communities without Nitrogen fertilizer from Kellogg Biological Station, Michigan, USA - KB3-0-2 | ecosystem: Environmental > Terrestrial > Soil > Unclassified ...
GCAGCAGCAGTACCGCGACGAGGTGGCCAAGCTGGTCCGCGATCTGAACCTGCGCTTTCTGCGTGCCCGCGTACCCAGCCTCTCGATCGGCGAAGCGGAGAAAACGCTCGAATCCATCCTCGCCGGAGAGGTGCTCGAAGGGATCGGGCGCGACGACCTGCTGCGCCTGCCGCATGCCGATTTCTTCCGTCGCCGCGGCACCCCGGCGTTCACCCTGATCGGGCGCGACGGCGAGAGGTTTGACGACTTGAACGCCTATGCCAAGCATCTCGCGCAGAACCTTCCCGAGGCCTATCTCGCGAACCGGGATTTTTCGGAGTACCTCGACCTGCTCGGCCAGGTGACGCGCGGCGAGCTGACCGCCGAAGCCGCCGCCGCCAAGTCGCCGGCCCTCCGGCGCGTCGGCGGCGCCTGCCCTTGCTCGAAAGCCGTGCGGTGGGTGGTCGACGACCCGGCCCCCGTTTCCCCGCTCCTCGTCGGCGCGTGATCGCTCAGCCCAACGCCGGAGAACGGGAGGGGAGGCCGCAATGAAGCTCTTCGATCGGCTGATCGTCACGGGACTGCCTTTGGTGCCCAAGGCGATCGTGGGCAAGGTCGCCGCCCGCTACGTCGCGGGCGAAACGCTCGACGACGCCGTCCGCGCGGTGCGCGATCTGAATGCCGCGGGCGCCATGGTCACGCTCGACCTGCTCGGCGAAGAGGTCGCCGAACGAGCGAAAGCGACCGCCTCGGTGGACGAGTACGTGCGGATCCTCGAACGGGTCCAGGCCGAAGGGCTCAATGCGAACGTGTCGATCAAGCCGACCATGCTCGGCATGAAGATCGACCTCGGCTTCTGCCGCGAATCGATCGAGCGGATCGTCGTTGCCGCCAAGGGGTTCGGCAATTTCGTCCGCATCGACATGGAAGATGCCTCCACTACCGACGCGACGCTAGCGATCTTCCGCGAGCTGTTCGAAAAGTACGGCAACGTGGGCGTCGTCCTCCAGGCCTACATGCGGCGCACGCTCGGCGACATCGCGGCGCTGCCGGAGAAGGGTGTCAACATCCGGATCTGCAAGGGGATCTACATCGAGCCGCGGAAGATCGCCTGGAAGGGCTACGAGACGGTCCGCGCCAACTACGTCCAGGCGCTCGACAAACTGATCCGCCAGGGGATCTATCCGGCGATCGCCACCCACGACGAATACCTCGTCTGCGCGGCGCTCGGGTTGATCGAAAAGCACGGCCTGGCGCGCGAACAGTACGAATTCCAGATGCTGCTCGGGGTGGACGAAGAGTTGCGGAAGATCCTGATCGCCGGGGGGCACCGGCTGCGCGTCTACGTGCCCTACGGGCGCGACTGGTACCCCTACTCGATCCGCCGCCTGCGCGAGAACCCCGAGATCGCCCGCCACGTCATGCGCTCGATGCTCGCGGGCAAGTAGTGCGCGATTGCCGGTGTGTCCGGTGTCAGAAGTAGAGGCCGACACGGTTCGATTTCTAGACTTGTACTACGAGAACGACTCTGGGAAGGTAACGCACGGAGGAGGTGCCGGGGGTTGATTGAGCTATTCTCAGCTCTCGACCCTATGCCTACCGCGCCACGACCGGTTGTCCTGTTCGCGTTCGCAAACGACCGGGTCAACAGGACCCGATATCTACGCAATCTCCCCGAAGAGCAGCGCCGGGTGCATGCGGCCATGACCGTCGCGGAACGGTCGGGCCTCTGCGAGATCGTAGAACGCGCCAACGCCACGGCCTCGCAGGTGCTCGACGTGTTCCTGGACGCGCGCTATCGCGACCGGGTGGCGATCTTTCACTTCGGCGGCCACGCTGGAAGCGGTCAGCTGCTGTTCGAGTCGCCGGAAGGAGAGCCCCGGATAATCCATGCCGCGGGCCTCGCCCGATTCTTGGGCGCGCAGCGGGGACTGGCGCTTGTTTTTTTGAATGGCTGCTCCACCCAGGGGCAGGTCCAGGGCCTCCTTGACGCCGGAGTCCCGGTGGTGATCGCCACCTCTCAGGCCATTCGCGACTCGATTGCCACCGAGCTCTCGGCTCGCTTCTACCAAGCTTTCGCCTCCGGTGATTCGCTGCGCTCCGCGTTTGAGAAAGCGACAGCGGCGGTACAGGCCCTGCCAGAGGAGACTTACGTCGAGCTCCATCTGGGCTCCGCCGTCCCCTTCGTTCGGGACCGGTGGCCCTGGGATCTCTATGTCGCTCCGGGGGCCGAGGAACACGTCAAGCGCTGGAACCTGCCGCGGGTGGCCCGGGACCCACTTTTCGGTCTCCCCCCGCTGCCGGCGTTGGACCTGCCGCTCTCGCCGTTCAAGCACCTCGCTCCGTTCACCCGCGAAGACGCGCCGGTCTTCTTCGGACGGGGGCGCGAGATCCGCGAGCTTTATGAGGAGGTGACCCGGCCGGAGGGCGCGCTCCTCGTGCTCCTCTTCGGTGCCACCGGGGCGGGAAAGTCGTCGCTCCTCGCCGCGGGTCTTCTGCCGCGGCTTGAAGCCTCCCACGAGGTGCTCTACCTGCGCCGCGACCGGAACCTCGGCCTTGCCGGCACTCTGGCTCGCGCGCTGGGCGAAGACGAGGTCGGCGCCGCCTGGCGCCGGAGGGAGGAGACGGCGGGCAACCCGCTGACCGTCATCTTGGATCAGGCGGAGGAGGCGTGGACCCTACCTCTTTCCCGCGGCGAGGAGGTCGAGGACTTCACCGCCGTGCTGCGGACGCTCTCTGCCGTCCGCGAGACCCGCCCCCGGGGGCGCCTCGTTCTCGGCTTCCGCAAGGAGTGGTTGGCCGAGGTTCTCGAGATTTTGGATGCCGAAAAGCTTCCTCGCTCCCGGATCGAGGTCGCCCACCTGGACCGCGACGCCATTGAAGAAATCGTCCTCGGCCCAGCGTCGAGCGATCGTTTGCAGCGCCAATACGGTCTTACCATCCATCCTGATCTTCCGGTCCGGATCGCAGCCAATCTGATCGAGCAGCGCGCCGCCACCATCGCGCCGATCCTCCAGATTCTGCTCTCTCGGATGTGGACGCTCGCTAAGGCCGAATCGACCTCTGCCCGCTTCACTCTCGACCTCTATGAAGACATGAAGCGCCGCGGGCTCCTGCTGGAGGATTTTCTCGAACAGCAGCTTTCCGCGCTCCGAGAGCAGCTGCCCGAAGCCGCAGATTCGGGTCTGATCCTCGATCTCCTCTTCTTCCATACCACCCCCTTGGGCACTGCTGAGAGCCGTTCGGCGGCCGAGGTCGCGGAGCGCTACGGGCATCGCCCGGAGATCCCGGAGGTCGTGGAACAGTGTAAGGACCGCTACCTGCTCAGCGAGAGCGGGCGGGAAGGGGAAGTCAAGGGATCGGATCGCCTGTCGACCCGCCTGGCCCACGATTCCCTGTCCCCTCTGGTGCGTCGGCGTTTCGGATCCTCGGATCTACCCGGCCAGCGCGCGCTCCGCATTTTGCAGCGGGCGGAAGAATGGACGGGGGGCCGTTCTGGGGAGCCTCTGGGCGAGCTCGATCTGGCCCGTGTGGAGGAGGGTCGGAAGGGAATGCGTACGCGCACGCACGACGAGGAAAGGCTGGTCGTTGCGAGCCGCCTTCGGGCGAAGCGCCGGAGACGCCAGAGCCGGGGTCTGAAACTGACTGCCGCCGTCGCGGTAGCGATGATCTTTGGGGCCGCGTTGTTGTTCCTGTGGCAACGGCAACAAGCACGCGCGTCGGAGGAACGTTCGCGCGACAGAGCGTACTCGGCCCTCGGAGCAAACCTCTTGGTGGACATTCCGACCAAGGCCTCGTTGGTGGCTTTGGAAGTCCGCCGGCCAGACTCCACCCCGGCTGCGAACGACTTGCTTCAGAGGTCCTTGGCGAGCCCGGTACAGATCGCCAATCTAGCCGGGCATACGGCTTCGGTCTGGGTTGCTTCCTTCAGCCCGGACGGCACCCGGGTGGTTACTGCGTCTGGGGACGGGACGGCGCGTATCTGGAACGCCGCGACCAGCCAATCGATCGCTATCCTGAGAGGCCACACGGATATGGTCTGGGCCGCCTCCTTCAGCCCGGACGATACCCGGGTGGTGACCGCGTCTAGGGACGGGACAGCGCGAATCTGGAGTGCTTCCACGGGCCAACCCATCGCCACCCTAACCGGTCACAGGGATATGGTCTTGGCCGCCTCCTTCAGCCCGGACAGCACCCGGGTGGTGACCGCATCCCGGGACGGGACAGCGCGGATCTGGAATTCGGCCACCGGCGAACCGATTGCCACCTTGACTAGGCACAAGGATGTGGTCAGGGCCGCCTCCTTCAGCCCGGACGGCGCCCGGGTGGTGACCGCATCCGATGACAGGACGGCACGGATCTGGAACGCCGCCACCAGCCAACCGATTGCCACCTTGAGCGGGCACACGGAAGCGGTCTTAGCCGCCTCGTTCAGCCCGGACGGCACCCGGGTGGTCACCGCATCCTGGGACGGGACAGCGCGGATCTGGAACGTGGCTACCGGCCAACCGATCGTCACCCTGACAGGCCACACGGCTGCGGTCAATTCCACCTCCTTCAGCCCGGATGGCGCTCAGGTGGTGACCGCGTCTTTGGACGGGACTGCGCGGCTCTGGGGCGCGGCCACCGGCCGACCGATCGCCACTCTAACCGGGCACACGGAAGTGGTCTTAGCCGCCTCCTTTAGCCCGGACGGCACCCGAGTAGTAACCGCGTCTGTGGACGGAACGGCTCGGATCTGGAACGCGTGCGCCGGCCAACTGATCGCCACCCTGACCGGGCATACAAGTGGGGTTCGGGCCGCCTCCTTCAGCCCAGACGGCACTCGTGTGGTGACCGCGTCTTGGGACCGGACGGCGCGGATCTGGAATGTGGCCACCGGCCAACCGATCCCCACTCTGACTGGGCACACAGATGCGGTAAGGACCGCCTCCTTCAGCCCGGACGGCACCCGGGTGGTGACCGCGTCCGAGGACGGGACGGCACGGATCTGGAACGTGGCCACCGGCCAACCGATCGTCACCCTGACCGGGCACACGGATGCGGTCAGGGCCGCCTCCTTCAGCCCAGGCGGCACCCGGGTGGTAACCACATCTGGGGACGGGACGGCACGGATCTGGAACGCGGCCACCGGCCAATCAATCGCCACTCTGGCCGGGCACACGGATGCGGTCTGGGCCGCCTCCTTCAGCCCGGACGGGACCCGGGTGGTAACCGCGTCTTGGGACAAAACGGCGCGGATCTGGAACGCTGCCACGGGCCAACCGATCGCCACGCTGGCCGGGCATACGGATAAGGTTCAGGCCGCCTCCTTCAGCCCGGACGGGTCCCGGGTGGTAACCGCGTCCTGGGACGGGACGGCGCGGATTTGGAACCCCGCAACCAGTCAGCCGATCGCCATCCTGGCGGGACACATAAAAGCAGCCTCCTTCAGCCCGAACGGCACCCGGGTGGTGACGGCCTCCGAAGACAAGACGGCGCGGATCTGGAACGCCGTCAACGGCCAGCCGATCGCCGTCTTGGCAGGGCACACTTATATGGTCCACGCCGCCTCCTTCAGCACGGACGGGACCCGGGTGGTGACCGCGTCCGGAGACGGGACGGCGCGGATCTGGAACGCTGCTACCGGCGAACCAATCGCCACCCTGACAGGGCACAGGGATGAGGTCATTGCCGCCTCCTTCAGCCCGGATGGGAACCAGGTGGTGACCGCGTCCTTGGACAAGACGGCGCGGACCTGGAACGTTGCAACCGGCCAACCGATCGCCGGCCTGATGGGACATACGAAAGTGGTAAGTGCCGCCTCCTTTAGTCCGGACGGGACTCGGGTGGTGACCGCGTCCGAGGACGGGACGGCGCGGATCTGGCCCGTCGCCGCGGAGTACGTGCAAAGCTTGATCCGGGCACGAACCACTCTTTGCCTGACCGCTTCTTTTCGCCAACAGACTCTGGGCGAGAGTCCCCAAGAAGCCCAGAGTCACGAGAAGGCCTGCCAGACCTGCGTGCCGAAATTCTTCGCTCGCCTCAAGGGGGTTCCGGTCGGCGATGCGCAAGCCTACATCGCAGCGTGGAGGGGGTATCGGGGATGCATCGATCGCGCGCGCTGACCGCTCCGACACTTCCGACGAGACTTGCGAGAGCGGCGAACTCCGAGCGCGAAAGAACAGTTTCCCCCGATCCGAAGCTACTATCCCACAATCCCCGGTCTTAACCGGCCCGTTGGAACGAGCCTCACGATGGAGCCAGCGAATCTCTTGCCCGCAGCCGACCCCGGCCGCCCCCGCGAAGCGGCAATCCGCTTCATCGTCGATCTCGCCCGCGCGCTCCACCGCTACGGCACCACGGCGCACCGGCTGGAAAACGCGCTCCAGGGCGTAGCGCACCGGCTGGGCCTCGAAGCGCAGTTCTTCTCGACACCGACGGCCGTGTTCCTCTCCGCCGGCCTGCCGGGCGAAGAGGCGAAAACCGTGCTGATTCGCGTCCAGCCCGAAGCGATGAACCTGGAGCGCCTGGCGCTGCTCGACGGCCTCGCGACCGAGGTGATGCGCGGCGAGGTTTCAGTCGAGGTGGCGGCGGAGCGGATCGCCACGATCAACACCGCGCCGCAGCGCTACGGCCGCGCCCTGGTGCTCACCTCCTCGGCGTTCGCCTCGGCGACCGCGGCCCGCTTCTTCGGCGGCGGTTGGCGCGAGGTCTTGGCGGGTGGCATTCTCGGCCTGCTGATCGGCCTGCTGGGGATGTATTCGGGTCCCCGGCCCTGGCTCGGTCGCCTGTTCGAGCCGATGGCCGCGGCGCTCGCTTCCTTCCTCGCCACCTTCGCCGCGGCGCACGGCGGCCGGGTCTCGGTCTATATCGTCACGCTCTCGGCGCTGATCACCCTGGTGCCGGGGCTCTCGCTCACCGTCGCGATGTCCGAGCTATCCACCCGCGATCTCTCCTCCGGCAGCGCCCGGCTCGCGAACGCCCTGATGATCTTCCTCGCCCTCGCGTTCGGCGTAGCGTTCGGCGCCCAGCTCGCCTCGCTGCTGATCGCCGGAGCGCACGCGACCGCGCTCCTCCACCCGATCCAGCTCCCGCTTTGGACCGAATGGGTGGCGCTGCTCATCGCGCCGCTCGGCTTCGTCGTGCTGCTCCGGGCCAGCCCGCGCGACATCCCGTGGATCGTGATCGCCGGAGTGACCGCCTATGTCGGCGTCCGCCTCGGAGCCCGAGCCCTCGGCCCCCAGCTCGGAGCCTTCGCCGGAGCGGTGGCGGTTGGAGCGGGCAGCAACCTCTACGCCCGCTTCCTCGACCGACCCGCCGCGGTCACCCAAGTCCCCGGCATCCTCTTCCTGGTTCCCGGCAGCATCGGTTTCAAGAGCCTCGCCGCCCTGCTCGACAGCGACGTCGTCTCCGGCATCGAAACCGCGTTCCGCATGACCCTGGTCGCGATCGCCCTGGTCGCGGGGCTGCTGGTCTCGAACGTGGTCGTGCCGCCGCGGAAGGCGCTGTAACCGAGGTTGAACAACCCACACGATCAGATCGGTCGCGTGTCCTCTAGTGAGAACCGCGTAAGCTGAGCTTTCGGCAAGCGGACTCTCAAGGAGGCTTCATGAATCGATCTTCGATCGGGATGTCGGGTGGAATCTGCTCTCGCGTGCGGGGGCTTGGGTTTCTCTTGTTCGTGGCGTTGGCCTCGGCGGGAGCGCTTCGGGCTTCGGTTGAGCGCGGTGTGGCCGAATTCGATTTCGGCGATGCGCCGGACAGCTACGGAACGACCCTCGCTTCAAACGGTGCGCGGCATCCGGTGGCCGGCGCGCAGCCTCTTTTTCTTGGGCAGTGCGTCGATACCGAGACGGACGCTCAAGTGCCGCTCGACGCCAGCGGAGATGACTCGATGGCCGGCACCCCGACCGGGAGCTGCGCGAACGGCGACGACGAGGATGGCGTGAGCTTCGGGCTCGGAGGTTTCATCGCGTGCGGGTTCACTGTCGTCACGCTCACCACGAGCGGCGCCGGCCGGCTCGACGCCTGGGTGGACTGGAATCGGGATGGTGACTTTACCGACGCGGGCGAAAGGTTCCCGACCAACCTGACAGTGTCGCCGGGCTCGAATCTGCTTCTGATTCCAAACCCCTGCACGCTCGTGGCCGGTCCATCGTTCGCCCGATTTCGGCTGAGCTCCGTGGGAGGCCTCGCGCCGACCGGCGCGGCGCCCGACGGGGAGGTGGAGGACTACGCCATCAACCTGTCGGGAGTCGATTTCGGCGATGCGCCCAACAGCTACGAAACGGCGCTCGCCTCGAACGGGGCAAACCACGCCGCCGGCTCGCTCTACCTCGGTTCCTGTGTGGACACCGAATCGAATGCGCAGTCGCCGTTCGACTCCACCGGTGACGACCGCGCGCTGGGGCTGCAAACCATCGGCACCTGCGCCGTGCCCGGGGACGATGAGGACGGGGTGACGATTCCCCCGCTCGTCGCGTGCGAGGGGGCGACGATTCAACTGGTCGCGAGCGACACGATGCGCCTCGACGCCTGGATCGATTGGAACCGCGATGGCGATTTCAACGACTTCGTCGAGCGGTCGGAGCGCATCGCCACGCGCCTGACGTTGGTACCGGGAGTCAACAGCCTCACGATCTCCGTTCCCTGCTCGCTGACGGCGGGTCCCTCCTACGCGCGCTTCCGCGTCTCGTCCAACGGCGTCCTCAGTCCGGGCGGGTCGGCCGGCGAGGCGGGGGGCGAGGTGGAAGACTACGTCGTCAACCTGTCGCGAGGCGTGGTCGCCGTGCCCGCTCTCGATTCTCTCGGTCTCGCCCTGCTCGCGGCGCTCCTCGGCGCGGGGGCATTCGCCGTGCTGAGGCGTCGTCGCCGAACGTAGCGGAAGGGTAGAGCCGGGCTCGCTCTTTCGGGCTCGGCATACCAGATCGGGGCGTTAGCGGTGGTGCCACCGCTGTAAGGGGAAATTCCGGAGGCTCATCGGCTTTCGCCCCGGCCGGCCGCGCCTTGGTCACACTCTCGTGCAGTTTGAACGATAGGGCTCCAGACTCCTCCGATTCCGCGTTAGGCTTCCTGGCACCACCCTTTTTCTCAGTAAGGAGAAGCCTCATGAGGAACAAGCGCTCGAAGCTCACCCTGAACCGTGAAACCGTGCAGCGGCTCACTCCCTCCCATCTGGACATGGTGGCCGGCGGCACGGGGCAGCTCGGCTGCGGCAACACCCTGGTCGAGACCTGCAAGACCTGCAGCCAGCAGACCTGCGCCGGAATCACCTGCTACGGAACCATCTGTACCGACTGCTGCACCACGGATACCACCACCCGCTGAGGGATTGGCACCCCCTCTCCGGGGAATGGAAAGGGGAGGGGGTTCACTTCGGGATTCGGGAAAGGACGGACGAGCTGGCAGAGCGCTCGCGGCTAGAGCGGCTGCCCAGTCCAGGAAGCGGCTTCCCGCTCCAGGAAGCGGCTTCCCACTCCAGGAAGCGGCTTCCCGCTCCAGGAAGCGGCTTCCCAGTCCAGGAAGCGGCTTCCCAGACCAGGAAGCGCTTCCCGCCGCTCCCCAGCCGCCGCCCGCCTGCGATACGATCCCTCCATGAGCCACATCCCTCCTCTCGCAGGCCATCTCGTCGGCGCCGGCAGGAAGTTCGCCGTCGTCGCTTCCCGGTTCAACGAACGGATCGTCGAGCGTTTGATCGAGGGGGCCGTGGATTGTCTGGTCCGCCATGGGGTGGAGGCGGCGGACGTGCGGGTGGTGAAGGTTCCCGGGGCTTGGGAGATTCCTCTGGCTCTGGAGGAGCTGGCGCGGGCGGGCGGGGTGGATGGGTTGGTGGCGCTCGGCGCGGTGATTCGGGGGGAGACCCCTCATTTCGACTACGTCTGCTCAGGCTGCGCGAGCGGCGTCGCCGGGGTGTCCGAGCGGCATCGGCTGCCGGTAGGGTTCGGCGTCCTCACGTGCGACAACTCCGCTCAGGCGGAGGAGCGGGCGGGGGGCAAGGCGGGCAACAAGGGGTGGGATGCCGCCCTGGCCGCGCTCGAAATGGTCGATCTGCTGCGCCAATTGCGCCCCTGAGGTACGCCGCTTGGCGCCCGCTTTGGGCTATCATTCTCGGCGATCCGGACGGCCGGTTCTCCGCAGGTATCCAAATTCGGCCTCAATCTAGGTTCTAAGTCCAGGCAATCTAACGCTCGAAGCGGCGCTCCTTGGAGAGCCTCGCTTCTTTTCGTCGAGATCTTTGAGGCGCGCAACATGGCAGCGGGCAAGCGGCGCACGGCGCGGGAGATAGCGGTCCAGATGCTCTACCAGCGGGACCTGGGGGGGAGCACCTTGCCGCAGATCTTCGCGGGGTTCGACCTCGCGGAGTATCTCGCCTCGGAGCGCGCCGATTCCGAGGATTCGAGCGACGAGAACGGTTCGAGCGCGAGCGAGAAAGCCCCGGCCGGGCGCGCCATCTCTCCCAAGCGGCGGCGGCAGGTCGAGGCGGCGTTCAGCTACGCGCAGACGATCGTCCAGGGGGTCGCCGATCATCTGGAGGAGCTCGACGAGCTGATCCGCTCGCGGGCCGACAACTGGCGGCTCGAACGGATGCCGCCGGTCGATCGGAATATCCTGCGTCTGGCCGTGTTCGAGATGCTCTATGAGAAGGACATCCCGAAGCTCGTGGTGGTCGACGAGGCGATCGAGCTGGCGAAGAAGTACGGTTCGGAACAGTCGAGCCGGTTCGTCAACGGTCTATTGGATGGCCTGTTGAAGACCCATTCTTTTCCCGGCAGCTTGAAATAGCGCCCCCGGAACTTCCAAAGGCCATGGCGATGCGGCGATCCGACGAAGCGACGACCCCGATGACGACGATGAACCCCTACGATCACAAGTCGATCGAGAAGAAGTGGCAGGACCGGTGGGAAAAGCAGCGCGCGGCCGAGGTCGATCTGCGCCACTCCCAGCGGAAGTACTACATGCTGATGATGTTTCCTTATCCCTCGGGGGACCGGCTGCACGTCGGCCATGGCCGCAACTACATCCTGGGCGACGCCCTCTACCGCTACCTGCGGATGCACGGGAAAAGGGCGCTCAATCCCATGGGCTGGGACGCCTTCGGCCTGCCGGCCGAAAATGCGGCGATCGCGCGCGGGGTCCATCCCACCCCTTGGACGTTCGGCAACATCAAGGTGATGAAGGAGCAGTTCCGGCGCTGGGGCATCCTCTACGACTGGAGCAAGGAGATCGCCTCCTGCACGCCGGAGTACTACCGCTGGAACCAGTGGCTCTTCTTGAAGATGTTGGAGAAGGGGATCGCCTACAAGAAGAAGGCGCCGGTCAACTGGTGCCCGAGCTGCCAGACCGTGCTCGCGAACGAGCAGGTGGTGGACGGCGCCTGCGAGCGCTGCGGCACCGCGGTGGTCCAGCGCGACCTCGAACAGTGGTTCTTCCGCATCACCGACTACGCCGACCGGCTGCTCGCCGGGCTCGACGGCCTGGACGGCTGGCCCGAGAAGGTCAAGGTGATGCAGCGCAATTGGATCGGCCGCTCGGAAGGAGCGGAGATCGATTTCGCCATCGCCAAGGGCGCGGGGAATGAAGTCGATCCGGCCGCGGCGAAGATCACCGTCTTCACCACTCGGCCGGACACGATCCACGGCGCCACCTTCCTGGTGCTCGCGCCGGAGAATCCGCGGGTGGCCGAGCTGATCGCCGACCACCCGGACCGTGCCGCGCTCGAAACCTGGATCGACAAGGTGCGCAACACGCCGCGCATCGAGCGCGAAGGGGAGGGTACGGCCAAAGACGGACGGGCGACCGGCAGCTACGCGATCAATCCCGCGACGGGGGAGCCGATTCCGATCTGGCTCGCCAACTACGTCCTGCCCGGTTACGGCACGGGGGCAATCATGGCGGTGCCGGCGCACGATACGCGCGACCTGCTGTTCGCGCGGCAGGAAGGTCTGCCGATCCGCCTGGTCTACGCGCCCGCCGACTGGCCGGAAGATCGCGATCCGAATACGCTCGAAGAGCCGATCCTGCATGAAGGGGCGGTCCGCAACGCGCCGCCGTTCGATGGCGCGGAGGCGGGACCCGAGACGATCCGGCGCTTCATCGCCTGGCTCGAAGAACAGGGCGTCGGCCGCGCCAAGGTTTCCTACCGCCTGCGCGACTGGCTGATCTCGCGCCAGCGCTATTGGGGCACGCCGATTCCGATCGTCTATTGCCCGGAGCACGGGGCGGTGCCGGTGCCGGAGGATCAGCTCCCGGTCGTCCTGCCGGTGGACGTCGAATTCACCGGCCGCGAGGGCAACCCCCTCGGCCGCGTGCCGAGCTTCGTCGAGGCGACCTGCCCGAAATGCGGGGGGCCGGCGCGGCGCGAAACCGACACGATGGACACGTTCGTCGATAGCTCCTGGTACTACCTGCGTTTCCTGTCGGCGCACGATTCGGGGAAGATCTTCGACCCCGCGGTCGCGGCCAAATGGGCGCCGGTCGATCAATACATCGGCGGCATCGAGCATGCGATCCTGCATCTGCTTTACGCCCGCTTCGTCTGCCGCGTGCTCCACGATTTCGGCATGGTGCCGTTCGAGGAGCCGTTCACCAACCTGTTCAATCAGGGCATGATCACCCGTCTTTCCGAGAAGAGCGGGCGGATCGAGAAGATGTCCAAGTCGAAAGGCAATACGGTCTCGCCGGACGAGCTGATCGAGCAGATGGGGGCGGACACGGAGCGGGTCTACACCCTGTTCATCGGTCCGCCGGACAAAGAGGCGGAGTGGAACGACGAGGCGGTCTCGGGCGCGCACCGCTTCTTGAGCCGGGTCTGGCGATGCGGCCAGCGGTTGAACGAGGCGCCGCCGATCGGCCCGGCCGACGGCGAGCTGGAGCGCCAGCGCCACGCGACGATCCAGCGCGTCACCCAGTGCATGGAACGGTTCGCCTTCAACACGGCCGTGGCCGCCCTGATGGAGCTGACCAACGCGCTCACCCGCGCGCTGGAAGAGAAAACCGCGTCGCGCTTCGCCTGCGAGGCGGCGTTCGACACCTTGCTGCAACTGCTGCACCCGATGGCTCCTCACGTCACCGAGGAGCTGTGGGAGCAGCGCGACCACATCGAATCGCTGCTCGATACGACCTGGCCGGAGTACGACGAGGCGAAGATCCGCCGGGCGCGCATCCAGCTGGTGGTGCAGGTGGACGGCAAGCTGCGCGGCCATATCGAAGTGGACGCCGACGCCGAGGAAAAAGAGATCCGCGCCGCGGCGCTCGCGTACGACAAAGCGCAAGAGCACATGGCGGGGCGCGAGCTGGCCAAGGCGGTGATCGTCCCCGGCCGGCTGATCAATCTGGTGACCCGGAGGTAACGATGAGAGCCGCTAGAGTTTCTTCCCCGTTCCGCACCCCGATCGCGCTCGGGTTACTGGGCGCTTTGAGCCTTCTGTGCATCGTCCTGTCCGGCTGCGGCTACGCCCTGGTCGGCCGGGCGAGCAACCTGCCGCCGAGCATCAAGTCGGTCTATTTGCAGCCGTTCACCAACCGCACGCCGCGCCAGCAGGTCGAGCAGGAGCTGACCCGGTCGATCGCCGACGAGCTGGTCACCCGCCAGCGCTTCTCGCTCGCTTCCGCCGCCGCGGGGGCCAATGCCCAGATCGAGGGGACGGTGGTCGGTTTCGGCGTCACCCCGGTCACGTTCGACCAGAACGGCCGCGCAACCGCCTACGAGATCTCGATCGCCGCCGAGGTGAAGTTCAAGAACCTGGCCGACAACAAGGTGATCTGGTCGAACGACCGCTACACCTTCAAAGAGAGCTATCCGCTCGACGCATCGAGCGCCAACTACATCGACCTTGAGGACCAAGCGATCCAGAAGGCCGCGAAGCGCTTCGCCGAGGCGATGGTGAGCGATCTGCTGGAAGGGTTCTAGGCTTCAGGGCTCGTTCCCGCGGTAGGGGCGGCCCCCCGTGGCCGCCCTCGAATTGCGCGAACGTCCGGGGCGCGCATGGGCGGCCACGGGGGGCCGCCCCTACGAATACGTCGTCCTGCTTTATGAAACAACCCCCCCTCCTCATCGTCCTCGGCGCCACCGCGACCGGCAAGAGCGCTCTGGGCCTGGCGCTCGCCGAGGCGCTCGGGGGCGAGATCGTCAACGCCGACGCGCTCCAGGCCTACCGGGGATTCGACATCGGCACCGCGAAACCCTCCTTGGCCGAACGGGAGCGCATCCCGCACCATCTGATCGATATCCTCGATCCGCGCGAGCGGTGGTCGGCGGGGGAGTTTGCCCGCCAGGCGCGGGGGGCGATCACCGAAATCGAGGCACGCGGGCGCCGGCCGATCGTGGTCGGCGGCAGCGGGCTCTACCTGCGGGCTCTGCTGCTCGGGATCAGCCCGATCCCGCCCGGGGACGAAACCGTCCGCGCCGAGCTGCGCGTCCGCCTGGCGGCGGAGGGCCTGCCTGCCCTCTACGAGGAGCTGGAACGCCGCGATCCGGCGAGCCACGCGCGGCTGATGGCGGGCGACACGCAACGGATCTTGCGCGCTCTGGAGGTCGCGATCGTCTCCGGCAAGCCGCAATCGGAGTGGATCGCCGAGCGCCCGTTCGGCGGCGAGCCCCTGTCGGCTTTGCGCATCGGTTTGACCCTTCCTCGAAGCGTCTTGTACGATGGCATCGCAGGTCGCGTGGCCCGAATGGTCGAGCAGGGGTGGGTGGCGGAAGTGGCTCGACGGCTCGATGAGGGGCTCGATCCCGAGCTTCCTCCCTTTCAGGCGATCGGCTACCGCCAGCTAGTCCTTCATGTGCGGGGGAAGATGTCCCTCGCCGAGGCCATCGAGGAGACGGTTCGTGCGACGCGCCGTTTCGCCAAAAGGCAGGAAACCTGGTTCCGCAAGGAACCCGAGGTGACCTGGTTTGCAGCCGATTCGCTCGAACGTCTCGTACCTTCTGTCCTTGAATTCGCCCGAACCGGCTGGAGGTACCATGCCGAAGCACAACATCAACATCCAGGACGGCTACCTGTTTCAGAGTCTCAAAGAGGGACAGACGATGTCCCTCGAGCTGATTACCGGACGCCAACTCCTGGGCCGGATGAGAAGATTTGATCGTTTCGCCGTCGTGCTCGAGACCGAAGGTAAAGAGATCTTGATCTACAAGCATGCCATCGCCACGATCGCGACGGCCTCTTCTGTCGCTTGAAGTCGTCGGGGGTCGCCTCTGGGCGACCCTCGGCGTGCTCTGGCTGACCCTCCTCGTCAGCGCCTGTGCCTCGACTCCGCCGCCGAAAGGCCCGGCGCCGGAGCGGCCCGAGGTTCGCTCGCTCGACCTGTCGCCCGAGGAAAAGGCGTTCCTGGTCGAACCTTCGGCCGGTTTCGCCGGGCCGTTGGCGCCCGAGCGGCATGACGAGATCCTGGCCGCCCACAAGGCGCTGGTGCAGGTGGGAGAACTCGCCGAGGCCCAGAACGTCGCCGCCCGCCTGCTCGCCGCCGAGCCCGACCTGCCTCCCGCCCAGGTGCTGGCGGCGCAGGTCGAATTCGCCCGGGGCGACCTTGCAGCGGTGCTGCGGCGATTGGCTCCGGAAGTGCCGGGGGGGGCGGGGGCCTGCGCGGCGGATTACACGGCGTGCCAGTTGCTGATCGGCCGCGCCGCGGAGCGGAGCGGCAAGATTCCGCTCGCCTACGGCGCCTACCGGAGCATCGCGGCGCGCAGCCCCACCGCGTTTGCCCGGACCGGAGCGCTCCACGCGCAGGCGCTGAGCAGCACCCGCAAACGGGTGGACGAGGAGCTGACGCTCGGCGAGATCGACGTCGCCAAAGGGCAGTTGCGGCTGCTCGAACAGTGGGCGCCGTCGGAGATCTCGACGTTCGAGGCGGCGGCGGCCGTGGCGCATGCCGCCCGCGAACCCCAGGCGGAGCTCTCCGCGATGCGCAAGCTGACCGAGCGCAAGCCCGACGACCGTTCGATCCTGGAGCGGCGCGCCGACCTCGAGATGGACGTGGGCGAGCCGAGCGCGGGTTTGGAGATCGTCAAGCAGCTGTCCGAGCGTTTTCCGCGCGATCCTTCCCTGGCGGCGCGCCTGGAGGTCACCAAGTTTCTTTGGCGGCTCTCGGCCCTGCCGCCGGACGTGCGGGGGATGGCGCACTCCGAGGGCCTTTCGCGCGGCGAGCTGGCGGTGCTGTTCTATTGGCTGATCCCGAACGTCCGCTATGCCAAGCCGACGGCGGGCCGGATCGCCGCCGACGTGCTCGACCAGGCGCGCCAGGACGAGATCGTCCGGGTCTTGAACCTGGGCCTGATGGACATCGACGGCGATCTCCACCGGTTCTTTCCGACCAGCCCGGCCCGCCGCACGGCGGCGCTGGGCGCACTGGTCCGTGCGCTCGGTCGATTCGGCAGGGGGCTGCCGTGCCTGGAGGCGGACGGCGGCACCTGCTCGGTCGCCGCCCGCTGCGGCCTGTTGACTTCGGTGGACGACTGCCGGCCGCGCGATCCGGTGTCCGGGGCCGAAGCGGTCGAGATGATCCGGTTGGCGCTCAAGGCCTTGGGTGCCTCGTGAGCCTGACGATCCCCAACCTGCTCTCGCTCCTGCGGATGGCGCTGGTCCCAGTTTTCATCATCGCGGTGCGCTATGGCGAGCCGAAAAAAGCGTTGCTGATCTTCCTCGCCGCCGGAATCACCGACGCGCTCGACGGGTTCATCGCCCGGATCGCCAAGCAGCAGTCGCTGCTCGGGACCTACCTCGATCCGATCGCCGACAAGCTGCTGCTCATCTCGGCCTGGATCGTGCTCGCGATCCCCAACCTCGCGCAATCGGCGCCGGTGCCGCTCTGGGTCACCATCCTGGTGATCTCGCGCGACATCCTGATCGTGATCGTGGCGCTGGTCCTCTACCTGGCGCTCGGGGTGCGAAAGTTTCCCCCGACCGTGATCAGCAAAGTGACGACGGTCGTCCAGGTGCTCACGGTGGTCGTGGTGCTGATCGCCGGCATCGCCGCCAAGGAAACCGCCCGCCTGGCCGTCCCGCTCGATGTGCTCGCCGATTTCTTCATCTACCTGACGGCGGCGCTCACCCTGGCCTCGGGCCTCTACTACGTTTACCGTTCGAGCAGCCTGGTGGGGGACAAGGACCGGGCAGTCGAGTAGGCTATCGCTTGCGCCGGCTCTGCAACGCCTTCAACGCCTCGATCGGCCGGCGATCCGGGGCCATCAGGCGGATCGCCTGGCGTAGCGCGGCCTCCGCTTCGTCCAGCTCGCCGAGCGCTCCGGCGACCTCCCCTAGGTAGAGGGCGGCGAGGCCGCAGCGCGGATCGACCCGCAAGGCTTCCTTGAGGTCATTGGCCGACCGCCGGACGATCGACGGCGCTCCCGGCGATTGGGTGAACCGGGCGTAGGCCAGCTCGGCCCGATAGAGGCCGTTGCCCGGGTCGCAGTCGGCGGCGAATTCGAGCAGCTGGATCGCCTCTTTGCTCCGCCCTGCCTCCAGATGCGCCAAGGCTTTGCGGAACTGCGCCTCCGGGTCGAGCAGATCGGTCTTGATCTTGAAGCGATCCGGGTCGGGGCGCCGCTCGCGCTCCTCGCGCAAGGTCCGGCGGCGAAACAGGAGGGTGCCGCGGCTCTCGGCATCGACCAACTGGGCATAGGCCCGCGCGCCGGTCGAAAACAGCTCGCGCGCTTTTTCCTCCAGGTCGGTGCCGGCGAAACTCCAGGGCGCCGATCGCTCGGCGAAAGCGAGAAACCGGGCCTCGATCAGCGGCGGCGGCGCATCCTCGGGCAAGCCGAGCAGGTCGAAGGGGTCGAGCCGGCGATGAGCGAGATAGATCTGCATCAGCTCGTTGCGCCGTTGTTCGCTCGCGCCGATCGCGACCGGAGCCGTACTTGGCGCCTGGAGCGGCGAGGGCTGCGGCAGCTTGACGATCGGCACCTGGCGGGTGGCAAGCTCCGGAGCGGCAATCGCCGCCGGTTTGGGAGGGGGCGGAGGAGCCGGCGCCGCGACGGTGGAGAGGATCGGTATCGTCCCAGTCCGGCTCAAGGGCGGGCGATCGAGCGCCACCACGGAGCCCAGCAGGGCCAGGGCGTAGAGCAGGCGGGCGATCTCGTCGAGCGGCAGGCCGGCGGCCTCGACCAGCTCGTGCATCTGGCGCGGCGTCCGGAGCGCGTCGGACAGTTTCTGCTGCGCCGCCGAAAGCTTCAGCTCCGCGACCGGGAAGAAAGGGTCGGGCGAAAGCGTTAAGTGTTTGCCCACCAGCGGGGCGATCGCGGCATCCACCTCTTCCTGGGGCGCGAAGCGGATGATGCCGGTCGCGATCAGCTGCGGCACCCTGACTTTGAGCGGCGACTCGGCGGTGGGCGGCTCGCCGGAGATGCGAAATTCGCCCTGGCGCCAGGTGAACAGGTCGAGCAGTTTCTTCGCCAGGTTCTGTTGCAGCAGCCGGAACAGCTCTTCACCGCCGATCAGGCCCCTTTCAATCAAGACCTCGCCGAGCGGTACGCTTTGCGCCACGGTCTGGGAGAGAGCGCTATGAAATTCCTCTTCGCCGATCCGTCCGGCGGCGACCATGAACCGGCCGAGCGTCTCGTGCGCCAGGTTCGACCGGCAATCGACCGGCACCCCCGCTTCGAGCACGATCTTCTTGCTCACCGGCGGCCGGCGCAGCTCGATCACGACCGAGTGGGCATGGACGGCGTGCGCCAGCAACAGCACGGCAAACGGCGTCTCTTCGATGCGCCCTTCGGAGCTGCGGAGCAGCCGCTCCAGATCCTCGCGCCGAGGGATCAGGGGAGGAGACCTCGGTGGAAAGGCGCGGTGCGGAGAGCGAAAGCAAATGTTCTGAGCATTGGAAATGAGACGAAAAGAGAGCGGAAAGGTAGCGCGGACCTCGGTTTTCCGTCAAGGAGCGACGCTTTGGCCGGCTTGAACGTAGAATACGTCGCCGTGAAGCGAAGCTCTCTGCCGCTCCTCCTACTCGTGCCGATCGTCGCCCTGTTCGCCGGGGTAGGCTCCGCGCATGCCGAATTGGTCGTTTTGACCGACGGCAGCACGCTCAAAGTCGAGGCGTTCGAGGTCTCGGAGGACGATCGCGCGGAGCTGACGTTCTCTCACGGCGGCCGGCTCACCCTGCCGATCGACCGGGTCGAACGGGTGGTGGACGACGAAGTCGAGGAGCCGGAGATGCCGGTCGTGGCGATCGGCCCGCCCCCGCCGCCCAACCAGCCGGCGGAGCCCACTGTGGCGCTCGCCTTCGAAGAGGGGCAGCAGATCCCCGTCGGTCCCTATGGCACGCAGATCTTCGCGGCGGGGCGCAAGCATCAGGTCAACCCCAACGTCATCGCGGCACTCATCCGCGCCGAATCGTCGGGCAACCCGCGCGCCGTGTCGCGCAAGGGCGCGCGCGGATTGATGCAGTTGATGCCGGCGACCGCCAAGCGCTTCGGCGTCCGTACGGACCGGCTGTTCGAGCCGGAGCAGAACCTCGAAGCCGGGGTGCGCTATCTCAAGTTCCTGATCGAGCAGTTCCCTGGCGATCTGGCGCGGGTACTCGCCGCCTACAACGCGGGCGAACAGGCGGTTCAGCGCTACGGCGGCGTGCCGCCCTATCGCGAGACGCGGGGTTACGTCCGCCGCATCTACACGTTCCTGGGACTAGCGGTCGGCAAACTCGACGGCGCCGGCTGATCCACGATTCTTGGCCGCCGCGGCGTCAGGGAGCGCCCGGCCGCCCGTCCCCTAGTGAGGATTCGGCGGTGCCGGATTACCTGCCGGTGGAGCGGGAATCTTGAGCTCCAGGCGGATCTGGGCGATCAGTGTGGAGAGCGGCACGCCCCCGGCGACGGGAGAGGCCATCAGGTAGCGATCCGCTCGCTTTTCGCCCGTCGCGGTCGTCGTCACCGAGTACTTGCCCAGGCCCCCCGAGGTGATGGAGTAGGAGTTTTCGCGCCCCGGGTAATGGGACACGAACAGCAGCACCTCGTCGCCGACACTGAGCAGGGGCTGATCCTGCGGGCCGGTTTCCACCAAAACCTTGCCGGGCTGAATGAGCGTCCGAGGCACCACGATCTCGATCTCGGGCGCCACCTCGCCGCGGATCGTCTCGCCGATCCGCAGCTTGACCAGCGACACGGGAGAATCCTCCACGCTGTCCTGACGTTGACCGATCGCCTGGGCGACCACGATCGCGTCGGAGCGATTGAGCTGGGCGAGCAGGTACTTGGCGGCATCGGCGCTGTCGGCGCCAGAAGCGGCGAGAACCGGAGCGCCGGACGCGGAGAGCAGCGCCAGGATCGCCAAGGCCCTCCCGAGAGAGAGCCGAAGGAAGAGACCACGATCGGATCGAAACATTCGCACCTCATGGAGGAAACCGGCACCACTCCGGCCTCAGACGATCAGCTCGCGGTTCGCGGGCTGCGCTCTTCGACGGCGCGATGCAGATGGCGTACCAGCCGATGGCAGCCGGCGACGATCTCTTCGAGCGCCCGCCGCTCTTCCTCTTCGAGCGCGCGATCGATGCCGAGCAGCCGGCCGACGTCGAGCGGATCGCCGCTCGGGCCGCCATAGCCGCCGGAGTCCCGCGGTTCGGCGATCTCCAGCCGCGGCCCCAGCACTCCGGTCGGGTAGGGTTCGAAGGCGCCGAGGCTTCCCAACCCGCCGAAGCCGCCGAAGGTGGTCCGGCGAATCCCTTCGGGGCGCTCGTTGACGATCTGAATCGCGTTGTGCAGGTCGTGAAGATCGCAATCGAGGGCGGTCAGAAGCTTCTCGAGCGTTTCGAGGGAAGGCTTCTGCCGGCCGGTTTCGTAGGCGGAGAGCATGCCCTTCGTGACACCCGCCGTGTCGGCCACGAGGTACTGCTTTTTGCCCTGACGCTCACGCAGCCAGCGCACGGCTCGGCCGAGCCGATCGAAGAGGGGAGAGGAGCGGTCGTTCATTGGAATTGCCTCCCGCGAAGGCCTGTGCTCTAGATGGGTACGGGCCTCGGCGACAGGAAAACGATAGGCGTAACAAAGGCGTAAGTCAAGGTCTTTTGCGGGGGGAAATACGTCGGCAACAGCCTGTTCGAGACCCTCTTGAGGCTTGGTCACAGCCGATCGTGGTAGGCCTTTCCGAGGCCACAACAGGCAGATGTTTTTCCCTTCGGGTACACTCCCGGAAAACTCCCGGAGCCCCCTCGACATGGCTATATCCCTGGCAACTTCGGCCACCGCCGTGCCCGCGCTCGACCTGGATTTCGCCCGTAGCTCGTTCTCGTCGCTCGCGGGCGACTGGGTCTTTCTCGACAACGCCGGCGGCTCCCAGACCCTCACCGCCGTCGCGGACCGGGTGCGCGATTATCTGCTCGCTTCGAACGTCCAGCTCGGCGCGACCTACGAGCCGTCGCGCAGGGCGGCGGCGCTGGTTGCGGCCGGAGTGGCGGCGGCGGCGGATCTCCTCGGGGTGACCTCGGGCGAGGTGATCCTCGGCGGTTCCAGCACTCAGCTGTTGCAAAACCTGGCTCGATCGATCGGCGAGGACCTGCAACCGGGCGACGAGGTCGTGGTCACCGACTGCGATCACGAATCGAACGTGACGCCCTGGCTGCGCCTGGCCGAAAAAGGGGCCGTGGTGCGCTGGTGGAGGACCGACCTCTCGGCCCTCGCTCTGGTCCCCGAGCAGCTCGATCCGCTGCTAAGCCCGCGGACGCGCTGGGTCTGCTTCCCTCACGTCTCGAACCTGTTCGGTACGATCCACCCGGTGGCCGAGATGGTCGCCCGCATTCACGCGGCCGGCGCGCGGGCGATCGTGGACGGCGTGGCGTTTGCCCCCCATCGGCAAGTCGAGGCCGCCGCCTGGGGCGCGGATGCGTACGTGGCCAGCGTGTACAAGATTTTCGGTCCGCACATCGGCGCGCTCTACGTCCGGCGCGAGTGGCTGGAGGGGCTCGCGAACGTCAATCACGACTACATCGAGCGTAGCCAGATTCCCTACAAGCTGCAGCCGGGCCAGGCGAATTACGAGCTGGCGGCGTCGCTGCCGGCGATCATCGAGTACCTCGACGAGATCGGACGGCGAGCCGGCGGAGAAGGGGAGAGCCCGGACCTGCGAGCGGCGGCGTTTGCCGCGATCGCCGAGCACGAGGCAATGCTCGCCGAACGGCTTCTGGCTTTCCTGCGCGACCGCCGCGGCGTGCGGATTCTCGGGGTTCCGGACGGCGATCCGGGCAAAAGGGTGGCAACCGTGTCGTTCGCGGTCGCCGGCCGCAACGCCTCGGAGATCCCCGCCGCGCTCGACGCGCGATCGATCGGCATCCGCTACGGCGATTTTCATTCCCGCCGGCTGGTCCAGGCGCTCGGCCTCTCCGAACGGCAAGGCGTAGTGCGGATCTCGATGGCGCACTACAACACCGTCGAAGAGATCGACCGGACGATCGAAGCGCTCGCCGACGCGCTCGGCTGAACGGACAGTTTCCGGCCGGGCATCGCGCCGATCCCGAATCGCAAAATATTTTGCATCCCGAGCGGCGGTTCCGGAGAAGTTTTTGCCCGGTAAGGAGATTTTCGGCAATAGCTTTTGCTCGATTAGTCCGGCTACTTTCTTTTCGCGGAACCCAGGCGTAGCGTTATCTCAGCGAGCGCAGCCAACAGTTCCAGAAGCGGCCTCCGCCCTATTGGGGGGTAGGAGAGATCGCGCTCGTCCTTAGGAGGGTTTCTGCTATGCGTCATGAATTTCGTTGGGTGGTAGCGCTGTTGGTCCTGGTTCTGATGCTCCCCGCGGCGGCCGGTGCCCTTCCGGCCCCCAGAACGAGCTCAAGCAGCCATGGATGGAACCCCTGGAGTCGCCTTGTCGAGCTCGTTTCGGCCCTGTTCGGAGCCGCCGAAAGCAGCGGGAAGAAGCCCCCTCGGACCGACTCGGGCTGCGGTTACGACCCCACCGGGGCACCAAAATGCGATAGTTGAGAGATAAGAAGGGGCGGACGGGCGGCACCGGTTCCGGCTGTCCGCTCTTTGGGTGTCCCAAAATGGGGGTTTCGCGCACTGTCTGAGTAAGACATGGTTCATCTCCAATGAGGGGGAGGAGGATGCGAGACATCCACCTGAGTCGTGAATTGTTGCGTGCGATTGCGAGGGGCGAGATCGAGCCCCGCGCCCTGGTTCGGATCGGCCTGGAGCATTTGCGTTGTTTGTGCCCGACCTGCGCCACGGAGTGGGATGCCTGGGAGGATGAGAAGCAAGCCGTGGCGAAAGACAATTTCGAAGTCCGCCTGCCTGGGTTTCTCGCGCATCAGCTAGAGCTGATCTCGTTGGCGGAGGCGGATGCCGTCGAAGATTTTCGCCAGCTCTTGGCGATCGATCCGGCGAGGCGTATTGCTCGAATCGTGCGCTCCCGGAATCGATACCGCAGCGCTACGCTGGTCCGCCTCCTCTTATCCGAGGCGCGACGGGCCATTCACGCTGACCATGCCGAGGCCTACCACTTTGCCGAGATTGCGTTTCACGTGGCGGATCGGCTTTCCGGACCGGAGATCCATCAAGGTTGGGTCCCCCTCGCTTTGGCGGAGATGGCGAATGCATTGCGCATCAAGCCGGATAGCCGGGGAGCGCGCGAGCTGTTCGATCGGAGTCGCGTCTTGATTCAACTCGCGAGCGTGACTGACCCGACGGTGATCGCGCGGATCGACCACTTGGAGGGCGCGTTCTACTTGAACCTCCGTCGTTTCCCCGAGTCGGAGAATCTATTGGACCGGGCGAAGATCCTCTATGGCTTGGTCGGCGCGTCGGCCGATGTGGCGCGGGTCGAGATCACCCGCTCTCTCTTGTTCTTGGAGGCGGGGCAGTCCCTCCGAGCCTTGCAGCCGTTGCGCGAGGTTTTGCAGCGTCCGGTGGTGAAACAGGATCAGAAATTGTATTTCGGAGCCCGGATCAACCTGTCGCGGGCGTACTTCGAAACGAAGGATTTGCGCGCCGCCACGAAGATTCTCGATCAGGATGAGCCGCGCCACGCGCAAATCGGGGAACCCCTTGCCCATCTCCGCTACGCTTGGATCCGCGGCAGAATCGCCGCGGCGGAGCGGGATCTGGGGAGCGCCAGAAAGCATTTTGCAGCCGTGCGCGACGGGTTTATCGCCGCGGGAGTGGGTTATGACGCGGCGCTGGTTTCGCTCGACCTCGCCTTGGCGTCCCTGCACTTAGGCCGGCCGGACATCGTGCGGCAACTGGCCGAAGAGATGCTTCCCATTTTTACTTCGCAGGACATTCACCGCGAGGCTCTGGCTGCCTTGCGCCTTTTCCAAGAGGCAGTACAGCAGGAATTTCTGACCGAAGCCCTGGTCCGCGATCTCGCGGCGTATTTGGAGGAGGCTCGTTACCAGCCCGAGGTTCGGTTCCAACCGGGCGCCGGAGCAGGGAATTAGAGCACGTCCGTCCTTTCGTGGAACTCAACCGGTGGTTCACTTCACCCTGGCTTCAAGGTAGGGTGAAGTGACCCGTCGTCGAGCGGGCAACCTCGGCGGTTCACGAGCTCCCGCGCCCGAGCGTTGGATCTGCCCAAGTTGCGGCGCCAAGGTCTCGACACCTTTTTGTCCTTCCTGCGGCGAGAGCCGGTTGCGGCCCCGCGATCTCACCCTTCGAGGCCTGTTCGATCAACTGATCGAGGCCTTCAGCAGCCTCGACGGCCGGCTGTTACGCAGCTTCCGGCTCCTTCTGACAAGGCCGGGCGCGCTCACCCTTGCCTACTCGGCGGGGCGCCGGAAGGCCTTTGCCGGGCCGGTCCAGCTGTTCCTGATTGCCAACGTGCTGTTTTTCGCGATCCAATCGCTCACCCACACGAACGTCTTCTCGTCGCCACTCGCCGACCACTTGCACCATCAGGACTGGGAGGCGGTTGCGCAGCGGTTGGTGGCGCATCGTTTGGAAACTCTGGGGACGACTCTCGACCTGTACGAGCCGATTTTCGATCGCGCGGTGGTGGTCAACGCCAAATCGCTCATCGTCCTGATGGTGGTGCCTTTCGCGCTGCTGCTGCCGATCGTCTTTTATCGCGACCGCCGCCCGTTCGTCACCCACGCGGTGTTTGCCTTCCATCTCTACGCGTTCCTGCTGCTGCTGTTCTGTGCCGCCTTAGGCGTTGCGGCTTTGGACGTTGGGCTCGGGGGGGCCGGCCTGCAATCCTCTCGGCTCGACAAACTCTTGGCGATCGCCAACCTGGCGGGCTCCGCGGCTTATTTGTACGTGGCGATGGGAGGGGTCTACGGCAGCCGCGGCGCGACTCGAATCCTCAAAGCGATTACCCTCGCCCTGGCCGTGGGGGTGATCGCCCTCGGCTATCGGTTCGTGCTCCTGTTGATCACGTTGTACGGCGTACCCTCGTAGATCTCTGCGTCCGTCTTAGTAGAGAGAACTTCAAAAAAGGTACCTTTGGATGATTCCTGACTCCCCTTCGATCCCACCTCCGGTCCCGCCACCTGCTGCCACCTACCCGCCGGTCTATTCGCCAGCCAGCTTCGCGTCGGCCGACCTCGAATGCGACATGGTGATGAAGGGCGGCATCACCAGCGGTGTCGTCTACCCTTACGCGATCACCGAGCTGGCGCGGAAATATCGCTTCCGAAACATCGGGGGCACCTCGGCGGGGGCGATCGCGGCTTCGCTGGCCGCGGCGGCCGAGCTTGGCCGGGGCAGCACGCAAGGTGGGTTCCTGCGCCTGGCCAACCTGCCGCGCGCGATGGCGCAGAATCTGTTGAGCCTGTTTCAGCCGACGCCGCGAGCCCGTCCGGCGTTCGCGGTGTTTCTCGCCTGCCTCGGCGATCGATCGCCGTTCGGGAAGGTCCTCCGCGCCCTCGGCGCGTTGCTTCGGGGCCATCCGTTCGCGGCGCTCGTCGGCGGCGCTTTCGGCGCGCTGGTCCACCTCGCGCTGGTCTGGCTCGTTGCGGGGACATCGGGCGTCACGCAACTGCTCGCGGGCGCGGCGTCCGGTCCCAGCCTCGCGCTGCTCGCCGTGCTGGTGGTTTCCTTCGGTGTGCTCGCCGCCGTCGTCCGCCTGGTGACCGGGGCGAACCGGGCTTTGACCGACAACGGATTCGGCCTGTGCGGCGGCTATCGGGATCCGGACCAACGGCCGGGGAAGAAGCCGCCGCTCGTCGAGTGGCTCACCGACGAGCTGGAGCTCACCGCCGGCCGGGCGGTCGGCGGGCCGCCGCTCACCTTCGGCGATCTGTGGGGGGGCGATCCGCATGCCGCGGAGGACCCGCGCCTGCGCCGGATCAACCTCGAAATGATGACCTCCAGCCTGATCCACGGCCAGCCGCGCCGGCTGCCGTTCGAAGATCGAATTTTTCACTGGCGCCCGGAGGACATGAACCGCCTGTTCCCCAAGCACGTCGTGAAGGCCATGGTGGACGCCAGCCAACCGGTCGAGGGGGTCCCCGGCATGTACTCGTTGCCTGCGCCGAAGGATCTTCCGGTGGTGTTCGCCGTCCGGATGAGCTTGAGTTTCCCTTTGCTGCTGTCGGCCTTGCCGCTTTACGCGGTCGATTTTGGCCGTCCCTCGAATCAAACCGCCAAAGCCGAGAACCGGCCGCCCCTTTTTGAGCGCTGCCTGTTTTCCGACGGCGGCCTGGGCAGCAACTTCCCGGTCCATTTCTTCGATGCGCTGTTGCCCTCGCGCCCGACGTTCGGCATCAACCTGCGCGGCTTCGCCGAGGAGCGCAAGCCCTCCGCGACCGAGTGCGAGAACGTCCGTTTCCCGAGCAAGCCGGGCAGCGAGGTGCGGCCGGAATGGCGGCGGTTCGAGGGAGTTTTCGGATTCGTCGGGTCGTTGATCCACCTGATGCAGAACTGGGTGGATGCGACGCAGGCCCGGCTGCCCGGATATCGCGACCGGGTGGTCCATGTTCACTTGACGGACGAAGAGGGCGGCCTCAACCTGACCATGCCCGAGGATCGCATTCGCCGGTTGTCCGAGCGCGGCTGGTGCGCCGGCCGCACGATCGTCGATACGTTCAACTGGGACCAGCACCGCTGGGCGCGCTATCGCTCCACGATGCCGGCGCTCCAAACCCAGTTGACGAAGATCGCCGCCCGCTTCCGAGGTATCGGCGGCGGCGAAACGTTCCTCGATTTCCTAACGCGCTACGGTCCCAAGCCCGATCATTACAAGCTCGATGGCGAGGCGAACGCCCGCGGGCTGGCCGATGCGCTCCTTCAGCTCGTCGAAGCCTGGCCGCCGAACCTGTTCCGCAAGCCCCGGGTGCCGGAGCCCGAGCCGTTGCTGCGGATCATGCCCCGGGTCTGAGGCGATCCGGGAGCGATGGAGGTTCGAAGCCGGGCGGGATCAGAAGGCGGAGATCAAGAGATGTCGGCGGGGTGGCGGGCGGCGGCCCTGCTCGCCATTCTCCTCGGTGTCGGCCTGCGCCTCTGGCAGTACTTCGCGAATCCATCGCTCTGGGTGGACGAGGCCGCCGTCGCGCGCAATGTCCTCGACCGCGGCGTCGTGCAGCTGCTCGGGCGGCTCGATTATGGGCAGGTGGCCCCGCCGGGGTTTCTGCTCGGAGTGAAGCTGTCCGCCGCCCTCTTCGGCGGGTCGGAATACGCCCTTCGTCTGGTCCCGCTATTCGCGGGTCTCGCCGGTCTGTTCTTGTTCTATTTCGTCGCCCGCGAGATCTTGCGGCCGGTCGGGACGATCGTCGCGACGGTCCTGTTTTCGCTCGCGGTGCCGCTGATCTTCTTTTCCGCCAACCTCAAGCAATACTCGTCCGACGTCGCCGTAACTCTGCTGGTGCTCGCTTTCGCTCTGCGGATCAGGCGCTCCATCCTCACCCTCGGGAGCGCCGGTGCCTATGTTCTCTGGATCGCTCTGTGCCTGTTCCTGTCGCAGGCGGTGGTGTTCGCGACGACCATCGCCGGAGCGGTATTGTTGGTGGACGCTCTCGTCCAACGCCGATCCGACCGCCGACTGCGCTTCGCCCTGGTCGGACTTTGGGCCCTTGCGGTCTTAGCCGCGGTCGCTCACGGCCGGTCGGTCCTGTCGCCCATGGATGAAACCTATCTCCATCGTTTCTGGGCGTCGGGGTTCTTGCCTCGCCATGGGACGGTCGCCTGGGTTTGGGCGACCGCTCGAAGCGTCTTCGCGGCTCCTCCGAATCCTTACGCCTTCGACGGCTCGCTCCACTACGCGATGCCGGTCCTCATCGTCCTGCTCGTCGTGATCGGGGCCGCCGGCCTCTGCCTCCGCCGGCCCGTTCCCGGAGCCTTGGTGATCGGCCCGATCGCGCTCGCTCTGGGGGCATCCGCCGCCCACGCCTATCCGTGGAACGCCCGCCTTTGCCTCTTCCTACTGCCGCTGTTCCTACTCGCCCTCGTCGCAGGAGCCGAGCTTTTAGGGGATCTCCTTCGGTGGCGGCCGGCCCGCTACGCGCCGCTCTTCCTTGTGTCTCTGGCAATCTGGGCGCTCGTGCGGCAACCGCCACCCTGGACGCCGGAACACCTGCGCCCGGTGCTGCAAGAGGTGGCCAAGCGCCACAAGCCGGGCGATGCCACCTGGGTCTACTACGGCGCCGGCCAGGCGTATTTGTATTACTCGAAGTCGATCACCGTGACGGACGACGTTCGTGTCGCCACCTGCGACCGCGCCGATCCGCGCGATCTGCTGCGCAAAGCGGATATTGAACGCGGACGCGCGCGGGTATGGATTCTCCTGGCCCACGGGTCCGGGCCGTTCGGATTCGACGAGCGGGGGATGCTGCTCTCGTATCTTGGAACGATTGGCCGTCGGCTCGATGAGTTTCACGCCCCGGCTGGAGACGCCACGCCCAATCGGGCGGAGGCCGTGTTGTTCGACCTGTCCGACCCCGCGCGCCTCGCCGCGACGACGGCGGAGCGATTCCCGATCGGAACCGTCCCGCCGCCTCAGACCTGGACCTGCTACGGCACGATGTCGCCGCTGGGCTCGACAGAAAAGATCGAAGTGGAGATCTTCGAAGGAAATACAACAAGGTCGCGGTACTGATTTGGTGACATTGGCGAACGCCTGGTCAGAGATACACCCATTTTTTGTCGAAGCCCTTTTAACGAGCAGGTGGTGTAACTGAAAAGAGAGTGTCAAAGCCGCTAGGAGCGTCGGTGGCGCCTTCGCATCGCATATTGGCGTAATGCACTGTGCCACCATAACAATCACAGCGCGCACGAAAGACGATTTCTCGTAGGCTTTGTGGCGCAATCGTAGAATCAGCCTTACCGCTGAGGGCTTCAAGTGCGGCAAACGACTGTTCGAGGCAACCTCGGAGGCGAGTTGATGAGTTCTCTAGCTCTGTAAGGCGTAACTCGTCGCGTCGAAGATCCGTCTCTATTTTGGCGGCACTTTTTTCGAGGGCTAGGAATTGATCCCTCAAATTCAGGTAGATCTTGAGCCCGCCTCCAAAGATGGTTAGCACTCCGATAAGCGCTGCGAGAAATTTGGCCTCTTTCTCGATCCGGCCTTTGAACGACTGCCACCGAGTCGGCCTCGCCTCGGCGGCACTGGGTTCGGTCAAGGTTTATCTCATGGAGCTACAGAGTCGGCCGTCGGAACTCTGGCGGATCACTTCGCTCGGAACTGTGAGCAAACCTAGTATCGACTGTTGGCCAAGGCCAAGTACTTCTCCTTTTTCTAGGATTGCCCACGAATTCGGACCCGGCACAATTGCGAGGTGGGCGGCTGTAGAACCGAGCTTCATCGTCGACTCCAGACTACCGGACTTTGGATTCAGCCGATAGATCAGCCATTCAGTTCCGCGGTCGGTTGGATTGCGGAACAACACATAGAGCCGATCGCGATCGAAGTAGAGACCGACCGGCATTGAACTCTTTCCGACCGCAGCATAGAGGGCACGTACTGTCGCAATTCCCTGTTTTTTTGGCAAGGAGGGCCGTTTGCCGAGGAGTTTCCCGACTTCCAGTCGCCTAACCTTGGGAGAGCCCGACAGGGGAACTTCGAAAATCGCCGGCTCGGGCCCCATCACGAGAACGTAGCCGTTTGTTGATGAGGCAGCGAGGTAAGGGTGACCGAAAAGGTAGAGATCTCTACCCGCATCGTCGATGGCGAGATCGCTTAGGATGGAAAATCGACTCGGTGCAGTACTCGGAATCTTCAGGAAGGCGGAAGAAGTCGTGCCGTCGGGGAACTCAAGATCGCTAAAGGTGAGTAGCTCGTTGCCAGCCACAAGCCATTCGAAAGCGGAGGTTATTTTTTGCTGACCTAACCCTTTGACGTCGGTGAGATCGAGGGTACGTTTAACCGAGAAGTCGTCACCAAGCCATTCGACTTTGGCATCAGCATCGACCAGAGCAAACCCTGTTGGCGATCGTTGAAGCCCGGAAGGCCGAAATGACTCCTTGGGAAGGCCTCCAAGGGTTTGGGTTCGATTCAGAAGCTCGCCATTAGTAGTCGAGTACTCCACGAGTTCGCTCTTAGCTGCATCAACAAAAATTACAGTTCCTCGTTCGGTCCAGGCTCCGGAGACTGTCCAATGAGGTGGGTCGGGCAACGACGTCCAATGGCATTCAGCGGCGAAGGCAGAAGTGGCGAGCAGACCGAGCCCCGCGACGAGTGGGAGAAGGCGAGCGGTTTCGTTTCTCATAATGATCCGCCGTCAGATCGAGAGTTCACAGTCACCACGACGCCCCGAGCAACCCACACTACCCATATCCAGTGTTCCATGGCCACCTAAGGTGGGCAATTTGCTATGCGCCGATCCGCAGGTTCTTGTTTGTTGTTGAGCGCCAGTTGCAGCTGCGGTTTGCCGAATCTTTCCTTCAGAGCGGGGACAGAAAATAAGGGCCATGAACATCGAAAGAGATACGCGTAGCAGTGTCCGACGCCAGTGAAAATGAGAATTCTGTCTCATTTATCCTCCTTGAATTGAGTGGTTCGAGCGGCAGTTGATTCTCCGCCTACAAGCATTCGCGAACTCTAAGTAGAAATCGTACCATCAGAGTCAATTAGCGTCAATTGGAATAGCACTTCTCCGCCCTACCGCCAATCCCCCTACTCGGCCCGCAGCGCCTCCACCGGATCGATTCCCGCCGCGCGGCGGGCCGGGATGTAGGCGGCGAGGAGGGCGACCACGCCGAGGATTGCGATGGCTCCGGCGAAGGTCGCGGGGTCGGTGGGTTGGACTTCGAACAGCAGGGAGCGCAGCAGCCGGGTGGCCGCGAGAGCGCCGAAGAGGCCGAGGGCCGTGCCGCCGACGATCACGAGGAGGCTCTCTCCGAGCATTTCGCGGACGACGTCGCGGTCGCGGGCGCCGAGCGCGATGCGGACTCCGACTTCGTGGGTGCGCTGGGCCACGGCGTAGCTCATGAGACCGAAGATGCCGAGGGCGGCGAGGATCAGGGCGGCGAGCGAGAACTGGCCGAGGAAGAGGGCGGGGAAGCGGCGGGTGCCGATCGATCCTTCGAACACCTGAGCCATGGTCCTCACGTCGTGTACCGGGACGTCGCGATCGAAACCGTGCATCGCGGCGACCACCGCGCTCGTCGCCAGGGCCGGATCGCCCGCCGTGCGGACCACCAAGTAGAGATCTTGGACGGCGTTGTGCGCGAGCGGCAGATAGGCCTGGAGCGGCGTCTCCTGGTCCACCCCTTCGAGCTTGACGTCGGCCACCACGCCGACGACCTCGCGCCAGGGAGTTTCGGATTCGGGCCAACCCTGTTTGACCCGTTGGCCGATTGGATTTTTGCCGGGCCAGAGGCGTTTCGCCATCGTCTCGTTGACCACGATGACCTTGGTCGAATCCGGAGTATCGATCGCGGAGAAGCTCCGGCCGCGGATCATGCGCAGGCCCAGCCCCGGAAACAGTCCCGGCGAGACCGGAATCCAGGCGGCGGTCGGCAGATCCGCGCGCGGCGGCACCGGTTGTCCCTCGACGATGAAGATCGAGCCCCAGTTCGAGCCGTCGAACGGCAGCGACAGGGTCAGTCCGGCCGCCTCGACACCCGGCAGCGCCTCGATGCGGGAGACGATCTCGCGATAGGCGAGCTGTCGATGCGCTTCGTCGTAGCGGTCGCCGACGAGCGAGAAGCTCAAGGAGAGCACGTGCTCGGGGCGGAACCCCGGATCCACCCGGCCGAGCCGGGCGATCGTCCGCATCATCAGACCGGACGCCGTGAGCAGAATGACCGCGAGAGCGATCTCGCCGATCAGCAGAGCGCGGCGCAGGGGGCTCTTGCCGCCGAACCGCGCGGCGGTGCGACCGGAGCGGGCGCCCTGGTGCAGGCGGGTGCGCGCCGCCTGGAGCGCCGGCAGGAGGCCGAACAGGAAGGCGGTGGCGATGGCGGAGCCCGCGGCGAACAGGAGCACGCGGCCGTCCATCCGCACCGTTCCGAGACGGGGGATGGTGGCGGGAAGAACGGATACGAGAAGCGGCAGCGCGAGCTTGGCGAGCCAGATCCCGAGCGCGCCTCCGAGCACGGCGAGCACCAGGCTCTCGGTCAGCATCTGCCGTGCGATGCGGGCGCGCCCCGCTCCCAGGGCCAGGCGGGTGGCGATCTCCCCTTGGCGCGCTGTGGCGCGGGCGAGCAGCAGGCTCGCGAGGTTGACGCAGGCGAGCAGCAGAACGCAGCCGACCCCCACCATCAACACCAACAGCGAGGTCCGGACGTCTTCGACCATCACCTCGGCCAGGGGGTGGACGTCCGCGCCCACGCCGCTGTTGCTCTCGGGATGCTCTTTGGCAAGCGCCGCCGTCAAGACCTTCATCTCGGCCTTCGCGGCGGCAAGCGTGACCCCCGGCTTCAGCCGCGCGAGGGCGAAGATGCCGCTGTGGTTGCCGCGCTCCAGGTCGTTGTCGTCGATATAGGGGGTCATCGGCAGAAACAGGTCTTCCGCCCGGGTGTACTGGAATCCCGCGGGGAGGACGCCGATCACCGCGTAGGGCTTGCCGTCGAGAATCAGATTGCGGCCGACCGCACGGGGGTCGGCGTTCAGAAGGCGGCGCCAGACCCGGTCGCTCACGACGACCCGGTCGGGTTCCCCCTTCCGATCGTCGTTCGGCACGATCAGGCGTCCGACCTGCGGCTGGACGCCCAGCAGGTCGAAGAAGCCGCCGGTGACCATCCGGCCGCCGAGCTGCTCCGCCGCTTCGAATCCCGTCAGGTTGAATTGGACTCTTCGCGAGCCTTCCATTCGGTCGAACGAGCGCGCGCGAGCCCGCCAATCGACGAAGTTCGGCCAGGCGACGCTCATCCGGTCGCCCTCGGGAGCGGTCTCGGCGGCGAAAACCAGGCGCTCGGCCTCGCGGAACGGCAGGGGGCGCAGGATCAGGCGGTCAACGACCGAGAAGATCGAAGTCGTCGCGCCGATCCCAAGCGCGAGGGTGGCGACGATCACCGCGGCCAAGCCGCGGTTCCGGGTCATCATGCGCCAAGCCTGACGAAGATCCTGGACGAATTCGGCCATACGCCCTCCTTCAAGGTCCTCTCGGGTCTCGATTTTATGCATACGTTCCCGATCGCGCGGGGTTTTGACCGCCAGGGACCTTCGGCCGAACCTACTGGATTCTGCGGCCGCTTCCACTGCAAGCGATCGTCGCTTCCGGTGGAAACTGGGCCGTTTCCACTGGAACCGATCGTCGCTTGCACTGGAAACTGCGACCGCTTCCACTGGAAACTGTAGCCGCTTCCAGTGGAAACTGTGGCCGCTTCCACTGGAATCGATCGTCGCTTGCACTGGATTCTACGGCCGCTTCCACTGGAAACTGCAGCCGCTTCCAGTGGAAACTGCGGCCGCTTCCACTGGAAACTGCAGCCGCTTCCAGTGGAAACTGCGGCCGCTTCCACTGGATTCTGCGATCGCTTCCAGTGGAAACACCGCCGCTTCCACTGGAACCTGTGGCCGCTTCCACAGCCTGCCCGCCGAGCCACCACCATGCGGTAGCCTCATTCCTCCTGACCTGGGACCTCCACGACCCGCGGCGGGAACTCCTGCGCGTCGCGCGGCTCGACCGGGACGAGCTCGAAGCGGTAGACGAACCGGAGCTCGTTCTGGACGACGTTGCCGGCGCGCTCCTGGTATCCCCCGGTCAAGCGGTGAACCTTGTATTTCTCCGGCGC